>WNFJ01110686.1_pt1 | contig 13568 bp, 13 predicted proteins | sample 5400461 | NCBI WGS metagenome assembly WNFJ01 (sample SAMN13153349, study PRJNA577476) | soil metagenome | isolation source: 115 cm saprolite on Douglas fir-dominated hillslope | place: USA:California | collected 2013-09-17 | reverse complement strand
CCCGCTTCACGTCATCGAGGGTGATGGCCCTGGCGCTCTTGGCCGTCCCGTCCCACGGATGCCCATAGGGATGATCGGGCCCGAAAAGCGCTACGCGATAGACCACGCGCGCGGTCGCGTCGGGGTCTTTTGCCCGCTGCAACAGTTGGTTATTCCAAAGATCCTTAACACGCCGGAACTCCGCAGGTTCGAAGCGCGGGCGCGTAACGACGTCGGCAAAGATCGAGAACGCGGCGGACAGATTGTGCTTGAGGACGGTGAGCGACACGAAGCTCGCGTCGGCGTTCGCGTCTGTGTTCAGTCGCGCACCGAGATCGTCGAGCGCGCGAGCCAAGTCGATAGCGCCGCGCGTCCCCGCCCCTTCGTCGAGCATGTTTGCCGTGGCGTAGGTGAGTCCCGCCTTGCCTTTGGGATCGCTGGAAGCCCCCGTCGGTACGGTCAAATCGCAGGACACCAGAGGCACTTGGTGTCGTTCGAGAAGCCACACCGTCATCCCGCCGCTGGCGCCAAACACTTCGGGCGTTGGTGGAATGAACGGCGGAGCCGTGACCGTCTCGGGGCGAGGTCCAAGAGGATCCGCAGGCGGAGGCGCGGCGGCATGCGGTGCGCTTGCGCTGGCTAGGGGCGGCGCAGGGGGCGGCGGGGGGGGCGCGCCCGCACACGAGACCGTGTACGGAACCAGCCACGCGATAGCTGCAAGGCCGAACGTGTCTCGAACTGTGCGACCGGTCTTGTGCGCACCCGAGCTCATCGCTTGGCCTCCTTCTTCGGAACGACGGTGAGTACAACGACGGCGTCAGGTAGGAGCACGCTTTTCGCGAACGCGAGCAGCTCCTGCGCGGAGGCACGCCGATAGCGGCCAAGGTCGCGCGCGGCGTAGCCCGGGTCTCCCGTCTCCGCCTGGTACATGTTGAGCAGGGATGCCCGCTCGGGCACGCTTTGCAGCCGATCGACAAACTCAATTTCGTAGCCATTGCGGGCGCGCTCAAGCTCTTCGTTCGAAACCTCTTGCGCGCGAATTTTCGCGATCTGGTCCAGAAGCTCCTTTTCGACTCGCTGCGGGTCGACGCCTGGACGAACAAGCGCGTCTACGACGAAGTTGGAGGCGAGCACGTGCGACTCTTGGCGAGCCGAAACCTCTTGGGCAATTTTTTGGTCGTACACCAGCGTCTTGTACAAACGGCTTCCCTTGCCCTGCGAAAGTACGCTCGCCAACAAATCGAGCTCCGCGTCTCCCGGGCCAAAATGTGGCGGCGACTGCCACGCGAGCGTCACCTTCGTGAGCTCGACGTTGTCCGATACCGTTTCCCGAACTACCCCTTTCAATGTCGTCGCCGGCGAAGCACTGGGCCCGGCCACACCTTGCGGCGACGCGCCCGACGCCTGGGGCTTGCCTCGCGTGGGCACAGCTCCGAGCCATGCGTCGATTGTCGAGCGTGCTTTCTGGGGGTCGAAGTCACCGGCAATTGCGAGCGACGCGTTCGCCGGGTCGTACCAGGTCGCGAAGAACTCCTTGACGTCGGCGACACTCGCCGCCTTCAGATCCTCGGGAGAACCGATCACCGGGTGATGGTACGGATGGTCCTTGGGCCACAACAAAGTCGGCAGTACCAGTTCCTCGACGCCGTACGGCCGATTTTCGATGCTCTGCCGCCTTTCGTTAAGCACGACGTCGCGCTGCAGATCGAGCTTGCCCTGATCGATCTGGGGGCCAAGATTGCGCATACGGTCGGCCTCGAGCCAGAGAAGAAGAGGCAGCGCGGTCGGGGGCGCGATGTCGAAGTAATCGGTCCGGTCCTCAGCGGTCCAGGCGTTGTTTCGACCTCCGGCCGCTTCCATCCACGAATCAAAAGCTTTGGTCGGCGCCTTCTGGGTCCCCATGAACATCAGATGCTCGAACAGGTGCGCGAAGCCGGTGCGCCCGGCCCGTTCCATCCGGGAGCCAACGTTGTAGGAGATGTTGACGGCCACCTGGGGCACGGTGTGGTCCTCGCTGAAAATCAGCACCAAGCCGTTGGGGAGCGTTGTCTTGGTGAAAGGGATGTTCACTTCTTGCGCGCTTGCGGCTCTTGAGCCGAAAATCGGCAAGAGGACTGGCGCAAGCGCTAGGGCGAGCTTTGTCACGGAGGCGCGCATGGCCAAGACCTACTACCCGGGAGCGCGCTCGTTTTCCAGCGCCCAGAGCTTCAGGCCATCCGGCTTCTGGTCGAGGTATGATGTCCTGACGAGCGTATTTCGATTCGGATCGATTTGGAGGAGGGCTTCTCTTGCCGGAAGTGCGCATGCGCACCCCAAAGCCGCTGGCGAATGCGCGGGACGTCCGGATCCTTCGGCTGTCCACTGCGGAGCGCCTCGTACTGTCGTGCATCGACGGAGTGCGGACCGAGGCCGAGCTCGCTGTGGCAACGGGCCAAGACCGAGAGCGGCTGCACGCATCGCTGGCCAAGCTCGAGGCGCAAGGACTCATTGCGTTCGACGACGAATCGCCACCGCGGACCCGCGGGACCGACGCGCGATCCGTCGGCCCCACGGCGTCTTCTGGTCCGAACACGCCATCGAACATCGCCTCGATTGCACCGGCCGCCGCAGTCCACACGCCTCCGCCTGACGACGCGTCCTCGATTGCCCGGGGCGCAATTGAATCCGATGCGGCCGCGCTCGCCGAGGACGTCGATCTCGAGCCCGAGCTGCAAAGGCAGATCCTTGCTCTCCAGCGCGGGCTCGAGCGACTCGACCACTACGCACTGCTGGGTGTCGAGCGTACAGCGGACAAGAAGGCCATCAAGCGCGCCTACTACGATCTGGCAGCCAAGCTCCACCCCGATCGGCACTTCCGAAAGAAGCTCGGGTCCTTCAAGTTTCGTATGGAGTCTGTGTTTTCGCGGCTGACTCTTGCGCACGACACGCTCGCCAATCCACAGAAGCGCGCCGAGTACAACGCCTACGTCGAGGAGCACGATCGGCTGCGCGGCATTGAGCAGCTCCTTGCCGGGGCTGCCGCCGAGGTGCGCCGGGCGGAGCGCAACATCGAGCAACAAGCCCGAGTTCAGGAGCAGCGACTGGCACCGCCTGCCGGGGGGCTGGCACCGCCTGCCGGGGGGCTGGCAGCGCCTGCTGCGGGCCCGCGAATGCCTTCGCCCGTGGCCACGACCCCGCCGCCCAACGTCGACGCTGCGACTCGCCGAGAGGCCTTCGCCAAGCGGCTGCTCGGAATCCGACCCTCCGCGCCGTCGAGCATGCCCCCCCAAAAAGTCTCCATTCCGCCCACGCCGATGACGTCGACAGGCGCCATGGATGCGCTTCGGCGACGCTACGAAGAGCGCGTTTCGCGTGCGAAGGCCAGCGAAGCGCGAAAGTACTCGCTCAAGGCAGAGGAGGCGCTCGCTGCAGGCAAGCTCGTTGATGCGGCCAGCTCCTTTCGGGTCGCCAGCGGCTTGGCTCCTGGCGACGAGGGGCTCAAGCGCAAGTCCGCTGAGATCCAAGTGAAGGCCGACACCATCCTCAGTGAGACCTACGCTCGGCAGGCCGCGTACGAGGAGAAGAACAGCCAGTGGCCCGAGGCCTCGCGCTCCTGGGCGCGCACGTGCCAGCTACGTCCCAACGACGCGCACGCACACGACCGCGCAGCAGCCGCCATTGTGAAGGCCGGCGGCGATAAGCACAAAGCCGTCCACCTTGCCCAACGAGCCTGCGAGTTGGAACCCGAATTGCCGGGAATGCGTGTGACACTCGGCAATGCGTACTTGGCCGCTGGCCTGGCGCTCAACGCAAAGCGCGAGTTTGAAGTCGCCGCCAAGCTCGCCCCGGATGATGGTACTATCAAGTCGTTGCTCAAGAGGGTGGATCATGGTGAGGGGAAGTAAGCACGGTTAGCCCCGCCCCAAGAGTCTCGTGCCCCGTTGGGCCGCAAGCTCTCAATCGTTAGCGTGAAGGAGACGGGCGCGGATGGAGAAGGTGATTGGCATCGACTTGGGGACGACCAACTCCTGCGTTGCGATCGTCGAGAACGGCGTGCCGACGGTCATTCCAAACCGCGGGGGCTACAAGACCACCCCGTCGATGGTGGCCATCACCGAAGCCGGCAAGCGGCTCGTCGGTCACATCGCAAAGCGCCAGGCAATCACCAATGCCGAGAACACGGTCTACGCGGCGAAGCGTCTCATCGGTCGCAAGTGGAACTCGCCACAGGTGAAGAACGCTGTGGCGACCTCGAGCTACCGGATCGTGCAGGGGCCACACAACGACATACGCGTCGTGCTGCGGGACAAGGAGTACAGCGTCCCCGAAGTGAGCGCGATGGTTCTCCAAGAAATGAAAGTGATCGCGGAGGACTACTTGGGCTCCGCCGCCGTCAAAGCGGTGATCACCGTTCCGGCCTACTTCAACGACAATCAGCGGCAGGCGACCAAGGATGCGGGAGAGATCGCGGGGCTGGACGTTATTCGAATCATCAACGAGCCCACGGCCGCGGCGCTGTCGTACGGCTTCGGCAAGAACGTCGAGAAGACGGTCGCGGTCTACGACTTCGGCGGTGGGACCTTCGATATTTCGATCCCCGAGATCGGCTCCAGCGGAGTCTTCAAAGTCATTGCCACCGCGGGAGATACGTTCCTGGGCGGGGAGGACGTCGACGCGCGCGTCATCGACTGGTTGGTCCACGGCTTTCGAGAAGAACACGGGATTGACCTGAGACAGGATCGGATGGCGCTGCAGCGGCTCAAAGACGCCGCAGAGAAAGCGAAGTGCGAACTGTCGAGCGTGCGCGAGACGGAAATTAATTTGCCCTTCATCATCTCGAGCGGGCGAAACGAAGCGCTGCATCTTCAGCGAACGATCGATCGAAAGACCCTCGAAGAGTTGTCGGCCGATCTCATCGAGAGAACGGTCGACATATGCAGGCAAACTCTCTCAGACGCGCAGCTCGGGAAAGAAGACATCGAGGAGGTCATTCTCGTCGGCGGGATGACGCGAATGCCGAAAATCCAGCAGGCCGTGGGCGAGTTCTTCGAGCGCGAGCCGTGCAAGGGTGTGCATCCGGACGAGAGCGTCGCCTTGGGCGCGGGCATCCAAGGCTCGGCACTCATCGACGACAAGCATGAGATGGTGCTTTTGGACGTGACGCCGCACGCACTCGGTATCATGACGCAGGGGGGCTATTTCGAAGAGCTCATTCCGCAAAACACGACCGTCCCGACCCATCGGACCAAGATCTTCACGACGAGCCGCGACAACCAGACGGCGGTCAAGATCGTCGTCATGCAAGGCGAAAGCGAGCGGGCAGAGGAGAACGAGCTACTTGGCGAGTTCATCCTCACCGGACTGCGGCGAGCGGCCAAGGGGAGCGTCGAGATCGAAGTAACCTTCGAAATCAATGCCGACGGCATCGTCAGTGTGCACGCCAAGGACCTCGAGACCGGAAAAGAGCAGTCGATCGAAGTGACGGCTTCGAGCGGTCTCACGCGCAACGAGATCCAAGACATGATGGACCAGGCAAAGGACTACATGGTCGAGCGGCGCTCCACCGAGGAGTTCGAGGCGGCCAAACAGGAGGCAGAAAAGACCATCGCCGAAATCGAACGCCTTCTGCCCCAGGTTGAGCAGATTGTCGCCGCAAGCGATTTCGGACGGGATGCCATCGACAAAGCGCGCGCTATCGTAGCTAAGGCGCGGCACGCGGTAGCCAAGCGCGACCTTACGACGCTGAAGGGTGAAATCGAGGGCCTGGCCCGCACGCATCGTATGTTCAAAGGGGTCGTGGTCAAGACGCACTGAGGTGGCCGCGCCTCTCGCGCCCACTCCGATCGAACGGGACGACAGAGACGTGGCGGACAAACCCAAGAAGAAGAAGGGAAGCTCGAAGCCGCCGGCGGCCGCCGACGACGAGAACGAACGGCCGACACTCAACCCGCCGTTCGACGTCGAGGCCTTTGCGCGCGCCACGGCAGCCTCGTCCAAACGATCGCGGGACGTGTCCACCACCCGTCCACCGCCATCGCCGTCGTTGTTCGAGGAGTCCGAACCGCGCTCGCAGCAAACGACCCTAACGAACGAGGCAGAGCTCGAAGCAGCGCGCGCACAGTCAGCGCGGAACACCGAGCCGCCGCGCCGGCGATCGAGCGCCCTTTCGATGGCCGACGCCCGATCCGCGAGCTTGAAGCCCGCCGCGCCCGGCCGAGGGTCGGACGCGCGCATCCCCTCCCCTCCGTCGAACATCGAGGCGGCGGTGCTGCGTGCCGTGAGCACGCCACCTCCGGAGATTACCGAACGCACAATCGATGACCCGATTTCTGAAATGCGCGAACGATTCTCGCTCGGCGACTACACAGGCGCCCTTGAAATAGCCGACCTTATCCTCACCGAAGACTCGAGCAACCTCGAAGCGGCCGAATGCGGTGAGAGTTGTCGCAGCGTCTTGGAGAACATGTACGCGGCGCGGCTTGGTCCCGTTGACCTTGTTCCGATGGTCATCGTCCCGCGCACGCAAATGCAGTGGCTGTCGATCGATCACCGCGCCGGATTCGTTCTTTCGCTCGTCGACGGATCGTCGACGCTTGAGATGGTCGTCGACATGTCCGGGATGCCGAAGCTCGATGCGCTTCGCATTCTCTACGAACTCGTGCAGCAACGAATCGTAGCGTTTAAGACGCCTCGTTAAGTTCACCCGGTTCAGCATGAGCCTCACTCCGCCGCGCCTCCGGCGCGGCTCCGTTCCGGCAACAACGTCAGCAAGACAACCCGGAGCCCAAGGGCATGGCGTGGGTCGGGACCCGCGCCACAAACCTGGGGCAGCCCCAAACGACAAACCTGGGACCGCCGCCCCCTTAACGCAGAACCTGCCAATTGCAAGCGAAAGATGACGCCATCGTGCGGCGTTCTTTTGCGCGTTGCGCAGGGTCGCCCTGGAAGCTACACCGTGAAAGAAGCGGATGGACGCGCGTCCCCAACAGGCTCAGGAGCTTCGCCGCCAGATCGAGTGGACCCTGGCGCGGGCGGTGGACCCGAGCGACGTGCTGCCGATGCTGCACCGCCTTGCGCGCCTCGCGCGGGACGGTTCCGAAGAGAGCCTATTTGCAAATTTGCACCTCGCCGAGCTCCTTGTTGAGCGCAATCCATGGCGGGCCGCGCTGTGTGCGCGGCGCCTACTCGAGCATCGTCCAGACGACGATCGCGGCTGGGCGACGCTCGCGCTTTGTCAGACGTTGCTCGGCAACTACAAGTCCGCGGTCAACGCGTATCGTCGAGCGCTTGCCAGCTCCCCGCAGAACCCTTGGTACGCGCACAATCTCGGCCACCTTCTGGATGTGGCGCTAGGGCGCGGCAAAGATGCTGTCGACTGGTTGAGGCGCGCATACCAGAGCGCTTCCCATAGCGGCGAGGTCGCGGCAAGCTATGCGCACGCCCTCGCGCGCGTCGGGCGCATTGCCGAAGCGCGCCGAGTTTTGGCTCGCGCGATGAAGCATGGCTCCTCGCGCGAGCATTCGGCGCTTCTGCATTGGCTGGAGCTCGGGGCTCCCCCCGACCACGACCACCCGCTTCCGCGGCCGGTGCCAATGCGTGCCATCAAGAAGCGCGGGCAAGAGGAGGCCATCGGAGACGGCGTCGCGCCCCGCGGGGCCCCACCGCAGTCGAGCCGTAACGGCCGCGATGGCGGCACGGTGTCGGTAAGGCGTCCGCTGCGGTCTCCCGCATCGGCGGAGATCGACGGAATCCTCGCGCGTGGCCTGGCCAACCTGCCTCTCGACGCCAAGCAGCGGACGCGAGCGCGAGCGCTTGCGCGTGATGCTTTGGCCTGTTTCTCGGAGCCGACAGGCCTTCGCAGCACGGCCAGCGTGGGCGCGGTTGCAGCGGCGATCGCGTATGCCATCGTCTATGTCGACCACGTACCGCTCACGCAGGCCGAAGTGGCCGCCTGCTTTCGGGTTGGCGTCGCGAGCCTGCGCGGCCGTTTTGGCGAGCTGCGTGCTCGCCTCGATCTTCTGCCGGGAGACGAGCGCTACGCCACGCTGAGACGTTAGACGGGCTGCGGCGAGCCGTCTGCGCTACCCAGGGGGCATGCGCACCCCGTTGCTGCTCGTGCTGTCCTTGGCTTCCTCTACGGCCCTCGCACAGGCGTCAGGACCAGGGCCCACCTCACCGCCGACCGCGGGCGCGCCGACCGGTTCGGCGTCGTCGAGTTCCCTCGCCATGCCCGCGCCGCCGCAGGTGAACGACACAATGTTGGCCCCCGTACCGCGGCCGCCGCGCATCGTCTCGACCTGGCCCGAGGTCCTCAGTTATCTGCGCAGTCGCTCGACCGACTTGAAGATCGCTCTCGACCAAGTGCTGAAGGCGGAGGCGCAAACCCGCCAAGCGCTGGCCGCCTACCTGCCGAGCATCAACGGCGAGGGCAGGTACGTCCATAACTTCATCTCGAACACTGTGGCGCCCGGCCCCATGGTAGCCGGCGGCACCCAGAGTCCTCAGATTCCGCTGCCCAATGCCGAAACCGGAAAGATCGTGTTGCAGCAGGCGATCATCAACACGCAGACGTTCGACCAGATAGGCATCGGCAAGCTCGGCGAAGATGCTGCCAGATGGTCGGTCGAAGATCAAAGACGCACCCTTGCCCTGAGTGTCTCCAACCAGCTCGTCGCCGTCGTCACGGCCGAGCGGTCTGCGGAAATCAACCGAGTTGGACTCCGCGTTGCACTCGAACAGCTCGACATCGCGACGCGCAAGCAAGCCCTCGGAGCGGCGAACGGCCTCGACGTCGTACGCGCGCGGCAGAACGCGGCGAACGCGCGGGCCACCCTAGTTACCGGGGACGAATCCTTGCACGAAGCCCGCGAGGCGCTTGGCCTCGCGCTTGGCGTCCCGGAGGAGACGGGTGTGGCCCCCGACCTCAACATCGACGGCATGGCGAATGCTGCGATGGCGACATGCCACCCGGTGACGTCGGTCGATGAGCGAGCGGACATCGCCGCGGCGCGCACCAATCTGGAGGTGGCCAAGCGCAATCTTCGCAATGTCTACTTTCAGTTTCTTCCAGTAGTGGGCGCTGAGAGCGACCTGCAAGGGACGTCCAACCCACAGACGGGTTACCCGAACCCCACATGGAACATTCAGGCGATTCTTCAAGTCCCCATCTGGGACGGCGGCAATCGGTATGGCCTTTTGAGAGTCGCGCGCGCATTGGAGGACATCGCCGCGCAACAGCTCGAGGCCCTTCGCCGGCAAGCGATCATTCAAGTCGAGCAGGCGCAGCGGCAGCTGATCGTCGCCCAGGAGGCCGACAAGGTCGCGCGCGAACAGCGCGATCTGGCGAGGGAGAACGACAGGTTGACGCAAACAGCGTACAGCGTGGGCCAAGGGACAAGCCTGGAGCTCGTGACGGCGTCCGAGGCTCACCGGCAAGCCGAGTTGAACCTCGCTCTGCAGGACTTCGGTGTAGTGAAAGCGCGCATCCTGGCCATATTGGCGCTCGCAACGTGCTCTTGGTGAGAAACGCGCGTGCTGGGTTAGATCACCGAGCCATCGTTGGTGCGCCTCGTACTCGAGAGCCTCGAACCGATGTGTTGTCCCGGACCAGCGCCAAGCTCAGGATCGGGATCGTAAGGCCTGCGTCCGTGGCGAATGGGGTGATGCCGGAGGCCGTGAGCCTCATGCTCGCGATTGCGGGACTCACGCGCGCGGTCCTAACACTCAAGAGCGGGGGTGAATGCCGCAACCGCGCGGTCGCGAAACTCACGATTCACGTCATGAGCTTCGCGCTCCGGATCGGGGCGATCGAGCCGCGGGGCACCCCGCCTGCGATCGTGGTCGCGAGCTTGTGAATCACGATCGCGAAGCGCTTGCTCGCGGTCATGAGCTTCCTGATCGCGATCGCGAAACGCTTGCTCGCGGTCATGAGCTTCCTGATCGCGACCGCGAAGAGTTTGCTCGCGGTCATGAGCTTCCTGATCGCGACCGCGAAGCGTTTGCTCGCGGTCATGAGCCTCCTGATCGCGACCGCGAAGCGTTTATTCGCAGTCATGAGCTTCCTGATCGCGATCGCGAAGCGTTTGCTCGCAGTCATGAGCTTCATGATTGCGAGCGCGTGGCGTTTGCTCGCGGTCATGAGCTTCCTGATCGCGATCCTCAAGCTCATGACCGCGAGGTCATGTTTCCGCGCCCGCGTCGCGAGGCTCATGCCCGCGAGCCCGAAGCTCACGCCGGCGAGTATGAAGCTCACGCCGGCGAGCAGGAGCAACATGACGTTAGGCAAGAGCGACATGGACGCCGGCGGCGTGATTTCGATCGCAGCCGTTTCGCTCCTGGCGTGCGTCGCGAGCTCCATTCGGTAAATCGAAAAGCGCGTGACCGCGACTCAGTGACTCGCGGCTCGTGCCATGGTGCTAGCGCCCGAGAGCACGAACGCCGTGAAACCGTCGAATGACCACACGACGCTCCGCGGGAGGCCGACGGTGCCGGTCGGCAAGCTCGCGACGACGATTCCGAGCCTACCGACGCTGCGCCGGTGCGCCGCGACAGGCGGTGCGAGCTTGCTTGCTCGCAGTTGGAACCGAGAGGCCTGCGACGCGAGGCATCTCATCCCAAGTTCGATCGTCCAGGATGCGCCCGTTCTTCGACTTCTGCGCCCCGCCCCGCTGCTTGAAGAAGAACGGGACACAAGCACGCCGACATTGATCAAGGATCTCGCGGACCCAGTCGGCGTTCACGGGTCGAGCACCGTGGCCACTCTCAGAGCCGACGATGACGCAGTGGATATCGTCGTGGCGAAGCTTTCCGATGGGTCCATCAGTCAAACCACCGAGCCGCTCCTGACGCTTGGCCCAGTCGCGCTACCATTCTGCGATGACAGCCACCCACGTGATTGGCGTCACGCCGGCCTGCATCATTCGGCGCACCGCCATTTCGTGCGCCTCAAGCGAGACGCCGCCAGATGCATCCGTCACCGCATAGACCTCGTAGCCTTCGCCTTCGGCCTGGATCGCCGGCATCGCCAAGCAGATCTCAGTCCACAGCGCTGCCATGACGATCTTCCTGCGGCCGGTCTTCTTCACGGTCTCCGCCACGCGGCTGTCCTCCCAACAGTTGATCGATGTGCGATCGATCGGCTTCTGGTCGGGGAAGACGCTCTGGAGTTCCTTGATGAGGAGCCCGCCCCGCTGTGCCGTGACGGTCGTCAGGATGGTTGGGACGTCGTAGACCTTCGCCCCCTTCGCAAGTCCCGCCACGTTGTTCGCGATCATCGCTGGTTCGTGGCTGTTGACGGTCGCGAACTGGAAGGGTTGGTGGTCGATTAGCAGCACGACGCTGCTCTCGGGCGTGAGTAGTGCGGGGAGACCGGCGTGCGCGTTCTTGTCCATGGGGGGATTTCTCCCTCGTCGAAGCGCAGAGGGTGGTCGCAACTGATTGGCTCGGTGTGTGGAAGAATGAGTGGCAGCCGGTAATCGCATTCTACGGCACCTGCACATCTCGCTTTGCGGCGATGGTATGCCCGCAATGAGCGCAGCAGCGAACCTCGACGCAAAGCGCTTCGGGCCAGTCGCGCACGACACGACGGACCTCCCTGGAGTCGATCCGCTCCGCGAGGCGGAGCAAGACCCAATCCTTGTCCGCGTACGTGGTGCCGCAGCGGGCGCACACCTTGGGGTTGAGTCCCGCAACCGATCTGGGTCCCGGAAGGCTGGGCCGCCGAGTGCCCATCCGATTTCCGATCACGGCTTCCCCAGTCGCAGGTTGTCCATCCCTATCCCATACGGGCGGCGAACTGGTTCATGTCGAAATAGTCGCGCCAGGCGTCGATCTTGCCATCACGGACCTCGAAGATGCCCATGACCTGCAGCTCGAACGACTTGTTGGGGACTTTGAACACGTCCACCCGCTCGGTCATCACGATCGGACCCTCGGCCACGATGTTGACGAGGCGCAACGCGAGGCTCTCGATGCCTGGCGCGCCAGGGCGGATGAACGTGGCGATATTGTTCGCGATGGCCTGCCTGCCGGTGACCGGCGCCAGCGGTATGTTGTGATAGACGGCGTTGTCGCTGAAAAATGCGGCCAACTCGGCGGCCCCGACGTTGTCGGACCACGCCGCGCAGAACCTGCGTACTACCTGGATCGGGCTCTCCATCGGGCTCCTCCTACATGCCAGCCCCGCGGCTGACACGATTCCGGCACCACCAACCGCATATAGAAACATGCGTCGCGCGACGTGGTAGGCGTTACGGACGGCTTTCTCGTTAGCCTTCTCGATCTCTGTCTGCATGTTCGAGTCTCCGTGAGGTTGGCATGTTGCCTCGTCGCGGGCGCAACGAGGATGGTGATGCGCGGCTAGCCAGCCGCGCGGGTCAGTTGGGCTTCCCAGTCCATCGCGGTCCCGAAAGCGCCGCCGTACCGACTCAGACAGTGATTCAAGGCCCCGAGCCTCTCTGGGCGCTTGCCCCAGTCGCGCTGCCATTCGGCGACGACGGCCACCCACGTGACGGGCGTAACGCCGGCCTGCACCATTCGACGTACTCCCATTTCGTGGGCCTCGAGCGAGGTGCCGCCAGATGCGTCCGTCACCGCATAGACTTCGTAGCCTTCGCCTTGGGCGTGGATCGCCGGCATCGCTAAGCAGATCTCGGTCCACAGCGCTGCCATGACGATCTTCTTGCGGCCGGTCTTCTTCACGGCCTCCACCACGCGGCTGTCCTCCCAAGAGTTGATCGCTGTGCGATCAATCGGCTTCTGGTCGGGGAAGACGCTCTGGAGTTCCTTGATGAGGAGCCCGCCCCGCTGTGCCATCACGGTCGTCAGGATGGTGGGGATGTCGTAGACCTTTGCCCCCTCCGCCAGCCCCGCCACGTTGTTCGCGATCATCGTGGGTTCGTGGCTGTTGATGCTTGCGATCTGGAAGGGTTGGTGGTCGATCAGCAGCACGACGCTGCTTTCGGGCGTGAGTAGCGCGGGGAGACCGGCGTGCGGGTTCTTATCCATGTGAGACTCCTTTCCTGGTTCCTGTTGTCAACGCATCTGAGCGAAGCTCTTGCGCAGCTCGGCAACGAACACCTTCATTGGGATTGTCCTTTGGCCAGAGGGACGGCGTAGATCCGGAACGGCAGGGCGGGTGACTGGCCCTTGCGGGCGGGATCGAAGAAGAGCTGCATCTGGCCCTCGCTGACCCACACGACGGCCCCTACCCGGGTGACCGACGTTGGCGTGCGGAACCCGGCGCGCATGGGCGCAGCCTGGAACCCGTCGCCGTCGACCTCGACCCGGTCCACGGTCCCAGCGCCCTCGACCAACAGGAAGCTCTTGCGACCCAGCGGGCGCAGCCCGTCTGGCAGGCCGAGGGCCCGCCCCTGCAGCTTGGTTACGCGGCCCGCCCGCCCCTTTTCGACGGCGATGCGAAAGAGACCACCCGCGGCGTAGGTCGTCACATAGAGGGCGCCGTCGTCGCCGAAGGCGATCCCGTCCAGCCCGGCGCTGTTCGGCTGCGGCGGCGCGAACTGCGGGTCCGTGGCGAAGACCTCGAACCTAGAGCCCCCCGCGGGGAGCCGCAGAACAGTCGGGTTCGCGCTGTCGGTCACATAGACCGCGCC
>WNFJ01340725.1_pt1 | contig 13569 bp, 9 predicted proteins | sample 5400461 | NCBI WGS metagenome assembly WNFJ01 (sample SAMN13153349, study PRJNA577476) | soil metagenome | isolation source: 115 cm saprolite on Douglas fir-dominated hillslope | place: USA:California | collected 2013-09-17 | reverse complement strand
GCCGATGATGCCGTGGATCTCGAAGGTCGGCAGGGCCCACAGTCGTTCCAGCACCGAGTATCCGGCGAGGCCCGTGAGTGCCTTCGCCTGCACGCGATGCTTCAGGAATTCCGTCTCCTTGAACGGGAGTCGCTTCCAGGTGGCGAGTTCGGCTTTCGAGGGGCGCTTCACAGCGGCGTACAGGCCGGGGACGTGGATCTTGCCGTCGGCGCTCTTAAGGCGGCCGAGGAGCCGGAGCAGTTCTTCATGGGCATTGGGCGCGGCCCCGCCGAACTCGCCGGAGTGCAGGTCCGATTTCGCCGTGCGCACGCTGATCTCGGCGTAACAGATGCCGCGGAGCGTCGTGTACACGGCGGGCCACCGCGGGGCCACGTACGCCATGTCGGCGATGAGCACCGCGTCGGCGCGGGTCCGCTCGGGCTCGCGTCGCAACAACTCAAACAGCACCCGGCTGCCGTATTCCTCCTCTCCTTCGATTAAGAACCGGAAGTTGACGGGAGGGCGGGCACCCGCGGCCTCAATGGCCTTGAGGAGGCAGAAGACCTGGCCTTTGTCGTCGGCGGCGCCGCGCGCGAAGAGTTTGCCGTCGCGCACCGTCGGCTCGAACGGCGCCGTCGTCCACTGGTCGAGCGGGTCGGGCGGCTGGACGTCGTAGTGCCCGTAGATCAACAGAGTCGGCGCGCCCGGGACATCGGGACCGACGCCCCAGACGACCGGGTGCGTGCCGCTCGCGAGGAACTGCACCTCGCGACAGCCGAGCCGCCGCAGCTCACCCGCGACCCACTCGGCGGCGGCGCGGCAGTCGGCGTTGTGCGCCGGACTGGTCGAGACCGACGGGATGCGGAGGAAGTCGGTGAGCTCGCCGAGCAATCGATCGGTGTCCATGGCGGCGGAAATCTAGAGGGGCCCGCTGCGCCTAGCCAGCGACTCGGGGCGGGCTATATTCGCGGCCATGCGGACGACAGCGTCCTACGAGTTGTTCCCCGACGCGCCGAGCGAGCGGGCGATGGCGCGGGCGCGCTACTTGGCTGGGGCGGGGCGCGTCGCCGACGCCGAGAAAGCCTATCGCGACGTCCTCTCCGCGCATCCCGACTTGAAGACCTGTTGGGCCGAGTGTTTCGAGCTGCTGCGCCGCCAGGGGCGCACCGAGGACGCGCTGCGGCTCGCGGAAGCGGCGCGCGCCCAGTTTGGCGAGGTGGCGTTCCCCCTGGCGCTGCAGGGCGCGGCGCTGATCGAGCTGGAGCGCTACCGCGACGCGTTGAGTGCGCTGGAGCAGGCGCTCGAGGCCGATCCCGACCTCGCCCTCGCGTGGCACGAGCTGGGGTACGCGGCGTTCCGCTTGGGCGACAAGAACCGCGCGCTGCTGGCGCTGGACCGCGCGTTTGCGCTCGAGCCCCACACGGAGACGCTGCGGCTGCGCGGCCGGATCTTGCGCGACGCCGGACGCTACCAAGCGGCCGAGGTCGCCTACGAAGGAGCGGCGCAGGCGGCGGAGCACGAGGAGCAGCGCGAGGCAGCCGAACGTGAGATCGCCGCGACCCGGCGCTACGCCTTCTACGCGCCGCGCCGTCCCGAGGAGCTGAGCATGGCCGAGCGCTGGTTCGCCGACACCGGCAGCGTCGTCCTCGCCCCGGATGACGGGCCCGACGTGCCAGACGATGCGACCCTGGCGGCCGCGTTCATCGATCTGGCGCACGACTCCGGGTGGCGCTTCGGACAGATCGTGGCGCTTGGGCCGGCGCTCCCGGTCTGGCGCGCCATGGCCGACGCCCTCGGCGCGCCCTTGGTCACGCGAACCGGGTTCGACCCGGCCGCCTCGCCGCTCGTCGTCGCCCAGCGTCCCCAGCCTGCCGACGCCAGCTGGTCGAGGCTGACCAGTGCCGTTTCCCAGCGCGCGAGCGGGCTCGTCTTCGTGCTCGAGCATCCCGCCCAAGCGACCGCCCTCGGTGCCGACGTCGTCGGCGTGCTGACCGACGCCGGCCGTCGGCAGATGCGGCGGGTCAACGTCGCGCACGCCTTGGCGGAAGCGCAGCATCCCGCCGGCCGCCTCGCGGGGCGACGGGTGACGTCCCCCTGACGCCGAGCGGGGCGCCCCTGCCCTCCAGCATCCACGCCGACCCCAGCCCGGCGCGCCCACCGCTGTCGGGGAAATTGATCGGCGCGAGTCAGTTCGAGCGCGCCGCCAATCTGATCAACCTCGACGATTACCTGCGGCGCATCTTGACCCGCCCGTTCCGCGAGGTGCAGGTGGAGGTACCGGTACGCATGGACGACGGGCGGATCGAGGTCTTCACGGGGTACCGGATCCAGCACAACGGCGCGCGCGGTCCCTGTAAGGGCGGCATCCGGTTCCACCCCGACGCCGATCACGACGAAGTGCTCGGTCTCGCGGCGATCATGACGTGGAAGACCGCGCTCATGGACATTCCGTTTGGCGGGGCCAAGGGCGGCGTCACGGTCGACCCCAAGCGGCTCTCCAAGCTCGAGCTCGAGCGCCTGACGCGCCGCTTCACGCAGCGCATCTCGATCGTGCTGGGCCCCTATCGCGACGTTCCCGCCCCCGACGTCAACACCAATGCCCAGGTCATGGCCTGGATCCTCGACGAGTACTCGAGCCGGCACGGCTATACCCCGGCCGCGGTCACCGGCAAGCCGATCTCGCTCGGGGGCTCGCTCGGGCGCGAGGAGGCCACGGGACGAGGCGTGATGTACGTCATGATCGAGTACGGGCGCGATTTCGGGATTCCGCTGGCGGGGAGCCGAGTAGTGATTCAGGGATTCGGGAACGTCGGCGGACACCTGGCGCGGCTGCTCGTGTCCGAAGCGGGCGCGAAGGTGATCGCCGTCTCCGACGTGGCTGGCGGGATCGTGAACGAGCGGGGACTGGACATCCCGGGGCTGCTCGCCCATACCGCGGCCGGCAAGCCCGTGCCCGAGTGGTCCGGCGGCGAGCGCATCCCAGGCGAGCAGATCTGGACGATCCCGTGCGACTGGCTCGTGCCGGCCGCGTTGGGGGGCGCCATCACGAAGGAGACCAACGCGAGCAGCCTCGACTGCAAGGTAGTCGTCGAGGCCGCGAATCAGCCGACGACCCCGATCGCCGACCGCATCCTCGAGGAGCGCGGCATCCCGGTGATCCCCGACTTCTTGGCGAACGCCGGCGGCGTGACGGTGAGCTACTACGAGTGGGCGCAGAACCTGCAGCAGTACCGCTGGACGCACGAGCAGGTGAATCGCGAGCTGCAGGCGACCATCACGAAGGCCTACCTGGCGGTGCGCGACCTGGCCCGGGGGCGTAGCGTGCCGTTCCGAACCGCAGCATACGCCATCGCCCTGGCGCGCGTGGCCGAAGCGGAACGGCTGCGCGGCAACTAGTCGTCGGCGGGCAAGCCGGGCCGCGAGTACAACGCCTGGTAGGGATCCTGACCGAGCTGGGTGAACACGCGGGCCTGGATCGCGCGGACCGCTTCCTTGAGGTCCCCGTTCGCTTGCAGGTAGATCTCGTCGAACAGGTTCAAGTTCATGCGGTAGAGCCGTTGCGCGATCACGACGGCGTTGTTGAGCGGCGCCTGGGCGAACCAGCGCCAGTCGTACGTCTCCAGCGATTGCCCCCAGGCGCCGGTGAGCTGGTCGCGGGCCCACCCGAACAGCACCCTGCGCGCTTGGCTCAGCGCCGCCCCGGAGAGCTGCTGCGCGTACGCCGAGTCGAGACGGCGCGCCAACTCCGCCCACAGCACGTCGAGCCGGCCTTCGTCGCGCCACCGCGCGGCGGCGCGCTTAGCGTCGGCGGCATCGCCGCGGGCGCGAAAGAATCCCTGGGCGCCGCGGTAGCCCACGAAGTTCGCGAAACTCTCATTGAACGCGGTCTGACTCTTCACGTAAAGCGTGTTGTGCGCCAACTCGTGAATCACGCTCGCCACGAGCTCCATGGTGTCGCGCTCGATCACGGTGGACAGGAGCGGGTCGGCGAAGTAGCCCAGTGTCGAGAAGGCGCCGGCGGGCCGTAGATACGTGTCGTACCCCTCCTGCTCAAGGGCCGCGGCGACGCGGCGCCCCTGCGGCGGGTCGAAGAATCCCTTGTACGGCACGCTCCCGACGATGGGATAGTGCCAGGAGTAGGCGCGCAGCCGGTCGCGCCGCGAGGCCGAGAGCACGAGCAGCAGGGTGTCCCGGCCCACGTCCACGTAGCTGGTGTAGGTCTCGCCGACGATCAACTTGAGCGAGTCCGCGGCGAAGGCACGTGCGGCGAGGACCAGCGCCAGCCGCTGGCGCAGCGCCAGCGGCGTGGCCGGGTCTGCGAGGAGCTTCGCGATCGAGCGACGTTTGGCGAGAATCCGCGCCTCTTCGAGACCGGCGCGCGCGAGGTAACGGGCATCCGCGTTGAAGAGCAACGCGAGCGCGAGGAGCGTGGGTACGCCAAGCGCGACCCAGGTGGCGAGCCGGCGCGCCACGCGCCCCCAGTTGGGCGGTTGGCGCTCCGTTACGGGATCCATCGCACGCCGAAGCGGTGGGTATCCGCCCCCGGGGCGGCGATCGCCCGGTACGCGTAATCGAGGTGAAACCGGCCCAGCTCGACCGCGCCGCCGAGGGTGAACCGCGACGCCCCGCCCAGCTCGGCGTGGCTGGCGTAGCCGGTCCGGCCGATGAGGCCGACGCCACGCACCACGACGCCGCCTTCCACGCCCACGACGACGAGCGCGTCCCCGCTATCGGGCCATTGACCCTCGAGGGTCGTGAGCAGTCGCAAGGTCCCCTGGGGATCGACGTAATTCATCGTGAAGCCCGCGCGGGTGCGGCGCGGCAGGCGCGCCCCGGTCCCCGCACTACTCCCCAGATTCTGCACGCTCACCCCCAAGGCCATGATATCGAAGACGGCAATCGCGAGCCCGGCGTCGCCCGCCCACCCGGTCGAGGTGGCGCCGCCGATCGTTTGGCGTGCGTATTTGGCCGACCCCCCCAGGGCAATCAGCCCGGCGCGAAACACGAGCGAGGAAACCCCGAGGAAATCCGCCGGGGTGAGGGAGGCGTTGCCCCGCGTCTCGGCCCCGGCCCCCCAGTCGAAGCGCCCCACCCGCAGCGCCACCGCCGCACCGTCCCAGCTAGTGCGATCGGGGGCGCGGGCGTAGGACGCTTCCAGCGTGACGCGATGGACCGTCGCGATGGCGGCGGGGTTCGCAAATATCCCGCCGGCGTCCCCGGTAAGTGCCGCCCCCGCGCCACCCAATCCCGCCGCCCGCGTCGAGCCCGGGAGCGTCGCCAGCACGCCGGCCGTAGCTTGGGCGGGAAGACGCTCCGGCGTCGCGCCGAGCGCGAGCGCCACGACCAGGCCGACGCGGCGCGCATCCCAGCGGCGGAGCCCTGGCCCACGTCCCCGTCCGCGCGATGCCACCCCGGCTCCGCTACGGCACGCTCTCGCGCGCCGGCACCACACGGGGCTCGCCACTCGCCGCGCTCGCGGCGTCGGGTGTTTCCTCGCGGATCTCACCGGCCCGCACGAGGGCCCGGTGCAAACCGATTGGCCCGGCGATCTGGTGCACTCCAATCATCGCCACCATGAGCGTCTCGAGCGAGACCCCCCACTGAGGGAATGCCCGGCGCGCGAGCTGTGCCAGGGTCAGGGCGACCCCCCCCTGCGACAGCAATCCGAGCCATCCGTCGCGGGTCAGGGTGGCGGGGACGCGCGGGTCGCGGCCCGCCCAGCGCAGTCCGTAACGCAGGCTCATGACGCGCAGGCCCACGAGGAGCACCGCCCAAGGCCAGAGGTCGGCGAGGACGCCGAGGCGGAGTGCCGCGCCCGCCAGCCCGAACCCTACCACCTGCACCAGCACCCAGCCGCGACGCAGCTCGCGACGTAGCTGTTGCTCCTCCCTCGGTGCACTGCCCTGGAGAGCGACTCCCGCCGCGAGGGCGATCAGGAGCGGGTCGAGGCGCGCCAGGCGCGCCACCTCGACACTCACGAACGCCGTGGCCATGAGCAGGATCGCCGTCTGACGCGCGAGCAAGCGGAGGTAGCGCCCCAGCGCGAAGCCCAAGGCGGCACCGAGGAGGAGTGAGCCCGCGAGACCTTCGACGGCCATCGCGGCCACGGCCAAGTTCAGCGTGCCCGCCCGCGTCCCCGCCCTGGCGAGGGCCAGCGCGAGCGCGAACAGCAAGAGCACCACGAGGTCTTGTGCGACCGCCACACCAAGCAGCCCACGCGCGAACGGCCCGGGAGCCTCGAGTTCGCCGACGAGCGCCATGGTGATTCCGGAAGACGACGCGGCAGCCAGAGTTCCCACGACCAGCGCCACGGCAACGCCGTCGCCGAACGAGCGGTGCACCGTGAGTGGGAACCACGGAGTTACCGAGGCCACGACGAGGGTCACTACTACGAACGGCAGCGCCACCGCGCCGGTCGTGAGCCGCAGCAGCGCCGGCCGCCCCGGCCCGGCGATCGCCGCCGGCAGCTCGGCCCCGGCGGCCAGCGCCAGCAAGGCGATCGCCGCGTCTCCGAAGAAGCGTAGCGCTTCGACCTCGTCGCGTCGCACGAGGCCGAGCCAGGCGGGGCCCACGGCGAAGCCGACGAGCAGGTAGCCCGTGATGCGAGGCAGACGCGCCCGTCGTGCCAGGTCGCCGCCGAAGTGCGCCGCGAGCAACAGGAACCCGAGCGCCAAGGTGGCGCGGGCCTCGAGTGATCCACTCGCCGTCGCGCGATGCAGCACGGCCATCACCAGGCCCACCGCAAACAGGCTCGCGACCGCGCGCATGCGGCGCAAACATATCCACAGAAGACGTTTTGACAATGCATCGAGGCGCCGATATCTTCAGCGCGTGCCCCCCACAATCGGATTGAGGCCGTGCGCCGCGGGAGCGATTGCGCCGTTTCCGTCGTCGCTCCCGGCGTCCGAACGGGTAACGGAGTGACGGGCGGCACCCACCGCGCGGCCGGCGCGCGGGCGAGCGTGCCCGCCGACACCCAGCCGGCCGAGCGGCGGCCCGCGGCGGAGGTGGGGGCGGCTCCCGGGAGGCTCGAGCGGCGCGACGCGCGAGCGCGCTAGCGACATGGCGTTCGTTCATCTTCACACCCACAGCGAGTATTCCCTCCTCGACGGCGCGAACCGCATCCCCGACCTGCTCGACCGAATCGGGGCGCTCGGCATGGACTCGCTGGCGCTCACGGACCACGGCAATCTGTACGGAGCCTGGCAATTCTACAGCGCGGCCAAGGCGCGACGGCTCCGACCGATCCTCGGGTTCGAGGCCTACGTCGCGTTCGGAAGCCGTCATAAGCATGAGCGGCCCGCCGACGCCCCCGGCCCCTATTCGCATCTCATCCTGCTGGCGAAGAACCGCATCGGGTACCAGAACCTCATCAAGCTCAGCTCGATCGGCTTTCTCGAAGGCTACTACCGGCGACCGCGCATCGACCACGCGGCGTTGGAGGAGCACCGGGACGGCCTGATCGCCCTCGCGGCGTGTCTCTCAGGCGAGATCGCACTGTATCTGCGGCAGGGCAACTACGAGGTGGCCAAAGCGACCGCGCAGTACTTCGCGCAACTGTTCGGCCAGGACGGCTTTTGGCTGGAGGTACAGGACCACGGCCTCCCCGACGAGAAAACCGTGGCCGCCGGGATGTTCCGGTTGGCGACCGAGCTCGGTCTCCCCGTCGTGGCCACGAACGACGCCCACTACTTGCGGAGAGAGGACGCCGAGGCGCACGACGTCTTGCTGGCCATCGGCACGGGGAAAGACCTCGACGATCCCAACCGCTTTCGCTTTGTCGGCCAAGAGAGCTACGTCAAGTCCGAGGTGGAGATGCGCGCCCTGTTCCGGGACCACCCCGAGGTCCTGGCCGAGACGGCGCGGGTGGCGGCCCTGTGCGAGTTCGACTTCGAGAAGCGCTACTTCCTGCCGCAGTATCCGCGACCGCCGGAGTTCGCCTCCGACACCGAGCTCCTGGTCCATCTGGCGCGCGCCGGAGCGGCCACGCGGTACGGCGAGCCGCTGCCGCCGACGGTGGGCGAGCGGCTCGACTACGAACTTCGCGTCATCTCGGACACCGGCTACGCCGGCTACTTCCTGATCGTCTACGACATCGTGAAGGCAGCGAAGGACCGGGGCATTCCCGTCGGCCCGGGACGCGGCTCCGCGGCGGGGTCGCTCGTAGCTTACGCGCTCGGCATCACGGACGTCGATCCGCTGCGCTTCGACCTGTTGTTCGAGCGGTTCCTGAATCCCGAGCGCGTGTCGATGCCGGACATCGATTTGGACTTCTGCTACGAGCGTCGCGGCGAGGTTATCCAATACGTCCGCGAGCGCTACGGCCGCGACTGCGTGGGACAGATCATCACGTTCGGGACGCTCAAGGCGCGCGCGGCGTTTCGCGACGTGGCCCGCACCCTCCGGGTCGAGCCGGGCGAGGTAGATCGCTTCACGAAGCTCATCCCGGCGGGGCCGGGGATGGCGGTGACGCTCGCGGAGGCGCCAGAGCGCTCGCCCGAGCTCCGGCAGCTGGCGCGTCAAGACGAGCGGGTCGGCAAGATCCTGGCACTCGGCACCCGCATTGAGGGGCTCGCCCGTCATGCGTCGGTGCACGCCGCGGGCCTGGTCATCGCGCCCGGCCCCTTGACCGACTACGTGCCCGTGTGCCTCGCGCCGCAGGAGGCCGCCGCCATCATCACGCAGTACGACATGGTGGCGCTCGAGCAAGTCGGGATGCTCAAGATCGACGTCCTGGGGCTGAAGACGCTGACCGTCATTCACGACGCCGTCGGGATGGTAACGGAGCGACAGGGAGCGCCGCTCGACCTGGAGGCGCTCGGCCTCGAGGACCCGCGCGTCTACCAGCTGCTCGGCTCGGGCCGCACAGCTGGCGTCTTCCAATTCGAGTCGCCGCTCGCCACGGATTGCCTCCGTAGCATGAAGTGCGACCGCTTCGACGACCTAGTCGCGGCCAACGCGCTGCTCCGCCCCGGCCCCCTCGACACCGGCATGCACCTGGTCTTCATCAACCGCAAGCTCGGGCGGGAACGGGTGCGTTACCCCCACCCCGCGCTGGCGGAGATCCTCAAGCCCACCTACGGCGTGATCACCTATCAGGAGCAGGTGATGCGGATCGCGCACGTGCTGGCTGGCTTCTCCCTGGCGGAAGGCGACGTGCTCCGCAAAGCGGTAGGCAAGAAGGACCAGGCGCTGCTCGAGCGCGAGCTCGGCCGCTTCGTGGAGCGGGCCATCGCGCTAGGCCACGATCGGCGGGTGATCGAAGAGATTGCCGCGCAAATCGAGACGTTCGGGCGATACGGCTTCCCCAAGGCGCACGCCGTCGCCTACTCGATCCTGTCCTACCGGACCGCCTGGCTCAAGACCTACCATCCCGCCGAGTTCATGGCGTCGCTCCTGTCATCCGAAATCGGCAACACGGATAAGGTGGTCCAGTACATCAACGAAGCGCGCGAGCTGGGGCTCGAGGTCCTGGCGCCCGACGTGAACGAGTCGGGGTTCAAGTTCACGGTGGTGGGCGACCGGCGTATGCGCTTCGGTCTCGGCGCGATCAAGAACGTGGGTGCGGGGGCGATCGAGTCGATCATCGCCGGACGCCGGGCCGACGGGCCGTTCCGCACCCTCGTCGAGCTGTGCGACCGCATCGATTTGCGGCTCTGCCACAAGCGGGTACTTGAAGCCCTGATCGACGCAGGCGCCTGCGATTCGGTCGCGGCGGGCGGCCACCGGGCCCAACTGCTGGCGGCGCTCGACGGCGCCTTCGCGGAGGCTCAAGTGCGCCAACAAGAGCGCGAGGCGGGCCAGCACGCTCTGTTCGGCGACGGCACCGCGGTGGCGCGGCCGCCGGTGCCGCTTCCAGACGTCCCGGCGTGGACCGAGCACGAGCGCTTGGCGCGCGAGAAGGCGGTCCTCGGGTTCTTCATTTCGGGCCACCCCCTCGCGCGCTACCGCTGGGAGGTCGAGCTGTTCGGGACGCGCACCACCGCCACGCTAGGTCAGTGGAGCGAGCAGAAGGTGCGCATCGCGGCGGTCGTGACGGTGGTGAAGCGGCAGATCGCGAAGAAGACCGGGGCAGAGTACGCGCGGCTCACCCTCGAGGACTTCCATGGCACCGCCGAGGCCCTGGTGTTTCCCGAGGCGTGGGCCAAGCTGAGCGAGATCATCCGTCCCGATGGCGCCCTGCTCCTCATGGGCAGCTACAGCACCCGGGAGCGCGACGAGGAGCAAGCGCCGCTCATCGTCGAAGCAGCTCAACCGCTCGCCGAGCTGCGAGCCAGTGGCGCGATCGGCGTAGCGCTGCGATGGTCGCCGGCCACCCCCCCACCCCCCGACGCGCCACGCGCCGTGGCGGCGCTGTGCGCCGCCCACCCGGGGCCCGCACCCGTGCTCCTCGAGTGGGCGGAGGACCCTTTAGGGGAGACGGACAACAGCCTCGGAGGGAGTAACGGCGCTCGGGCGACGCGGCTGCGCAGTCGCACGCTCTCCGTTGACGTGGGCGACGACCTGCTCGCGGCGTTACGCCAGTTGGTCGGGCCCGAGCACGTGCACTTGGTGCGCACGCCCTGAGCGATGGCGACCCACACGCTGGATTTCGAGCGGCCGCTGCTCGAGCTCGAGCGGCAGATCGAGGAGTTGAAGCGCGTCGCTGGCGAGACTGCGGTGGACGTCTCGAAGGAGGTCGCTCCGCTCGAGAAGAAACTGGCCGAGCTGCGAGCCGAGATTTATCGCAACCTCACCCCCATGCAACGCGTCCAGGTGGCCCGGCACCCCAAGCGGCCCTACACCCTCGACTACGTGAACACGGTCTTCACGGACTTCGTCGAGCTGCACGGCGACCGGCTGTTTCGCGACGACCCGGCGATCGTGGCCGGCTGGGCACGGCTGGACGGCATGAGCGCGATGGTCATCGGGCACCAGAAGGGCCGGGACACGAAGGAAAACCTGCGCCGCAACTTCGGCATGGCGCATCCCGAAGGGTACCGCAAGGCCATGCGCCTAATGCACCTGGCGGAGAAGTTCCGAGCGCCGGTGATCACGCTGGTCGATACTCCGGGTGCCTATCCCGGGCTCGGTGCCGAGGAGCGGGGCCAGGCGGAGGCGATTGCCCGCAACCTGGTCGAGATGGCGACCCTGCGCACGCCGATCATCACCGCCGTCATCGGCGAGGGTGGCTCCGGCGGCGCGCTCGCCGTCGGGCTCGCCGACCGCGTGCTGATGCTCGAGAACTCGGTGTACTCCGTCATTTCCCCGGAGGGCTGCGCCGCCATCCTGTGGAAGGACGCCAGCCAGCGGGAGCGGGCCGCCGAGGCGCTGAAGATCACGGCGGAGGACCTGCTCGAGCTGGGGGTGATCGACGAGATCATCGCCGAGCCCGCGGGTGGCGCCCACACCGACCCCGACCGCGCGGCCGAGGCTCTGGGCGAAGCGCTGCGACGGCACGCCCGGCAGCTGCGCAAGATCAAGATCGATAAGCTCCTGAAACGGCGGGAAGAGAAGTATCTTTCCATGGGTGCGTTGAGCGAGAAATGAGTTGACGGACGTCGTCGAAGTCCGGTTCAAGGGGAACCGGAAAGAATTCTTTACCTGGGCGTCGGGGGATCCGCTCGCCTTGCACGATGCGGTGATCGTGGAGGTGGAGCGGGGCCACGATTTCGGCCGGGTGTCGGCCCTGGGGCCGGTCGCCGCGAAGAAGTGCAGCAGCTGCACCGGGTGTAGCCTAGCCGCAGCCGCGGGCACGACGGCGGCCGCCACGGGCGTGGCCGCCTCGCCCGAGCGCCGTATCCTACGCCGCGCCACGCCCGCCGACACCGCAGCCGCCGACCAACTGCACGGTGAGGAGGCGGAGGTCCGCCGGCGGGTGCTCGAGCAGGCGGGCAAGCACTCCCTGCCGATGAAGGTATCCGATGTCGAGTGGCAGTGGGACCGCAAGAAGCTCACCGTGTATTTCACCGCCGAGCAGCGCGTGGACTTCCGAGCCGTCGTGCGGGATCTCGCGACTCTGTTCCACGCCCGCATCGAGCTGCGCCAAATCGGCGCGCGCGACGAGGCAAAGCGGCTCGACGGTGTCGGACGCTGCGGGCGGCAGTTGTGCTGCTCGAGCTGGTTGCCTGAGCTCCGGCCGGTGAGTCTGTCCCTCGCCAAAGATCAGCACTTGTCGCTCAACCCCGCTCAGATCTCGGGGGGATGCGGCCGCTTGCTCTGCTGCCTCCGCTATGAGCACGACTTCTACGTGCAAACGCGCAAGCGGTTTCCTAAGGAAGGCAAAGTGCTGCGTACGACGGTGGGCCTCGAGCAGGTCCTCGCGGTCGACATCTTCCGCGAGACCGTGACGCTGCGCACGGAGGCTGGAGAGACGCGTGTGGTGGCATTGGAGAACCTGAAGGGGGAGCTCGAGTCGCTCGTGGGCCCCGGGCCGCGCGCCCCACCCGAGACGCCACCGCCCGCAGCGCCCCGGCCCGCCACCGCGCGGCGCCGCCGCGGGGGCCCGCCCCCCGTTGCCTAAGTTCTACCTCACGACGGCCATCGACTACTCGAACGGCGAGCCGCATCTCGGTCACGCCCTCGAGAAGATCGGTGCCGACTGCATCGCGCGGTATCACCGGCTGCGCGGGGACGCCGTCCATTTCGTCATGGGGATGGACGAGCACAGCCAGTCGGTGGTCCAGGCGGCGGCTCGGGCGGGGGTGACGCCGCAGGCATGGGTCGACCGCATGGCCGACACGTTCGCCACGTACTGGCGCGAGCTCGGGTGCAGTCAGGACGACTGGATTCGCACTACCGAGCCGCGGCACGCGCGCGCCGTCACGGCCCTGCTCGAGCGCATCCGCGCGCGCCGGCCCGACGACCTCTTCGAGGCGGAATACGAGGGGCTCTATTGCACCGGCTGCGAGGAATTCAAGACGCCCGCCCAGATCGTCGACGGGCATTGCGTCGAACATCCCACGTTACAGCTGATCGCGACCAAGGAGCGCAACCATTTCTTCCGACTGAGCGTCTACCGCGACACCCTGCTCGAACGGATCACCTCCGGGACCCTCGTCGTCGCCCCCGAGATTCGGCGTAACGAAGTCGTGCGCCTGCTCGAGGCCGGCCTCCAGGACATTTCTATCTCGCGGCTCCGCCAGCCCTGGGGCATCCCGTATCCCGGCGACCCCCAGCAGACCGTGTACGTCTGGTTCGACGCCCTGATGAACTATCTGTCGGCGACGGGATTCCCGGAGGCGGGCTACGAGCGGCTCTGGCCGGCGGACCTGCACGTGATTGGCAAGGGCATCACGCGGTTCCACTGCGTCATCTGGCCTGCCATGCTGCTCGCGGCTGGCCTCGCGCCCCCGCGCGCGGTATGGGCGCACGGGTACGTCCAGTGGGCGGGGGCGAAGTTGAGCAAGACAGCTGGCGCGACGGTCACCCTGGGCGAGGCGATCGCGCGTCACGGCAGCGACGCGCTGCGCTACTTCCTGTTGAGCGAGGTCGGGTTTGAGAACGACGGCGATTTCACGTGGGAACGGCTCGACGCCCGCTACACCGCGGAGCTCGCGGATACCGGGGGCAACCTGGTCAAGCGTTCCCTCGACATGATTCAGCGCTACC
>WNFJ01694220.1_pt1 | contig 13570 bp, 15 predicted proteins | sample 5400461 | NCBI WGS metagenome assembly WNFJ01 (sample SAMN13153349, study PRJNA577476) | soil metagenome | isolation source: 115 cm saprolite on Douglas fir-dominated hillslope | place: USA:California | collected 2013-09-17 | reverse complement strand
CGCTGTCGCGGACGCACCCGAACCTGGTGAAAAAGCTCTTCGCGCTGGAAGTACCCGAGATCGCCTCCGGCGCGGTGGAGATCGCGGCGATAGCACGCGAGGCCGGCCACCGCAGCAAGATCGCGGTCATCTCGCACCAGCCGGGCGTTAATGCCAAGGGCGCGTGCATCGGGCCGATGGGCAGCCGGGTCAGGAACGTGATGACCGAACTGCACGGCGAGAAGATCGATATTGTCGATTATTCACCCGATCCGGCGGAGTTTGTCGCGCACGCGCTGTCGCCGGCGCGGGTATCTCGGGTGAAAGTCGTCGATCTGCAAGCACGGATCGCTCAGGTGATCGTGCCGGATTACCAGTTGTCGCTAGCGATCGGCAAAGAGGGGCAAAATGCCCGCCTTGCGGCCCGGTTGACGGGTTGGAAGATCGACATCAGGCCGGACACGGCGGACGGCCGGGCAGAGCCCGAAGACCAGGCTTCGCCGGATGAGCAGCCGGCCCTGTAAGCTGGCTGAGACCGTACGAATTGATCCGCGTGGTGGCTGCCGGGGACGAGATAGTTCCCGATGCTGCCTCGCGGCTGCCGGGCCGAGGTGCGTACTTGCATCCGCGCCTGGCATGCTTGGAACGAGCCCAGCGCCGCAAGGCATTCGCGCGGGCCCTTCGCCTGCCGACGACGCTGTCGGCTCGCAAGGTCGCCGAGTACCTGGCGCCAGGTTCGGAGAACCCGAAGGCCGGCCAGTGACCAGCACCGACGGAGCTGGCTGGAAAACGGAGCTGGCTGGAACACGGAGTTGCGGTGCCGACAGCCGGAGGCACCGGGAGGAAGAAGGCTGAGACTGCAATGAGCGCCAGATGAGCATGCGGCGATGAACAGCACAAACTGACGCCGGACGGAGCACGCGCTGCCCCGGCCGGCTGGCAGGCCCGGTCTTCTCCGGGCCGAGTAGAGGGAGCGCAGTGGCGAAGGTTCGGGTGTACGAACTCGCGAAAGAGTTCGGTGTTGAGAGCAAGGCCGTGATGGCCAAGCTCCAGGAGATGGGTGAGTTTGTTCGGTCCGCGTCCTCGACGATCGAGGCGCCGGTAGTCCGAAGGCTCAAGGAAGCATTCGCCGGTCAGGCTAAACCGGATGGCGTGGCGCCGAAGGCAGCGGCCGGACGGCGTGCGGCCAACGGCCGCGTTGCCGCGGCAGAGGCCAGCCCGGCAGCGACCGGCCCAGCACAGGCCGGCGTCGCCGAGGCACGTCCGGGCCCGGCTGGGACAGAGAGCGCGGCTGCCAACGGCGCGGGCCCGGCTACCCAGGAGCCGCCCGCTAGCGTGACACCCGCCGAGCCGGCACCGCCGCGCTCCGGTCCAGCGATCACGGTGCCGTTCCCGCAGGACCAAAGCGTCGGCCCGCAGGTGCCGCCGGCCGAGACCATGCCGACACAGCCCGAGACACAGCGGCCCGGCAGCACTGGCCCGCGCCCCGCGACGCCGCGGCCCGCAGCAGCGGGTCCGCGGCCGGCCGCCCCAGGCCAGCGGCACGCGCCGCGGCCAGGACCACGGCCCGGCAATAACCCGTTCAGCTCGACCGCGACAGGCATGGGTGCCACGCCGCGGCCAGCCGCGCCCGCTGCCCAGGCAGCGCCCGGCGCGGCACCTGCTGGCCCGGCTGCCCCAGGCGGCCCGCGGCCAGTCGGCCCGCGCCCCGCTGGCCGGCCCGGCGCCGGTGACCTGGCCAGACCCGGCGGTCCCCGGCCCGGCGGCCCGCGGCCCAGTCCCAGCAGCATGCCGCCGCGGCCGGTGGGCGGCGGCCGAGGCTTCGGCCCGGCCGGTGCTGGCGGTGCAGGCGGCCCGCGTGGCGGTGGCTACGGCGGCTCGGCTGGTCCGGGCGCAGGCCCGCGGCCCAGCGGCGGCCGTGGCGGACCTGGCGGTGGACCTGGCGGCCCGCGCGGAGGCGGCGGCGGTGTCGGCGCCGGCGCCAGACCGGGCATGGCCCCAGCGCGGCCAGGCCCGGGCGGTCGCGGTCGCAGTGGCACGGCCGGAGCGTTCGGCCGGCCGGGTGGCAGGCCGTCGCGTGGCCGCAAGTCGAAGAAGCAGCGGCGCCAAGAATTCGACAACATGCAAGCGCCGGCGATCGGCGGCGTGCAGATCCCGCGCGGCAACGGCCAGGTCATCCGGCTGTCCCGGGGCGCCTCGCTGAGTGACTTCGCGGACAAGATCGGCGTCAACCCGGCGTCGCTTGTCCAGGTGCTGTTCCACCTCGGCGAGATGGTCACGGCGACCCAGTCGGTCAACGATGAGACGCTGCAGCTACTCGGCGCCGAGCTCAGCTACAACGTGCAGGTGGTCTCCCCGGAGGAAGAGGACCGGGAACTGCTTGAGGCGTTCGACATCGAGTTCGGCGAGGACGAGGGCGAGGACGCGGACCTGGTGGCGCGGCCGCCGGTCGTCACTGTGATGGGTCACGTCGACCACGGCAAAACCAAGCTGCTCGACGCGATCAGGCACACCAACCTGGTGGCGCACGAAGCAGGCGGCATCACCCAGCACATTGGCGCCTACCAGGTCGACACGGTTGTGGACGGTCGGGATCGCAAGATCACGTTCATCGACACCCCGGGTCACGAGGCGTTCACCGCCATGCGCGCCCGCGGCGCCGAGACCACCGACCTGGTGATCCTGGTCGTGGCCGCGGACGATGGCGTGAAGCCGCAGACCACCGAGGCGCTCAACCACGCCCAGGCGGCTGGCGTGCCGATCGTGGTCGCGGTCAACAAGGTCGACAAGGAGGGTGCTGACCCGCAGCGGGTGCGCGCCCAGCTGACCGAGTACGGGCTGGTGGCCGAGGAGTTCGGCGGGCAGTCGTTGTTCGTCGATGTGTCAGCACGCAACGGCACTGGCATTGAGGCGCTGCTCGAGGCGGTCGTGCTGACCGCGGACGCAGAGCTCGACCTGCGGGCGAACCCGAATCAGCAGGCTCAGGGCGTCGCCATCGAGGCGCACCTGGACAAGGGCCGCGGACCGGTGGGGACCGTGCTGGTCCAGCGCGGCACGCTGCACGTCGGTGACTCGATCGTCTGTGGTGAGGCGTTCGGCCGAGTCAGGGCGATGCTGGACGAGAACGGCGATCAGGTGCCAGAGGCACCGCCGTCGCGCCCAGTGCAGGTACTCGGCCTGACCGCGGTGCCCGGCGCGGGCGACAGCTTCCTTGTCGTCGACGACGACCGGGTGGCCAGGCAGATCGCCGAGCGTCGCGAGGCCAGAGAGCGCACCGCGATGTTCGCGCAGCGGCGGCCGCGGGTCACGTTGGAGGACCTGGAGTCCGCGCTCAAGTCCGGCGAGCGGGAAGAGCTGCTGCTCATCATCAAGGGTGACGTATCCGGCTCGGTGGAAGCGCTGGAAGAGGCGCTGCTGCAGCTCGATGTTGGCGAGGAAGTGCAGCTGCGGGTCATCGGCCGCGGTGTCGGCGCGATCACCCAGGACGATGTCAACCTGGCGATCGCCTCCGAAGCGGTGATCATCGGCTTCAACGTCCGTCCGGCTGGCCGGGCCGGTGAGCTGGCCCGCACCCAAGGCGTCGATATCCGCTACTACTCGGTCATCTACCAGGCGATCGAGGAAGTCGAGGCCGCGCTCAAGGGCATGCTCAAGCCGATCTTCGAGGAGGCTCAGCTCGGCACCGCGGAGGTGCGCGAGATCTTCCGGGTGCCGCGGATCGGCAACGTGGCCGGTTGCATCGTCAGGTCCGGCACGATCACGCGGAACAGCAAGGCCAGGCTGGTCAGGGACGGCGTCGTGGTTGCCGAGAACCTCACCGTCGAGTCGCTGCGCCGGTTCAAGGACGATGCGACCGAGGTCAGGGAAGGCTTCGAGTGCGGTATCGGGGTCGGCTACGGCGACATCCATCTCGGTGACGTGATAGAGACCTTCGAGTTGCGGGAGAAGCCCCGGACCTGACCGGACTGGCCGGAACCACGGAGCAGCCGTGTATGTGGGTGCCCTGACCCTGGACGTCATGCTCGGCGACGTGCGGTCGCTGAAGCAGAAACGTTCTGTGGTCAGGCCCCTCATCGCCGAGGTACACCGTCATTTCCCGGGCGTCGCCGTCGGCGAGACCGGGCACCTGGATCTGTACCGCCGGACGGAGATCGGCATCGCCGTGGTGAGCTCGACAGCTGCGAATGCCACGGGTGTGCTGGAGGCATGTGAGCGGTTCGTCGCGGCGCGGCCCGACATCGAGTTGCTAGCCGCCAGGCAGCGGTTGGTCACCGAGGATGGGGAGTGACGGCATGACGGTGCCACGGGGCAACCAGGCCAGGGCGCGCAAGCTCGGCGACCGGATCGCGCAGATCGTGGCCGAGTTCCTGGAACGGCGAGTCAAGGACCCGCGGCTCGGCTTCGTCACCGTGACTGAGGCCCGGGTGACCGGCGACTTGCGCGAGGCGACGGTGTTCTACACCGTGTACGGCTCCGATGACGAGGTGGCTGGCAGTGCTGCCGCGCTTGCCAGCGCGACCGGCCTGATCCGGTCCGAGGTCGGCAGGCAGACGGGGCTGAAGCACACGCCCTCGATCAGCTTCAGCCGCGACACAGTACCGGACAACGCGCGGGCAATCGAGGATTTGGTGGCCAAGGCGCGGGCCGCCGACGCGGCGGTGGCCGCTGCGCGTGTCGACGCGGTCCCGGCGGGTGATCCAGATCCGTATCGGGCGCCTGCGGACGACGACGATGAGCGCGACGAGTTCGATGATGACTGAGCAGGACTGGGCGCGGGCCGTCGAGATCCTTGACGGCGCCGGGCAGGTCTGCCTGGCCTGCCATGTACGTCCGGACGCGGATGCGCTCGGCTCCATGCTCGCGTTCGCCCAGGCGCTGACATCGGGCCGCAACCGGTCGGTCATTGCGTCCTTCGGCGATGCCCCGTTTGAGGTGCCCGCCAACTTGCGCTTCCTGGCCGGCACCGCGCTATTGACCCCGCCGTCCCGTTTCCCCGTGCGGCCCGAGATCATGGTCTCCTTCGACGCCGGCAGCATCGACCGGCTGGGCGCGCTGACCGAACCGGCGGCCAGCGCAGGCGAGCTGATCGTGCTCGACCACCACGCTTCGAACACCCGCTTCGGCACCGTGAACCTGGTGGATCCCAGCGCGGCCGCGACGGCTGTGCTGACCGCGGACCTCATCGACCGCCTCCGCATCCCTGTCACCAAAGACATCGCGGTTGGCCTGTATGCGGGACTGGTAACGGACACCGGGTCCTTCAAGTTCTCCTCGACGACTCCGGAAGTGTTGCAGCTAGCCGCTCGACTTCTGTCGACTGGCATCGACCCCGGCTTCGTCTCGCGGGAGCTCTACGACCGTGCACCCTTCAGCTACTTGCACATGCTGGCCGCCGCGCTCGGCCGGGCTACTCTCGAACCCGAATCCGCCGGCGGCCTCGGTCTGGTTTGGACCACTGTCACCCAGGCAGACCGGCAGCGAGCAGGCAGCCTCTCGCTCGACGCCGCCGAATCCGTCATCGACATCGTCCGCCGCAGCGACGAGGCTGAGGTAGCCGTCGTGCTGAAGGAAGATGACAACGGCACCTGGCAAGTCTCGGCCCGCGCCAAATTCGTGGTTGACGTGGGCGCCGCCTGCACTGCGTTGGGCGGAGGCGGTCACGCCCGTGCCGCCGGCTTCGCCTTTCCCGGCGGCGCGGGCGCGGCCGCCGCCCTCGACGCGTTGCGGCCGTTGCTGGATCAGCCATGACCGAATCGGGGCTCGTCGTCGTCGACAAGCCGGCCGGCTGGACCTCGCACGACGTCGTCGCCAGGATCCGCAAACTGGCCGAGACCAGGCGAGTCGGCCATGCGGGCACGCTCGACCCGATGGCCACAGGCGTGCTCGTCGTGGGCGTGGAGAAGGCTACCCGGCTGCTCGGCTACCTCGCGCTCACGCAGAAGGAGTACACCGGCACGGTCCGGCTAGGCCAGACGACCGATACCGACGATGCTGACGGCGACATCGTGGACCACGTTCCCCTTCTTAATGTCGGCGAGGTTACTGTCAGCGAGGCAGGCCTGACGTCGGCGATGGCTGCGCTGACGGGTGAGATCGATCAGGTGCCGCCCGGCATCAGCGCGATCAAGGTGGGCGGGAAGCGGGCTTACCGGCTGACCCGGGACGGCGCACCGCCCGAGCTTGCGCCCAGGAGGGTGACGGGGACCGAGTTCGCCGTCGAGCGCCTCCGGCGGACAGGCGACCTGCTCGACGTGGACGTGCGGGTGACCTGCTCGAGCGGGACCTATATCCGGGCGCTGGCGCGTGACCTGGGCGCGGCACTGGGCGTCGGCGGGCACCTGACGGCGCTGCGGCGCACCAGGGTAGGGCCCTACGGGATCAGCCAGGCCGCGACCCTCGATCAGCGGGCACAGCGGTTCGAGCCGATCTCGCTGGCGGACGCGGCCGGGGCGGCTTTTATGCGGCGGGACCTGACCGCGGCGGAAGCGCGGGCGCTAGGGCACGGGGCGAGGCTGGAGCCGACCGGCACGGGGGATGCGCCTGTCGCAGCGTTCGGCCCCGAAGGCACGCTGGTCGCGCTGCTGACCGACGACGGCGACCGGGCCCGCTCGCTTGCGGTGTTCGCCACCGGGGCCGATGCCGACCCGCGGGCCGGGTCCTGACGTGTCAGCGGGCCGGACGACGTGGCAGGCTTGGGGAATGCAGCGGTGGCACGGCCTGGATGACGTGCCAGCCCACTGGGGCAGGTCGGTCGTCACCATCGGCGAGTTCGACGGTGTCCATCGCGGGCACCAGCGGATCGTGGCACGCGCAATCGAGCTCGCTGGCGACCGCGGCTTGCCGGTGGTGGTGGTGACCTTTGACCCGCACCCCGACGAGGTGATCAGGCCCGGGTCGCACCCGCCGGTGCTCTCCACCGCCCGCCGCCGGTCGGAACTGCTGGCCGGACTCGGGGTCGCCGCGGTGTGCGTGCTGCCGTTCACGCTGGAGTTCTCTCAGCTCAAGCCCGATGAGTTCGTGCGGGCCGTGCTGGTGGACCGGCTCCACGCGGCGGCCGTCGTGGTGGGGGAGAACTTCCGGTTCGGCCACAAGGCCGCAGGGGACGTGGCGTTGCTCGCCGAGCTGGGCGACAAGTACGACTTCTCTGTCGAGGGCGTGCCGCTGCTGACGGAGGACGGCGTCACGATTTCGTCCACGGAGATCCGCGGCATGTTGTCGGCCGGTGATGTTCGCGGCGCGGCGCACGATCTGGGCCGGCCGCACCGGGTCGAAGGCGTCGTGGTCCGCGGACACCAGCGCGGCCGGGCGCTGGGCTTCCCGACGGCGAACCTCGAGCCGCCGCCGCACACCGCGATCCCGGCCGACGGGGTGTACGCGGGATGGCTGACCAGCCTTGATCCGGACGGGCTCGCGGTCGAGAAGTGGCCGGCCGCCATCTCGGTCGGCACCAACCCGACGTTCGACGGACGCGAGCGTACCGTCGAGGCCTACGCGCTGGACCGGGACGACCTCGACCTGTACGGGAGGCACGTGGCGGTGGACTTCGCGGAGCGGTTGCGGGAAACCCTCAAGTTTGACTCCGTCGACGACGTGGCCGAGGTCCGGCCGCTGCTGCTCGCCTGATTTACGAGGCTGACCAGGCGAAAATGCTGATGGCAGGGTCTTGCTCGAAGGCGGCGCGGCACACTCACCGTCTACCGTGAGTGAGTTGCCGGCAAATCGCCGGCACCACGATGAAACATCGAGGGGGGAGTTATGGCGCATCCGAATGAGGACCTGCTCCGGCGCGGTTATGCCGCTTTCGGGGCGGGCGATGTCGACGCGGTGCTGTCACTGTTCGCCGACGACATCGTCTGGCACTCCGGCGGGGTGAATCAGCTCGCCGGTGACTACCGCGGCCACGAGGAGGTCATGGGCTTCTTCGGCAGGCTCATGGAAGTGACCGGCGGCACATTCCGGATGGAGATCCACGACGTGCTGGCGGGTGACCAGCATGGCGCTGTCCTGGTGACCGCGCATGGCGAGCGCGAGGGGCAGACGCTGGCCATGCGTGAGGTCGACGTCTGGCATCTGGCGGGCGGCAAGGCGACAGAGTTCTGGGCCTTTCCCGAGGACTCGGCGGAGCTTGACCGGTTCTTCGGCTGACGCGGTGCCGGATCAGCCCGCTCGGCGTGCTACCTTTGGATACGGCCGGGGTGTCCGGCCTGGTTAGCTGCGCCCTCAGGCGGCTGACCGGTGAGCATCGCCTGTCTTTGGGGCGGCGTTCACCCTATGTCCGGCACGGCAACACAGTCCGGCCAGGGCATTCTCATGACGAACACAAGTAAGAGGGAGCAACGTGCCGCTTAACACCACGGTGAAGAACGAGATCATCGCCGGGCACGCGACTAATGAGGGTGACACCGGTTCGCCGGAAGTCCAGGTCGCGCTGCTGACTCGGCGGATCGCTGATCTGACCGAGCACCTGAAAGTGCACAAGCACGATCACCACAGCCGTCGCGGGCTGCTGCTGCTCGTCGGCCGCCGCAGGCGACTGCTGCAGTACCTGGCCCGGACCGACATCAGCAGGTACCGCGCGCTGATCGAGAAGCTCGGCCTTCGCAGGTAGCACTGCGTAGGTAAGGACACGAGCGGCGGCGCGGCGCAAGCGCCACGCCTCCGCACAACTAGATAACGTAGACATAACACGTCCCGCGGCTCCGGCCAGGAGCGCTGACAGCGCCCTACGGGCCGGTCCTCGGTAGTGGTTCTCGGGTCATGGTGGCCGCAATGCGGCCCAGCCAGGGCCGAGGGCTTCGATCGAAGACCGGCCGGCAGCCGAACCCGGCATGACGGCAGGCATCGGCCTGACCGGGCACGCCGGAATGGCGCTCCGAATGTGCAGCGGACAGGCGCGGGACCTCAGTCAAGGAGGTCACCCGTGGAGGGTGTCTATACCGCCGAGGTCACGATCGACAACGGCACTTTTGGCACGCGCAAGATCCGGTTCGAGACCGGCAGGCTGGCCAAGCTGGCCGGCGGCTCGGCCGTCGTCTACCTGGACGACGAGACCATGCTGCTGTCCACCACCACCGCATCCAAAGCCCCGCGTGAGGGCTACGACTTCTTCCCGCTCACCGTCGACGTCGAAGAGCGGATGTATGCAGCCGGGCGGATCCCCGGCTCGTTCTTCCGGCGGGAAGGCCGTCCGTCCGAGGACGCGATCCTGACGTGCCGGCTGATCGACCGGCCGCTGCGCCCGTCCTTCGTGAAGGGCCTGCGCAACGAGGTTCAGGTCGTCGAGACCATCTTGGCGCTGCAGCCCGAGCACCTCTACGACGTCGTCGCCATCAACGCCGCGTCGATGTCCACGATGCTGGCCGGGCTGCCGTTCTCCGGCCCCATCGGCGGCGTCCGCGTCGCCCTGATCAGGGGCCACTGGGTCGCCTTCCCGACCCACCCCGAGCTGGCGGACGCCACCTTTGACATGGTGGTGGCGGGCCGCATGATGGATGACGGCGACGTCGCGATCATGATGGTCGAGGCCGAGTCGACGCCCAGCACGCTGCGCTTGATCGCCGATTCCGGCAGTGGCGCCGTGTCGCCCACCGAGGAGACCGTCGCCCAGGGCCTTGAGGCGGCCAAGCCGTTCATCCGGCTGCTGTGCGAGGGCCAGCTGGAGGTGGCCAGGAACGCGGCCAAGGACACGGCCGAGTTCCCGACCTTCGCCGACTACGGCCCGGACGTCCTCGCTGCAGTAGAGGCCGAGGTTGGTGCCGACCTGGCGCAGGCCCTGACCATCGCTGGCAAGACCGAGCGCACTGCTGAAACCGACCGGATCAAGGCGCTGGCGAACGAGAAGCTCGCCGCCCAGTTCGAGGGCCGGGAGAAGGAGATCAGCGAGGGGTTCCGCGCCCTGAACAAGAAGCTGGTCCGGCAGCGGATCATCCGCGACGGCCTGCGCATCGACGGTCGCGGCCTGGCCGACATCCGGCAGCTGTCCGCGGAGGCCGGGGTGGTACCGCGCGTACACGGCTCCGCGTTGTTCGAGCGGGGCGAGACGCAGGTGCTGGGCGTGACGACGCTGAACATGCTCCGGATGGAGCAGATGATCGACACGCTGAATCCGGAGCGGACCAAGCGCTACATGCACAACTACAACATGCCGCCGTACTCGACCGGCGAGACCGGCCGGGTGGGCTCGCCTAAGCGGCGCGAGATCGGTCACGGGGCGCTGGCCGAGCGGGCGCTAGTGCCCGTGCTCCCGACCAGGGAGGAATTCCCGTACGCGATCCGGCAGGTATCCGAGGCGATCGGCTCCAGGCCGTCGCGGATGATCCGCTGCCGGACCAGCTTCTTGTTCAGGGCGCGGAACCCCTCGCTGATCTCCTTCTCCCGGCCCTCGAACTGGGCGGCGAGTACGTCACGCTGACCGACATCCTCGGAGCCGAGGACGCTTTCGGCGACATGGACTTCAAGGTCGCCGGCACCAAGGACATCATCACGGCGCTGCAGCTCGACACCAAGCTCGACGGCATCCCGGCCAATGTGCTCGGTGCGGCGCTCAAGCAGGCCCGCGGCGCTCGGCTGACGATCCTCGATGTCATGCGCGAGGCCATCGACGCGCCTGCCGAGATGAGCGTCTTCGCGCCGCGGATCATCACGATCAAGGTGCCGGTCGACAAGATCGGCGAGGTCATCGGCCCCAAGGGCAAGATGATCAACTCGATCCAGGAAGAGACCGGCGCCGATATCACGATCGAGGACGACGGCACCATCTACATCGGCGCGACCGACGGTGCGTCGGCCGAAGCGGCCCGAGTGACCATCAACGCGATCGCCAACCCGCACATCCCCGAAGTGGGCGAGCGGTTCCTTGGCACCGTGGTCAAGACGACCACGTTCGGCGCGTTCATCTCGCTGCTGCCGGGCCGGGACGGCCTGCTGCACATCACCCAGATCCGCAAGCTGCATGGCGGCGCCCGGATTGACAACGTCGACGACGTGGTGAAGGTGGGCGACAAGATCCAGGTCGAGATCCGCGAGGTTGACGACCGGGGCAAGCTGTCGCTGGTGCCAGTCGAGGTCGTCGAGCGAGAGGCGGCCGGCGAGGATCTCGGCGGCAGCGACGAGCCACGTTCGCGCGACGGCGGCGGCGGCGACCGGCGTGACCGGGGTGACCGCGGCGACCGGGGCGGCGATCACCACCGCAGCAGGCAGCGCAGCCGGGGTGGCTACTCAGGGTCCGCCGGGTCCGGCGGGTCCGGCTCGGGCAACTCCTGACGGCGGGCGCGACCTCATGACAGCTGCCACGCAGCGGCCGGCCAACAGCGATGACGGTATCCGTCGCACCGTCCTGCCGGGCGGCCTGCGGATTATCACCGAGTCGCTGCCGTCCGTGCGGTCGGCCGCGCTAGGTATCTGGGCGGGCGTCGGCTCGCGGGATGAAGGTCCCGCGCATGCCGGCGCCACCCACTACCTCGAGCACCTGCTGTTCAAGGGAACGGCCAAGCGCACCGCGCTGGACATCTCCGCGGCAATGGACGCGGTCGGCGGTGAGCTGAACGCGTTCACTGCCAAGGAATACACCTGCTACTACGCGCGGGTGCTGGACGCGGATCTGCCGCTGGCCATCGACGTGCTGTCTGACATGGTGACCGGCTCGCTGATTGAGCCCAAAGATGTCGAGGCCGAGCGCGGCGTGATACTCGAAGAGATCGCGATGAACGAGGACGATCCGTCCGACCTCGTGCATGAGGCGTTCGCCCAGCAACTCTTTGGTGACACGCCGCTCGGCCGGCCCATCCTCGGCACCGTCGACTCCATCAACGCGATCTCCAGGGACCGGATCGCCGAGCACTACCGTGCCCGGTACACCCCAGACAGCCTGGTGGTTGCGGCGGCGGGCAATCTGGACCACGACGGGGTGGTCGAGCTGGTCCGAGCCGCGTTCGGGCCGGGGCTGGCGGGGGCCGCCGCGCCTGTCCGGCCCGGACGCTGGCACGGCCATCGGCACCGGGGTCCATTTGCTGTCCCGGCCGGTCGAGCAGGCGAACCTGATCATCGGATGCGGCGGGCTGGCCCGCACTGACGGCCGCAGGTTCGCCCTCGGCGTGCTCAATGCGGCGCTTGGCGGCGGCATGTCGTCGCGCTTGTTCCAGGAGGTGCGGGAGAAGCGCGGGCTGGCTTACTCGGTCTACAGCTTCAGCTCGCAGCACGCCGACTGCGGCCAGTGGGGCGTCTATGCCGGCTGCTTGCCGGCCAAGACCGAGGAAGTGCTGGCCATTTGCCAGGAGGAGATCGCCAAGGTCATCGACTCCGGCCTCACCGACGAGGAACTGGACCGGGGGAAGGGACAGCTGCGCGGCTCGATCGTGCTCGGCCTGGAAGACCCCTCTTCGCGGATGAGCAGGCTGGGCAAATCCGAGCTTGTCTATCCGCGGCTCGAGCCGGTCGACGAGATCCTGGCGGAGATCGACGCCGTTACCCACGATCAAGTGCGCGCGGTGGCCGGCGCGGTGCTCGCACAGCCGAAGGCGCTCGCGATCGTGGGCCCGTTCGACTCCGATGCGGAGTTTGCCAGCGCTGTCGGTTAGCACGACTTTGGGATCGCGTTATCGTGGCGATTGTCAGCACTATTCGCTGCGGATGCGCCACGATAACCTGCATGGCAGTTAACGGGGCACCGGGGCCGCTGATCGGTGCCGGGCGGTCGGCGGACATCTACGCAGTTGGCTCGGATCGCGTGCTGCGGCGGTTCCGGACGCCGTACGACGCGCAGCCCGAGGCCGACATCATGATCCATCTGGCCGCGGCTGGCTTCCCGGTGCCGAAGGTCTATGACGTGGCCGGCCCTGACCTGGTCATGGAGCGGCTGGACGGGCCGGAGATGCTAGCCGACCTGGCCAGCAAGCCGTGGCGCGTTCGCAGGTATGGCCGTATCCTCGCGGATCTGCATGACCGGCTGCACGGGATCGAGGCGCCGCCGGGGCTGCGGGCCGCCTTCGGACCTGGTCGCGCGGTACTGCATCTGGACCTGCATCCCGGCAACGTCATGCTCACCTCCCGCGGGCCCGTGGTCATCGACTGGTCAAGTGCCCACGCCGGGCCGCCCGGCGCGGACGTGGCGATGGCCTACCTGATCATGGCCAGCTCGGATGTCGATCAGGTCTCGGCGCTCATCCGGCCTGCTGTCGGCGCCCTGCGGGCCGCCCTGATCGGCCGATTCCGCGCCGCGGTTCGCGACGATCCTGGTCCGCATATTGCGTCGGTAGCCAGACAGCGGCTGCTGGATCCTAACGTCCGCGCGGGCGAGGCAACCCGACTCATACGGCTCGCGGGGCTAGCCAACCCTGCCGAGCAAGTCGGCTAAGGTCGGCCGGCTCTCAGCGTGGCGGCGGCGGTAGCTGTGATCCGCCGTCGGCAAGCCACGCCCTGATTTGTTCGCCATGCTCGTCCAGATCGGGCGGCGGCAGGTCATACCGCGACGCGGTGGCGGAGAACGTCAGCGGGTTTCGAATACCCGGCACTGCTCTGTCGCCCTGGCCGGCTGTCACCACCGGCGCTAGGCCGATCTGCTCGGCGAACGCGACACCGCCCGCAACGCTGTTGA
>WNFJ01234104.1_pt2 | contig 13570 bp, 11 predicted proteins | sample 5400461 | NCBI WGS metagenome assembly WNFJ01 (sample SAMN13153349, study PRJNA577476) | soil metagenome | isolation source: 115 cm saprolite on Douglas fir-dominated hillslope | place: USA:California | collected 2013-09-17 | reverse complement strand
ATTCCAACAAGGGTTTCCACGCCTTTTTTGCCTCTTGCTATGTGTAGTATTTAGTGTGGCTAAGTCGTCATCAGCCTATGCAAATCCAGACTCATCATAACATGTAGTGGGTCAACTGTCCATCTCGGATGAATTGGTCTACCTTGCGGCTGCTGATTGAGCATGTATATAATGAAATCAGCAGCAGTTTTCCTGCTGTTTATAATCAGAACAAAGAGGTTTCTGATTATCCTCTGAAGCATCTTGTGGACTCACCTCACAAGGATGGTCTGGTGAGAGATGGACTAGAAGGAGTACTCGGTATGCCAGAACATGACTTCTTGCCAATTCAAAATTTCGATTTCGTAGAATTCTACGTTGGCGACGCCAAACAATCTGCTTTTTATTTCAGTAACGCCTGGGGTTTTACCCCCATTGCCTATGCTGGACTGGAGACAGGCATCCGCGATCGCTGTAGCTATGTGCTGGAGCAAGGCAATATCCGTCTGGTTATCACGTCCCCACTGATTCCCTCTGGTGAGATTGCGGAGCACGTGAAGTTGCATGGCAATGGTGTCAAGACAATTGCCTTGCGTGTGGATGATGCCTCAAAAGCTTATCAAGAAACAACAAGTCGTGGTGCACATGGTGTGATGGAGCCGACGACACTGAGTGATGATAAGGGTGTTGTAAAGCTCTCTGCCATCGCAACCTACGGCGAAACTCTTCATACCTTTGTCGAACGCAGTCAGTATGGCGGCGTATTCTTACCCGGCTACCGCGAAATCTCCACTTCAGTGCCACGGCGTGCACGTTCCGCTGGTCTGGCTGCTATCGATCATATTGTGGGAAATGTTGAATTGGGCAAGATGAACGAGTGGGTCAGTTTCTATGAGCGCGTGATGGGTTTTACGCAATTAATCCATTTCGATGACCGCGCTATTAACACTGAGTACTCAGCGTTGATGTCAAAGGTGATGCAGAATGGCAGTGGCCGTATTAAGTTTCCTATTAATGAACCGGCACTGGGTCGTCGCAAGTCGCAAATAGAAGAGTACCTCGACTTCTACTATAGCCCTGGGGTTCAGCACATTGCACTGAATACCGATGATATTATATCGACGGTACGCAACTTGCAGGAGCGTGGGGTCGATTTCCTGTCTGCTCCCCCGACTTACTATGATCATGTACTGGATCGCGTTGGTCACATAGATGAGGATATCCACCAGATTGCTCAGCTTGGTATCCTGGTTGACCACGACGATGAGGGCTATTTGCTCCAGATCTTTTCGAAACCGATAGGCAGTCGCCCAACCGTCTTCTTTGAGGCGATTGAACGCAAAGGAGCACGTGGCTTTGGCGAGGGAAACTTCAAAGCTCTTTTCGAAGCTCTCGAGCGTGAGCAGGAGCTGCGAGGCAATCTCTGATGAAACTGGTAACATTTAAAACGAGCGATAATCTGACACATGCGGGTATACTCCGCGATAATCAGGTGGTTGCATTGCCCTATCCGACACTGCTAGAACTGCTGCGTGATGCGGACGCGATGGCGGACGCGATAAATCGGGTCCGTACATATATGGGCAATGAATTGCCGGGCGGACGCGATAAATCGGGCCCCTGCGTCTTCCCGCTGGGTGAAGTTGTGCTGCTTGCTCCTATTCCTGATCCCCCAACGTTACGTGACTTTTATGCCTTCGAGCAGCATGTCAAAACGGGCCGTGCCAAACGTGGTCTTGAGATGCTTCCCGAATGGTATGAGATCCCCACCTTTTACTTTTCCAATACAAGTGAGATTTCTGGCCCCGATGCGACTGTGCCCTATCCGCTTGGGTGCCAGGAGCTAGACTTTGAGTTGGAAATTGCCTGTGTGATCGGGCGTGAGGGGAAAAATATTGCACTTGAAGAGGCTTCTGACTATATTGCAGGCTATACCATTATGAATGACTGGAGTGCCCGCGATTTTCAGCGCAAGGATACAAGGCTCGGTCTTGGCCCTGGTAAGGGGAAGGACTTCGCGACCTCGCTGGGTCCGTATCTTGTTACGCCCGACGAACTAATCTCCCGCCGTAGTGGTAGTGGTGCAAGTGAGCGTTACGATATGACCATGCTTGCGCGTATCAATGGGAAAGAGGTTTCACGTGGCAATTTTAAAGACATCTATCATAGCTTCCCACAAATGATTGCCAGGGCCTCGCGTAATGTCCGTCTCCGCGTCGGTGATGTCCTGGGATCTGGTACTGTTGGGACTGGCTGTCTCTTTGAGCTCGGGATGACTGTTCACCGCTGGTTGCAGCCTCAAGATGTGGTCGAATTAGAAATCGATGGCATCGGTGTATTACGCAATCGTATCGTCTGACTAAATGCAACTCCTCAGGTCCCTTTCTGCTTGCTCACTGCCTCCGGCAGTTCGCAGGTCAGAGTGTGGGAGGAGGATTTGGCAGCCAGCAGCTGCCAAATCCTCCTCCCACAGAGAATCTAAGCGAGCCACCGCAGGTGGCGAGGTGACCTGAGAAGTTACAGCAGAAGGGGGTAGATATGCCAAGCTACCATCGTTTAGGAGATATTCCGCCCAAACGCCATACCCAGTTTCGCAAAACTGATGGCTCGCTGTATGCCGAAGAGCTCTTTGGCACTGAGGGATTTACTGGCAACTCCTCGATTCTCTATTATCACTATCCTCCCACGCGGGTGAAAAAGATAGAACAAACAAGTACCAACGCAAGTCTGCACACTGTGCACGAAGCATGGAACGAAGGTGTGCAGCGCCATCATCATTTCAAGACTGCTACACTTGCACGCGGGGGCGATGCAGTACTGGGACGTCAGGCTCTGATGTTCAATCAGGATGTGGTAATCGGGGTGGCGAAGCCGGAGAAGGCGATGGAGTATTTCTATCGCGATGGCGAGGCTGACCTGCTATACTTCGTGCACAATGGACATGGTGTCCTGGGAACCAATTTTGGTCTGTTGCCTTATCACGAGGGGGACTACATTGTGATCCCTCGCAGCACGACCTTCCGCTTCGAACTTGCTCCTGACAGCCCAGATACTACTTTCCTGGTCATTGAGGCTCATGGTACGATTGAGCAACCTAGCCGCTATCTGAATAAGAATGGTCAACTATTAGAGCATGCCCCTTACTGTGAGCGCGATATTCGCTGCCCAGAGGAACTGGCTACGCGTACCGAGGCAGGTGAATTCGAGGTGCGTGTCAGAGTTGGTCATATAATCACCAGCTACTGGTATGAGCACCATCCATTTAATGTCGTGGGCTGGGATGGCTATGAGTATCCCTGGATCTTCAATATCAACGACTTTGAGCCGATTACCGGGCGGGTGCATCAGCCTCCGCCAGTCCACCAGACCTTCCAGGGACCAAACTTCGTCGTCTGCTCGTTTGTCCCACGTAAACTCGATTACCATCCGCTATCGATCCCTGTGCCATACAACCATAGTAATATCGATAGCGACGAGATGCTGTATTATGTCAACGGCAATTTTGGTAGTCGTCGGGGGATTGAGCAAGCTTCGATAACATTGCACCCGCGTGGCATTCCGCATGGTCCGCAACCTGGTATAGTGGAGAAGAGCCTTGGAGCAGAGCGAACCGAGGAAATGGCAGTGATGGTCGATACCTTCCGTCCTCTCTCGTTGACTAGGATCTCACAATCGGTTGATGACCCTGCGTACCCGTATAGTTGGTTGGGTTGAAGCATGCAGAGTTAGGCCAACTGACTCGTTTTCTCAGGACTCAAGAGTCTGTGATTGGTTGTAGCTCTTCATTTTGAATGATCGGTAGCGTTGGTGAGAGATTGCACTGATGGCTCCTGAAATGGGGCTTTATGATAGAGTCGTAATGGAACTGGATGTCTGGTTGGAGTACACGAGCTTGATCGTTGAGTTCGATTACTATCGTCCCTGCACAAGGGCAACCTCGTCTTGTGCCAATAAACTTACGTCCTTTGCTATTTGCTTGGATTTGAAGTAGATTAAGAACAGACTCTCTCTGGCTAAGGACCAGTTCTTGGCATTGGTTAGTTGCTTGTGTGCAGAGTACTCGAATATGGGGGCGTTTAGAAAGTGCTTTGAAGACAGAGGGATTGGGGTGATTGTATTTTATTCCTTCAGAACCAACTGATATTACGACAACAGATGGATTTACAGTATCAAGTAAATTATCTACGTCTTCATCTTTCCATGTGCCACCGTGGTGGGGAAATTTAAGCACATCACTATGAAGAAGATCGGGATGTCTTTCAGCGAGTTGCTGCCAACCCAATGGCTCAAGATCACCAGTGAGTAATGCACTGGCATTTGCGCCAGTCACGCGTAGAACGACGGATGTATTATTCAGTCCTTTGACTTCTAGTCTCGTAATATGAGCTGCGTGAGGATGGAGTAGTTGGAGGCTTTTGACAAGAGTCCCTTTACTAGGAAAAGGTATGGACGATTCCAAGCGAGCTTGAATATCCGTGTACCTTTGATCATTCTGTTCATGCCATTCGATAAGATTTTGAAAGATAGTAGTGACTCTACGGTCTTTTGCTTGCATACTTGAAGAGTGTTGGTCGTCGTCATCGTCTTCCATCAGCTCTCGAAGCTTTTTTAAATGACCTTTGTTAAAAGCTACCACTTTACATTCCTGCATGCCAGGAATTTGTAAGTAGTTGTCTAAAAGAGCAGGAACTCCAGCATAATGATCGGCGTGTAAATGTGTAATGACTATGGCAGATAGATCCGTAATTTCTTCCTCTCTTAGATAGCTCAACACTGCTCTAAAATCAAGACAGTCCACAACAACTGCTTCATGAGTATCAGGGCAAGATATCACAGTAGCATCGCCCTGGCCTACATTAAGAAACGCTATTTTTAGAGTAGGGAATTTCTGACTAAACCCCGCTTGTTTCTCATCAATGGAGTAATGCTGTGAATTTTGCAAATAGTTCCTCTTTACTCAAGTAAGTGTAAGGTTGAGGACTGAAAGTACTCCAATCAACCATACTTTGATCCATGCTACCATGCTCAAAATACTCATCAGGAATTTCTGTACGGAATGCGGCGTTAGGACGTAACATCCATCCAGGCATTGAAGGGGCAATTTGTACTGTCTGAAGCTCGTCAAAGCCTTCCAACCACAATGTGATGGTGTTCTGCTCTGTGTCAATACTTTCAACGATACCACTGACTAACCAATTGTCTCTATCTTCTTGGTAAGTCTTTCTATCAGAGGAACTCTGAGTGTTGTTACTAGACCAATTGGTTACTTCACGCAGACGCTTGAAAGTTGCATCGTCAAGTGCATATGCAGTTTTAAGGATATCGTCTATCTCCAATTGGAGAGCTTCTGGTATATCTGTGCCTTCTGAAGCAGCCTTTTCGATTTGGAGTACTGCTTCAGTCAGAGCCTGACAATCATTATCACTAAGATTTTTTGGAAAAGGGATGGTATTGATTGCATACTCTGGAATAGACGTGGTAGTCATATGCTCAATAATCCATGCATTGCTGACATCCCAACTTATAACTGCTGCAAGAACTTCGTAAGTAATATTATACAACCTTTTAGCATCATATCTAGGCGTTGCAACCCAAAAACTGTTAGATACATAGTGACTTTTTCTTTCAATTGCAACTTTAGCTCGTCTTCCCCAGGAAGGATCTGCAGCGGATTCTACAAGAACTTTCGTCCCCTCAAAAATATCCATTTTCTCCAAACGGGGCCACTGCAAATCATTTGGGTATGTAATAACAATGCAATTTTTATGTCTATAATTGATAAGAAACGGATGCTCTAGAATACCTCTAGCACTGCGAAGGAAAGGAACTTGCTTAGGATGACTATATGCTGCTAGATCCCTATTAGCGGCCTTTTGTCCAACGACTTTGCCGCTATTACCAACAGTTGCTCCCTGAAAAACCTCGGCATATTTTTGCAGTTCTACACACTGTGTATATAATGTTTTCCACGCGCTTTCTGATAAGATAAGCTTGTAATCCATTATATGCGTGTTCTTAGAGCCTTTTGGCTTGTGAAGTGTGGTCTCCCAAACAGACTGATCAGTCACAAGGTCTGAAGCAGTAAATGTTCCTTTTTTTTGAAATGCTTCGAGCATGGAAGGTTGCATTGTGCGTACTCTTACAGGATAACGCGATATACCAGGATTTTGCTTCTTTTGTGCGAAGATAACCATCGCTCGTGGGTTGACGCCTAGGAAGACGTGTGGTGGTATTTGCCAAAGCTCAAGAACATCGCACTGCTCTAGGAGTTGCTTGCGATGTAACGGGGAAGCTTCTCCGCTAGTGAATGAGCGTGGCAGAACCATAGCCAGATAGCCACCTGGAGCCAGTAGTTCGATAGCTTTGCTCAAGAAAGCATTCGCGTCCTGATGACGCTCTTGTTTATCTGTCAAATGCTCTTTTCGACTGCCTCCAAATGGGGGATTGCCAACAATGATATTTGGTTGAGCAATATTTGACCAATCCCAATTGCAAGCATCTTTATTGGTAATATTCCAACTATCCTCCAATGTGGAAAGCAGTAAGCCTAGACCTGCTAGTTTAGCAGTAAAGAAATGAATGTCATTTCCGAAAAGATAGTTACGCAGCGATATATCTTTCATGTCACTCAGGAGGGAGAGACGTTCATGCGCAGCAATGAGAAAGCTTCCCCAGCCACATGTTATGTCTGCAACGACCCTTTGATGAGGAGGAAGATACTCTACTGGAATACTCCTCCAAATCTGGCGAGTAAGATAGAGTGGTGTATCGTAGCTGCCAGATTTTTTTTGCTCTTCTTTGCTATATGCTTTTATGTAGAGTTCTCTCAGCATGTCAGGCATAAATCCTGAATAACGTATCTGTCGCAGTAATTGATATGCCTTTTCTGCTGACTTGGCATACTTTTCGAAGATATCCAACCCGAAGTACCGAGGAAATTTGTGTTGTGCTATTTCTATAAGGTTGTTGAGAGAGACTGATGATCCTGCAAGACGTATATTCTCACCTAGTACTCCTGTATCGGCTAGAATAGTTGCTCCAAGAATCTGTATTGCTAAATAAGTTACTTCCTCCATCTGGGCTGAGGTAAATCCTTCGGGGGAATGTTGTAAATCACTACGGAGCCTATCAACTGCATGACCAAAATACTCGACTAGTAAAGGACGTGTCGCTTCTGCAACCCATAAAGGGAGTTGTAGAGGGGTCAGGTCGCGAAAGATAGGGTGGCTAAAGGTATCGCGCCCTTGTTTAACATCAACGATACGCTGTGGCTTAAGATCAGTAGCATAACGGCTAAGCACATTACTGATCTGTTCATATGCTATATGAGACTCGATTGGGATTGGTTTTAGTGCGTTGCTGTTTTGAACTGCACTTGCTAGAAAGGAAAATTGTTCGTCTCGATGGATGAGATGAAAAGGGGCAGTTGACTCTGCCAAAATGGGCACTAACTCTTCATCACTTTGGCCATTTGCAGCATTGAACAAGGTAATACCTGCATAATCAGGAATATGGCGAGTTGGATGTGCAAAAGCAAGCGCATTGATTTTAAATGTAACTGCTTGATCTTTAATACGAGAAGAAATACTGTAGTCTGGTAAAATAGCATCTGCATAGAAACCACACTTCTGAATGCCATCAAGAGCTGCATTATAAGCGGTATCTGGAAGGCGTTCGTAGTGAATAGTTTTTAGGTTCAGAGTGTTCATACTCTATTCTGCACATGCTTTACACGAAGAGCCCTGTAATCCTATTCTATAAACAAAATCTATTTAGATACTCTTTCTTCAGGAGAAAAAGTTACACTCTGTTTCGTTTCTTCCTCCAAAGTCTCTAAATAAATCCACATTACTTGCTGTCCACCGGGATCAAGGGTATCGAGTAAAATGCGTTCTCCCTCCTTAGTTTTACAGATGGCAAGAATAGTTTGTGAACCATGAACCAAGACGGCTTTCTGTAAGCTGTTCGGATCACCCATTACGTCACGCAATCTGGCAATAGCTTCACGTATCTTTTGCAAGGACCAACCATGTTTCATAAGCTGGCGAATAAAGCGTAATTGCAAGAGATCTTCAAAGCTATAGTATCTACGCGATCCTGATCCATGAGCTTTCTGGATACTTGGGACGATGATTCCTTGCTGTGCCCAGTAACCAATCTGTCGTAACGTAAATCCGCTTATATAGGCGACTTCTTTCGTCGTATATACCTGTTGTGATAAATCCTGGTCAAGCATCTCTAAAAAGCCCTCTTGCCTTATTATACTCTACAACAAAATACAAAGTCAACCTTTTTTTGTTGTTTTCTTTTAGAGAGCAGCCTCAGGGAGCATATTTGCCCGTACGAAATGGCTCACCTGACCGTACGGACATTACACCAAGGAGTCTATAGATGAAATACCAGCAGAAGAAAGATTACGCTGGCAATGCGGGCAGAAGTGCGTACTCCGCTGAGCGATGACCATGCGCTCAATCAGTGTGTTGCAACGCTTGCATGGCTTGCCTTCCTGGTGGTAAACACGCACATGATTATAGTTCTGACCTGCCTGACCCCATAGGTCCCGATAATCGTTAAAGGACGTCCCTCCATGCTCTATACCCAGAGTGAGTACGGCAACGATCCCTTCATGCAGCAAGTGAATTTCGCTAGAGGTCAGGCTGTCAGCCCGATGTGCTGGATGAATGCAGGCATAGTAAAGGGCCTCGTCAGCATAGATATTGCCAATTCCGGCCACAACCTGCTGGTCCAGTAGTGCCTGTTTAATGCCTGTTCTGTGCCTCACTAGAGCTTCTGTAAAGCGTTCGACAGTGAAGGTATGGCTTAGCGGCTCGGGTCCTAGGTCTGCAAAGATTACTTCCTCCTGGGTACGTGGCCACAGTTCGATACGTCCAAATTTGCGTGGATCGGTGAAGAGGAGATAGCGTCCATCAGCTAGCACAAAACAGACTCGGCAATGGCCTGTTTCAAGGTTATATGAAGCACCAGCGGACACTGGGGGATGGAAATTTGGCCCCTTAGTCTTCCAGGCTACAGGATCGGTTTCGCTCAACCTGATATCAATCTCCCAGCCGGGAGGGAGGAGTAAAAAGTTGCCAGTCATGCGACGGTGGATCGAGAGGAAGAGGTCTCCGCTCAGGTCTAGCAGAAGAAATTTGCCACGACGCCGGATACCTTCAATGCGCTGTTCAGTAATCTCGGCAAGAAAATCAGGCAGCTGAGGACGACCAATGGTACGTTCCCAGAAGACTCGCGCCTCGCGAATCGTTGCTCCTACTACAGAGGATCGCAGTTGACGTGCCGTATATTCAACTTCTGGCAATTCAGGCATAGTTCTCTAATCACCTATCATATATTTCATCAGCATTTTTGCCTTTTTTTAGCGTGTCACTTCCCAGGCACGATATCCGGTCTCTGTATCCTCTACCAGTATATGACGTGGGAGATGATATAATTGCCAGACAACTACGAGATCACCAGCAGCCCCGGAAATATTGCCTGTAATAGCAAAAAGTGCGTATGTGGCAAGGCCAGGCATCAGCAGTGTCAGGATCATCCCAGCTACAGAGATCACGACTAAGGGAGCCATTGCAACGACAATATACTGGTTGCGTCGGAATATCTGCTGCCTGGCCCCGCAGAAGAGCGCCAGAGGCAACTTTGCGCCAAAGTGCGGTCTGCCGCCCCAGAAAAGGATTGTCAGGCCATGAATTGCTTCATGAATAGGCAAGATAATGAAATAGCCAATGATATTGATGCCAGGCCATACAGCCACTTCTTGCCATGTTATTCCTTTAAAAGACACATGCGCCTGCCAGAAGTAGGAAATAAGGTCAAGGGCAACAAAAAAGAAGGTTCCTACGACCAACAATACCAGGCTCAATAGCGCTAATGGGCGCAATTGCTCTGGCTCCAGCAGGGCCAGTTCACCACATTTCTGAATGTGACCAGCATCGACTGCAGACTGCAACTCACGGCGAAGGTGGGGGTGGTAACGATCAACGACAAGCAATGCCATATGGTTCCTTTCACACACCTTATCTTATCACATTATCGCCCTTCTCTATTGGATAGAGCAATTCTGCCAGGACTTCCAGTCCAACGGCATCTCATGTTATGATAGGGCCAGTATTTTAGGGCACAAAGGACAGGGCATGATCGATATTTGTTTGCTAGGAACCTGCGGTATGATGCCTCTGCCAGGGCGCTGGCTCTCTTGCGCCCTTGTACGCAATGGGGCAACTCTGACGCTATTTGATTGTGGCGAAGGAACGCAAATTCCATGGAAGTCTCTTGGCTGGGGTTTTCGTCAATTAGGGGCCATCTGTTTTAGCCATATGCATGCAGATCACGTGGCTGGTCTACCGGGGGTACTCTTTATGGTAGCACATGCTGGGCGAACCGAACCTCTCGATATTTACGGGCCAGTAGGGACGGCTTATGTTGTAGAAGGGCTGCGACGCATTGCAGCAGAGTTACCATTTCCCATCCATATTCATGAACTGCGGGGAGGTGAATCCGTTACTCTCCCAGGAGAACTCGATGCCATCTGTGCTTCTGCAGCCCACGGCATTCCCTGCCTAGCCTACCGGGTTGAGCTATCGCGCCGCCCGGCCTTCCAAGCCGATAAAGCGAGAGCATTGGGCCTGCCAGTACAACTCTGGTCTCGCTTACAACATGGCGAAACACTTGAATATAACGGTCAGACGATCACACCTGAGCAAGTATTGGGAGATCCCCGGCGTGGCATCTCATTCGCATTTATCACTGATACAAGGCCAGCAGAGACCTTGAGCGTGCTCGCCCACGACGTGGATCTACTGATTTGCGAGAGCATGTACGATAATGCCGCCGATCTGCCCCTGGCACGTGCCAACGCGCATATGACTGCAGAGGAGGCAGCTAGCATCGCCTACGCTGCCGGGGCCCATGCATTGGTACTGACCCATTTTAGCCCAAAGATCAACAATACCTCGCAGGCAGAAAAAATGGCACGCCGTGTCTTCGCAAACACACGTGCTGCCAAAGATGGCATGGTCATCACACTGACGTTCCCGGATACACGGTAAACTGCACAGCTAGTTCCTCTTGCCATTCCTTGATTCTCAAGCGCTATGAACGCCTCCACGACATCTCCTCTGTGCTCTACCACACGACCTCAAGGCGCAGCAATCCGCGTTGCCTGAGTATTGGAGTATGTGAGAGCGATTTGGCAGTCGCTGGCAGAGCGTCTCAAAGGCAATCTGTCCCTCCTTGCGTGCCAGAAACGCCCCTAAACAGAAGTGGACGCCGTGTCCAAATGCCAGATGGCGATTGGGTGATCGCTGCATATCAAACTGGTCTGCGTGAGGGAATTGCGTTTCATCCCGGTTCGCTGAATCGAACACTACCATCAGCAAGGTTTCCGGTGGAAACTTGATCCCTCCTACGGTCACTTCCCGGGTAGTTGTGCGAAAGAACGCGACAACGGGTGGGTCGTAGCGCAAAATCTCCTCGATGGCCTGTGGAATGCGTTCGGGATGAGCACACAGGGTTTGCCATCTCTCAGGCTGCTCAAGCAAGAGGGCAACTCCATTCCCGATGAGCTGTGTTGAGGTTTCGTAACCCGCGGCTAGAGTACCCCAGACCATTCTCACTAATTCTGCATCGTTGAACGGAGTTTCTCCTGGTGACGTCTCAAGCAAATCACTCATCAAATCTTCTCTAGGAGCACCCCTCCGCTCGTTGATGAGCTGCATCAAATAGTGTTGGAGGCTAACATAGTCGCGAGCACATTCCACTTGTCGCTCGTCCGAGAGTGGCGAACTGAAGAGTATTGCAGCATTATGGGTCAACTTTTTGGCTAAGGCCATGTCTTCTTTAGGAACCCCGATCAGAAAGAGAGCAACTCCAAGGGCCAGGGGATAAGCGAACTGTGAAATGAACTCGACTTTGTGGTCATCAATGAAGGAGTCTACCAGTGAGGTTGCAATCTCTTTGATGAAGGGCTCCAACTGCTTCACGCGTTTGGGAACAAATGCCTTGCTCACAGCATTCCGAAGCCGAGTATGTGCTTCTCCATCGCTTTCGATCGTACCCGGGACTCGTGGGTACCCTTTGCCCAATTCTGCAAACACGGCAGGGGACAATTTTATCACAGGACGCATAGCATCCTTCGATGAGAAGATGTCTGGCTGGCTTAAGATGGTCAGCACATCATCATATCTAGTGACAACCCAGGTGTCCAGCTCAGGACTGAAAAAAATAGGTTCCTCTTTACGTGCACGGGCATAAAAAGGATAGGGGTTTTCCAGCTGCTCACCCTCTAGGGGGTGATAGAGCGCTCCAAGAGAATCCTTGTTTTTTTGGGCCATGGTGGTCAGCCTTTCCTTCCTTGCTAGCTGTCATTACGCCTAAAAGTTTTCATTTGAGATGATGCTGCGACGGCTACTCAAATCGCCTTGCTGATGCACAAACTGCTATACCGATTATTACCGGGGCGGCTTTGATTTTTACCTGGACTTGCTCCCCCAAGCGGTGAGGAAGTTCCATGTCGCATGAAAATCAGTTTGGTGCATCTCGTCGAAGGCTTGTTGGTAGATGGCCTCGTAATCCTTGCAGGCACAGCCCCATTTCTGTAGGAACGGGCGAATCGTTTGATAGAAAAGCTTCAGATCCTCGTAAAAAGCTTCTCCTTCTACTGTGCCTGCTCGGTACTCGATGGTATAGGCTTTCGTCTGAACCTGCTGGCACCCATGCTGCTTGAGCAGTTGTGCCAGTTGGGAGGTCACTCCTGTCCTTGCTTGTGTGAAGCCGTGACCTGCCCGGAAAAGGGCGCACTCCAGCATCTGGGTGAGTCGCGTCAGTGCAGGACTATTGCTCTGGACGGACTCGGGCTCTGTGACCCGGACAATTCCCCTGGGGCGCGTGACCCGCAGCAGTTCGCTCAGCATTTTCGGCCAATCCCAGGTACGGAGAAAGGTGGCACCAAACCGCAGATTGACCAGATCAAAGAAAGCAGCAGGAAATTCGAGGATGAGGAGCGCGTCCATGACACGAAAATCGACCTGATTGCTGACCTGATGGGCTTGCATGCGGGCATACTCGATCATGCGCTTGCTGATGTCTATGCCAACAAGCGACATCGTTGGATAGGTCTTGGCTGCTTCGATGATCCAGCCACCTGTCCCGCAGCCAACATCGAGTACACGACGGAAGATGGTTGGATCGGGTTGCTCTGAGAGGACACCACCCATCCCTGCTGTAATCATCTGGTCACCAATTGTCAAACGGGTGAGTTCTTTCTGGCTCTTTCTATCCAGAATAAAATATGTCCCGCGATGGTCATCTTTGTACGAGTCAGAGGAGGTTGGCATGGCTTCCTATGCTCCTTGTGCTAGACTTCGCGTAAAGTGCTGTCCCCAAATTATGGATCATGGTACTCATTTGCTGCTATTATACCTGGGCATGAAGGACTTGTCGAGAGCAGTATGCCCGTGTTGGTCTGATTGCAGCAATCATGGTATGAGGAGGAACTGGTAGCGCAGATTCTTCTTCCTTCCCCCTCATAATTCATCCTTATAAAGTACCTCATTCAACAATCCGTTGATATGTG
>WNFJ01752673.1_pt1 | contig 13572 bp, 11 predicted proteins | sample 5400461 | NCBI WGS metagenome assembly WNFJ01 (sample SAMN13153349, study PRJNA577476) | soil metagenome | isolation source: 115 cm saprolite on Douglas fir-dominated hillslope | place: USA:California | collected 2013-09-17 | reverse complement strand
CGTAGAGGCTCTGAAGGCGGAGCCAGAATTCGGGGCTGGTGCCGAAGAAGTGACCGAGGCGGAGTGCGGTATCACCAGTGATGGCGCGCTGGCGATTCATGGCCAGCGAGCTGCTTCGCTAGCTTCTCGAGCAGCTTATCCGCTTCCGCTGCGATGAACTGATACAGCTCCTCGGATAGCGGACCGTCGTTCAGGTGAACACGTCCTTGCGTTTCGTAGTTGTCTTTAGGATCAACGAGCAGGGGAAGTGTGCACCGTCCGAACAGGTGGCGACTCACATGGGGAAACGCAAGCGGAAGTTCCTCCGCCTTTCTCCACGCGATTACTCGAACACCAGTCCCATGGAAGTCGATTCGATTCCAGCTTCCGAAGGCCTGGCCCTGAAGCGGCCTCGCGGAGATCTTGAGTTCCAGTTCTCCCGCTGGGAAGTCGGGTGGGCGAGCCGCAGGCACCTTTGATTTTCCAAGGGTGCTCGAGATTGCGATCTTCAGGGGCTGAGGAAATGCCGGATGAAGCTCCGGCTCTACGACTACTAATTCCCTCTTAAACGAGTGGTTCACATAGAAATCGACGTGGCACGTTCGAATGGTCTCTCGCGCCTGCGGAAATTGCTGAATCTCTTCGAGAAGATGATCCGGATCGATGGATTTCGTCGGCGCAACGCCACGCACGATAGTGATGTTGTGATTCGCGGCCAGCTTATATCCCTCGGCCCAATCGGCAGCGTCCTTCCTGATGTTCGGAAGCACAGGGTTCTTGCCATCGTAGTCTTTGCCGATTTTCTCGTCGGGCACGAAGTCCAAGACGTACTTCTTAGCGTCAACGAAACTAACAACGGAAAGCCTTTCGTCGCAGATGCTGGCGAAATAACCTTTCTGAAACATTTGGCGCAGGTAGGCCTTGCCGCCGTTACCCTGACCGCCCTCAGCCTCGCCGGGCTTCAAACCTTTCGCGGCGGCGTCGGGGTTGGCCCACTCGAGGAAGCGAGTCTCGATATCATCCCCTGAGATTCCGCCGAAGTCGATGCATTCGAGCCACGTGGAGTCGGCCGTTCTTCCTTGATGATAGTTAATGATTACGAAACGCTGATCCTCCGGGGTGCCCTTCCGAAGGTAGACTTCACGGGCATTCTTCAGCCATTCCGGCACGCCCTTCTTGTGACTGTTGAATACCCGTGCGAGGAGATCGATCGCAGCGGGATTGATCTTCGGAGCTTTTGCCATTCGTCCCTCCTGGGCGCGCTCTGCTAGGCCGACCCGTTCGAGCGGCTCGCCTTCATCGCCGCAGCAGGGGAACGCCGCGCTCGCGGTGCATAGAAGACGAGAGAATCGGTCTCCTCTTTCATCCGCACTCGAACGCCGACAGATCTTGCCGCCTGTCGAAGAAGCTTTTTGCAGCGCTCGCGGGCCTCCCCCTTCGCGAATTCATAAAGGACCACGTCGGAACTGCTTAACCGCATCACGTAGCCCTTGAATTGATCGAAGAGAATCACGTCTTCAGGCGGAAGTTTCCTGCGGGTGCGTAGTTCGTTTTTCGACATCATCTTAAATGTGCCCATCTCATTCCTCCGCGACCGAATTAATATCAACGTATGATTCACATATGTCAATGAAAAGAAACAGTTATAACTTTGTAATAATATCAATATGTTACGATGAGTACCTGCTATAAATTTGCTCTACAGAGCCAATTTTGTGATCGCTACAGCTCACAAAAACACTTGCTTTGACCTTTATTGTTTCGGGAGAAAATGGGCGTTATCCCTGACTCAAAGAGCCCCAGAAGCTAGGCGGGACCGAAGCGGTTTGGGCACAGATTTTAGGCCAGCCTGGCCGAGTTCCTGCGACCTCGCCGGGTGAGCGGGTCAGCTCCATCGACTTGGCCTTGAAGCATGCGATGAGAAGGTGAGTCCGCGCCTCCAGTCGTTGCGCCGCCTTAGTGGGAGCCACGCTGGCGTCTTGCTTGGCGACGTCGCACAGCACAACCTCTACTAATTCAGTGGGACTCAAGACTATGCCGCCAGGTCAGCGCGGGCGACCGCGAGCAAACCGTTCGAGTCGGAAGCGTCACCGACGAGCCGTCAGCGTGACGTCAGCAGGCTGCGGGCACCTCAAGTGAGATGCCCGCCAACCTGCCGACCGTTTTGGCCGTCAAGGACTCGAACCGTGGACCCGCTGATTAGGAGGCGCCTTGGCGTTGTGTCCCGGCGTGTCCCTGTGTATTGAACTTCGCCTCATTGCAAACAGCATGGCCGCCACTGCGTCCCAGGCAAGCCCGGCGTATCACGGCAGAACCGTCAGCGTGACGTCAGCAGACTGAACTGCGAGTCAGTGGGGAAAAACAAGGGTTCGAATCCAGAACGGAAAGAGCGTAAGACTGTTCATATTGGTGGCTGAGACACGATACCCCACGACCTGGTGGACCCGGCTCGACGACGGGCGAATCCGCTGCGACGTGTGCCCGCGCGCCTGCGCGCTGCACGAGGGGCAGACGGGCCTGTGCTTCGTGCGCAGGCGCGCGGGCGACCAGATCGTGCTCACGACGTACGGACGGTCGTCCGGATTCTGTGTCGATCCCATCGAGAAGAAGCCTCTGAACCACTTCTTGCCCGGGACGTCGGTGCTGTCGTTTGGCACGGCCGGATGCAATCTCGCGTGCCGGTTCTGTCAGAACTGGGACATGTCGAAATCCCGTGAGATGGACACGCTCGCCGACGCCGCCTCGCCGGGGCAGATCGCCGAGGCGGCATCGAGGCTCGGCTGCCGGAGCGTGGCGTTCACGTACAACGATCCCGTGATCTTCATGGAGTACGCGATGGACGTCGCGGACGCATGCCGGGAGCGCGGCCTGAAGGCGGTCGCCGTCACCGCCGGCTACATGAACGCCGGGCCCCGCGCGGAGTTCTACCGCCACATGGACGCCGCCAACGTCGATCTCAAGGCGTTCAGCGATGACTTCTATCACCGCATCTGCGCCGGCCGGCTCGAGCCCGTCCTCGACACGCTCGCGTACCTCAAGCACGAGACCGCCGTGTGGTTCGAGATCACGAATCTGATGATCCCGGGATTGAACGACGCGCCGGAGGAGACCGACGCGATGACGCGGTGGATCGTCGAGCACCTCGGCCCCGACGTCCCCGTGCACTTCACGGCGTTCCATCCGGACTGGAAGCTGCGGGATCGGCCGCCGACGGCGGCCGCGACGCTCACGCGCGCGCGTGAGATCGCCCTCGCGAACGGCATTCGCTACGCCTACACCGGCAACGTCCACGACGTCGTGGGCCAGTCGACGTGCTGCCCCCGGTGCGGCGCGGTGCTCATCGAGCGCGACTGGTACGAGCTGGGCGCCTGGCGCCTCGACGAGCGCGGGCGATGCGCGGTGTGCGGTGAGCCGTGCGCGGGCGTCTTCGACCGGGTGCCGGGCCGTTGGGGGGCCCGCCGGCTGCCGGTGCGGCTACGTGCTTGAAAGCGACGTGCGCGGTCGCGGTCGTGTGCGTCCGCCTGCCGTAGCGGGCACGTTCTATCCCGCCGACGGCGCGAGGCTCACGTCAGCCGTCGAGAGCTTCCTTGGAGGTGCCAGCGCCGCGCGGATGGCGGAGCCGCTGCGCGGCGTGATCGTTCCGCACGCCGGCTATCGCTACTCCGGTCCCATCGCGGCGTCGGCGTACTCGCTCGTGAGGGCCGGCGTGCCGGCGATCGAGCGGCTGGTGCTTGTCGGTCCGGCGCACTTCGTGCCGCTGCATGGGGCAGCGGTGCCTGCGGCCGCCGGGTGGCGCACGCCTCTCGGTCTCGTCCGCATCGATCCCGATCTCGTCCGCCGCGCCCGCTCGCTCGGAGCGCTCGTGGACGACGAGCCGCACGCCTCCGAGCACGCCCTCGAAGTCCAGCTCCCGTTCCTCCAGGTCGTGCTCGGAAACGACGTGCCGATTCTCCCGGTCGCGGTGGGTGTCGCCGACGCGACGTGGGTGGCCGATCTCCTCGAGGCACTCGTCGAGCCCGGGGTGCTGCTCGTCGTCAGCACTGACCTCAGCCATTACCATGCCGACGAGACCGCGAAGCGGCTCGATCGGCGCACGGCGGCGGCGATCACGGCGCGCGACCCGGACGCGATCGGGCCCGAGGACGCGTGCGGCGTCTTCGCCCTTCGCGGGGCTGTCGAGTGGTCGCGGCGCGCCGATCTTGCCGTCCGGTTGCTCGACCTGCGCACGTCCGCCGACACGGTGGGCGATGTCTCGCGGGTCGTCGGCTACGGTGCGTTCGCCATCGGATAGGGCGCGCGTTTCACGGCACCGACGCTCTCGGGCGGGTCGTCGGCTACGGTGCGTTCGCCATCGGATAGGGCGCGCGTTTCACGGCACCGACGCTCTCGGGAACCGGGTTACCGTCGGGTATCACGATGACGCCACAGGATCCCGCCGAGAAGGCGTCCAGAAACTCCAGCGAGGCATCGAGCGCCTCAGGGCTCAGCACGACGTCCGACCGTCCCGCCACCAGGACGCTCTTCAGCGTGCTTCGGTCTCGAAGCCCGGCCGCCACCTCGAAGAGAAGCGCGCGGAGCGTCACGCCACGCTCCACCTCCACGATCCCCGGACGGTTCACTGACCCCGACACACCGAGGAGCCTGGTGGCACTCCGACCCTGGCTGGCACGCCCGCCGCTGCGCGCGGCGATCACCGGCGGAACCGCGGCGAGGGTTTCGACGTTGCTGATCACGGTAGGCTTCCCCCACAGCCTCGCTTCGGACGCACCCTCCGCTTCCGTCCTCGGCGACGCCCGCTGGCCCTCGATCGACGCGAGCAGCGCCCGCTCCTGGCCCCGAAAGAACCCGCGAGCCCCGCGCCGGATCTCCACGTGGAGGGAAAACGCCGAGCCCAGAATCCGATCGCCGATCAGGCCCGCCGCTTGAGCCTTGGCGAGGGCTCGAGCCATTCGCTGAAGCGGGAGACGCGCTGCTCCATTGATATGGACGATGGCCCGGCTCGCTCCGATCGCGTAGGCCGCGATCAGCAGCCCCTCGAGGACACGGTGCGGGTCTCCCTCCATGAGGTGGCGATCTGTGAAGAGACCAGAGGCTCCCTCTTCTCCGTTCGCCACGAAGTATCCGGTAGACACCTTCTGGCAGATCCCTGATTCGGCGATGGCCGAGCTCAGCTCTTCGGGTCCGCACGTTTTCAGCTCCGCGATGACATCCTCGGGCGTCTGACGATCCAGGACATACGCGAGTGCGGAGTAGCCGTCACTGAGGAGGGCGTCATCGAGGCTGATGGGATGGAGATGACCGCATCGCTCCATGATCAAACGACGCTGCCCCGCGAAGAACGGGTGGCGAGATGCTGGGGGAAGGCCTCGCCAACCCTCGCCGTTCCAGGCCATGCCCTCGAAGCGCGTCAGCGGCGGCGTGTCACCAACCACGGCGGAAAGGAAGTCGGGAACGGCGTTGCTCGTCAGATGGGCGAAGGTGAGCCGCGGCCAGCCGTCGCGCTGGACCTCCACAGTGAGTCCCGCCCAGCACATCCCGTGACAGGCCCCGTCGAGAACTTCTGCGTCGAGCCCTCGCATGGCCGCCAGGAGCCGAAGCGCCTTGATCATCTCCTCGGCTCCGAGGGCCTCGCCGCACGACCCGCCCTGAACCAGGAACCGGAACTCGGGCCGCGCACGGGCCCTGCCCTCCGCCCGAGCGCGGAGATCAGCGAGACGCTCGCGAGCCGTCTGGCCGACGGCATGACCCTGGGGAAAGTCAGAGGCGGCGACGTCCACCTGCCACGGGCGCCGTGTGCGGAACCACACCGGCACACGCTCGACGGCAGCCGCGGTCACTCGACCGTGACAGGCGCCGTCCACTTCGAGCATCGGGGACAGCGCGCACGCCGAGAGGCAGTCGGCTTCCTCCAGGGCGAGCCGGCCGTCAGACGTCGTCCCCCCACGCGCGATCCCCAGGCGGGCCTCGAGGGCTCGTAGGTGATCCGTGGCGCCGGCCAGACGGCAACTCAGGCCGCTGCAGACCCGAACCAGGTGGCTCCCCGGCTTGGCGAGGCGGAACACCGCGTAGTCGGTCGCGATCGCGGACGCCTCGCCCGCGGGAACTCGAAGGTGCTCGGCCACGGCCGTCAGCGCCTCCGAAGTCAGCCAGCCCTCGGTCTCCTGCACCGCGAGCAAGGCCGGCAGCAGCCAGGTTCGTTCCCGAGGAAATTCCGCGAGGAGCGACCGAACCGGGTCGTCCATACCTCAGGTCAGTAGCTGGACCTTCTCCGCCACGATGCGGGTCGGGACGATATGCCGCTTCAGGTGGAGTTCTTCAGGATTGAAACCGAGACTCAATCCGATGAGCTGAGGCAGGTGCAGGATCGGCAAGCCGATCGACTGCCCCTTCTGAGCCTCGGCTTTGGGCTGGCCGCCGTCGAGGTTGAGATGACAGAGCGGACACGGCGTGACCATGCAATCGGCGCCCTTGCCCTTCGCCTCGCCGGTATGCGCGGCGACCATCGCCATCGAGTTGGTCTCGTTCGCCGCGAGGATCGGAAAGCCGCAGCACTTCCCCTTGCCACCGAAATCCACGACCTCGGCGCCCACCGCCTCGATGACCCGTTCCAGGTATTGTTTCCGTTGGGGCTTGCCCTCGACGATCGCGTCGGGCCGGCGGATGTAGCAGCCGTAGAACGGCGAGACCTTCAAGCCGCGAAGCGGGCGCCTGACCGCCGTCTTGAGCCGCTCCAGCCCGTACTCCTCGTGCAGAACCCAGAGCAAGTGCTTCACCGAGACCGTACCGCGGTACTGGAGGCCCTCGTCGGCGAGGAACTCGCGATTGATCCGCTCGCGATATGCCGGGTCCTCGCGTAACTTGATGTTCGCCTGGCCCATCACTCCGGTGCAGGTGCTGCAGATCGTCATCACCGTCGACAGTCCTCGCTGCTCGGCCTTGGCGAATGTCCGCGCATTGATGGGGTCCGAGACCTCGCGGCTGAGCACACCGGCGCCGTTGCACCCGACGTCGGTCAGTTCCTCGAGCTCGAGATCCAACCGCGCGGCCACCTGGACGGCGGACGGATAGAGCTCGGGACAGCCGCCCCGCGACACGCACCCGGGGTAGAAGGCGTACCTCATGACGGTCTCCTCTCGACCTTCTCGAAGATTCGGCCGATCCCTTCGGCGCCGGGCCGCTTGGGATGACGATAGGGAATCGGCAACTTCCCCCGCCGGAGCGCGCGCCAGGCGACGGGCAGGAGCGCGAAGATTCGCCGTACGCCCCAGGTTTCCAGCGCCAGCCGCCCCTCGTCGAGCCATCCGCTCGTCTTGACCGAGGCGGCGAAGCTGTCGTAGTGACGGGCCACTTGAGGATTCGTGGTTCCCGACTTGATTCCCATGCCGACCGCCTTGTCACGGAGATCCATGATCCGGTGGGTCGGGTCGATCCCGCGGGGGCAGTGCTCGTCGGCCTCGAAGCAGTGAACGCAGTCCCACATGCCCCTCGGCTCGCCGACCGCCTGTAAGCGATGCGCGCGGGCGCCGTCGCGGGGATCGAACACGAAGCGATAGGCCTTGGTGAGCGCCGCCGGGCCCAGGAAGGTGTTGTCGAACGGGATCACGCTGCACCCTTCGTCACAGAGCCCGCAGTAGTAACACCTCATCGCGTTCCGGACGGGTTGCAGCTGCTCGTCTCGCAGCAGGTGCTCGCGCGCCGGCTGGGGGCCGGCCGGCTGCAGCCACGGCTCCACCGCTTTGATCTTCTGCCAGAGCAGCCGGTCCACGTCGTAAACGAGGTCCTTGAGCACGTGCACGTTGCGAACCGGCTCGACCGTGACCTCGCCGTCCTTCGTCCGGGCGGTGGCCACGCGAGTCATGCACGCCAGCCGCCCACCCCGGTTGATCCGGAGGGTGCACTCGCCACAGAATCCCCGGTTGCACGACGCCCGGAACGCGAGCGTGCCGTCCAGCTCTTCTCTGATCTTGAAGAGGCCGTCCAGGACCGTGGCATCCTCGGGGAGCTCGAGCGGATACGGCTGGAAGGTCGGTTTCCCGCCTGCCTCAGGGTCGTGTCGATAGACCTTGAATGTCGCTTGCATCAGTATCGTCTCCCTTCCGGCCTCCATTTGGTGATCAGGACTGGCCTCGAGGTCATCGCGGGGCCGCCCGGTCGAAAGGACGCCATGGTGTGTGCGAGCCACTTGGCGTCATCCCGCGCCGGACGATCCTGGCGGTGATGGGCGCCCCGGCTCTCCTCTCTGAACGTGGCGGCGGCGGCGATGACGCCGCCGATGGTCAGGAGCGACTCCAGCTCCAGAAACGCGACAAGCTCGTAGTTGTAACGCCGGCCCTTGTTCGTGACGCCGACCTTCTGGTACCGCGTCGACAGCTCGCCGACCTTGGTCGCGGCTTCCTGGAGGCCGGACGCCTCGCGCAAGGGACCGACGTGCCGCCGCATCAAGCGCCCCAGCTCGCTTCGAATGGTTCCCGCCTTCTCGGGACCCGCCGGTCGGTCCATGATCACGGTCATCCGGCGCCGCTCGTCCTCCAGCTGTGCGTCGATCCCCTTCCCGGGCCGCGGCTTCTGCTCGGCCGCGGCCAGGCCGGCTCGCCCTCCGAACACCAGGGCTTCGAGCAGCCAGTTGCCGGCGAGACCGTTGGCGCCGTGGACGCCGGTGGCGGCGCATCCTCCCGTCGCGTACAACCCCGCCACATCCGTGACGCCGTCCGGGCTGACTTGGATCCCGCCCATCGTGCGGTGCGCCACGGGACGCACCGGAATCGTTTCCTTGCCCGGATCAACGCCGCCCTGCGTCTTGATGACCTGACTGGTCAGAGGAAGCCGGCGCTTCAGCTCGTCGCCGTCGAGGTGGCGAACATCGAGGGCGACGAAGTCGGCCCGCCCGCTGGCAATTTCTTCCTCTGCGGCTCGGGCCACGATGTCGCGCGGCGCGCGCTCGCCGAGAGCCGGCGCGGATTTCAACATGAATCGCTCCCCACTGCCGTTGACCAGATACCCTCCCAGCCCGAGGAGCGCCTCCGTCAGGATCATCCCGCTTCCCCTGATCCCGAGCGGATGAAACTGGACCATCTCCATGTCGAGCAATGGCGCGCCCGCCCGGTACGCGAGCGCGACACCATCTCCGGTGACGCCGTAGGCCGCCCCCGTAGGCTCGTACACCCGGGCACAGCCCCCGGTGGCGAGCACCACGGCGTTTGTCGCGAAAGCTTCGAGCTTGCCCGAGGCGAGCTCGAACGCAACGACGCCGACGCACGCCCCGTCATCCAGGAGCAGTCTCGTCACCACCCACTCCTCATAGGTACGCACGCCCGCCTTGAGGAGTTGCTCGTAGAGCACTTGAAGACTCGCGTGGCCCGTCATGTCGTCGACGAAGCACGCGCGCGGCCGGGCGGCCCCGCACAAGCGTCTGGCATCGAGACGGCCATCTCCGTCCCGGTTGAACGGAACCCCCCAGTGGTCCAGCGCGAACACCGCGGACGGCGCCGCCCCGGTCAGAAGCTCGACGGCATTCTGATCGGCCAGATAATCACTGCCCTTGACCGTGTCCGCGGCGTGCAGCTCCACGCTATCGTCAGCGCGCAGGGCCGCGTTGATCCCCCCCTGGCTGGTTCCAGCGTGGGTCCGCAGCGGGTGGACTTTCGAGATCAGCGCGACGTCGGCGCCTCGTTCCTTCGCGGCCAGGGCCGCGCGCATCCCGGAAACTCCGCCGCCCACGATCAGGACTGAATGCTTCGGCATCGTTCCCCTCTCGCCCTCGGGTTTCTACGCACGCCCGCTCGCGCGAGGATGCTACCGCCGGCTGGTCGGAAACACAATCGGCACAGACCGGCCATTGTCCTTGAGCTACTTGACTTCGACGCTCTTTCGGCAAATCCTCGCGCGTATCGAGCGACTCGGGTGGCATCCGACGTGATCGCGAGCCCCACACGGAGCGAAGGCGATGAGGAGGGGACTATGGCGACTGATCCGGAAGAGCTTGATCGAAGAGAATTTGTGAAAGTCGCAGCTGCCGCAACCGTCGCGGGGGGTGCCATGTCAGCATCGATTGCAGCCACGGCCGCTGAAGCAGCGACAACGTTCAAAAACATCAAGGCGCTAGCTTTCGACGCTTACGGGACGCTGTTCGACGTATTTTCGGTGACCAAGCTCTGCGAAGAGCTGTTTCCTGGGAAGGGCAACGCCCTGGCCCAGCTCTGGCGCGTTAAGCAGCTGCAATACAGCATGATGCGCAGCCTCATGGGGCGTCATAAGGACTTCTGGCAGTTGACCGGTGACGGACTCGTTTACGCCTCGAAAAGCCTGAAGCTGGATCTGACCGTTGATAAGCGGAAACAACTGATGGATGTGTACCTGAGCCTCGCCGCGTTTCCGGACGTCAAGCCGGGCTTGGAGGCGCTGAAGAAACAGGGGTTGCGATTGGCCATCCTGTCGAATGGCGAGCCGAAGATGCTGGAAGCGGCGGCGAAAAGCGCTGGGATCGCCCATCTGCTCGACAACATCCTCAGCGTCGAGGACGTCAAGATTTTCAAGCCCAGTCCTAGGGTCTATCACCTGGGACCGGAAAAGATGAACGTCATCAGCGGCCAGCTGGGCTTCATTTCCTCGAACTCATGGGACGCCGCCGGCGCGGCTTCCGCCGGTTTGATTACATTCTGGATACAGCGCAGCGCCAGCGAGCCGCCCGAAGAGCTTGGATTTGGCGCGGACCATGTCGTTAAAGCCATCACCGACCTCGCGCCGCTCCTGCGAGGCTGATCAACGACGGTGCGTTCGCGATCGGATAGAGCGGCGGGCGTTTAGCGCCGGTCGTGCTCTCCCCCGGAGCGGGCGCCGGCCGCGCGGGCCCTGGCGCCGAGGGCGCCGGCTTTGGCGCCTGGGGCTCCGCCCTTGGCGCCGCGGGCTCCGGCCGGCGAGGTTCAACCTGGGCCCGGCCTGGGAAGAGCCGGTTGGCGGGCTCGCCGGGGAGCGCGGGCTTCGGCGGCGCCGCGGGCGGCACATGCTGCTCTTGCCGGGGCGCCGGTGCCGCCGGCGCTGGCTCCGGGACGCGCGCTGGCTCCGGGACGCGCGCTGGCTCCGGGACGCGCGCGCGCTCCTGGGTTCCGGGCGGCGTCACGCCCGGACGCCGCACATCCTCGCGCGGGGCGGCCGGCGCGGCCTCACGGCCCGGTGCGGTCTCGAAGCGAGGCGGGAGCGGCGGACGCGGACGCTCGAGCTCGCTCCTGCCGAAGCGCGGTCGAGCCGGCACGGGCGCTGCTTGAGTGGGTGCGGGCGCGGCGACGATCCGCGGCGGCGGCGCGGTGACGACGGGCGCGGCAGGCCGAGCTTGGCCGGGTGGCGTAGCGGGCCGATTGACGGGCGCCCGCGTAGCGACGACCGGGCGCGAGAGCAAGGCATCGGGCGGGCGCGCGGCAGCGCCTCCGGCGGTCACGAAGCTCGAGGCTTCGGGCTTGATCCGCAGCGGCCCGTGGATCGGCTCCATCCGGCGCACGTCCGGTTGGGCGAGCCGCGCTTCATGGATGGGACGACGGCCGAAGCTCTCCTGCGGGACTGCGACCACGGCGTTCTGGACGCTCACGTTCTTGTAGACGGTGATGTTGGTGACGTTGACGACCGTCGTGCGGTTGACGACGACATTGTTGACGACACGGGGTCCGCCCCAGCCGTCCCACGACGGTCGGCCGACGAATCCCGGGCGCCCCCACCACGGCACCAGCGGCTCGCCCCAGCCGAGCGCGACCCAACTGACCACGGGGGCGCCGACGCTGACGCGAATCCCGGGCGCGCCGAAGAACACGACGAGCGCGGGCGCGTACACGGGCCGCACCACGACGGGGCCCGGCGCCCAGGCCCAGAGCCCACCCGCCACGACCCAGCGGCCGTAATGAAATGGCGCCCAGCCCCAGGGAGCCGTGTCGAGCCAGGTCCAGCCATAGAACGGGTCCCAGATCCACCGGCCGGCGCTGTAGGGCGCCCAGCCCACCGGCACTCCTTCGGGGACCCACACGGGCCCGTAGGTCGGGACCTCGCGCCAGCTGCCGTAGTGATCCAGGTCGCCGGCGCCGTAGACGCTCGCCGGCACGTAGCGGGCGCTCACGGCGTCGAGGAGCTGGTCGGTGCGCGCGTAGTTCCAGCGGTCCCACGTGTCGAGCTCGGGCGCGACGAAGCTCTGCACGGCGGGCGCCGGCGCGCCCTCGACGACCACCTCTTCGCTCGGCGTGATGGCGAGCGGCTGTCCGCCCGGAGGCGTCATGCTCGCGCGGCCACCGCGCCGGGTGATGAAGGAGGTGCGGTCCTGCGTGACGTCCACGCGGTAGTAGCCGGGGCTCTCGACCGTGAACGTCGCGTGGGGCGTGTCCAGCTCGACCGTGCGGCCCGCATCGAGGCTCCGCAGGTCGAGCGACGCGTGCCCGCCCGTGACCTTGAACTGGAGGAAATCCGGCTCCTGGTTCGCGAGCCCGAGCTGCGTGTTGCCCCAGGCGCGGACGAAGGCGCGCGTGCCCACCTGCAGCTCGAGGTTGCCTTGGTCGCCCGTGTAGAGCTCGTCGCCCGGCGCCAGCGGGATATTGAGCTGGGCCGGCGCCCAGCCCGGAGCCCCCGGCCGCCAGAACGAGACCTCGCCGTTCATGAGGCTGAGCCGCGCCGGAGTCCGACCGATCGCGCCGGCCGCGCTCGGGACCGGAGGCGCCTGGGCGAGAGCGCCGGACGTGGCACCGAACATCGTCAGACCGAGGAGCGTCGCGATCAGCCGCCGCGTCTTCGTGGACATAGGCTCACCCTCCATGCGTCCGGTTAGACGCGCCCCGGGACGCGGACATTTAGTTGGGGATTCGCCCGATGCCTCGGGTGAGACCAAACTTGACTTCGATCCGGACGCGGACAGCTGTATCCGATTCGACGCATTGTCGCCGGAGCCGGGACACACGATGCTGAAGACCGGTGGCCAACTTCGCCTTCATCGACGGCCAGAACGTTCACCTCGGCATCACTGCGCTTGGTTGGAAGCTGGGCCTGAAAAGGTTCCGCGTCTACCTCGAGGAACACTACCGGGTCAGCCGCGCCTACTACTTCGTTGGATACATTCCCAACAACCAGAGGCTCTACACGGCGCTACAGAATGTCGGATATACGGTCGTGTTCAAAGAAGTCACCCTGCGAGCGGATGGCAAGCCCAAGGCAAACGTCGACGCCGAGCTCGTGCTCCAGGCGATGCTCGAATACCCGCACTATGAGCGGGCCGTCATCGTCACCAACGACGGGGACTTCGCCTGCCTGGTGCGGCACCTCTATGACCACGGCAAGCTCGAGCGGGTGCTGAGCCCGAATAGAAGGTTCTGCTCCGCGCTGTTGAAGCGGGCCGCGCGTGAGAAGCTCGACTTCCTGGAGGATGCGAAGACGAAGATCGCCTACAAAAGCTGAAGGGGCACCCCCTCAGGACTCACCCTGAAAGCGTACCCCTCCCTTAGGACTCGGTTGGTAGATTCCCTCGCCCTCCGGTCATTGTCAAGAGCGCGGACAGAAAACAGCGACAGGCACCCCCGTTGGTCTGGGAAGTGCCTGTCAGGATTGGTGGGCCGTCAAGGACTCGAACCT
>WNFJ01225215.1_pt1 | contig 13573 bp, 15 predicted proteins | sample 5400461 | NCBI WGS metagenome assembly WNFJ01 (sample SAMN13153349, study PRJNA577476) | soil metagenome | isolation source: 115 cm saprolite on Douglas fir-dominated hillslope | place: USA:California | collected 2013-09-17 | reverse complement strand
AGTGGGATTGCAGCGGGCTGAGGTCAGCATCTGAAGTTCCATCGTGTGCCTAAATGGAGAACGTGTCCGGTATATTTGCGCCGCCCATCGGTTCCCAGAATATTGTCGGATCTGACCTCTCTAGTGTCGCTCGGATTCTATGCACCGCGAGAAACAAACCACAATCACAAATCGCGAATACTAGAGCCAACCGCCACAATTCGGCACGCTCTTCGGGTGCCGGCTGCTGGCGCGTCGCTGAAATAGCTTTTCTCTGTACAGGCTCTTATCCATAGGATCTGAAGTTTCAGAAAAGAATGTGAGCGGCAATCCATCGGCAAACGGGATCCATTGGTCGTCTACGCGCCTCCGCTCTGATCGACTGTGGATTGCCGCGGTCATCTCCGGAATCTGTGTGGCTGCCGCGGCTGGCCGATGAACGTCTGGTTGACGCCGGATCTCAAACCTTTCGTAGGCGGCACCTATTTTCCGGCGAAGGAGCAGAATGGCCTTCCCTCTTTCAGAACCGTGCTTTTACGGATCGCAGAGGCCTGGAAAAACCAGCATGACCAAATCGTCGCCAGTTCCGAAGAGATCACAAACCAACTTCACAAAATCGTCCAGTCGAGCAACCCTTCTGGCCAAAAGGTTGCTATTGGCACGTACCGCATTTCGAAAAGATGCTTTACGATCAAGCCCAACTAGCATCTGTCTACCTGGACGCCTATCAAATCACCCACGATTCCTTTTTCGCTACGACTGCCAGAGACATTCTCGACTACGTACAACGAGACATGACTGGGCCGGAAGGCGGATTTTACTCCGCCGAAGACGCGGACAGCCTGGTCCAAGCGGCCAAGCCGGATCACGCGGAAGGCGGTTTCTACGTATGGACAAAGGATGAAGTTGATCACGTGGTACGGCCCGATCGTGCAGAGGTCTTTGACTACGTTTATCGAGTAGAAGCAGGGGCAATGCTGCTGAAAGCGATACGAGTGGCGAATTGGCCGGAAAAAATATTCTGATTGAACGCCATTCCGAAAAAGAAGCCGCCAAAGAATTCAACTCAAGGGAGGAACAAGTTCGTCAATCTCTCGATGAGAGTCGGAAGCTCTTACTAGAAGCTCGCAATCAGCGTCCTCGTCCGAGTCGTGATGACAAGGTAGTCACGAGCTGGAACGGTTTAATGATTTCGGCCTTTGCGCGCGGGGCCCAGGTGCTCAATGAACCACGCTATTGACGGGGCGGAACCGCTCCCAACTCGGTTTCCGCGCTTAATCTTGTACGGCTCTCGTGGTTTTTTGATAACAACGATTGGCACCGGATGGCGGAGCAAACCAAAAGATTGAGTTTTTCAAAGGTGTCCATCGCATCGAGGACAAGGCTACAGCCTATGTGTGCCAAAATTTCGTTTGTCAGTTACCCACTAACAACCCGGCGGTGTTATCCGGACCGCTGGATGCTGACAAATCTCCGCTAACCAAGATCATATAAAGCCCCTTGGGACGTTTTCGAGGTGCTTCTTGCCCAATCTTACCCATTTCGATCTTTTGAACCCCAATCTTATTCGTGTCTAGCGCCCACTGAAAAAGCGGGGTTTTTCACCGCAATCGATAATTGAGATTTGACCCTACGGTCGTGGGGATAACCACGACCGCGCTATCTCGCGACTGGTGGGCGTACTGCGCATTCCCGACCCTCGGGCCACCTGCGGGTCGCTTCGAGCGATTGGCCGGTTTCCAGGAGGCTTTTCAGGCTTGCCAAGATAAGCGGCCATCCGTCCGACACGGCTCCGATGAGTTTCGATCCCGGCGTGTCGCTTTCATGGATGACCGTGAGCTTGACCATGTCCTCCTGTTGCTCGAGGTCATAACTCAGGCGCGAAAGCCCCTCACCTCGCAGTTCGGGTTTGAACTCGTTGCGCCACGACAACACGAGCCTCCGGGGCGGATCGATTTCCAGAACTTCCCCGCTGTCGCCCACACGTCCATCGGGGATCATCAGCCGCCACGATTCGCCCCTCTTCCAATTGCAGTCCTGCCAGGTTCCCACCCAGAATTGGCGCGTAAATTCCGGCTCGATCAGCGCGCGCCAGAGCTTTTCCGGTGTCGTGCGGATATAGGTAACGTAAACGAATTTTGGTTTGTGCATGTTCTTTCAGTCCTTTCTTCGAGACCCTTTTTCAGTTCGCTCAACGTCTCGAGACGATGGCGTTCATATTTGCCAATCCAACGCCCGTAGATCTCGTGCAAAGGCATAGGATTGAGATAATGCAGCTTCTCGCGTCCGCGCCAAACGGTGGCAACTAGGTTCGCCTCTTCCAGAATGACGAGATGCTTGGTCACTGCCTGCCGCGTCATGTCGAGCAGTTCACACAACTGGCCGAGGGACTGCCCATTGTTCTTGTGCAGTTCGTCGAGCAGTTTTCGACGGCTCGAATCGGCCAGCGCTTTGAACACTTCATCCATGACCCGGGCAATATATGCAACCTTTTGGTTGCATGTCAAGCGGCTAACTTATCGAGCCCTCTGAAGCCGGCATATTGTGCCCGATTGTTACATTTATTTTAGTGTCCGATTTATAAATCTTTGCTCCAGCCTTGCTTCCGCCGCCGGAGTCAGTATCAGTAGGCGGATGGGGACCAATAACACTCCCGCGGCTGGCCTCACGCTGAAAAAAACGTCTTTCGGCACAATTCCGGAGAGCGCGCCAGTGGACAAATACACGTTAACTAATCTCCATCACTTGGAGGTAAGCATTCTGACTTACGGCGGGACCGTCCAGTCAATTGTGGTACCGGACAGGTACGGCAAATTGAGAGATGTAGCCCTTGGCTTCGAATATCTGGACGACTATCTCACGGATAGCCCGTATTTCGGGGCCATCATCGGCCGTTACGGCAATCGAATTGCCAAAGGGCAATTTACATTGGGCGGTAAACAATACCAAATCCCAACGAACGACGGGCCTAATGCCCTGCACGGAGGACCAAAGGGATTCGATAAGGAACTCTGGGAAGCGGTACCCATTGAGAGTTCACAGTGGGTCGGGGTCGAGCTGACTTATCTCTCTGTCGACGGCGAGATGGGCTTTCCCGGCAGCCTGTCGACGACGGTACGTTACACCCTCACCAATAACAACGAACTGCAGATCCATTACTCTGCGGTGGCTGACAGGGATACGATCGTTAATCTGACAAATCATACCTTCTTCAATCTTGCGGGCGCCGGCAACGGCACGGTGCTCGATCAGGTCGCGATGACTAACGCCGACAGATTTACCCCTATTGATAAAACGCTTATTCCCACGGGTGAATTGCAAAAAGTAAATGGTACGCCGCTTGATTTCACTAAGCCGATGGCAATCGGCGCCAAAATCCATGCCGAGGACGAGCAACTCAAATATGCCGAGCCCAGGCAAGGCGGTTACGACTTCAACTGGATACTGAATATCCCGGCCGACTTAAACGCGCTCGCGGTACGCGTCACGGATCCGGAATCCGGTCGAACCATCGAGATGTACACAACCGAGCCGGCAGTCCAATTCTACAGCGGCAACTTCCTGGACGGTACACTGAAGGGCAAAGAAGGATTAACCTACCCACACTGGGGCGGATTTGCGATTGAGGCGCAACATTACCCGGACTCGCCCAATCACGCGGATTTTCCGAGCACGGAGCTGAAGGCTGGTGAAAGGTACACCCAGACAACGGTTTACCGCTTCTCGGCGAAGTAGTTTCGGCCTGACCGTTGAGGGTAAGCGAAGGCTGGAGCCTTCGCTTACCCTCTCCCTAATCCCAGAACATCCCGAATTTGCGCCATTCGGAGCCGACCGTTGCTTAAGGACGTGCCCGCGCGGATCAGCCAACAGAATTTTTTTTGCCGTCCGTAATAATACCTGACATACTTGCCCGCTCTTGGTAAAAAAGAAGCATCAATTGCCCCATCAAGAAAAATCCTATGAAAAATAGAAATCGTTCCTCCCACATTTCTAATGAATGTGGAGGGCTTTCGCGCCGTGAAGCGCTGCGGCGCGCCGCCGGCGCCGGCGCGCTGCTTTCCCTGTCCTCTCTAGCTGCGGGGTTCGGCCTACCCGCCAGCGCAGAGGCAGCGGAAGGCGAGACTTTCGGTAAGTTTCCGAAGCATCCAAAGTGGAAATTCGTTTTCGTCAATCACGTCACCACCAATCCCTTCTTTGTCCCGACACAGTACGGCGCGGAAGACGCCTGCGCGCTGCTGGGCTGTACCTATCAGTGGACCGGGTCGGAGAAATCCATTGCTACCGACATGGTCAATGCCATGAATACCGCAGTTTCGGCTAACGCCGACGGCATCGCCGTCTGCCTGGTTGATCAAACTGCTTTTAACGATCCAGTCGAAAAGGCCCTGAAGGCGGGTATCCCCGTCGTGTCGTATAACGCGGACGCTACAGGCAACAAACGTTTGTGCTATATCGGGCAGGACCTGTTTCTGTCCGGAAAGGGGTTGGGCCAGCGCATCGTTGAGCTCGTGCCAGAAGGTGAAGTGGTCGGCTTCATAGCCACACCAGGGCAACTGAATATCCAGCCGCGCCTGGACGGCGCGAAAGCGGCCATTAAGGAGTCTGGCAAGAACATCACCTTGAACGAGGTATCTACCGGACCGACCCTGAACGAGGAGGTCTCTGCCGTTGAGGCCTATTATACCGGTCACCCGAACATTAAGGGCATGTTTGCCGTGGACGCGGGCAGCACAGCCGCGGTTGCGAAGACCATGGGCGGGCATCAGTTACAATCAAAGGGCATTCACGCTGGCGGCTTTGATCTTCTGCCGACTACGATGGAAGCAATAGCAAAGGGCGATCTCGACTTCACGATCGATCAACAGCCTTACCTCCAGGGATTCTATACCGTCTTGGTGCTCTTCGTTTATAAAATCTCCGGCGGTTTGACGGGTCCTTCCGATATTAACACCGGCCTGAATTTCCTGACAAAGGCTAACGTGGATCCCTTCCTGCACACTCAGAGCCGCTACGAGGGTAATTCCAAAGAAGAAAAGGTGCTCCCGCGGTCAGGTCCAATATAAAATAGCGAAATTGCGCCATGGGGAGGGAACAAGCCGGTTCTTCGCCGGAACACGAGAAGATGGCCCGACATCCCGAGCGCCGGAGCTTGGTGCGTCGTGTCGGGCTTTCTCTGTTCCATTCGCGAGAGGCGAGCATAGCCATCGCCGGCATTGTGCTGGTCATTTATTTTCAGAGCACCGCGCCGGTATTCCTGTCAGTAAGCAATATTGCTAACCTTGCGGAATACGCAGCCACCACCGCGATCATCGCCGCCGGCGGGGTGATGGTGTTAATTTCCGGCGAAGTGGACTTGTCCGTCGGCCAGGTCTACGCGTTGTCGCCCTTCGTGATGTATTACGCGCACGAAGCGGGTGTACCCTTTGTACCTTCGATCATCGTTGGACTTATTCCGGCCGCCATCCTCGGATTAATCAATGGCCTTATCACGGTGGTACTCAAGATCCCGTCGTTCATTACTACCCTCGGCACCCTGTTTTTAATCAATGGCTTGACCCTGACCATTTCAGGCGGATATCCGGTAGCGCCGAAGGCGGGGCCTGCTGTCACCAACATCTTTGGTGGCAACGCGATCTCCCAGATCCTTTGGGCGATCGCCGTCACCCTCATTTTCCAGTTCGCGCTCGTCAAGACGCGTTGGGGGATGCACACGATCGCCACCGGCGGTAATCTCGTTGGTGCCCAGGAGGTAGGCGTCAAGACCGGTTTCATTAAGATTGGAAATTTCGTCATTTGCAGTGTCTTGGGTGGTCTGGCGGGCACGTTAGACTGTTTCCGCATCGGCTCAATCGATCCACTTGCCGGCGGCACCGAGATCATGTTTATGGCCATCGCCTCTGCGGTCATTGGCGGAACACTCCTTACCGGGGGTTCAGGCACAATCTTCGGCGCATTCCTCGGTGCAGTAGTGCTTGGCATCTTAAAAGATGGGTTCACACTCTCCGGCGTCAGCGCCTACACCTTTGACATGATTTTAGGAGGGGCTATCCTGATTACCATGCTCATTAACGTGCACCTTAGCCGGCTGCGCGCCGCCGGAGGCGGGCGATGAGTGAAGAAGTGCTGCGTACGGAGCACCTTTCTAAATCTTTCGGTCGGGTGACAGCATTAAGGGATGCCTCAATCCATCTCGCCAAGGGCGAAGTCTTGGGGCTGCTCGGCGATAACGGTGCCGGCAAGTCCACGCTGCTGAAGATTCTCACCGGTTTCCACCACCCAAGCGGGGGGAAAATCTACTTCGAAGGCAAAGAGCTCGAGCTCAAATCTGTCAGCCATGCGCGATCACTTGGTATCGAACCTGTGTACCAGGATTTGGCCCTGATCAACGAGCTCAATGTCTACCGCAACATGTTCCTGCAACGGGAAATCATGTATGGCGGACCCCTCCATATCCTTAACGACGGCGCAATGCGTGAGCGTGCGAAGGAGCAACTGCAACAAATGGGAGTCAGGATTCCTTCGGTGGATGTCGAGATCTCAAAGCTCTCCGGCGGTCAACGACAGGGGATCGCGGTGGCACGCTCAGTATACGCAAACGCCAAATTGCTGCTGCTGGATGAACCCTTGGCGGCGATGGGTGTGAAAGAAAGCGCAATGATCCTGGACGTGATCTTGCGCCTCAAGGAAAAGGGCGACGTCTCGATTGTCATTGTGGCGCATAATTACGCCCAGATTTTCGATTTCTGCGACCGGATCAATCTTCTGCAGAACGGCCAGATCACGTTCGACCAGCGGACCGAAAATACCTCTGTCGAAGAGCTGACCAGCCTTGTCGTACAAGAGTATCGAGCCGCGCGCGAGAACATCCGGCCGCCGACTTCAAAGTAGAATAGGCTTCCAGCCTGTATCTGGGCGCCCTCTCACCTCTCCCCTTTCACAGTCTACTTCGACCGGCTCAACACAACCAGTACGGAGCCGCCCACGATCAGAAATGCCCCTGCAAAACCCATCAGGTTGAGATGAACTTTGCGTAGGAAGATAGCCGTGAACAAAATAATGAACACGGGATACGCGATCTCTAGCAGCGACGCCATCGTAGCATTCTTTTGATGGATGGCGTAGGCATTGAAAACATAAGCTCCGGTCCCGAAAACCAGATACAGGACCACCAATCCACCGACCGGCCAGCTTTCCCAAAGCTGACTCCAATCCTGCCTTGGATAAATCACGAACATGATCGCGGCGACCATGACACCGTTGGCCAGGCTCAGGAACGAAAATGCCGCCGCGAACTCAACTCTGCCGAACAGCGTTTCGAGAAGTAAATACTGCATGCCCCAGCACGCTGCGGAAAGAAGAGCATAGCTCCACCAAGTCATCTCAGTTCTCATAGGAGTTTTCGATATTTCAAGCAAGTCTGGCGCGCTGCATCAATCGGAAGGATCCATTTCCACTTTAAGCGGCGATTCCATTTATTTTCGATCCTAAAGAATTTGAATAAACGCCCAACGGTGGTAACGGAAGCCACGATCAATCTATTCCCGTCAGAGGACCGATTGATACGCACAGCACAATGGAAACCCAAAGCAGAACGAATGGGCTTAGCGACCATGAGGTCGCGGAAAACACCGTGTTTGCGGTTCTTGTCGCAATCAGTTTCTCACACATGCTCAATGATACGATCCAGTCGTTGATTCCGGCGATTTACCCGATCTTGAAGAATTCCTTTCAGCTTAGTTTTACTCAAGTGGGTCTGATCACGCTGACCTTTCAATTGACTGCTTCGTTGCTGCAGCCCTTTGTAGGGCTATACACAGATCATCGGCCGAAACCGTATTCGCTGGCCATTGGCATGGGGCTTACACTCTTTGGCTTAGTGCTCTTGTCCATTTCCAATAACTTCTCCCTGATCCTCTGTTCTGCGGGACTAGTCGGCATGGGATCATCGGTTTTCCACCCGGAGGCTTCCCGACTGGCTCGCATGGCTTCAGGCGGGCGGCACGGACTTGCCCAATCGATATTTCAGGTGGGTGGCAATGCGGGAACGTCGCTTGGACCTTTATTGGCCGCGTTGATCATCGTGCCGAGAGGGCAAAGCAGTATCGGCTGGTTTTCTGTGGTGGCCCTGGTGGCGATCATTTTATTAGCAAACGTAGGCGGCTGGTACAAGCGGAACCTGTTCAGGATTCGCAGCGGATCCCACGCTAAAGATCAGGGAGGTCGCGCGGTCATATCGTCCAGAAAAGTGGTCTTGGCCCTGGCTGTGTTGATTGCACTTATTTTCTCAAAGTTCTTTTACCTCTCGTGCATGACTAGTTACTTTACTTTTTACCTGATCGGCAAATTCCATTTGTCAGTGCAAAGCGCACAAATGCACCTCTTCCTTTTTCTGTTTTCAGTGGCCGCAGGCACAATTGTTGGCGGACACCTGGGCGATCGGTTTGGCCGCAAATATGTAATCTGGGGCTCTATTCTCGGCGTGGCGCCGTTTACTCTGCTGTTGCCCTACACCGATCTATTCTGGACCGGCGTCCTGACCGTTTTTATCGGTCTGATTCTTGCATCTGCTTTTTCTGCGATTCTGGTATACGCCCAGGAGTTGGTTCCTGGGAAAGTGGGAACAATTGCCGGCCTCTTTTTTGGTTTTGCCTTTGGAATGGGCGGCATCGGGTCAGCGGCGTTGGGCTGGCTCGCCGATCGGACCAGTATCGATTACGTGTTCCGTGTCTGTTCGTTTCTCCCTTTACTCGGATTGTTAACAGGATTTTTGCCCGATCTGGACCGAACCGCACCGGTCAGAAAGTTTTGAGTTTTCCTTGGCGGCTTACCGCAACCCAAAACCCAAAACCGCCACCCCTACCGGCGCAAAAACTGGGAAGCCAGCTGAAATGCTTCGTTCAGCAGCGCACCGCCACCCTGGTCGGAACCGAGAAAATTATTGAGGACTGGATTCGGCGCCTGTGGATCAGTCCGATGGGTTCCGGTGGCGAGCAGCTTCGTTACGACTGGAATTAACGCCGGCAGAAATTGCACGATGAGCTGGGAATTCAAACCGGTGCGTTGCCCAATTTCTCCGATCAATCCATTTAACCGCTCTTGGCCGAAAAGGTTTTCAATCTCCTGGAGGCCGGCACCCGGTTGCGACAGATTCGAAAGGGTTTGCTGGACTGCAGCCGGGCCACCGGTTTGCTGCTGTTGATTTAGCGCGTCTTGCAAATGCGATCCTAGCACGCCGAGGATGGGCTGCACCTGCTGTTCCGCTCCCTGAACGCCCGGGAGCAATTGAGCGAGGTTAAGAAAACCGTGCAGATCTTGTTGGCTGCCGGCATGATTCGGGTTGTCGATGGATTCAAGGATAGTTTGGAATAGGCTCATGATGGGGCCTTCCCTTGTAAAGCAGCGTTCTAGCAGTAGCAAGATTTGAAAAACTGAACTCCGGCAACTCCTGACTCCTTCACTTGCTCGTCTGTTTGAGAGCTATCTAGCGCTCACAAATACCTTCGGATTCGTGACTTGTACAAGGAACTGTAAAAGTCGCAATTCATACAACCCGTTCGAATTTAACGTGTTATGCCGCCAGTTCCTGGAGAGCCCGCAATAAGCGTGTGGATGCGTATGGCGCGTGAGATTTGCCAGCTAGTCGGCTCTTGCGGCAATCGCAGATGACCGGTAATATGACATCTCACCCATTTATGGAATCTGTTGTAAATTCTCCGAACCGTCGAACCCTTCTCATAGTCCTTATGAGCTTAATCTCAGGGCCGGCGTTCGAGACTGCTCGCACCCAAACCGTTGCTCCTCCCGATCCTCCTCCTGTGGCCGTGGCCCCCAGCCCGGTTCCTGCCAACCCATTCGAATCGGAGGTCACCTCCCTAGAGGCAAAGCTTTCACAATCTCCGATCGCTTCTAGCCCGATCGTCTTTTACGGCAGTTCTTCCATCCGACTTTGGAAATCCCTACAACAGGATTTTTCCGGATACGCAGTATTGAATTGTGGATTTGGGGGGTCGCGTTTGACGGATTGTGTTCGGTACGCCAACAGAATTGTTCTTCCTCGCAAACCTTCCGCGATCGTGATCTATGCTGGCGACAACGACCTGGCCGGCGGCGCACTACCGGAGAAAGTTTTCAAGTCGTTCCAGCAATTGTTTGCCATTTTTCGGGGTTATTCTCCCTCGATACCGATCGCATTCGTCTCCGTGAAACCCAGCCCGGCGCGCGTGATGTTTCTGGAGAACATCCTGAGGTTCAACCGGATTGTAGAAGACTTCCTAAAGACCCAGCCTGAGACAGAATACATCGACGTGACCTCCGACATGCTCGGACAAGATCGCAAGCCGATCCGAGCACTGTTCGTGAATGATCAAATCCATCTGAGTCCCGCAGGTTATCAGATCCTGCGGCGAGAAATCGGGGAATTCCTGTCTCAGGAGTGTCCGAGATCCAGAGCGGGCACATCTCAATAATTTCGAATTTCGGCGGCGGCTCGAGATCGAAATAAGCGTTTCTTGTTGATTTCTCTGTGAACAGTAGAATGGTCCAGGGTTGAACGACGGCACCTCCATCCGTTCGTTCAAAATGCATTATTCTTCTTTTGAAACCGGCACGGCTTCGTCGCGTCTGAATATTGGTTGGTCTTAAAACCGAGGATAGAAAAGTTAGAACAGAGAGAGATAAGCGAGTGGAACAGATGGGGGGAGGCAATAGCCTGTCGCGATGAAGCGCCTGATCGAGATCGATATCCTGAGAGGATTTCTGCTACTCATGATGGTGATAAACCATTCCCCGTCGCCGCTTCGGATATTCACTGACCAGCCGATCGGCTTTTTCTCGACGGCCGAAGCATTTGTGTTTGTTTCTGCGTTTCTTGCGGGTTTACTTTTCCAGCGCCGATCGGAAAAACTCGGCTTCCAGGCAGCGCGAGCAGCGACTGTTTCGCGGGCTTTACGGATCTATCGCGCCCATCTTGGGACCCTTTTATTTGCGTTTATTGTCGGTGGCGTTTTCCTCGCGCGGAATTCCCCGGTATCCAGAACCTGCTCGATCAGTATTTTAAAAATCCGGGAGCAGCCATACTAGCGGCCCTGGCTCTGGTTTTCCAACCTCCGCTTATGGACATTTTGCCGATGTATATCCTCTTCTCACTGCTGACGCCTTGCGCGTTCTGGGCTGCGAAGCGATGGGGATGGAAAAGAGTGCTGTTCGTCAGTGTGGGACTCTGGGTCGCTTCCCAATTTCGTGTCCGCGATATGTTACTCGCCAGCCTGAAGAACCCCTCGTTCCTTAGCCTCGGCCCGTTCGATCTGCTTTCCTGGCAGCTGCTCTGGGTTGGCGGGTTGATTTTTGGTAAGTGCGTCCAGCAAAAGAGGCCGGTCCTTCAGTTGTCATTTCGGGCAGAAATTTTCCTGCTGCTCCTGGCGATCGGCTTTCTTGGGCTTCGCTGGTACACGATCGCGATGCAAATCGATCCGGGTAAACAGCTCTGGATTCTAGACAAGTGGCATCTCGGGCCCGTGCGAGTGATGAATTTTTTTGTAACGGCCTGGGTCCTATCGAAGCTTCTTCCGGCGTTGCAGCGTTGGGAGATCCCGCTTCGGCCGTTCAGCGCCGTCGGGCGAAACATGCTCCCGGTGTTTTGCTGCGAGATCTGCTTGTCTATTTTGTTCGTCGGCATCGTCGACCCCGGCAAGAGTCACAAACCGATCGCTTTGTTTCTGGTCCTCGGCCAGATCTTGAGCGTCTTTTTTGTCGCGTGGTTCCTGGAATGGAGGTCCAATGCGAAAAGCAATCAGCTTTTTGAGGCAGCGCAGGCGTCCAGCCCGTGAGTTGGAAATTTTGCCTCGCCAATCCGCTCGATGCCTCCTATGTTCCCTGCCCTGTTGCTATGTCTTGGAAACGAGCGCAAACACACGCCGAATCGATGCTGGAAAACCTCGGTATTGGCCGGTCGATAAGGGGCAGAAAGGACCTGCGCGGCAAGAAAGTCGTGTTCGTGGACGACGGTTCGAATCCTTATCGAACCATGTGTTTCACCATTGCTGCGAAGTTGGTTAAAAAGCGAGGAGCGGACGTGGAGACCATCGCGCCCGGCCCGGGCGAAGCGCCGCACGCGAAAATCGTTGAGCTGGCCCCTCAACCAAAATCGAAGATACAACGGCCCCTTAACCGCTGGTAAGGAAGGTAGCATACGCATCCTGCGCGTATTTCCCAATGTTGCATGCGCATTTTGTGTATCTCCCAAAGAGACGCTCATATAATGCTATTTCGGCTACAGGACACTTCGGCTAAAAAGTCGCTCAGGATCGCGGCCCAAGTTGCGGGAACCGTAGCGGGCGCCTTGCTGACTTCGAGGTACCTCAACTATCATCCTCGCCTGCTTGAGCAAGAGGAGGCCAACAATGCCGAGGCTCCCCCCATTCTTTCGCCCGATCAGCCGATTAAAGTCATTACCTTCAACGTGCAGTTTCTGGCAGGAACTGGCTACCATTTCTTTTACGATGGCGGTCGAGATACTCGCGTTGCTCAGAGCGACATAGAATCAACGGTTGCGAGGGTCGGAGCATTCATCGCGGAGGCAAATCCAGATTTCGTCTTGCTTCAAGAGGTTGATTGTGGCGCCCGCAGAACCGCTTACCTCGACGAGATCGCGCTGCTTCGTGGTGTCCTGCCGGCAGACCTCCGAAATCACGTTTCGACGTTTTACTGGAAATCGAAGTTCGTCCCGCACCCAAAAATCATGGGATCAGCCGGCACTAAGCTCGTTCTCTTCTCGCGATTTCGCCTCGGGAAGGCGCGACGCTATCAGCTACCGTGCACGCCGGGAAACCCGATCGAACGCGACTTCAATTTCAAACGCGCAATTCTGGAGGTTGAAATTCCGCTCGCCAACGGACAAATTCTCGCAATCCTCAACACTCATTTGGAGGCTTTTCCCAGGGGTACCGACGTGATGGAACGCCAAGTTGAGCGATTGCTATGGCGATTGAAATCTCTGGACGAACAGCACCTAGCCTGGATTCTCGGTGGTGACTTCAACCTGCTGCCACCCGGCCAATCGGCGCTGCTGAGCCGTGAGGCAAGAGGTCTTCACAGTGAACCGACCGAGATTTCCTCGATCTATGAGCGCTACGCAGGCGTACCGACCGTCGCGGAGGCAACAGGGGAACATATGCAACGCTGCTTCACGTTCACACAGCGTTCTGGCGCAAACCGTCTGCCAATCCGAACACTTGATTACTTCTTCGCAGCACCAAGAGTCACCATCGAAAAATACGCCGTCATGCAGGAAGGCATGACGGAGCTTTCCGATCATCTGCCTTTAATGGGTCAATTCAGGCTTGCGGTCTAGCTAATGCACCGTCTCCTCTGTAATCGTCCTCGAACTCGTCCTCGTCCTCGATCTTTGATCTGGAATCGGTTTGGATCTGGGAATGCGGCGTGGAGGGGCGTTGCTTACAACGCCGGGGGGGCCGGCAAGCGGCTCCCCTCGAGAGAGTGGGGTGGCTTCGATTTCGCGGACAGGTGCTAAGCTAGGAACCTGAAGGTGAACGAAGAGCAACCACGAAGTCAATCGAGGCGACGACGCTTTTACGAT
>WNFJ01292889.1_pt1 | contig 13574 bp, 11 predicted proteins | sample 5400461 | NCBI WGS metagenome assembly WNFJ01 (sample SAMN13153349, study PRJNA577476) | soil metagenome | isolation source: 115 cm saprolite on Douglas fir-dominated hillslope | place: USA:California | collected 2013-09-17 | reverse complement strand
AGCGCCGGTTGAAGGAAGCCCTCAAGCACGACCGCGCGCGCATCCAGGTCGGACATATTTCGCACTTCGGCCTCTTGGAAATGTCGCGCCAACGCATCCGCTCGAGCGTGCTCGAAAGCTCGACCGAGAAATGCCCGCATTGCGGCGGCACGGGCCATGTGCGCTCGGTGTCCTCGGTCGCCTTGCAGCTCTTGCGCGCGATCGAGGAAATGCTGCTCAAGGGCGCCACGCACAATCTCATCGTGCGCACCCGCTCCGAAACCGCGCTCTATCTGCTGAACCACAAGCGCGCCCATCTGCGCGAGCTCGAGGAGCGCTTCCAGCTCACCATCACGGTGAATGCCGACGCTACCGTCGCGGGCCAGGTCTCCTACGTGATCGAGAAGGGCGAGCAGGTGCACAGCCTCGAGCAGGCGAAGGCGCTGATCGCCGCGCAGCCGGCCAGCGTCGTTCCGATCGCGGAGGATGAAGACGAGGCGGCCGAAGCGGCCGACGAGATCGAAGAGGCCGCGGGTGTTGAGGAGGTCGGCTAGGACGATCAAGACGCCGGCGGCGGGCTCACGGCCGAGGCGACGCCGAGCGAGGGCGAGCGCAACGGACGCAAGCGCAGGCGCCGGCGGCGCGGGCGGCGCGGCGGCGGCGAGGGCCGCGAGGGTGAGGAGCCCGCGGCCGAGAGCGGCGCCGGGCCCGTCGCGGCGCGCAGCGACGATGATCGGGAGCCGCCCGCCCGTGCAGAGGCCGAGGCAGAGGCGGAATTCAGCGGACCCGAAATGCCCGGCGAATCACCAGCCGACGGCGAAAGGCGGCGGCGGCGGCGTGGGCGCCGCGGCGGAAGGCGCAGTCGCCACGGCCGGGACGGCGAGGCATCGGCGCAATCTTCCGATTCCATCCCGCCTCTGCACGCGGAAGCGAGCATGCCCGATCTGCACCCGGGGGAGCCGGAGGAGAGAGAGCCGGAGCAGAGAGAGCCGGAGCAGAGAGGCCCCGACCAGAGGGACTATGCTGAACCGAGCGTGCGGCAACACCACGCCGAGGCCGCGCAGAGCCGCGAGCATGAACGCCCGTTTGCGGAGCACGCGGCCGAACCGATTGCGCCGGCGCCGCCCGTCAGCGGGCCAGCGGCGCCGCGGCGGGGCTCCACGGTGCGCGAGCCTGCTCCGACGAGCATGAGCTTCGGCAGCGAATTCAGCGCCCCGGCACCGGCCGCGCGCGCCGAACCCGAGCAGCCGGCGCCACCGAGCGACAGCACGGAGAGCGAAGACTCCACGCGCCCGCGCCGCGCCGGCTGGTGGAGCAAGCGCGTGCTTGGCAAGGGATGATCGCGGCCAGGGATTTTGGGTGACGGAAAACCGGTGTCCACCCCGCATCAGGTGCGGGGCAGGCTTTTTCCTGAAGATGCACCTGCCGCCACGGGGTTTCCGAGATGAAGAGCGGCTGGGTTGAACGTGACGCGCGAGCGATGGTCGATCGCTACGCCCGACAGGGGATCGGCCCCGATCTCGCCTTGCGCATCTATACGACACGACTTCTCGGCCGCGAACCCAAGCTGGTGCTGCATGGCGGCGGCAATACTTCGGTCAAGACCAGGCAGCGCGACCTCCTCGGCGAGGAGGTCGAAGTCCTGTGCGTCAAAGGCTCGGGCGGCGACATGGCGGCGATCGAGCCGGCCGGACTGCCGGCCGTGCGGCTCGACCGCCTGCGCAAGCTGCGCGTCCGCTCCGCGCTCGGCGACGAAGACATGGTGCGCATCCAGCGCGAGAGCCTGCTCGACCCGACGGCGCCAAATCCCTCGGTCGAGACGCTGCTGCACGCCTTTCTGCCGCACAAATTCGTCGATCACACCCATTCAACCGCCGTATTGAGCCTGGTCGACCAGCCCGAGGGCGCCGCCCTGTGCGCGGAAACCTATGCGGGGCGCATGGGCCTCGTTCCCTATGTGATGCCCGGTTTCGCGCTCGCCAAGCTGGCGGCCGAAATCTACGAATCCACGCCCACGGTCGCAGGCCTGATCCTGCACAAGCACGGCATCTTCACCTTCGGGGAGACCGCGGAGGAGGCCTATGCCCGCATGATCGAAATGGTCACGCGCGCCGAGGAGCGCCTTGCCCGCAACCGGAGTGCCGTGTTCGAGACCGGCCATCTGCCGCAGGCGGTGGTGCCGCTGTCGACGGTGGCACCCATCCTGCGCGGCGTTTGCAGCGCGAAGGATGAGCGCAGCGAAGGCGCCTGGCGCCGGCTCATCCTGGAATTTCGCGCGACACCCGCCATTCTCGCCTTCGTCAATGGCGCCGAGCTCGCTCGCTACAGCCAGGCCGGCGTGGTCACGCCCGACCACACCATCCGGACCAAGAACTGGCCGGTCCTCCTTCGCGTCCCCGAGGAGGGAAGGATGGATTCCTTCAAGCGATCCGCCCAGAAGGCGGTCTTCGGCTTCGTCGAACGGTACAAGGACTATTTTACGCGCAACAATGCGCGCGTCGGCTCGATCAAGCGAATGCTCGACCCGCTGCCGCGCGTCGCCCTGCTGCCGGGACTGGGTCTGTTCGGCCTGGGGCGCACCAAAAAGGATGCCAAGATCGCCGCCGACATCGCCGAAGCGGCGATCGCGACCATCACCGATGCCGAGGCGATCGGCCGCTTCGAATCGATCTCGGAAGCCGACATGTTCGACATGGAATATTGGTCGCTCGAACAGGCCAAGCTCGGCTCCGCCGAGGAGAGACCCCTCGCCGGCCAAGTCGCCGTCATCACCGGCGCTGCCGGCGTCATCGGCACCGCGACCGCCCGGGCCTTTGCGGCTGCGGGCGCGGAGGTCGCCCTGCTCGATCTCGACGAAAAGGCGGTGCAGGCCAAGGCCAAGTCGATCGGCGGCACCGCGCTTGCGGTGTACTGCGATGTGACCGCCGCGCCGTCGGTGCGCGCGGCCTTCGACCAGGTGGTGGAGGCCTTCGGCGGCGTCGACATCGCCGTCTCGAATGCGGGCGCGGCTTGGCAGGGCCGCATCGGCGAGGTCGACGAAGAGGTGCTGCGAAAGAGCTTCGAGCTCAACTTCTACGGCCACCAGCGCGTGGCGCAGGCAGCCGTAAAGGTGATGCTGGCGCAAGGCACCGGCGGCTGCCTGTTGTTCAATGTGTCCAAGCAGGCGGTGAATCCGGGTTTGAATTTCGGTCCTTACGGTCTGCCCAAGGCGGCAACTCTGTTCCTGGTGCGGCAATACGCGCTCGATTATGGCGCAGAAGGCATTCGCGCCAATGCCGTCAATGCCGACCGGGTTCGCTCCGGCCTGCTGACTGACGAGATGATCGCCTCGCGTTCCAGCGCCCGTGGCCTGACCGAGAAGGACTATATGAGCGGCAACCTGCTCGGCCGCGAGGTCACCGCCGAGGACGTGGCGCAAGCATTCCTTGCCCAGGCGCTGGCGCTCAAGACCACCGCCGACATCACCACCGTCGACGGCGGAAACATCGCCGCGGCACTGCGATAGCGGCAAGTCCTGGCGGGCTAATCGCTCGACAGGATGACGTTCTTCAAGATCGGAAAGATCTGGTTCTCCCAGCTCTTTCCGCTGAACACGCCATAGTGGCCCACGCCGGCCTGCATGTGATGGCGCTTCATGTAGGGCCGCAGGCTGGTGCATAGATCATGGGCGGCCGCCGTCTGGCCGACCGCGCAGATGTCGTCCCGCTCGCCCTCGATGGTGAACAGCATCGTGCGGCGAATCGCGCGCGGATCGATCCTGCAGCCCCGAAAGTTAATGAGGCCGCGCGCCAGTGCATATTCCTGGAACACGAGGCGGACGGTCTCCAGGTAGAACTCCGCGGTCAGGTCGAGCACCGCGAAATATTCGTCGTAGAAGTTTTTCGTCGCCTGCGCCTTCTCGATCTCGCCCTTGACCAAATTGTCGTAGAGATCGCGATGGGCTTTCAGGTGCCGATCGATATTCATGCTCATGAACGCCGCTAGCTGCACGAAGCCGGGATAGACGCGGCGTAACGCACCGGCGTAGCGCATCGGCACCGTCGCGATCAGATTCTGCTCGAACCATTCGATCGGCTTGCTCTCCGCGAGCTTGTTGACCTTGGTCGGGTTGACGCGCGGATCGATCGGTCCCGCCATCAAGGTCATGCTGCGCGGTTGCGCCGCGTTGCCGGCCGCGGCCATCGCCGCGACCGCGATCAGCGCGGCAACGCACGGCTGGCAGACCGCAATGATATGAGCCCCCGGACCGATCACTTCGAGAAAATGGATCAGATGGGCGATATAGTCGTCGAAGCCGAATTGACCTTCCCGCGGCGCGACGTCGCGCACGTTGTGCCAATCGGTGACGTAGACGTCGTGCTCGGGCAGCATGGTGCGCACGGTGGCGCGCAGGAGCGTGGCGAAATGGCCCGATAGGGGGGCCGCCAGCAAGACCCGCGGCTGCGCCTGGCCGATGTCCTTCTTGAAGTGCAGCAGGGTGCCGAAAGAAGTTACTTCGGCGAACTCTTCCCGCACCTGCACGTCGCGGTTGCCGACCTTGATCCGCTCGATGCCGAAGGGAGGTCGCTCATGGGTCAGTCTGGCGCGCGCGATCAGCTCGTAGGCGGCCGTAAGATTGCGCAAAGTCGTGGTGCCGGCGGTCCCGGACAGCGGCTGGCCGATCGCCTTGCAGGCGGACGCCGCCAGCATGCGAACCGGAACCATGACGTCCGAATGCGCCTGATACGCCTGGTAGAGCATTAGGTAATTTTCGTCGCTGCGCGCCGCAACGACTCCCCTCGCCCCTTCACGGCTCAACCCGGCAGCGAAAAGCTAGTGGATTTCTTGCTGCACTGCGAGGTAATTATCGTGGGTTGGGGATGCCCGCCCTTGCCGGGGGACGCGGAACCGCCTGGCCGGCGCGCCGGCCCGGGTTCGATGACTGCGTCGGCAAAGCAGACCAGCGCCTTTCGGCGCATGCCGAAGGCACCACGCCGGCTCGGACAGGGGGATCAAGCTCATGGCGGAAGCTACGCTTACGATTGCCAGCAAGAATTACGGCTCCTGGTCGCTGCGTGGCTGGCTCCTGTGCAAGCTGGCCGGCCTCGATTTCGAAGAGGAGCAGAGCCGAAGCGACGACCCTTCGGTGCGTGCGGAGCTTCTGCTCCTCTCGCCGTCCTTCCTGGTCCCCCGTTTGACCCACGCCGGTATCAAGGTCTGGGATACGCTCGCCATCGGCGGATACCTCGATGAATTGAAGCCGGATGCCGGCCTGCTCCCGACGGCGCGGTCGGAACGCGCCCTCTGTCGCTCGATCTCGGGTGAGATGCATTCCGGCTTCAGCAACCTGCGGTCCGCGCTGCCGATGAACATCAAGGCCCGTTATCCTGGTTTCAAGGTCTGGGCCGGCGCGCGCGCCGACATCGACCGCATCGTCGCGATCTGGCGCGAATGCCTTTCAGGCTCCGGGGGGCCCTACCTGTTCGGCAGCAGGCCTTGCATGGCCGATGCCATGTTCGCCCCGGTGGTGACGCGCTTCACCACCTACGACGTCAGCCTCGAGCCTGACTGCGCCGCCTATTGCACCAGCGTCATGGCGATGCCGGCGATGCAGGAATGGATTGCCGCCGCCAAGGCCGAGCCGGACGAGCTCGAGGAGCTCGATGTCGAATTCTGACGATCAAGCCACCGACGTCACCGCGTTCCTGCTCCAAGCCATTTGGTGATCCGCGCCACCGCTTCGTGCATGTCCGCGGTCGGGCCGGCATAACAGAAGCGCACGAAGCTGTTGCCGTTGACCGGATCGAAATCGATGCCGGGTGTCGCCGCCACATGGGCTTCCTCCAGCATTTGCTTGGCGAATGCGAAGCTGTCGGAGGAAAAGCGCGATACATCGGCATAGAGGTAGAAGGCGCCGTCCACCGGCAAAATCCGGTCGAGCCCCGCCTTCGGCAGGCCGTCGAGCAGAAGCCGGCGGTTCACCTCATAGACGTGCTTCACGGCTTCGAGCTCATCGCGGCCGTCGAATGCCGCCTGCGCCGCAATCTGCGAAAGCGCCGGCACCGATATGGCAAGATTGCCCTGCAGCCGCTCGACCGGACGCACCAGCGCCGCGGGCAGCACCATCCAGCCGACCCGCCAACCGGTCATGCAGAAATATTTGGAGAACGAGTTGATGACGATGGCGTCACCCGACAGCCGCGCGGCGGTTTCGGCCGCAAAGGCGTAATCGAGGCCGTGATAGATTTCATCGGAGATGAATCGGATTCCCTCGGCTTGCGTCGCAGTCAGCAAATCCCCGATTGCCTCGGCCGTCATCATGGTGCCGGTCGGGTTGGCGGGGCTCGCGACCAGGACGCCTTGGAGCGGCGCCCTGCGGTGGGCCGCGATGAGCAGGTCCGGCGTGATCGCCCAGCGCGAGGCCTGCGTGGTCTCGATCAGGACCGGCTGGCATCCGAGCGCCGTGAGAATGTGCCGATAGGGCGGATAGCCGGGCACCGCGACGGCGATCCGGTCGCCGGGATCAAACAGCGCCAGAAACGCCATGACGAATGCAGCCGATGATCCGGTCGTGACGACAATGCGCGCCGGATCGATCTCGATGGCGTAGCGCTCCGCATAATGCCGTGCGATGCGCGCGCGCAGCGAGGGAATGCCCAGCGCCTCGGTATAGCCGAGCCGTCCCGCCGCAAGAGCCGCACGCGCGGCCGCGATCGCGCGCGCCGGCGCGGATGCCGCGGGCTGCCCGACCTCCATATGCACCACATGGCCGCCGGATGCCTCGATGCGGGCCGCCGCCGCCATGACATCCATCACCATGAACGCGGGCACGGCGCTGCGGGCCGAGGGGGTGACCAGCCGTTTTGCCGTTTCCAGCATCATCTCAAACCCTCCGCTCCCACCGCCCCGCTGCCGCCGCATTTGTGCGGGCTTTCTGCCGCCTTGCTGCAATTAGACGTGATCGCGACCGCGTTGACCCTGTTCCGACACGCTACTAGGTTGCACGGGGCTGGGGAGTGGGGCCGCAGACCTGCCACCTGGAAACACTGACCTGGAAACACTGACTTGGGACGCCGCCTGGGGGCGCAAAGCCGAGCCGACATGACCGGAAACCAAACACCTATCAGGACGCGATTGTGGAAGCCAGCAGCGCGGAGCTTGGCGGTGCTGACCGCGGCCGCCTTGGCGGGGGCGGGCGTTCCGGCGGCAGCGCAGCAAGACCACGGCGGGCCGCCGATCATCCGCGACGCGGAGATCGAGCAACTCTTGCGCGAATATACCCAGCCGATTCTCAAGGCGGCCGGTCTCGCGCAGCAGAATGTCCGCGTGATCATCATCAACGAGCCCTCGTTCAATGCCTTCGTGGCCGATGGACACCGCATCTTCATCAATTCCGGCGCACTCATGCAGGCTAAGACGCCGAACGAGGTGATCGGCGTGCTGGCGCACGAGAGCGGCCATATCGCGGGCGGTCATCTGGCGCGCATGCGCGAGCAGATGGCCAATGCCTCGACCGAATCGCTGGTCGCCATGCTCCTTGGCGTCGGGGCCATGGTGGCCGGCGCGCGCAGCGGCGGCGCTGGCGCCGATGTCGGCATGGCGGCGCTGACCATGCCGCAGGGCATCATCCAGAGCACCATGCTCGCCTATATCCGCACCCAGGAAGAGCAGGCCGACCGGGCCGGGGTGAAGTTCCTCACCGCGACCGGCCAGTCGCCCAAGGGCATGTATGACACCTTCAAGCGCATGGGCGACGAGATCCTGTACCAGTCGCGCTACATCGATCCCTATTTGCAAACCCACCCGATGCCGAAGGAGCGCGTCGCCGCGCTCGAGGAGCTGGTCAAGTCCAGCCCGTATTGGGACAAGAAGGATTCTCCCGAACTGCAGTTCCGCCACGACATGATGCGCGCCAAGCTGTATGGCTACATGGATCGTTCCGGCGTTTCCGGGAATCGGTATCCGGCGAGCGACCAAAGCCTGCCCGCGCGCTATGCCCGCGCCATCGCGGCTTCCCGCTTCTCCGGTGCCCGCGCCGCCACGGCGCAGGTCGATGCACTGATCGAGGCACAACCGCAAAATCCGTATTTCCATGAGCTCAAGGGCCAGACGTTGTTGGAGGGCGGCAAGCCCGCCGAGGCGATCGCGCCGTTGCGCCGCGCCGTTCAGCTGGCGCCCAATCCGGCGCTGATCCAGATCCTGCTCGGACAGGCGCTGGTCGAAAGCAATGACCCCGCGCATCTCAACGAGGCGATATCGGTCCTTGAATCTTCGCTGAGCCGCGAACCGGAATCGCCCGAGGGCTACAACCAGCTCGCCATGGCCTATGGCCGCAAGGGCGACCTCGCCCGTGCCGATCTCGCTTCCGCGCAGTCGGCTCTCATGCGCGGCGATATGAAGGCGGCCCGCATGCTCGCTTCCCGCGCCAAGGACCGCTTCCCGGTCGGTTCGCCCGGTTGGGTGAAGGCGGACGACATTTCCAACAAAGACCCGAGCGGAACCGCGCGCAGCACGGTGGTGGTGCATCCGAAGAATCCGCCGTAGAATCGATTTTCAAAGAGGATCATGAAGATGAAGCCCAATACGGTGCCGCTGGCGGCTTTGCCGCTCGCGATCGCGCTCGCGGCATGGGCACCGGCGCCCGCCAGCGCGCAGTCGTTTGCGCCCGATCAGCGCGGCGAGATCGAAAAGATCGTGCGCGAATATCTCTTGAGCCATCCCGAAGTGCTGCAGGACGCGATGGCGGAATTGGAGAAGCGCCAGAATGCCGAGGATGCGGAAAAGCATCTCGCCGCCATCAAGAATAACGCTGCCGCCATCTTCAGCTCGCCGCGCCAGGTCAACCTCGGCAATCTGCAGGGCGATGTCACCATGGTCGAGTTCTTCGACTACAACTGTGCATTCTGCAAGCATGCCATGTCCGACATGCTCGATCTGTTGAAGAACGATGCCAAGCTCAGGGTCGTGCTCAAGGAATTCCCGGTGCTCGGAGAAGGCTCGACGCAGGCCGCGCAGGTCGCCGTGGCGGTGCGCATGCAGGACAAGACGGGCAAGAAATATCTCGACTTCCACACCAAGCTGCTCGGCGGTCGCGGCCCTGCCGACAAGGCGCGGGCGCTCGCCGTCGCCAAGGAGGTCGGGTTCGACATGGCGCGGATCGACAAGGACTTGCAGAGCGATGAGGTGAAGCAGACTTTGGAGGAAAACCTCAAGCTCGCCGAGGGGCTCGGCCTCAACGGCACGCCGAGCTACGTCTTCCCTGCCGAAGTGGTCGTGGGCGCGGTCGGCCTGCCGGCCCTCAAGGGCAAGATCAGCACCGCGCGCTGCGGCAAGGAAACCTGCTGAGGGCCGCAGGACGGATGCGCCAGCTTGTTCCTGCCGCTCTCCTCCGCGATCTGCCGTCGGTCCGCTGTCGCCGGTCCGCCGTGATCGGTCCCTCCGCATCCGCCTTTCCGGCTTCACCTTTGTGGATCGGGCCCCTATAAGGCTGCACCGGCACTTTTAGGCTGCACACCACCTCCCTTTGCAAGCCGGCTCGTCGATGGCGAAATCCGTCTACGTTCTCAACGGTCCAAATCTCAATCTGCTCGGTACGCGGGAACCCGACACCTATGGGCGCGCCACCCTGAAGGATGTGGAGCGGCGGTGCCGCGACTGCGCCGCTCGCCACAAGCTCGACCTGGAATTCCGGCAATCGAACCACGAGGGTGATCTGATCGACTGGATCCACGAAGCGGGAGCCAAGAAGGCGGTCGGCGTCGTGCTCAATGCCGGCGGCTATACCCACACTTCCGTGTCGATCCGCGACGCCGTCGCGGCGGTGAGCATTCCGGTGGTCGAGGTCCATATCAGCAATATCTTTGCCCGCGACCGCTTTCGCCATCGCTCCCGCATCGCGTCGGTAGCCGAGGCCTCGCTGTGCGGCTTCGGCATCGAGGGATACGCGCTGGCGATCGATGGGCTGGCCGCGCTGATCGCCGCCGAGCACAAGGCCTGAACCGTGGCGGACGGGCCCAATGACCAGGTCAAGAAACCGGCCAAAAGCCGGTCCGGGCCCGCATCGACGAAGGCGGACGAGAGCAGCGAAATGGCGAAGCCCAAGTCCGCGAACAAGTCCGTGGTCGATCACGACCTCATCCGCGAGCTTGCCAGGCTCCTCGAGGAGACCGGCCTTACCGAGATCGAGTTCGAGCGCAACGGCGAGCGCGTGCGGGTGGCGCGCCGCGCCAAGCGGGCTGCCGCTCCGGCGACCGCGGCATCCGTACCGGCTGCGGCGCGGGTCGCGGCCGATGACGGGCCGATCGATCACACCGGCAATCCGGGTCTTGTCACCTCGCCCATGGTCGGCACCGCCTATCTGGGCCCCGAGCCGGGCGCGCGCGCCTATGTCGAGATCGGCAGCCGGGTGAGCGCGGGAGAGCCGCTCCTCATCGTCGAAGCGATGAAGACGATGAACCAGATTCCCGCGCCGCGCGCCGGGATCGTGACGCAAATTCTGATCGAGGACGGCCAGCCGGTCGAGTTCGGCGAACCGCTGATGATCGTAGCGAGTAGCGAATAGCGAGTGCCAGAGGCTAAACTACTCACTACTCGCCATTCGCCGCTCGCTAATCCTGGAAACGCATGTTCGACAAGATCCTCATTGCCAACCGCGGCGAGATCGCCTTGCGCGTGCTGCGCGCCTGCAAGGAGCTCGGCATCGCGACCGTCGCGGTGCATTCGACCGCGGACGCCGATGCCATGCATGTGCGGCTCGCCGATGAAAGCGTGTGCATCGGCCCGCCCGCCGCCCGCGACAGCTATCTCAATGTTCCGGCGCTGCTGGCCGCCTGCGAGATCACCGGCGCCGACGCGGTTCACCCGGGCTACGGCTTCCTCTCGGAAAGCGCCCGCTTTGCCGAGATTCTCGAAGAGCACAACATCCATTTCATCGGCCCCCGGCCCGCCCATATCCGCCTGATGGGCGACAAGATCGAAGCCAAGCGCACCGCCAAGCGGCTGGGCATACCGGTGGTGCCAGGTTCCGAGAGCGGCGTCACCTCCGACCAGGAGGCGCTGTCGATCGCGCGGGATATCGGCTTTCCGGTGCTGATCAAGGCGGCCGCGGGCGGCGGCGGGCGCGGCATGAAGCTCGCCGCTTCCGCCGACGAAATGGTCTCCTCGCTGACGACCGCGCGCGCCGAGGCCAAGGCCGCCTTCGGGGACGATACCGTCTATCTCGAAAAATATCTTACGCGCCCGCGCCATATCGAAATCCAGGTGCTGGGCGACGGCCGCGGCCGCGCCATCCATCTCGGCGAGCGCGATTGCTCGCTGCAGCGCCGCCACCAGAAGGTCTGGGAGGAAAGCCCTTCGCCTGCGCTCAACGCCGCGGCCCGCAGCGTGATCGGGGAGACCGTGGCCAAGGCGATGCGCGAGCTTGAATATCTCGGCGCCGGCACCGTCGAGTTCCTGTACGAGGACGGCACCTTCTACTTCATCGAGATGAATACGCGCATTCAAGTCGAGCATCCGGTGACCGAAGAGACCACCGACATCGATCTCATCCTGGAGCAGATCCGCATCGCCGCCGGCAACGAGCTCGACTTCGTGCAAGGCGATATCCGGTTTCACGGCCACGCCATCGAATGCCGCATCAATGCCGAGAACCCGGCTACCTTCCGGCCCTCGCCCGGCAAGATCGTGCACTACCACCCGCCGGGCGGGCTCGGCGTGCGCGTCGACTCCGCCGTCTATCACGGCTACACGATCCCACCCTTCTATGATTCGCTGGTGGGCAAGCTCATCGTCCACGGCAAGACCCGCGCCGAAGCGCTGATGCGATTGAAACGCGCGCTCGACGAATTCGTCATCGACGGCATCGAGACCACCGTCCCGCTGTTCCAGGCCTTGGTGCGCGAGAAGGATATCATCGATGGCGATTACCACATCCACTGGCTCGAAGACTACCTCGCCCGCACCGCGTAGGCCCGGAGCGAATTGACGCCGTGGGAGGTAGCGCAGTTGTCTCGGTGGTCGATGCCTACGGCGCCGACGGCGCGCGCGGCAGCGACACGTCGTCCTCCAGCGTTTCCTTCTCGAAATCACTGATCAGGATGTCGACTCGGAGCGTCCAGCGGCCGGCGATCGGAATCCGCAGATCGTCGACGCGCCAGTTGGAAGCGTCCAGGCTGCTGGCGTTGCGGCGCACCGGCTCGATCCCGGCCGCGGAATTGGAGAGGAAGATCGTGACCCCCTTGGCGGCGAACGGATGGAAAGCTGCGTCGAGAAGCTCGATGCTGACATCGGCCCCGCGCGCGCGCACCGGCTCGACCTCGATCTGCGCCATCACCTTTCCGCCGTGGAAATGGATCGAGGTCGGCTCGGCCGCGATCAGGGCCCGCGGCGGCGGCGTGAATCGCCAAACCGCGACGGTCCCCAGGATCGCCAGCGCGATCGCCGATTCGGTTGCGATCGAGGCCGCGAGCGGCCCCGCCGAGCCCGCCCGGCGGGCCTTGAGGCGCGGCACCAGCACATAGCGGTTGGCCGCCGCCAAGCCCAACAGGACCAGCACGGCGGCGAGCTTGCCGGCCAGAACCTCGCCATAGCTCGTCGTCCACAACGCGTCCGGGCGGTCGAGCTGCGCCCAGACCAGATAGAGGCCGGTCGCGATCAGCAGCGCGAGCGGAATTGGAATGAGCCGTGAGAACCTGGCAAGCTCGCCGTCGCCTCGGCCGGCGTCGCGCACGATCGCCGAGAGCGGAATGAGCGATCCGACCCAGAAGGCGATGCAGACGCCATGCAGGAAAACCGCCGGCCGGCTGAGGAGCGCCAGCCCCGCGGTCGCCGCATGTCCGCTGAGCGCGAGCGCGCAGCCGACGCCCGCGAGCGCGCCCGACGCGCACAGGCCGACAAGGGCGGGTTTCGTCGCGTGGATGGAGGCAAGCCCCAGCAGCAAGGCGGCCGCGGCGGTCAACGCGGTCCAGCCATAGGAGGTGGCAAGCCCGCTCATCCATACCTCGGGACGCCAGAATTGCGTGAGCGGCAGCGCCAGCCCATCGAGGCCTTGCAGGCTCAGCGAGAGAACCGATGCGATGAGCCCGCCCATCATGGCGCCGGCGATCCACCCTTGCGTGCGCCCCGGCAGGGGCCGCGTTTGCGCGATCAGGGCAACGAAGCTTGCGCCACCGACGCCCACGAAGAGCCCGAGATAGATCAAAAGCCGCGTCGCCCAGATCGCCGCCTTGACGGCGGGATCGGTGTCGAGAGCGCCGAGCGCCGGGCTTGGGGTCGGCGCGCCGACGGAGAACAACACCGAGCCGCCGACCGGATGACCGTCCGCCGAGATCACCCGCCAGCTCAGCGCATAAGTGCCGCGCCGCAGCGGCGGAGGAACGATCGTCAAGGTGCTGTTCTCGGCCTTGACCGCGGGTGTCACCGCCTCGCCGGTGGGGCCGATCAGACGCACGACGAGCGGCGATACCGGCTCGTTGAAGTTCAATCTGAGCGCGGCGGGCGGATCCGTGAGCGTGGCGCCCTCGGGCGGCTCCGATCCCACCAGCGAAGCGTGCGCGAGCGCCGCCGGCGGCTGCGCCAGGCATGCAAGCCCAACGACCAGCAGAGCTATTGCGCACAAG
>WNFJ01650784.1_pt1 | contig 13575 bp, 11 predicted proteins | sample 5400461 | NCBI WGS metagenome assembly WNFJ01 (sample SAMN13153349, study PRJNA577476) | soil metagenome | isolation source: 115 cm saprolite on Douglas fir-dominated hillslope | place: USA:California | collected 2013-09-17 | reverse complement strand
TGATGCGATTGTTTCGATTTCGCGCAGCAACCTCTGGCGCCACCCGCCAGTGCCGGGACGGGGGCGGGACCGTGAACATCCGCCGGAATGCCGCTAGGGGCCTTCAGACTCGGTCGACCCGTGCGGCATAGCAGCCCGGCTTGGCGTTGTGCAGGTGCAGATAGGCCACGCGCGGGTTGTCGAACATGCGGTCGATGGCTTGCTCGACCACAGTGCCATCGACGACATCTGCCTCGAGTAGCATCGCACCGGCATCGAACGCGCGTACCGACAGAAGCCGCAGCCGCAGTTGCCGCGGAACTTCGTTGACCTCGGGGTGAGCCTGGGTCGCATTCTCGCGCACGTAGATTGCATATCGGGATCGGTACGCCGAGGCTCCCGGCAGGTGCTCGTAGTTGACCAGCAGTACGCTCTCGCCGATCTCGGCATCGATGAGCGAAATGCGGCACGGGAACCCCGGCTTCCTGTCGACCACGAGTCGAGCCGCGGCGTGTGCTGCCAGGGTCTCATCGGGTTGTCCGAACAGGTGCTTGAACGGCTCCACGGGCAGGGCGGAGATTTGAAAGCTCACGGCCAGTCCTCCTGGTTGTGGGGACAGGGCGAAATGATCGCCCCGTAGGCCTCGATGCTCCACCCGTTACTTGCTGCGGGCGGACGACCACATTGGTCGTGCTGGCGATCTCGCGCTGACGTTACGGGCGGCCGTTCGGTACCGTCCCCGTCCTTTGATCTGACCGATTCGCGCCAGCAGAGCCCCCCGCGATCTCAGCTGGCCCGCCGCTCGCCGGCACGCAGCCGTCGGCGAACCCTTCGCGCCGGGGGCGAGAGCGAGCAGTCCGGCCGTAAGGTCGTTCCGCCGGTTCGTGTGCCGCCAGAGACCCCGTCGTCCAAGCTATACTCCCAACTATGGCACAAGCCCCACTCCTGCCCGGCCGTCGGCAGGCCGCGCGGCTCGGCGTGGTCCTCGCGCTTGCGCTGCTGGTCGCACAGATCGGCGCGGTGATGCACGAGTACTCTCACCTGAGCGCGTCCGGTGAATCGCGGGGTGTCCCGGCCACGTCCAATCAGTCTTGCCCGGATTGCCTGTCGTTTGCCCCCTTGCTGGCGGCGGCGGGTGGCACGAGCCAGCCGCTAACCGTCGCGCGGGCTCGAATCGCCACGACGTACCGCATTCTAGTCGCCCCGCTCGTCGGGTTTTCCCCGCAACACGCCTTCCTGTCGCGCGCTCCGCCATTGCTCGCCTGACCGCTGACGATCGCCGGCTGCCGGCATTGCATTGCCGCCAGCCGTGTAATCGACGGACACGGAGAGGCGATCCATGGCGAAGCCCACGCCCATTGCAGAGGCAATCGTATTTGTTTGTTTATTGCTGCCCAATGCCGGGCAAGCCGCCACGAACGACGTGGCCACGTTGCAAGCCGAGCTCGAGGCTCTGAAGACCGACTACACCTCACGCGTGCAGGCGCTCGAGGCACGAATCAAACAGTTGGAAGGTACCGTTGCGACCGCGCAGCTGGCCCAGCCCGGGGCGCCTCCCGCGGCGCCTGCGGCGGCAGCGCCGGCGTTGCCGCAGCCCTCGCCGGTCGCAGCGCCCGGTAAGAGCAGCAATGCGACGGCTTTCAACCCCGCGATTTCGATGATCCTGACAGGCAACTACGCGAGCCTCTCGCAGGATCCTGCGAGCTACCGCGTCGCCGGCTTCATCCCGCCTCCCTCGGGCGAAGGCCCTGGCAATCGAAGCTTCAACCTGGATGAATCGGAGCTGACGGTCGCCTCCAACGTCGATCCGTACTTCTTCGGGAACGTCACGGCGGCGATCCAGGGCGACAACAACATCGACATCGAGGAGGCATATTTCAAAACGATTGCGCTCAACAACGGCTTCACGATCAAGGGGGGTCGGTTCTTCTCCGGTACCGGCTACCTGAACGAGATCCACTCGCACAACTGGGACTTCGTGGATCAACCGCTGGTGTACCAGGTGTTTCTTGGTGGCCAGCTCGCGCAGGACGGTGCGCAGATCCGCTGGCTCGCGCCGACGGATTACTTCATCGAACTCGGAGCGGAGGCCGGCAGCGGCCGCAGCTTCCCCGGCACTCAGCGCAATTCGAACTCGTTGGCGAGCGACGCGCTGTTCGCGCATCTGGGTGGCGATGTGGGCGATTCCACCAGCTGGCGGCTCGGCGTGTCCTGGCTCGATGCCCGTTCCACTGATCGAGCCTACGACGACCTGGATCAGTCCGGAACGCCGGTCACCAACGCGTTTACCGGGACGTCGCGCACCTGGATCACGGACGGCACACTGAAATGGGCACCGCACGGTGATCCGACGTACCATCAATTCAAGCTGCAAGGCGAGTACATGCACCGTGCGGAGAGCGGGCAGCTTGCGTTCGACGTCACCGGGCGCAACCTCGCGGGCGACTACAACAGCTCGCAGTCCGGCTGGTACGTACAGGCCGTGTACGAGTTCGTGCAGCGCTGGCGCGCAGGGCTGCGCTACGATTCGATGCAATCCGGAACACCGAGCATCGGGCTGGTCCAATTGGGCCTCTTGCCCTTCACAGCCTTCCCATCGCTGGCGTCCGCATCGCCCGAACGCACGACGATCATGGTCGACTGGAGCCTGAGCGAATTCTCGCGGCTTCGGACGCAGTACGCCTGGGATGACGCTCGCGCCACGAAGCGCGATCGGCAGCTCCTCCTCCAGTACATCTTCGCAATGGGCGCACACGGCGCCCATAAATTCTAGGACTCTCGACCATGGCCAAGCACAATCGCAGTCTGCTCGCGCTCGCGACCGTCTCACTTTGCGTTGGCACTCTGCCGGCGCAGGCGACACTCAAAGTGCTGGCGACCACACCCGACTGGGCCGCGCTGGTCGCGGAGTTGGGTGGCGACAAGGTCAACGTCTACACGGCCACGAGCGCGTTTCAGGACGTCCATCGCGTCGACGCGAAACCCAGTCTCGTGGCCCGGGCACGCACGGCGGATCTGGTGGTGGCCACCGGCGCCGATCTTGAAATCGGCTGGATGCCGGTGTTGCTGCAGGACTCCGGCAACACCAAGATCCAACCCGGCAGCCCGGGCTACTTCGAGGCCGCACCGCTCGTTCACCTGCTCGAGGTTCCGTCGGCAGTGGATCGCTCCATGGGCGACATCCACCCCTTGGGCAACCCACACGTGACCCTCGATCCGCGCAACATCGCGATTATCGCGAAGGCCCTCGCCGCGCGCCTGGTATTGATAGATCCCGCCAACGCCGCGTACTACGCGGCGCGCGGCGAAGATTTTCAGACGCGATGGCAGCAGGCCGCCCGGCAGTGGGAGGCAAAGGCCGCGCCGCTCAAAGGCGTCGGCGTCGTCGTGATTCACCGCGATCAGGCTTACCTGTGCAACTGGCTGGGCTTGAAGGAGCTCGCCTCCATAGAGCCCAAGCCGGGCGTGCCTCCGAGCGCCGGATACCTCGCCGAGCTCGTCACGAAGCTCGCGGCCACGCCGCCGAAGATGATCTTGCGCAACGCGTACAACGACCCGAGGGCTGCCGAGTGGCTCGCGGAGCGCATTCATGCGCCGGTCGTGCTGTTGCCCTACTCGGTAGGAGGCACACCCGAGGCGAAAGACCTTTTTGGTCTGTTCGATGACACGATCAATCGACTGCTGGCGGCGCTCAAGTGAACACCTTTCAGGCGGATGTGAGCATCCTATGGCCGGCACTGATTGCCGGTTTTCTCGTCGTGTTGTCCCACGTGCCGCTTGGACAGCAGGTGCTTTCGCGCGGCATCGTGTTCATCGACCTCGCTATCGCGCAGGTGGCGGGGCTGGGCGTGATTGCCGCTCACAGCTTTGGCCTCGGCGCGACCGGCTGGACCACGCAGGTCGCGGCCGCCGCCGCCGCCCTGGCCGGCGCGCTACTGCTGACCTGGTCGGAGCGCAGACGACCTGAGGCCCAGGAAGCGCTGATCGGTGTGCTGTTCGTGCTCGCCTCGACTGCACAGATTCTGATCCTGGCCAACGATCCACACGGCGGAGAGGATCTGAAGGATCTGCTGGCCGGACAGATCCTCTGGGTCACACCGCAGCAGCTCGTCCACGCAGCCATACTCACCGGCATCTTTCTGATTGTCTGGTTTAGCTGGCGTCAGCAACTAGGCCGCGTCGGATTTTATGTCCTGTTCGCGCTGGTGGTGACGATCTCCGTACAGCTCGTCGGAGTGTACCTCGTGTTCACGAGCCTCATCGTGCCCGCGGTCGCGACCTATAGATATCCGGTACGCCGCCAACTCGCACTGGGTTATGCGCTGTCATTCGCAAGCTACGTCATCGGGCTCGTGCTGTCGGCCGCGTTCGACTTGCCTTCGAGTCCGGTCATCGTCTGGGCGATGGCGCTGATCGGCCTGCTGATCCATTTTGGCGGCCGGGACATGCCGAGACCGACCGAAGAACACTGAACGCGGTGCCGAGCGGTTCGGCAGGTGCCCCGTGAATCCCCTACGGCAGTGCGGCCGGACAGCAAAACGGTTCATTGACCACCGGCCGCGCGCCCAGCCACTGCGCCTGCGCTCACAAAGACGTGCACCCGCCTTTTTGCCGGTCAGCGCTCTTTGTACATGGCTTCGCGACGCTCGCAAGGCGCTCGCCATATGCAGTCCGTTCCCTCCGAGCTGGCACGCAGCGCGCTCGACGCCGCGCCCGACGCGATGATCATCATCGATGATTCGGGGGTAATCTGTTTCGCCAACCGTCAGGTATCGGCACTGTTCGGTTACCCGCACGATGACATCATCGGCAGGCGCGTCGAGTGCCTGATGCCCGAGCGCTTTTGGGACCGGCACGTTGCGCACCGGCAGAGCTACACGAGGAGCGTGCGCGTCAGGCCCATGGGGTCCGGACTGGATCTCTTCGGGCAGCGGCTGGACGGTACGGAATTTCCGCTGGAGATCAGCCTGAGCCCGATCGAGGACGGCGAGCGGGTTCTGGTGGCTGCAGCGATCCGCGATGTGAACGATCGCAAGCGCGTTGAGGCCGAGCTCATCGTGGCGCGTCGGGCCGCCGATCGGGCCAACCAAGCCAAGAGTCGGTTCCTGGCAACGGCCAGTCATGATCTGCGTCAGCCGCTGCAGACCTTGTCTTTGTTGAACGGCACTTTGCGCCGTATGTTTGCCGACTCCGATGCGATGCCGATTCTCACCCAGCAGGAGCAGGCGATCGATGGGATGTCGCGCTTGCTTAACACGCTGCTCGACATCAGTAAGCTCGAGTCGGGGGCGGTCAAGCCAGACCCAACCGACTTCGCCGTGGCCGCGCTGTTCGAGGAGGTGCGGATCGAGTTCCAGGATCTGGCGGCCAGCAAGGGTCTGACCTTCGAGGTGATACCTTCCGAAGACTGCGTTCACAGCGACCGGTCTCTCGTAGGACAGATCCTGAAAAATCTAGTGTCGAACGCTATCAAATACACCCGTCAAGGCGCGGTGGCATTACGCTGCCTGCACCAACAGCCATCCCTGGTGCGCATCGAAGTGCTCGACACCGGTATCGGCATCCCGGGCGATCAGCTGCGCTACATCTATGACGAGTTCTATCAGGTCGGCGTTCCGACCAACAGCTCCCGCGAAGGATACGGACTTGGTTTGAGCATCGTGCAGCGCCTCGTGGCGCTGCTCGACGTCAAGCTCGAGGCGCACTCCCAGGTCGGCAAGGGCTCCCAGTTCGCGCTCACCCTGCCGGCAGGCCGCGGTAGCGTTCGCCGGGCAGCGCGGGCGGCGGAGCCAACGCTGCGCGCTCCGCAGGCACGGGTTCGCGTGCTGCTCGTGGAAGACGATGCGAGCGTGCGAGACGCGACTCGCATGCTGTTGAAGAGTGACGGCTATCAGGTCACGGCCGTTGCCTCCCTGGCCGAAGCGCTGGCGCACGCGGCTGAAGACCCGCGTTTGGATCTGCTGGTGACCGACTATCATCTTCGCGACGCAGAGACCGGCATGCAGGTCATTGCCGCGCTGCGCAAGGCCTTGAATTTTCCCCTCAAAGCGATATTGATCACCGGCGACACTTCTGCGGCCGTGCACGATTTGCGGCTGGCGAGCAAGCCGATCAAGGCTGAGGAGTTGCTGGGGATGCTAAGAGCCCTGCTCGATGCCTGACGGCCTCCGCGACAGCGGTAGCCGAGCCACACCGGTTCAGGCGCTCAGGAGCCAGAGTCGGATTTTGCAGCGCCTCGCCCGTCGCTTTCCTCGAGGTCCAGCACCATCCGCACCAGGTGAGCGAGCGAGGCAGCGCCCATCTTTTCCATTACGCGGGCACGGTGAATCTCGACGGTGCGCTGGCTCAGGCCCAGATCTGCGGCCATGATCTTGTTGGCCTTGCCGCTCGTGACCAGCGCCAACACCTCACGCTCGCGTGGCGTCAGCATCTCGTGCCGCTCGCGAATGCGGATGCGCTCGTCGAGCGCGGCGCGATTCGCCCGATCCTTCTCCAACGCCCGCTGAATGCGGTCGATCAGGTCCTGATCCCGAAAGGGCTTTTGCAGGAAATCGCAGGCCCCCTGCTGCATGGCCTCGACGGCCATGGGAATATCACCATGCCCGGTGATGAAAATTACCGGAATGACGGCACCGCGCAGGTTCAATTGCTGTTGCAGCTCGAGGCCGCTCATACCGGGCATGCGCACGTCAAGGACCAAACAGCCAGGCTGCAACGGGTCGTGGGTCGCGAGAAACTCCTGAGCGGAGACCAACGCCATGGCAGTCAGGCCAACCGACTTGACCAGGAGCCGCAGCGAGTTCCGCACTGCCTCGTCGTCATCGACTATGTAAACGATCGGTCCCTGTTTCATGTCTGGTCCCCGGAATTCACCACCGGTAGGCGCAATGTGAAGCAGGCGCCAACCGGAACGTTCGGCCGATAACCCAGTGTGCCGCCGTGCCCTCCGATGAGGGTACGGCTGATCGCGAGGCCAAGCCCCGTAGCGGCAGGTTTGGACGTGCAGAATGGATCGAAGAGGCGCGGGGCGACGCTCGAGGAGACCCCGGAGCCGCTGTCGCAGACGGATACCTCCACCTCTCCGTCGTGGGTCTGAGAAGTACGCACGACGATCTGACGCGGCTTGCCAGGAGTCTCGGCAAGGGATTCGATGGCGTTGCGCACGAGATTGAGTATGACGTGCTGGATCTGGGCTCGGTGCACCTCCAGACGCGGCAGTCCGTCGCTGAGCTCGAGGCGGTATTGCACATCGTGGGCCTGCGCATCCGACCGCACCAGGTCGGTGAGCTCAGTGATCAGCACGTTGATCTCGGTCGGTTCGCGCCGACCGGCGTGCTGGCGCGCTAGGCTGCGCAAACGATGGATGATATCCCCGGCACGCACCGCCTGAGCAGCGATCTCTTTCAGGGCGCCGTGAATCTCTTCGAGGTCGGCATCGGGCCGGCCCAACAGCCTGTCGCACGCCTGGGCATAGTTTGCAATCGCCGCCAGCGGTTGGTTAAGTTCGTGGGCGATGCCGGACGCCATCTCACCCACAGTGGCAAGGCGCGACACGTGCCACAAACGTTCACTAAGTCGACGCGCTGCTTCCTCGCCCTGGCGTGCGAGCGTCATGTCCTGGACGAAACCGACGAAACGCGGGGGCTCGCTGTCCGCAACCGCGCCGACGCACAGGAATGCCGGAAAGACGCTGCCGTCCTTTCGCCGCGCGCTCACTTCGCGGCCCTTTCCGACAATGTGCGGAACGCGAGTCGCGGCATATCGTGCCAGGTGGCCATCGTGCGCGATACGATCCGGGTCGCTCATCAGCACGTTGACATTGCGATCCAGCACTTCCCGTGCCTGGTAGCCGAACAGCCGCTCGGCTGAGCGATTAAAGGCCTGTATGCGGCCGAGATGGTCGATCACGACGATTCCGTCGACCGCGGCATCCAGCAGCGCGTGCAGCTCTTCACCCGGACGAGAGGCGGACATGGGCGGATTCGACGCTTGGGCAGCTATGCAGGAAATTATGCATGCCGAGCTCAGGCCACGTCTCTACGTAGGTTCCGCAACCGTGGATCCCCGAGAGATTCTGTACAGCTTACAGACCCCGTTCGGATGGTGGGTGATTCAAAGTCGCGCGCGCCGCGCGGTCATCGGTTCCGCGGAACCGCAGCCTACATATCACTCGGGCACGGAGATTGGCCAGGGGCGGGGCGTGTAACGGCGCGGAATGCCGAGTAAAATTGACCGGAGTCCCGCACGCATCCCAGTCCCAGTCTCAGGCACGTGCGCCTCTGAGATCCCTCCCGCCCGTTGCGGCGCTGCCAACGCGGACGAGCCAGCTCTCCAGTTCCGATCGTGGCACCGGCCGGCTGTGCAGGTAGCCCTGTGATTCATCGCAGCCTTCGCGCACCAAGTAATCCAACTGCGTCTGCGTCTCGACGCCTTCCGCGACGGTCGTCATGTCGAATGCATGCGCCAAACCGATGATCGTCGAGACCAGCGTGCAACTCTTGCGATCCGAGGGCAGACGGCTGATGAACAGCCGATCGATCTTAAGAGTGTCAATCGGCAGCTCGGACAGGCGGCCGAGCGAGGAGAAACCGGTACCGAAATCATCGATTGCAATGCGGATGCCTGCGGCGCGCAACAGCCTCAGGGCATGGACACAGGATGAGGAATCGCCAGAAAGGGCACCTTCGGTGATCTCGAGGTCGATCCCCCAATCTGAATCGCCAGCCAGATCGCCGATGGCTTCGAGAATCTCGCCGGCAATATTGCGTCGTCGCAGCTCCGGAGGAGAGATGTTGACGGCCACTCTAATGGGCGGCAGGCCCTTGCAGCGCCAAGCGCGACAATCCGACGCCGCTTGTCTGATGACCCAGGCGCCGGTCGCCGCCATGAGGCCGGCGGACTCGAGCAGTGGCAGGAAGATTGCCGGCGAGATCAGTCCATTTTCCGGGTCCTGCCAGCGCAGCAAGGCCTCCACGCTGGCAATTCTGCCGGTGTGCAGCGTGAGCTTGGGCTGGTAGTGCAGCAGGAACTGGCCTTTGTCGAGTGCCGTGCGTAGCCGGTGTTCCATGCCGACGCGCCGGGCAAGCTCGGAATTCATCTCGATGCGGTGATGCAGATAGCGTTCGCCCGAGGTCTTCGCCTCCTTGAGGGCGGCTTCCGCATTCTGCACGAGCTCGTGCGGCTCGTGTGCGTCGTCCGGATAACAGGCAACTCCACTCTTGATCTCAGCGACAATCTGACGCCCATCGACGCTGAAGGGCAGGTCAAATATGCGCCTAACGTCGTCATGCAAGGTGCGACTCTCGGTCTCGGCACGTACGCGTGAGGCATTCACGCACACAAAGGTTCCGCCGCCCAGGTGTGCAAGCTGCTCGGTGTCCGGGAAGTGTGCTTTGAGCCGGTCCGCGACACACTGCAGCAGGCGATCGCCGGTGTGTCGCCCGAAGGAATCATTGATGACGCTCAGGTGGGCGATATCGAACACCGTCACCTCAAGACGCGGCAGGCTATCAGTGCCGCGAGTCAGCAGCCGACTCAGGCGCTCGCAGAAGAGCGCACGCTTGGCAAGGCCCGTCAGCGGCTCGAAATACGACAGAAAGTGCACCGCCTCCTGCTTGTCTAGGTACTGCAGGGCAAAGGACAGGTTGGCGGCGACCTCCTCGAGCAGCAGCAATTCGTCCTGACCAATAACGGCGCTGGCCCCGGTGCCGCACAGGAAGGCCCCGACCGGGGTGTTATCGACACGCAGCGGCAGACACGCGAGCGAACGAACGCCCGCGGTGATGAGCGCGTCCCGCTGGTGTATGACATGAGGGAAGCGCTCGATGTCTTCGCAGAGTATCGCCTCGCCGGTGCGAATGACCCGTCCCATGAGACTGGTATCGCCGGCTTCGTGATCCGAAACCGGAAACTCCTGCTCCGGTCGCTCAAGAAATTCGTAGCCGGCCCAACCCGCCGGTCGCGCCATCCGCGTGGTCGGATTGATCAGCGCCAGCATCGCCAGTCTGTACCCACCCACACGGTGCGCGAGCCGGCAGGTCTCGGCCATGACCTCGTCGCGGTTCTGAATGCGCACCAGTGCCGAGTTGATTCCCGAAAGCATTTGCAGCACGCTGGTCAAGCGCGCGACCTGCTGCTCGGCAAGCTGGCTCGTGCGGCGCAACTCCGCCTCCTGGAGGGCGCGCTCCACAGCTGGCACCAGGCGCTTCGGATTACTCTTTAGGACGTAGTCAATCGCGCCGCACTTCAAGGCCTCGATGGCTCGCTCCTCGCCGATGGTCCCGGAAAGGAAGATGAAGGGAACCCCGGGCGCTTCGGCTCGCGCAACGGCGAGCGCCGACATGCCATCGAAGCCGGGCAAACTGAAGTCCGACAGGATGAGATCGGGTAACTCAGCGCTCAGTGCGGCGCGCATCTCGATCTCGTTCACGACGCACCGGAACGTGCATACGTAGCCCGCCTGCTTCAGGCGCCACATCGCCAGCTCAGCGTCCGACTGGGAATCCTCGACGAGCAGGACACGCAACGGCCTGCCTGAAGAGCGGTCAGCGTGCGCGTCCATCCGAAGCTCGATGGGCGCTCGCCGTCAGGCCTGCCGGGAGGGGGCAGCTGAGCGCGCGCGCAACAGTACGATTATTCATGGGCCATTCCACAGCGTGTGTATTAAACACCCGCAAGCCGGTGCCTCACGGGATCCGCGTCACAGTCCCTTACGAGTGCCCGGTTGACGTGGTGGCGGAGGTGCAGGCTAAGTCGCGTGCAACGGCGCACCATCGGCTCCTGTTGTGCGGGGCTCGATCTGTGGGGGCAGGCTGAAATAGAGCGTCGTGCCCTCGTCGGGGCGGCTATCCGCCCACACCCGGCCACCATGACGGGTAATGATCCGATGCACGATGGACAAGCCGATGCCGGTGCCTGCGAATGCTTCCTGCGGATGCAGGCGTTGAAATACACCGAAGAGCTTATCGGCATAGCGCATGTCGAAACCGACGCCGTTGTCCCGCACGTAGTAGACGATGTCCTCACCTTGGCGCAGTGCACCCACTTCGATGCGGGGCGAATCGCGGCCGGAGCTGAATTTGAAAGCGTTGGACAGCAGGTTGATCAGCACCTGCTCGAGCAGCGCGCGGTCGCCGAAGCAATCCGGCAAATTCCCGACCTGCACGCTCGGCTGCCGTTCGCCGAGCGGCTCCTGGAGCCGCGTCACGGTCTGCAGCACGATCTCGCGCAGTGGGACCCGCAGACAGTGCAGAGGCTCGCGGCTGAACCGTGAAAAGTGCAGCAGATCATTGACGAGCTGAGTCATGCGGCTCGCGCCGGCCCAGATCCGTTCCAGAATCCTGCGGCCTGGCTCGGGAACGCTCGAGCCGAACTCGGTGCGAAACACTTCGCAAAACCCTTCGACCGCGCGCAGGGGTTCACGCAGGTCGTGCGAGACGGAGTATGAAAAGGCCTCGAGATCCCGGTTAGCGATCTCGAGATCGCGCGTGCGCTCGCGTACCCGCAGCTCGAGCTCCTCATTCATCCGCCGCAGCTGGGTGACGAGCGCTGCGGTCTCAAATGCTGTCGCGGCGGTGCGCGCCACAATCTCGAGAGCCTTGAGTTGTCCGGGGCTGATGCGCTGTTGAGATCTCGCGGAGCTGAAGCCCAGGACTCCGAAGAATTTTCCGCCGGCGACGATCGGCAAGGCGACTCCAATCCGGGCGTCAAACGGATGCGTGAAGAGCACGCCCGGATCGCTGTCCCCTTCGTGCCCTTCGAGCTGCTTGCACGCCTGGTCCAGCCAGCGCTCCCCGGACCCCTCGAGTAGCAGCATTGCGCTCTCCAGCGTTTGAGCGCCGGGCCCGGTCTTTGCGGCGAGGCGCAACGTGCGACCATCGTCAGTGGGCACGAGCAGATACACTGCACTCACATGGCTGTGCTGGCCTGCGGCCGCCAGTGTTCGCTCCACGACCTCACCGTGCTCAAGACCCTGAGTGATGGCCCGCGAGAGTTCGTGGATCGACACAGACTCGCGCAGTTGGATATTCTCGAGCTGCAAGCTGCGCGTCGCCAGCGCTCGGGCGAGCACCGGCAGGAGGCTGTTCATCTTGAAGGGCTTCAGCACATAGTCGAGCGCGCCAGCTTTGAGTGCATCAACCGCGGTCGCGATCGTGCCCTGTCCGGTCATCACGATGCAGGCCAGTTCACGGTCGATCTCGCGGCAGGTGCGCAGCAGCGCAATGCCATCGGTCTCGGGCATCGTGAGATCGGTCAACAGGAGGTCGAACGACTGCTCTCGCAGGGCCGCGATCGCCTCGCGCCCGGAGCTGAATCCCTGGGTGAGGTAACCCTCGTACTCGAGGGCCTCACACAAGGCCCGCATCAGGGCCGCCTCATCGTCTACGATAAGCAGTCTTGCTACTGGGGCGCTCATGCTGATTCCACGAACGCGTCTACGGGATCCTGGGGGGCTGCGAGCTTGGCGAGCGCTGCGCGTAGTTCGCCGAGCCGCGGGGGCTTGCTGAGCACCCGGTCGACATGCGCCGGAATGTCGTTCTCGGCCAGCAGCCGCTTGCCCCACCCGGTGAGCAGAATGACCGGGGTCAGCGCTGAGGCGGCCTTGACTGAGGCGGCGACTTTGCGGCCGTCGACGTAGGGCATGCCAAGATCCGTGATGACGATCGAGAACGGCGTGCCGTGCGCCAGCGCGGCCGTGAAGGTGTCGATACCCTTTTGTCCACCGTCGGCCACGGTGACGACATGCCCATCCTGCTCGAGGATGTCCCGCAGGGACTTGATCAGCATCGGATCATCATCGACGAGCAGAATCCGCAATCGCTGGGCGAGCGGTTGCAGCGGCGCTCCTGCGGCGACGGGCACCGCGACCGCATCAGCCGCGGCAAAGATCAACTGCACGGTGGTGCCGCGGCCTACGGCGCTGTCGATGTCGAGGTCAGCGCTGTGACGCTGCACCATGCCATACACCATCGCCAGCCCCAGGCCCGTGCCGCGCTCGCCCTTGGTGGTGTAGAAGGGCTCAAGACAGCGACGCCGGGTCTCCTCGTTCATCCCGATTCCGGAATCGGCGACCTCCACGTGCACCTGGCGCGCCGCGTCTTCGCCGCCGCGAATTCCGCTCGTGACCAGGCGGGTGCGCAGGCTGAGAGTCCCGCCATCGGGCATGGCATCGACGGCATTGAAAATGAGGTTGGTGAGGGCGTCGCGCAGCTCGACTTCCGAGCCCATGATCAGCGGCAGGTCCTCGGCGAGCTCGGTTCGCAATTGAATGACGATGCCGCGCTGTTGGGGCAGATCGCTCCAGCGCGCTCGCGTGAGGTTGATGACCTGCTCGAGCACGCGATTGCACGCCACCCGCGACAGCACCATCTCAGTCTCGCGCGGTCGATAGAACTCGCGCATGCGCGAGACGGTCTCGGCGACGTCCTCGATGGCGGTTTGAATGGTGGTCAGACAGCCGCGCGCGCGCTCACTCAAACCCGGCTCGCGCTCCAACAGCGACTCGGTGTAGAGCGCCGCCGGGGAGATCGCGTTGTTGATATCGTGCGCGATACCGCTCGCCATCTCGCCCAGCGCCCGTAACCGCTCCTGCTGCAT
>WNFJ01351027.1_pt1 | contig 13578 bp, 8 predicted proteins | sample 5400461 | NCBI WGS metagenome assembly WNFJ01 (sample SAMN13153349, study PRJNA577476) | soil metagenome | isolation source: 115 cm saprolite on Douglas fir-dominated hillslope | place: USA:California | collected 2013-09-17 | reverse complement strand
CAGCGCCGCATCCGCCAACCCATCGAAGCTGTTCGTCGTCGTAGGCCCCTTCACAAAAGCCGGATCCATCTCCGCAATGTCGACGCGAAACTTGACCGTCTCTGCGGACGGAAAGTCCGCCGGGACCCTCTGTGTCACCCTGCCGGTAGCAGCCCACTCCGTTCCTCGCTGGAATGTGGTCATAAATCCGACACAGCTCAACGCCGCAACATCGTGCCCCATCATGGTGTGGAAGACTCTGCCCTTGCCGTACTTCAGCGCCACCATGCTCGGCTCATCGCGATCCGTCCCCTTGTTCTTCGGGTCGGAATGAGCTGTCGCAAGCACGGTCATATCTTTGCCAGGCCCGCGAAGCGTGGCATACAGCTCATCGGCGGCGTGCATCCACACGCGCGGCAAGCCCCTCATGATCGGGTGTTCAGGACTCCGTGTCACCACCTGGAAGGGAAGACGAAGCCCATGCGAGCCGGCGGGACCAGCAGAGTCGTCCGGGACCAGCCCTCCGTCTTTGAAGTACCAGATAGGCCCAGCCTTCTCGGATCGGTCCCTCCACCCACCGACGCCGGTCATCTGGTTGAACGCCGGCCAGTCGGGGAAAGAGTTATCGGCCCCATGTACTACGACAAGCCCTCCACCACTCTCCACAAACTGCTCGAACTGAGCCTTCTCATCGCTCGGCCAGTCAGGAGCGTCGATATTCGAAACGATCACCTGATAGCTCCCGAACTCAGGCTTGAAGCCGCTGAAGTCCTCACCAAAGCGAGGTGAGGTTGCGACCGAGACACGGAACAACCCTGTGTCCTCCAACTCCTTCTTCAACACCGCCGTGGTGAGTCTCCAGTCGTGATACGGACCGGCACTCTGTCCGTCGAGAATCAGTACGCGTATCGGCCTGGTCTTCGATGCTACGGGTGCCGCCAGCAGCGCAGGGCTACACAGAGCCGCCAGAAGGGCGGTAAAGACGAATCGTCTCATGCAATCTTCCTCGTCCAGAACGGTACTACCACCAGCCGCATCTTCATAGAGGCCAATGCTCTCGCGTGGCAAGGGTATACAGTCCTGCAGGAAACCATCGCCTTTGAACCTCACTAAGCGTCAGTCCCGCAAAATCCCGCCCAAAATAAATCCCAAAAACTGGCACAATTTCCGATCGGAAAAAGCGTCCATCCATAAACCATGTTTGCCACACATTTCACCACGATTTGACCATCAAAAAACCACGTCCAGCACCCCAAAACCTTCAAAAACCCTTATTTTAAGGCCATCACCACAATCCGCCCATCCGAAAAAAAACTCCCCCCAGTAGCCGTCACCGCCTTCAACATCGGGTCGGCCGGTGTCACATAAGCCGCACTCGAGAAAACTCCCGCAGCATCAAAGCTTTGCAACAGAAAATCCCGCTCCTTGTCGATCTCCGGGTCGATCTTGTGCGTCACCTTCCCGTTCCGCTGGTCCTTCTCGAACCCAATGTCATGCGTGGCCGACCCCACCCACAAAGGCTTTCCATTCAAAGTCTTATCCGTCTGCCAGATCCGTAGATGATGCCTCTCCGCCGCCACCAACAGGTACAGCGTACTCATCGGCATCTCCACGTAAGCCTCATGGTTCAAGGTCTTTAGCACCCCATTCACTATCGCGTCCTCTACCGACTTGTCCACCTTCACCCACCCGGCCGCCTTGTAAGCCGCCTCCACCTGTCCCCTCGTCCCCACGAGCGCGAAGTTCACCATATCCCCTTCATTTCCATCGTCGCTCGCCCGGTCCGAGACCCGCCGCGGAACATCCCCAAACGTCTCGGGCGTTACCATCTCAGCCACTGCAACCGCCGCCTCACGAGGAGCCGCGACAGCCGCCACCTTAGCCGCCGACGCAAACTTTATCTTCACCTTGAAGCTCCCCGTCCCCGTCAAGTCGTTGCTGACATTCACTCGCAAAAACAGCTTCCCGCTCGTCGGCATCGTCACCGCGCCGCTCGTCCCAATCGGAAAGGGAACCGACGCCCCCATATCGCTCACCCGGCCAACTATGGCCCCAACCTTTGCCTGATTCAGCGGAAACTGCCGCAGCAGATCCATCCATCCCCGATCCAATCCATCCGGCCCGACGGCGCGCCCGTCCGACAACGTGAACTTCCCCGATGCGGTAAAGTTCGCCTGCTCACCCGCAGCCAGCACTACGCCCGTGTCCAGCCAGTCGCTATCTTTCAGCGTAAATTCGTAGTTTTGCTTATGCGCGGGAGTGGCCGCCGGGCTCACGACCGGCTTATCCCGCATGCTCACAATCGCTTCGACTCGCGGATGCACGGCGACCGGCGTGGACGCTGCCGACGGCTCTGTCGTGGCTATTTGTCCCCAGAGAGGCGCTCCTGCGGCCAGCAGCATGGCCAGCATCACAGACGTCTCTCCCACCCAAATCCTCCGTCGCCTGCCATCTGGAAATCGTTTAGAGTGGTTCATATTGATATTGCAACTTAAGATGCTCAACCCGGGCCAACGGCTTATGTCGCTCCCCTATATTGTTAGACAGGCCGCACGCTTTACCGCTGTCGCTGCAATCGTTGGCTCGCTCGCCGGTTGCCAGGGCATCGCGGGCAGCGCATCGCTCTCTCAGGTGCGCATCATCGACGCTTCGCCTGACGCCACGGGTCTCGACATCTACCAGGGCAGCGACGCCCTGGCCTACAACCTCGGCTTAGGCACCATTACCTCTTACGTGCCCGTCGCACCCGGCACCTACACGACCGCGGCCGCCTCCGCCGGAACCAGGCAGGTTCTCTCATCTTCAAAGGCTACCTTCGCCGCCTCCAGCCAGTACACCGTCCTCATCGGGAACTCCGCAGCCGGCCCGCAGCATCTCGTTCTCAAGGACCAGAGCCAGCCCGCGCCGCCTGGACAAATCGCCATTCGCTTTATCAATCAGGCTGCCCGGATGAGTGCCGTGGACGTTTACCTGGTGCCCGCCGGCCAGAAGCTTGCGGCCGTAACCCCTGTGGTTACAGGACATTCCTTCGGCGCCAATACGGGCTATCTCAACATCCCCACCGGCACCTACACGCTCGTCATGACGCCTGCCGGCACGAACGTTGCCAGCTATGCCGGGGCGCAGGTGACCTACCCGGGCGGCGCGGCGCGGACCATCATCCTGATCGACCAGCAACTGATCACTACCCCTGGGCTGCAGGTTATTACGGCCAAGGACTACGACTCTCCTACCGTGACAAATTAGGGATTTTTTGCGCAAAAAGATTGAGCGGCCCCTTGCGGGCTGCTTTTGTCGTTTTATGGGCGTTTTTGAGGGGTGTTTTGGGAAAAGCGGGGTCGTAGACGTGGTTTTTTGATGGTCAAATCGTGGTGAAATGCGTGGTAAAGGTGAACAACGGATGGCCGTTATTCGGGGCCTGAAATTTCGGCACTTTTTTCAGATATTTTTTTCAGGGCGAGACGCGGGGGTCCCGCCCTGAAGGTTGGGGCTAGTAGCGGTACTGGTCGGCCTTGTACGGTCCATCGGGCGATACGCCAAGATATTCCGCCTGCTTCGGCGAGAGCGTCGTCAGCTTCACTCCGATCTTCTCGAGGTGCAGCCGAGCCACCTCCTCGTCGAGCTTCTTGGGCAGGATGTAGACGCCGGGCTTGTAGGTGTCCTTGTTCTTCCACAGGTCGAGCGCAGCCAGCGTCTGGTTGGAGAAGCTGGACGACATCACGAAGCTCGGGTGGCCCGTCGCGCAGCCCAGGTTTACCAGACGGCCTTCGGCCAGCACGAAGATGCTGTTGCCGGTGGGGAAGGTGTACTTGTCCACCTGCGGCTTGATGTTCAGCTTGGTGACGCCCTTGGCGCTGTTGAGCTGGTCCATCTGGATCTCGTTGTCGAAGTGGCCGATGTTGCAGACGATGGCCTGGTCCTTCATCAGCTTCATGTGCTCGAAGGTGATGATGTCGAGGTTGCCCGTGCAGGTGACGTAGATGTCGCCGCGTCCGAGCGTCTCCTCGAGCGTCGTGACCTCGTAGCCTTCCATCGCGGCCTGCAGTGCGTTGATCGGATCGATCTCCGTCACCACCACGCGTGCTCCAAGGCCGCGCAGGGAAGCGGCAGAGCCCTTGCCCACGTCGCCGTATCCGCAGACCACGGCGACCTTGCCGGCAACCATCACGTCGGTCGCGCGCTTGATGCCGTCGACCAGCGACTCGCGGCAGCCGTACAGGTTGTCGAACTTCGACTTGGTGACCGAGTCGTTTACGTTGATGGCGGGAACGAGCAGCTTGCCCTGCTCCATCATCTTGTAGAGGCGGTGGACGCCTGTGGTGGTCTCCTCAGCGACGCCGCGCCACTCCTTGGCGAGCTTCTGGAAGTAGGTGGCATCCTCTGCGTGAATCTTCTTCAGCAGGTCCTTGATGACGCCTTCTTCCTGGTTGCCGGAGGGGGTGTTGACCCAGCCGTCGCCCTTCTCGAGCTCGACGCCCTTGTGGATGAGCAGCGTAACGTCGCCGCCGTCGTCGATCACAAGCTGTGGACCGAGGCCGCCCTTATGACGCAGCGCCTGGTCCGTGCACCACCAGTACTCCTCGAGGCTCTCGCCCTTCCAGGCGAAGACCGGAACGCCGGCGGCCGCAATGGCCGCGGCTGCGTGGTCCTGGGTCGAGAAGATGTTGCAGCTCGCCCAGCGGACATCGGCGCCGAGGGCAACCATGGTCTCGATCAGCACGGCGGTCTGGATGGTCATATGGAGCGAGCCGGTGACGCGAACGCCGGCCAGCGGCTTGCCCGCCGCGTACTTGTTGCGGATCGCCATCAGCCCCGGCATCTCCCGCTCGGCGATGTCGATCTCTTTGCGCCCAAACTCCGCAAGCGAGATGTCGGCTACCTTGTAGTCCGCCGCCACTGCTGCCTTATCGATAGTTGCTGTCGCCATTAAGGCACCTCAATTTAAGATTCAAGATTTGTTTTAACCCTTATCAGGATACCATTCAGGCCCGCAATTCCCCCGTTCCGAGGCTCCTGCGGCACTCTTATTCATCCCGTAATAAAGGGCTCTACGGCTACAATTTCCGCATGTCCCTCCTCGATGGAATTCGACATCTCTTCTCCCACGATGATCAATGTGAGATTCATGCGACCTTCCAGCCGGAGTGCGAGGCGTGTCAACTCAGGCTCCTACAACGCCAGGCCTCTTTCGATACGTCGCCTAATCTGTTTACCGACACTGTCGACACGAACTCTGCCTATGACGCCAGTGCGGACACGGGCAGCAGCATCGATACAGGGGGCGGCGACTTTGGAGGTTTCGATGGTGGGGACAGCGGGGGTGGAGGATCGAGCGGAGACTTCTGACTCGCCTTGCGTTTGAGGAATCGCGATCTGCCCCCTGAGACGGAGTGCGACGGGATAGGAAGACATACCTCAGGGGCTAAAGCCCCCAATTTTTGCCGGTTTTGAATGCCCGGGCTAAAGCCCGGGCCTACCTCAGAAGCAACAGCAAGAGCAACAACAACGGCAAGAACAAAGACGAAATACAGGGATCTCTCCACTGCGCAATGGACGATACGACCGTCCATTGCTCCGGTCGAGATGACGTTTGTTTTGGGTTGGGTTGGAGAGAACAGGCAACGACAAAATCGGCGATCTCCGTGATTCGTCAGACACTACCTAAAACCTGCGCTCCCACCAAACAATTCAGCGCTCGTTTCAGCTATGCTTCGCGCTCGTCTGTCGTACAGCGATGCTCAACGCTGTTGCGCATAGTGCCAGAGCGGCGATCGCGTACAGCCCGCCGGAGAAGCTATGCGTGGCATCGCGCAGCCTGCCCGTCATATAGGGCCCGATGAATCCACCCAATCCGCCCAGCGTCGTGATCATCGCGACGCCGCCGGCCGCGGCTGCGCCCTTGACCATGCGTGTCATCAGAGCCCAGAACGGCCCCATCGTGCTCCATAGCCCCATTGCGGCCAAGGACAGCGCGCAGAGCGCCACGGCGACGTTGGGCGTCAACGCCGTCCACGCGAAGCCCACGGCGGCGAGGAACATGCATCCCGCGAGGTGTCCCTTCCGCTCGTTCCACTTGTCCGAACTCCAGCCGACCACGACGGTGAAGATGGCTGCGAGAACATAGGGCACGGTCGCATAGCGGGCGATCAGGCTGGCGTCGCTGCTGATGCCTCCGTCGGCGAGGCTGGTCAGGATCAGGGGCATCCACAGGTTCACGACGTAGACGCCGATCTGGATGATGACGTAGACGCCAGCCAACATCCACACCGCCGGCATTCTGAAGACGTCCAGAAGATTGTGATGCTCGCCCGCGCCGTAGAGAGCGCGGTCGCGCTCGAGTTCGCCTTCGAGCCAGAGCTTCTCCTCCGGCTTCAACCACTCCGCCTTCGCCGGCCCGTCCTTCAAGACAAACAGAACGGAGATGCCCAGCAGGACCGTCGGCAGGCCCTCGGCCAGAAAGAGCCACTGCCATCCGCTGAGGCCGCCGAAGCCATCGAGCTTCAGCAATGCGCTCGATATGGGGCCGCCTACCACTCCGGCGAGCGAGGTCGCGGTCATGAACTTCGCCACGGCTCGCGCGCGCTCGTGCGAGGGGAACCAGAAGGTGAGGTAGAGCAGCATTCCGGGAACGAAGCCGGCCTCGGCCACTCCCAGCAGAAAGCGCAGCGCGTAGAAGGAGTGCGGCGTGCGAATGAACATCATGCAGGCGGCGATGATGCCCCAGGTGATCATGATGCGCGCGATCCACACCCGCGTTCCCACACGCCGCAACACAAGGTTGCTGGGCAGGTCGAAGAGCGCGTAGCCGAGGAAGAAGATTCCCGCGCCCGTGCCGTAGACGGTATCGCTGAAGTTCAGTTGCCGCTTCATGTCCATGGCGGCGAACCCTACGTTGACGCGGTCCACGTAGGCCACGATGTAGAGCAGGAAGAGATAGGGGATGAGCCTCCGCGTGATCTTCGCATACAGCGCCCGCTCGTCTACCGCCTCGGTCCGGATCATCGTTCTACTGTACCTGCCCTCGAGCGCGGGGCGTCAGGACTTTTCCGCGGCGAGCAGCTTCTGCTTGCGCTCGATGCCCCAGCGATAGCCCGTCAGGCTTCCATCCTTGCCGACGACGCGATGGCAGGGCACTGCGATCGCGACGGGATTGGCCCCGCAGGCTGCGGCCACGGCGCGAGTGGCGGTCGGCGATCCAAGTTGCGAGGCGAGCTCCGAGTAGCTGCGCGTCTCTCCGCGCGGGATCTGCTGCAGCGCCTTCCAGACTCGCTGTTGAAAGGCTGTGGCCCGCACGTCGAGCGGGAAGGTCGCGGCCAGGGCATGCTCGCTCATCTGGCTTGATACGAAGGCTACGGCGTCGGCCAGCCATCCGGTGTTGCCCTTTGCCGCGACCAGTTGCGCCTTGTTGAAGCGCTCCCGCAGGCCGGCTACAAGCTCCGCGTCGTCCTTGCCGAAGGCGATGGAGCAGATGCCAACGTCGGTCGTCGCGACGAGCATTCGGCCCAGCGGGCTGGCGGCTGTGCAGTACCGGATCAACAGGCCCGCGCCGCCCTCGCGCATCGCCCGGGGAGTCATCCCCAGAGCGGCGCCGCTCTTCTCGTAGAGACGGCTGCTTGAGCCGAAGCCGGCCTCGTAGATCGCGTCGGTGATCCGCGTCTTCGGCTCGCGCACCTTGTCCTTGAATTTGGCGAGGCGGGCCTCCTTGGCGTACTGCCCGGGGCTGACGCCGAGCACTCGCTTGAAGCCGCGCAGAATCGTGAGGCGGCCGACGCCGGTTGCCTTCGCAACGTCGGCCAGTTTGGTGCGCTCCTCGGCGTGGTTCTGCAGATACTCCGTCACCGCGGCGATGGCTCCCGCCTGCGGGTCTGCCTTGGCGGTCGTCCGCTCGGGCTCGCATCGCTTGCAGGCGCGATAGCCCGCCGCCTCGGCCGCCGCCGTCGTTGGGAAGAATTGAACCTGCTTCCGCGTAGGACGCCGGCTGGGGCAACTTGGCTTGCAAAAGATCCCCGTCGACTTCACCGCGTAGAAGAACTGCCCGTCCGCGCTGGCATCGCGCTCCAGCACCTGCTGCCACTGCTTGCCGGGGAAGACGCTGGGAACATGATTCGTGCGGGTCATCGTCATTCCAGTATCCTCCCACTCGACCGCGCGCCGCCACACTCCGATTCGTTCCCCCAAACTTGGCGTCAGATATGGTAGTGGCAAATCCTTAGACCGGAGTCACCTGCAAGGCGGGCGAACCGAACACGGGGATCTTCGTTCCGTCCTCTGTGACCTCATTGCTCTCCACATAGAACTTCACCAAATCTGCACTTCCAAACGAAGTCGTAATCGCGACATCCGCCGCGTCCCTCCCAGTAGCCATCAGTATCCGGCCCACCCGCGGCACATTGTGCCGAGCGTCCATCGTCATCCAACGCCCGTCGAGCCAGACCTCATACCATGCGCTGAAATCGCCCGGCCCGCTGTAGGGCCAGCGAATATCCCCGAGCTGTCCCGTGACATACCGTGCCGGGATATTCTGACAGCGCGAGAACGTGATCGCCAGATGCTGAAAGTCCCGGCAGACACCAATCCGTTCTGTGAATACGTCCATCGCCGTCTTCGTGGGCCGGGCCGTGTTGTAGTTGAATGTCACCTTCTCGTGCACCCAGTCTCGAATCGCCGAGGCTCGTGTCCATCCCGGAGTCATCCACCCAAAGAGCTCCTGTGCGATCGGGCCGAACTGGTCCACCTGGCAATACCGGCTGGGCAACAGAAACTGCAACACCTCATCCGGCAGATCCTGCACTGGAGCCTGTTGCGCAGACGCATGGATAGGATCGGGCGCGCCATCCACCTCAGCCGTGCTCGTCCCGCTGAGCCGGATCGTCCCCGACGGCGCAACAAAGCGCGTGCAGCGATTGCCAAAGCTGTCGCGATACTCCGTTGTAGCGATATTTCTTTTTGCGTCTCCATCGAGATGCTCAACAATCAGCTCGTTCCCAGCTCGAACCTGGGATTCGAGAGACGGGTGCAGATGCAGCATTGCCACCATTGGCGCTGGAACCGCAAGATGAAATTGAATATCGAACTCTGACTGAATGAGCATCAAAAAACCCTCTTTCGTAAGGGGGCGGTCTTTCGTGAGATGCACATACGCAGTAAAGGAGATGTAGAACGCAGTCTAGCTCAAGGCGCTCCCAAAAGATCAAGGGCGAACTCCACGGAGTTCGCCCTTGATCGCGCAGCCTGTTGTCCTGGTCTTCTAGAGGTTCCTATTTGGCGACAGCAACCTTTATACCTGCCTGTTCGGCGAGTGCGGCGGCCTTGTCGGTGGCTTCCCACGTAAAGCCTTCGCCCTTGCGGCCGAAGTGCCCGTACGCAGCGGTGGCCTTGAAGATCGGCTTGCGCAGGTCGAGGCTCTCGATGATGCCCTTCGGGGTCAGCGAGAAGTTCTTGCGTACCAGGGCTTCGAGCTGGGTCTCATCGACCTTGCCCGTGCCGAAGGTGTCGACCAGTACGCTCACCGGTTCGGCCACGCCAATCGCGTAGGCCAGCTGCACCTCGCAACGGTCCGCGAGGCCGGCGGCGACGATGTTCTTCGCCACGTAGCGCGCCATGTAAGCCGCGGAACGGTCGACCTTGGTCGCGTCCTTGCCGCTGAAGGCTCCGCCGCCGTGACGGCCCATGCCGCCGTAGGTGTCGACGATGATCTTGCGGCCGGTCAGGCCGGTGTCGCCCATCGGACCACCGACGACGAAGCGGCCCGTCGGGTTGATGTGGTACTTGGTGTCCTGGTCCAGCAGGTGTGCCGGGATCACCGCCTGGATGACGTTCTTCAGGATGTCGGCGCGCAGCTCGTCGTTGCCGACCGTCTCGGCGTGCTGGGTCGAGATGACGACCGCGTCCACGCGAACCGGCTTGTTGTTGGCGTCGTACTCGACCGTCACCTGGCTCTTGCCGTCGGGCCGCAGGTAGGACATCAGGCCATTCTTGCGGACTTCGCTGAGCTTCTGAGCGAGCTTGTGCGCGAGCGAGATCGGCGTCGGCATCAGCTCGGGGGTCTCGTTGGTCGCATAGCCGAACATCATGCCCTGGTCGCCTGCGCCACCGGTGTCGACGCCCATGGCGATGTCGCCGGACTGCTTATTGATTGTCGAGATCACCGCGCAGGTGTTCGAGTCGAATCCGTAGAGGGCGTTGTCGTAGCCGATGGCCGCAACCGTTCCGCGCACAAGGCTCTGGAAGTCGACGTAAGCCTTCGTCGTGATCTCACCGGCGATGACGACCAGGCCAGTGCAGGTCAGCGTCTCGCAGGCTACACGGCTATAGGGATCCTGCGCCAGGCAGGCATCCAGAATCGCATCGGAGATCTGATCGGCAATCTTGTCAGGATGCCCCTCGGTTACAGACTCACTGGTAAACAGAAAACGGTCGCGTATGGCCAAAACAATCCTCCCATATATATCGCCGCAACGGACACTTAGCCCGCGCAGATTGCACCCCTTTTATTCTACCCTTCGCTTCTTCCCCGCGGCAAAGCTCACCACCCATTCGCAACCAGTGAACAGCGAACAGCAATATCACGCATTGAATGGCGACGCTTAAAAAGGAACGGCGCCCATCCCTCTCGGGACGAGCGCCGCTAGTTGATTTTCGTTTAGTAGTTGAACTTCATTGCGACCTGCAGGATGCGGTTGTCTCTGGCCCCTGTTACCGTTCCAAAGGTCCCGGGAGTGGTCTGTGCCACTGCAATCGTCGCGAAGAAGTTCGGGTCGCCCACCTGGTCTGGCCTTCCGCCCGCCGAGTTCGCGCCCAGGAAGCCGCGCTCCGCAATCTCAGTCCGCAGGACTTTAAAACAAGCAGCCCTGTTCCAATCTGAAGATGGAACTCTTGATTCAAATGGTACAAACGTTCCGCTCGGGGTGATGCTACGTTAATCTGGCATTACAGGGGTGTCAAGAAGATTCGGCGTAAATAGTCCACCCACGGGCACTATTTACTTACGCCGAAGAGCGCCCTCGTCAGGCGAAGCGGGGTTCGCCGCAGGCGGTTCCAGGTCAAAATTATGGATACGAAAAAGAGCGGGACTGGCTTACTGAAACAGTCGCTCATGTAAGGCGAACTTCCACACTGCCCAGCCCAAGATCATCAGCGTAACCACCATCATCGCCACGCCCATCCATCGCAGCCTGGTGCCGTTATCCATCCTGCCGCGATTCCTGCGTACGTTTTCGGCAAACTCCACCCAGTCTTCATCGTCCGAGGCTGCCGCGCCACTCTCGCGCAGGCTGGCCTCAAAGCGCTCGATCCAGGGCACCTCATCCAGTCCGAGCACCTTCAGGTAGCTGCGAACGATCCCCTTCCGGAACACCCCGCCCGGCAGCTGCGCGTACTCTCCGGCCTCAAGGGCGAGCACATGACGCGACGAGACCTTCGTCACCTCACAGATCGTCTCGATCGAGACCTTCCGGCGTTCGCGCTCCCATCGCAGTTCGTCGCAGAATCTTTCCATTCGCTCCGCTCAACCTATGTTACTTTTTGTATGTCCGCGGCGCCCTTCCAACCCGCCGTTCTGGGCAGAATAGCCCCGAGCGGCGCTCAAGTCAAAGCACGTTTGGGTGATCCCCGCTAGCTATACCATATTGGAACCAAAGTAGTTAGGTGTGGAGTAGGCCTCACCGAACCGCTACACCCCTCTCGTCGGGTTCAAAGAGCTACGGTGCCATCGAGCTGGTTACCATCGATTCCCGCGAAGGACTCGTAAAGTGCTGCAGGATGAGCCGGCGGGCAGGCGTCTCGAAGAAATAAAAGCTCGTATCCCATGTTGAGAAACTTGCCCCATCATCGAAGGTGGTAGGTGTACGCAGGCCGGTCGACCGTGTGCTGGATGATGACCATGTATGCTGCGAGGAAGCGAGGTGAGCGGGAGGATATTAAGGGGCCGCGGTGGTCTTATTGCCTTTTCTTGCAGCAGTTTGAACACTATCCATACTACTGGCTCGCTTCCCCTGCAGTCTTGGTACAGGTCGATTTTATGGTAGTCTACACCACACGTCGCAGGGGCGAATGGCGCGGGGACCAGCCATCAGTGTAGAAAAGAGATTGAGTGCGCATTCCTTTTCCAGTACACATTCCTCTCTGGTACGTCGTCGGCTTCGCCACGCTACTTTGCATCACCGAGTTGCTTCAGGGGACCTCCCCTTTTTTCTCCATCTGTCTTTTTCTTTTTATTGTCATCTCCGGCATTGCCTTCAACCTTGCAGGCGGCTTCTCTCGCACCTCCGGCGGCTATGTCTTCTTCTACGCTGTCCTCACGGTGATCGCCGGTGTCTGCTGGAAGGCTGTTCTCGGTGAACCTGCGGATTCCAACCTCTTAGTCCCCCTCCTGACTATCCAGGTCTTTCTTGGCAGTTCAGTTGCGCTACTCGCCGCCGTCTATTTGAGCCGCAAATTGACAACCAAGCGCGCGCTTCTAGGGAGCCTGGTCACCGATGAAAACATGCAGAAGGCCACCATCGGCTGCATGGTAACCGGCTTTGCCCTTGGGGTCATCCTTTTGGTTGTGCCCAAGGAGAACGGCTCGGTCCTCAGTGCTCTGGCTATAGTCAACCGCTTCCTTCCGATGGCCATCATCCTTGGCGTTATCCACCAGATCAGAAAGAGCGGGGGCACCAGCAGTATCAATCTGCCGGTAGTGCTTTCGGCAACCTGCCAATTTTGCCTTGGTTTAGTGAGCTTCTCTAAAGAAGGGATGTTCACCCCGTTCGTATGTTGGATTATTGCCGCCGCCTCTCAACAATACAAAATCACTCTGTACCAGATCGTTGGCGGCGTCTTGGCGGTCATCTTCATGTTTCAGTTTCTCGTCCCTTATTCGCAGTACGGAAGAAATTTTCGGAGCGAGACTGGTTCGTTCAGCGAAAACGTCGATACTGCAATCACGCTGCTCTCTGATCTCGAAACGGCTCGTCAAGAGGATAGAACGGGCCAGGAGACCTCATACGAAGCAGACGTTCGGGGATACTACAACACCCCCCAGGGTTTCTTGGATCGCCTCGAGATGATCTCCGTGGACGATAGACTTATCAACCTTACCGACCAGGGTCATGTCTACGGCCTCTACCCCATCCTCTTCAGCTTCGAGAATCTCGTGCCACATATCCTCTGGCCCGACAAGCCTTCCATCGGATTTGGGAACCTCTACACCCACGAGATAGGCGGTATGGTTGAAGATGACTACACAACGGGCATCTCATACAGCGCCGCCGGAGAAGGTTTTCATATGGCGCGATGGATCGGCATCTTCCTTGTCGCCCCCATCATGTGGATCATGCTCTTCACTCTCTACGACTCGCTTTGCGGCGACGTTCGCAGGGCGCCATGGGGATTGCTCGTGCTCGTAATCTTTAGCCATGCGGCGCCTGAGGGCATGCTCACCGGCATCGTCTCCATGCTCGGCTTCACTGCCGTCGGCCTCATCTTCGTTGCTTTATCCGCCGCTTACGTCATGCCTATCTTCGGAACACTCATAGCGGGGCCTGGAAGGCGGCGTGTTGGCCGCACCGTTCAGGTTCGCAGCATTCCGCGCCGCGCCCGCGGCCTCGGCAACTCACC
>WNFJ01297524.1_pt1 | contig 13579 bp, 17 predicted proteins | sample 5400461 | NCBI WGS metagenome assembly WNFJ01 (sample SAMN13153349, study PRJNA577476) | soil metagenome | isolation source: 115 cm saprolite on Douglas fir-dominated hillslope | place: USA:California | collected 2013-09-17 | reverse complement strand
GCCGGGTGCCCCATTTCTCGCGTTCTTTGCGAGAAGTGGGGCTTTGGGCCGACACACTACCAACCCTCAACCAGCGCTCCGCCGAATTTTCTCCTCCCACCAAGTCCAGTCGTTGATCCGAACCAATCCCGGCTCTCCGTAGGCATAAGAGCGGTAGCTACTCCACCGCCAATCCTCCGGACTCGCCACCAGTCCGCGCACCACCGGATTGCGATGCATATACTTCAGCTTCGCAACCTCTTTCTGCTGGCCCCACAGATTGAAATCGTAGAAACGACTCTGCCAGAACCTACCGGAGAATTCGCCCGCAATGGACAGCCGCCGGGAGAAGCTCAGCTTTACGGCCTGAAGTACCTTCGAGGGATTGCCAATCAGAGGTTCGGAAATCAGCAGATGTACGTGTTCTGGCATGACCACGTATCCGATCACGGCAAAACGATAGCGAAGGCGCATCAGCTCGAGGACAGTAAGTACCAGATCGCGGCGCGCGGGATTGCTAAGCAGGGGCTTGCGTCGATAGCAACTCCAGGTGATGAAATGGAGGCTTCCCGTGCCGTAATAGCGCTTTAAGCCCCAGGGCATGAAGAAACCCTACGCACAAATGGGAGATCATGTCTGTGACGGATGAACATTGGGGGCTTATTGTGGGCTATAAAAGCCCCACTTCTCGCAAAGAACGCGAGAAATGGGGCACCCGGCGCAATCTAGTGGGGCACATGAATTTCCCAAACGCCTATGACCGGAACGCTATTGACGGCGCATATAGGCAACTGCCCAACCTAGTGGCCCGTCTGAGTGGCCAAAACATTCCAATCGCCATTCCCTGAGCGAGCGGGGCCGGGGGGAGTGGGGCGGGCCCTCAGCCCTAATCGGCGTGTGCCCCATCCTTTCGCGCTCTTTGCGAAAGGGCGGAGCGTGCCGAATCAGTTATCGGGCGCGGGGCTTCTTTTCCTCCGGTGTCGGGCGGAGCAGGCGCCAGGCTTCGCGGTAGGACTCGTAGTGGTAGCTATTTGCCCTGATCCACTGCATGGGACAGAGCGCGATGTGTTCTTTGCGGACCTTGCCGAGAAGGACGGGAGCCGGGATCAAATACCAGACATCCTGCGGGATGACGTAGGCGGCGAAAAAGTCGATCGTGTCCAGTGTGTAAGGCCGCTTCGGGTTGCTCGTGAACTGGCAGAAATATCCTGTGTCCATGCGGGAGGAGGTGGACTTTACCTGCACTCTTACGATGCGGCTGCCGAAATAGAGGGCGACGTCGAAGGGGGAGGATTCACCCCAAGGCTTTAGAACTTTGTAGCCGTGGCGCATGGCTTCGGCCATGAAGCGCAGCTCGGCCCACTCGCCGCGCTCCTTGAAAGTTTTGAAGAACTTGAACTCGTCCATCCGGCTCCAGTCTTGTGGCGACGCAAAAGAAAAGGCGCGGCCCATGGGCCGCGCCTCGTTTTAGAAATACGTTTGCCTAAAGTTTTAGCTTATATATTCATTATATCATACTGGAGGGGGTAAATGAGACACGTTTTCGGAAATATTTGATCAATGTTGTGAGCAACTTAAGCCTCATGGTGTACTACTTTGCTATTGACAGCTTTTTGGCGGTGGGGCGAGGGCTGACGCCGTCCCGGGGATGGAAGCGTCGGTCGGAATGACAATTCGGTAACAATCTCTTTACACCTCTGTGACGGTTAGCTAGTAACCGTTGCTTACACTTATCCTACTTAGGAGATTCATAGGAACGCGGGAACCGTGGGGAATCCATATGAGACTTAGGAAGCTAGCGTTGGGGATGCTGGCAATCGGGACGTGGGTCGGACCAAACAACCTTTACGCCCAAAGCCAAGCGATTGATGTGAACCGATCGAGTTTGAAGATCCGAGTCTTCAAGTCCGGGGTGTTTTCCGCGTTCGCACACGATCACGAAATACAAGCTCCAATTGACGAGGGTAGGATCGATTCTTCCGCCACTCCAAGTGTTCAACTGCGCGTGGACTCGCGCAAGATGAGCGTGCTGGACCCGGGGGTCTCGGCAGACGACCGGGCTCAAATCCAACACACGATGCAAAGCGCCGCGGTGCTCGATGTCGAGAAGTTTCCAGAGATCTCCTACCAATCCACGACCGTGACCAGCAGTGGGGACGGTCACGGTCATTGGGAGGTACACGGGATTCTGACCCTGCTCGGGAGGAAACAACCCGTCGTAGTGGAGGTGTCCTTACAGGGCGGCCACTATCGGGGTTCCGCATCTTTCAAACAGAGCGAGTTCGGGATAACTCCCATACGCATCGCGGGTGGAACGGTTAAGGTGAAAGATGAAGTCAAAATAGAATTCGATATCGTTCCGGTTCAATGAGGAGAGAATCTTCCTTTCTACTTAACAGGAACATTCACTCGAATCGCTCGGTCGCGTTGCAGGCCGTCGACTAGTACGTGCCCGCCATCGTCCTTCCAAAACCGTGGGCAAGACCACTTATGACACTGATTTATGACACTGCGCCAGCAAGTTGCTGCCACGGGCTTCCCGGTTTGGGAGGAGCAGCGGTCCCCGCCTGATGATTTCTCAGGGAGATCACATCCCGCCAGCGGTTCAGACAGGTACAGTTAGCTTGGGAATCTCTTTGTGCTTTCTGGACGGGTGTTTTCGCGACGTGTCTTCTCAGGCCACGTGTTTTCCGGCGGTCCCACGCGAGCGGTGCTTCGCCTCTTGGACTGGATAGCGGATCACACGCTGCCGCCGGAGAAGATAGCCCCACATCATCGCACCGGGCGGCGGGGAGAAGAGGCGGCTTACTTTTACCTGAGAAGGCTGGGTTACACGATGGTCGCGCGAAACTTTCGCTCACCGCGCTGCCGGGGAGAGATTGACCTGATTGGATGGGAAGACGATATGCTGTGCTTCGTGGAAGTGAAAACGCGGACCACGCGCGACGTGAAGCCCGGAGAAGCGGCGGTGGACCGGCACAAGCGGCGGCTTGTGGCAGCGGTAGTGCGGGAATATCTGCGCCGCCTTCCACCTTCGTGCCAGTGGCGCTTCGACGTGGTCAGCGTATACTATGAAACGTCGAAGGCCAGCCAGCCGCAGATAGAAGTGTTTCGTAATGCCTCCCTGACGGCTTAAAATGAAAGATTCGTCTATCCTAATCAATGAGGTTTGGTGAGTGCCTGAGCTAAGAAAAGATCCTATTGTTGGCCGTTGGGTAATTATTTCTACAGATCGCGCCAAGCGTCCCACGGATTTTGCGCGTGAAAACGTCAAGTTGAAGGGCGGCTTCTGCCCTTTTTGCTATGGAAACGAGGGGAAGACTCCGCCGGAAATTCAGGCTTATCGTCCAGGATCGAATGGCGGCCCGGCATCGCAGCGCGATACTCCGGGCTGGACGGTGCGGGTGGTGCCAAACAAGTTTCCGGCCCTGGGCATTGAAGGCACGCTGAACCGCCAGGCCGAGGGCATGTTTGACCGCATGAACGGCATTGGCGCGCACGAGGTAATCATCGAGACCCCGGACCATAGTGCGAGCCTGGCGACCTTGCCTCCGAAGCGAATTGAAGACGTGCTGTGGACATTCCGCGATCGCATCCTCGATCTGAAGAAAGACCGGCGCTTCAAGTACATCCTGCTGTTCAAGAATCACGGCGAGGCTGCGGGAGCGTCACTAGAACACGCGCACTCGCAACTGATCGCGCTGCCGATTCTGCCGATTAACGTGGTTCAAGAGCTGGAAGGCGCGAAGCAGTACTTCCTGTATAAAGAGCGCTGCGTATTCTGCGACATCATCCGGCAGGAGACGGAAAATGGAAGCCGCGTGGTGGCCGAGAACGAGAACTTCCTGACCATCGCGCCTTACGCGCCGCGGTTCCCGTTCGAAACGTGGATTCTACCCAAGCAACACGAGTCGGCGTTCGAGAATTCGTCCTCGCACATGTTTGAGAACCTGGCTAAGGCGCTGAAGGGCCTGCTCACCAAAGCCGACCGCGTGCTGGATAACCCTCCGTACAATCTGGTGATCCATACTTCGCCGGCACAGGATCCTACCAACGACCACTATCACTGGCACATGGAGTTCATGCCCAAGCTGACCAAGACGGCGGGATTCGAGTGGGGCACGGGTTTCTACATCAATCCGACGCCCCCGGAGGAAGCCGCGAAGTTTCTGCGCGAAGCGAGCGTGGAGGAACCGGTTCCAGCGACGGTGGGATAGAAGCGTCTAACCCAAAATTAGAAAAAGAAGGGCACGGCATGAGCGCCGTGCCCTTTGCAGTTGAACGGAGAGAGAAGTTGATCGGGGAGGGCGAAAACTTGATGTGACCCTCACCGCAACTGTTGGTAGAAGATTAAAGCAGCCGCGCCCCGCGTGTTGTCATGAAAATGTAAAGGTTGGTACGGTGGAAGCGTGGCTGGATTGGGGCGGGAGAGTCTTCGAAGTCTTTATGCCTGGGTGCGATCTTGAAATTCTTCATGCCACGCCATCTGGATGGCTTCCAGTTTGCCTTCGTTAGATGATTTCGGATCGCCTTTGAAATCGGGGAGTTCAGTAACATAGCGATGCAGATCGGTGAAGCGGACGGTGAGCGGGTCGAGTTCAGGATGCCCCTCGGAGAGCAAGATACCAATATCTTCGGCGTCGTCCCAGGTTAGAGATTTTGGCATGGCAAGCTCCTTGCGAAGCACTCGGCATTCAGCCCAACCGCGACTATTCAAACTTGGGGGCTATGTCTCAGCTGCGAAGGCTGAATGCTGACGGCAGAGTGCTGGGTAGTGTCTGAAATTTGCGTTCGTGCCAGTTGCTCAATGTTGGGCCAGTCAATCTGCTGATTTACAACTGTGCCAGAAAACGACTTGGGAGAAATTTCAAACAGTTGATGGCTCGTAAATCGCCTGTTGCCGAACTTCTCTTGGTCAGGGGCTGTAAACGCTTTATGTATCGATGACTCTGCAATAGGCTCTTTGAATGGAAGCCACCGGTACTTGACTGATTCCCCATCGGTGTTGAGCACGACACCGATGCCAGGAATTTTCATGGAATATCCCAAATAGCCTGAGGTGCAGTACAGTAACATGAGATCGCCTGTTTGAATTTGCGATAGGGTGTACTTGGCAATGGGATGATATTCACCGGATTCCACCGCATTTTTCCCAGGCGGCTGCGGATCACCGAAAATGGCGACGAAGTAATTAGGCGAGTTCATTACTGATTGCTCCTTCCAAACCCGTTCTCGTTTTCAGACACCACCGAGTGCTGAAAGCTGCTTTTCAGTGGTGTTCTTCTGAAATGTAAACCTTGCCCGGCTTTGTGATCTGCACCTGGCAGCCGAGACGCGAGTTTAACTGCAAGTCGGCGGCCATGTCCAGGCGGTCGGCCTCGTCGTCGTCCATGGGCGAAAGATTCTCGGCGCCCTCTTTGATCCAGACATGGCAAGTGGTGCAGGCGCAGTTGCCGCCGCAGGCATGGTCGAGCGTGACTCCGTAGTTGAGCGCTATATCGAGGATCGACTCTTCCTTGCCGTGATCTTCGTAGGGCAGCTTGCCGTGCTCGTACTGCACCGTCTTGCCCTCGGGCAGGAACGTGATCTGTACCGTGTTTTCGCCGGGGGCTTCTTCTGTGGCTGTGCCGGCGCCTTGCGCTTTTTCTTCAGACATGATGCTCCTTCAGCTCCTTGTCGCTCATGCAGCGAGAGCGAGACGCTCTCGCGACAGCCGGCGAGACGCCGGCGCTACTTCACTCAAATTCTGCTTTGGCCATGGGATGCGGGGCCGTGGGGCCTTCGCCCATGTCGGCCTCGTCCATGGTTTTGCCTTTTAGCGCAGTCGAGACGGCGCTGTCCATCATCAATTCCGCCAGACGGGTGGTGCCTTGATTCAACGCTTCGATGGCTTTGCGGATCGCCTGGTAATCGTCCTCGGCATTCACTGCGGCCAAGGCTTTCTCCATCTTGGCAATCTTCTTCTTCTCGTCGGTGGTCAGGTGACCCCAGGCCGGGCTCTTTTTGCCTTTGTCGAGCGCGGCCAGAATGGTGGCAGCCTCGTTGCGCGCCTCGATGACCTGGCGCTGCCGGAAATCTTCTTCTGCGCTGTCGAAAGAATCGAGGATCATGCCCTCGACTTGCTCGTCGGTAAGGCCGTAGCTGGGCTGAACCTGAATTTCGGATTCCTTGCCGCTGCGCTGCTCGCGGGCTGACACGTTCAGGATGCCGTTGGCGTCGATGAGGAATTTAACTTCGATGCGCGCCATTCCAGCAGCCATCGATGGAATACCCTTGAGATCGAAGCGCGCCAGCGAGCGGCAATCCTTTGCCAGTTCGCGCTCGCCTTGCAAGACATGAATGGCGACGTTGGCCTGTCCGTCGACTTGGGTGGTGTAGTGCTGCGTCGCCGAGGCGGGGATGGTTGAGTTGCGAAGAATGATCTTGTCGGTGACTCCGCCTGCGACTTCGATGCCAAGCGACAGCGGGGTCACGTCGAGCAACAGCATGTTGTCGGTGGCTTCGGAGCCGCCGCCCAGAATGTTGGCTTGCACCGCCGCACCCAGAGCAACCACTTCATCGGGATTCAAATCAGTGTGCGGCTCACGCTGAAACAGCTCTTTGACCAGAGCTCGAATTTTGGGGATGCGCGTGGAACCACCGACGAGGACAACTTCGTCAATTTGTTCGGGCTTGAGGCCAGCATCTTTCAGAGCTTGTTTGCAGGGGCCGACGGTACGGTTGACGATTGGCTGGATAAGTTGTTCGAACTGCTCGCGCGTGATCTCGCGCAGGTAGCGCTTGCCTCCGGGCAGGTCGACATCGAGCTTCACCGAGGGCTGCGAGGAAAGCGCGATCTTAGCTTCGATCACGGCCTTGCGAATGGCTTGCACGGCCTCAGCGTTGCGGTGAAGGTCGAGGCCCAGGTCGCCGCGCGTGTCGTCGAGCGCAATCGTGATCAGCAGATTATCGATGTCGTCCCCGCCGAGGTGGGTGTCGCCGTTAGTAGCGATGACTTCGAAGATGCCGTCATGCAGTTTGAGGATCGAGATATCAAAAGTGCCGCCGCCGAGATCGTAAACCGCGACGATGCCGTTCTGCTTTTTGTCCAGACCGTAGGCCAGCGACGCAGCGGTGGGCTCGTTCACTAAACGCAGAACCTCGAGGCCGGCGATGCGACCAGCGTCTTTCGTGGCTTGGCGCTGAGCATCGTTGAAATACGCGGGCACAGTGATAACGGCTTTGCTGACCGGCGCTCCGAAGAAGCGCTCGGCATTGCGCTTGAGCTGGCGCAGGATAAGTGCCGAAATCTCTGGCGGAGTGGATGTCTTCTCACCCAGCTTAATGCGGAGAACTTCGCCGGCTTGCAGATCTTCCGCGAGGCGGAAGGGAAAGAAGTTGAGTTCTTCCTGAACGTCGTCAACGCCGCGTCCCATCAAGCGTTTGATCGAGTAAACGGCGCGTTCGGGGGTCTCGGTTAGATATTTGCGTGCGGCGTTGCCGATGACCGGCTGATTCTTCTCGTCGAGCGCCACGACCGAAGGCACAAGATTTAGACCGTCGTCCCCAGGGATTACGACAGGGCTTTCCCCCTGCATGAAGGCCACGAGAGAGTTCGTGGTACCCAGGTCGATGCCGACGATGCGATCAGTAGCCATTTGGTGATTTTGCGATTGGGTGATTGGGCAATTGAAAACCAGCACCTTTCAATTGCACAATCGCCCGATCACTCAATTACTCAATCTCCAGGACTTCACTCACGTCCCGCACCAGATTGCGGATGTAGTTACGGCGGTTCAGCAAGTCCACCATTTTGTCGCGCTTCTGCCTGCGCTCTTCTTCTGAGACGGGCTGACCATTCTGTTCACGTTGGATCATTCCATCCCACATTGTCCAGTGCCCCTGAAGCTCGCGCAGGAGCGCTTCCTGCTTCTCTTCGAGTTCGAGCTTCTGCCGGCCGATTTCTTCGATCAGGGCGGGATCGTCCTCGCCCATCTTCTTATGCATGCGCAATTCTTCGAGCTGCATGTTCAGCTCAAAAACTTCTTCCAACAAGTCCGGCGGAACGATTTGCTTCTTGACTTGTCCGCTAGAGCGCGCTTGCTCTGTCGCCGCCTTTGACTGCTCTTCCAGTTCCACGCCTTCCAGTTGCAGGAGATACTGCGTACGCTTGATGGGATCTTTCAAGGTTCGATACGCATCGTTGAGCAGGGAACTCCGTTGCAGGCTCCATTCCTGTTCTTGGCTCGCAGCGCGGGCGTTGAGATCAGGGTGCAGCTTGCGACTCAACTCATAAAAGTCTCTCTCCAGCGCCGGGACATTGAGATTCAACTTGCGCGGCAGAGCGAAGAAAGTGAAATAATCCACCGGCATCGGCGGTTGAACCTTGCCGCACGCCTCGCAGAAGTGGACGGCGCGCATGGTACCGCATGACCAGCAGGATTGAGTCTGCTCAGGCGCGGACTTTGCGGTCATTGGGGTTAAAGACGAATTTGTCATACTTCATTTCTCAAAAGCACTACTCACAACAAAGCCCAGAATGGCGCCGTGCTGGCGAGACAAGTGGCTTCGTGGTGAGATATCGCGGGCAGGAGTGCCCGCGCCACACTTTCACAGCCCACCATCAGGCGGAGAACGAAGTGCCGCAGCCGCACGACTTAGTGGCTTGGGGATTTACGAAGACGAATCCCTGTTGCATCAGCGTTTCCTGATAATCCAGAATCATGCCGTGCAGGTAGATGAATGACTTCGGATCGACGAACACGCGCACATCGGTGAACTGAAAGATGCGGTCGCGTTCGCGCGGCTGCGTGTCGAAGCGGATGTTATAGCTCAAACCGGAGCAGCCGCCGCCCTGCACGCCAAGGCGCAGCCCGCCCTGATCAGGCGAGATACCTTCCTTGGCCATCGCGCTGCGTACTTTGACCAAGGCTTTGTCGGTGACCTGAATGCCCTTGGCCGGCGCGGATTGCGATGGTTGCGCGGGTTGTGTAGTTGCCGTAGTCATTGTTCCTGACGCGGTACCTCCAGCGGCTAAAGCCGCCATAGATACGGGACGCTTGCGGCACGACAGAAGTCGTGCCCTTCCCGTGCCTCCCAGCGCATACGACGATTACTGCGCGACTGCGGAGGCAACCGGCTTCGCGGTCTCCTGCTTTTTCTTCCAGTCGCCGATCGCGGCGCGGATCGCATCCTCGGCCAGCACGGAACAGTGGATCTTCACCGGAGGAAGCGACAGCTCCTTCACAATGTCCATGTTCTTGATGGCGAGGGCTTGATCCACCGTCTTGCCCTTGACCCACTCGGTGGCCAAAGATGACGAGGCAATCGCGGAGCCGCAGCCAAACGTCTTGAACCTGGCTTCTTCAATGACGTTCGTGTCGCGGTTAACCTTGATCTGCAGCTTCATGACGTCGCCGCACTCGGGTGCGCCGACCAGGCCAGTGCCCACGTCCGCACTGCTCTTGTCCATGGAGCCGACGTTGCGGGGATTGTTGTAATGATCGATTACCTTATCGCTGTATGACATGTGCTCTCCTGAATTGCCTGAATTACCCCAGGGGCTAAAGCCCCGTCTCAATCAAATGTCTTACGGCACGACTGAAGTCGTGCCCTTCCCTATCTCGCCTACTCTCCCGCCCACTTCACATCCTTCAGATTGATACCTTCCTTCGCCATTTCATAAAGCGGAGAAAGTTCGCGCAGGCGCTCGACGGTTTCGATGACGCGATCCGCCACGTAATCGACTTCGGCGGCGGTGTTGAAGCGGCCGATGCCGAAACGAATTGAACTATGGGCCAGATCGTCGCCCGTGCCGAGAGCCTTCAATACATAAGATGGTTCCAGAGTCGCGGAGGTGCAGGCCGAGCCGCTGGAAACTGCGATGTCATTGATGCCCATCAACAGGGACTCGCCTTCCACGTACGCGAAACTGATGTTCAGGTTGCCGGGCAAGCGGTGCTCCATGGTGCCGTTGATGTAAGTCTCATCGAGGCGACTCATGATGCGGTCGCGCAGGCGATCGCGAAGGCTGGATAACTGCACCGCCTCGCGAGATATTTCTTCGGAAGCGATGGCGCAAGCTTTGCCCAACCCAACAATGCCGGGGACATTGAGCGTGCCAGAGCGCATGCCACGCTCGTGGCCGCCGCCATCGATGATGGCGGAAATCTGTACGCGCGGATTCTTGCGACGAACATACAAAGCGCCCACTCCCTTCGGCCCGTACATCTTGTGCCCGGAGATCGACATCAGGTCGATGTTCTGCTTGTTCACATCGATAGGAACCTTGCCAACAGCCTGGGTCGCGTCGGTGTGGAAGATAATTCCGCGCTCGCGACACAGCTTGCCAATCTCGGCAATCGGTTGCAGCACGCCGATTTCGTTGTTCGCGGCCATGATGGTCACCAGGATGGTCTTGTCATCCATGGCGCGCTTCAGATCTTCCAGATCGACCAGGCCATCTTTCTGCACCGGCAAGTAGGTGACGCGATAGCCGTACTTCTCAAGGCGTTTGCAGGTATCGAGCACAGCCTTGTGTTCGGTGACCGCTGTGATAACGTGCATGCCCTTCTCGCGGTACATCTCGGCCACGCCTTTTATGGCGAGGTTGTCACTCTCGGTGGCCCCTGAGGTAAAGATGATTTCCTTGGTGGTAGCGCCGATCAGTTTGGCGATGCGCTCACGAGCCGTCTCCACGCCCTCTTCGCCAGCCCAGCCGAAAGAGTGATTGCGGCTGGCGGCGTTGCCGAACTTTTCCATGAAATAGGGCAGCATCTCCTCCAATACCCGGGGGTCCATGGGCGTAGTGGCATGGTTGTCCATATAAATGGGCAGCTTCACTCCGTGAGGAGCGGCGTGCCTGGTGACTGGGAGTTGCTGGGGGACCTTTACATCCGTGCTCATAATTGCGTCTCCTACCTGGTTGAATGCCTAATCTTTAATTCTGCTTGCTAGACGATCGTTACCAGTTCCGCAGGCTTAGCCTGAGTGCTCTCAGGCGCTTCTGGCTCTTCCCGCATATGTGAGATCTTGATGCGCTTCAGTACCGCCTCGATGCTGTCATTCACCTTGCGCAACGGCTCGCGGATGTTGCAGCGATTGCTCTGACCGCATTCGCCGCGAACAGTTACACAGGAAGTGATGAATAACGGGCCGTCGATGGCTTCAATCACCTCGAAGGCCGAAATCGTATGCGCGGCGCGGGCAAGCCTGTAACCGCCGTTCGTCCCGTGCTGCGAATGGAGCAGACCAGCTTTTGCCAAGCGCTGCAAAATCTTGGCCAGAGCTTCGGGCGGAATACCGAAAGAATCGGCAACGTCTTTCGCGCTGGCGCTACGCGTTCCCTCGTGAGCGTGGTCGGCCAGGTGCTTCATGGCCATTAGCGCGTAGTCCGCTTTCTTGGTTAACTTGAGCATGGCAAACGCCGACCTCTAAGGGGCGGGACTGAATTGCGACCTTTTCCGTCGTAATTCATTCTACGTCTCCACGGTGCACCTGCGCAAGTCCTAACAGGCAGGCGCAGAGATAGCCATTGAATGGTAACTATTGGGGATTGAGTGGCTTACGTGTTGCCGATTATTTTGGTCGGATTTTCAGCCACTAACTTCATCCGCTTAGCTTCAGCCGCTTCAGCCGCTAACAATTACTGGAGCTTCGTAGTCGCCTAATCGACACCTGTGTCCAAACTTTTTTCCCACGATTTAACAAGGAAGTGCTTGACAAGTGACGAAGGGGGGCTAAAATACCGGAAATTCCCGCGAATCGGCCCCGCTTATTCCGCGAGGGCGGCGCTTCCGGATTTATGACCTCCAAGCCGTTCTCGCATTCTCAAAACGCTAAAAAACCTTGCAAGCACCCGCGCGTGCAAATTGTGAGCCGCGAAGAAGACGCCGAGTTTGTGGAATGCCTGGAGTGCCGCGAGGTATTCGAATCCAGCGAACTCAAAGACATGAGCATAGAGGAAACCGCCGAAGGCGAAGCCCAGGAATCATAGGCACGTAGTCCGCGCCGACTTACCTTTAGTAATCACCATTGTCATTTCCATATTGTCGTGTGGGGAAGGCGCCTGCTAGTCTGCAGGCCGGGGGCGTGCGTTTCCGCACGTGTAAATTGATGCCAGGCATAGCGCTGGTGGTCGACGATTCCATGCTGATCCGCTACACCGTGTGCCGTTTTTTGGAGGGGCGCGGGTTTGCGGTGGAATCGGCCACGAACGGGGTCGAGGCCTTGCAGATTCTTCAGCGCGTGCCGCCTGATCTGATCGTTACCGACATGAACATGCCAAAGATGTCGGGCAGCGAACTAATTACCGCCTTGAAGCAGAATCCGAAGACGGCGAACATTCCCATCATAATTGTTGCAGGCCGCGCCAGCGGATTCGATCAAAAAGAAAAGCGCTCCGACTTCGCCATTTATAAAGACATCGACATTGAAAGTCAGCTCGAAAAGGCCCTGGATGCGGTTCTCGGAAACGGCTACGGCCAAGGGGCGGGGAAGTAGGCCGGCTTTTGACTATGCGCAGGCCGCGGTTTGTGCTGCACAGACAGCACTAACGCAAGATAAGACTCGCCTCGGCTGAGAAATCCATCGCAGCAAAATCTTTTGCGAGGAATTTGGGATAGGCCGCGGCGGCAATCATGGCGGCGTTGTCGGTAGAAAGTGGCCGTGAGGGAAAATATACCGGCAGCCCATCCTGAGCGGCGCTTTGCTCGAAGGTCCTGCGCAATTCATTGTTCGCCGCTACTCCACCCGTGACGAAAAGCGTGGCCACGCCGTAACTGCGGGCCGCAGCCAGAGTCTTGCCAATCAAATCTTCCACCATGGCGCGCTGAAACGAGGCGACCAAGTCGAGGACTTGCTTGTCGCAATTCGCAAGATAGTCTTCGAGCTGCGGCTTCGAGATATTTGCCAAGGCATTGCGCCGCGCCGCGATGGAATGATGCATTGCGTAAACTTCAACGTAACGCAACACGGCAGTCTTGATGCCGCTGTAGGAAAAGTCAAAACGCGGGCGGGCAGTTTCGATTTCTGTGGGACCGCGGCGATCCCGGCGATCGCGGTGCTTGATCTGTGCGGGCGGGAACTTCACGGCGGTCGGATCGCCATGTGGAGCGAGCCGGTCGATGGTTGGGCCGCCGGGATATCCCAGGCCAAGCAGCTTCGCCACTTTGTCGAAGGCCTCCCCGGCTGCATCGTCGCGGCTGTGGCCGATGTTTTCGTACGTCCAGCCTTCATTTTTCTGCGCTGTCAGATACAGGTGGGTGTGTCCTCCCGAAACTACTAAGGCCAGCACAGGAAATTGCAGATCGCGATTGCCCTGCTGACGCTCTTCCAGCAGAACGGCGTGGATGTGTCCTTCGAGGTGATTGACTGCGATTAGCGGTTTGTCGAGGGCGAAGGCCAGAGCTTTGGCATAGCTGATGCCGACAAGCAGCGCTCCCGCGAGTCCCGGACCTTGGGTAACTGCGATCGCATCTACGGACTTGTAAGTCTGATTCGCTTCGGCCAGCGCCTGCCGCACGACGGGAACGATGGCGCGCAGGTGCTCCCGCGATGCTAACTCGGGTACGACCCCACCATAGGGCTGATGCGTGGCGATCTGTGAAGCCACCACGTTCGA
>WNFJ01249971.1_pt1 | contig 13579 bp, 7 predicted proteins | sample 5400461 | NCBI WGS metagenome assembly WNFJ01 (sample SAMN13153349, study PRJNA577476) | soil metagenome | isolation source: 115 cm saprolite on Douglas fir-dominated hillslope | place: USA:California | collected 2013-09-17 | reverse complement strand
GATTTAACTACAGCAATTCATCATCCTGCAAACAATTCCAGGAATTTAGTGCAGCGCGACACTCAGACGTGACACTTTGGGAAGCATCGTTCGCTACTCGTTACCAACACATTCAGTGCTATCTCAAATTAGACATGATTTACAGCGACAAGCAGGGAAAGAGTCGGCTCGAACACAGCCGCATGCTCCTGCGTTTGTTATTGACAATGCTCCTACCGCAGTGGTAAATAATGTCGCCACGAGATTTGCGGGGCCAAAGACAACACTTTGATTGGCTGGCCTCCATCGTTCATCAAGACACGTCGATATTCTCGAGCTTGCTCTTACTGCTCGTGTTGATAGCAGCGGCCGCCACGTCCGCCGTCACGTCATCTCTGACTGTACCCCCTGTCGCGGGGTTCTACGAAATAGCAAATGCTACAGCGAAAGCCGGTGAACGAGTCGGCAACAGAATATCTAAGTAGGCAGCAAATAGAAGAACAACTCGCAAGAGCACGCGCGATTGCGAAGGATCGGCGACCAGAATTTGTAATCTTAGGAACATCCACTCTCGTACGATTAGGGTTCTTGGAAGAGGCAGCCCGGTCATCGCTGGCCTAATCATCAACGGAAATGATTATTATGTCGCTCGGTTGGTCATGGTTACACCCCGGCGACCGGCGACCCCTGCTTGATTAACCACGTATCGTGGCTTGTCGTAAGTACCGAGTGCTTGGACAGTCTTCACGCAGGCCAGCGCCTCCGGGCAGAGCAATATCTATCTGCCTCTCAGCTTTTCAGTCGAGCCGATAGAGGGATCTCGCAGCCATTCACCATCGAATAGGAAGATGCAAGCCAACGCCGCAGGGCCAGCAACGCGGGGAAATCGAGTTGAGGTAACTCTATTAAACCATTTGTCTGCGTTTATTTACGCTGAATTCCTGACGGTCAGAAATCGTATCTGTCTGGCCTTTGTTGTTTCGCTTCTATACAAGGTCAGGTCGAATCACCAAGGTTTCCTTCAGCGCCGTGAAAGCTACGAGATAGAAGGTAAATGCAGGAAGCGTGGACGCAAGGCTAAGTGTGCAACCGCTCTTTAAAGAAGAGCACTCTTACATTCCGCAAGAAGGGTGTTTTCTGGAGGCCACTATGAAAGTCAATCTGAAGCTCTTCATCCGATGGTTTGCCATATTCTGCATCTTTTTCATCCTGGGATCTGAAGGCGCATTTGGTCAGGGCTTGGCCAGAATCTCCGGCACGGTGACGGACCCGACGGGGGCTGCCGTTCCCGGGGCGACAGTTGTTGCCACACGCTTGGCTACCGGCGAGAAGAACACGGTTACCTCAAACGGGGAAGGTGGATATGTCTTTCCGTCGCTGGCTCCGGCTGAATACAGCGTGGAAGTGACGGCAAACGGGTTTGCCGGTTCTTTGCAAAAGAGCGTCGTGCTACAGGCAGATCAGGCTGTCACGGTGAATGTGACCCTAAATGTAGGTAGCAGTGCGCAAACCGTCAATGTCGACGCGGCTCCTCCGCAGGTCGACACGACCACCGGAACTCTTTCGCAGGTCATCGACGAGAGGCGCGTCAACGACCTCCCTTTGAACGGGCGAAATGCGGCTGCGTTGACAACCCTCGTACCGGGAGTAGTGGTTGCACCCAGTGCCAACATCGATCAGGGACAAACGAAGACATTTCCTGTTGTCGCTGCGGTGACCATCAATGGCACCCGTGCGAACCAGGTGAACTACATGCTGGACGGCGGCAATAATGTCGACGAGTATACGAACGTCAACGCGCCCTTCCCTATGCCCGACGCGCTGCAGGAATTCAGTGTACAGACCAGCAACTACAACGCTGAGTACGGCCAGAACGCGGGGGGTGTGGTAAACATCATCACCCGAAGTGGCGGGCACCAATTCCATGGCAGCGCTCTCGAATATGTCCGCAACCGAGTCTTCAACGCCGCTAACTACTTCAGCTACGTCAATGGCAAAAAGACGGTCGATCCCTTGAAGCGAAATCAGTTTGGCGGTACGTTTGGCGGTCCGGTCATTATTCCGCATATCTATAACGGGCAGGACAAGACGTTTTTCTTCTTTGGAGTACAGGCGACTCGGCTCCGTACAAATGGAGTAGGTGGCACATCGTTCCTACCCACCCCGGCCCAGCTCGGCGGCACCTTTACCGGCCTCTCCAGTCCAATTTTGAATCCGAAGACATTGGCTCCGTATCCATGCACGCCGACCGGCAGCACCCTCACGTGCACGATCAATCCGAATGACTACAACAAGTCGTCGCTGGCGCTGCTGAAGTATCTCCCAACGATTAGCGGCAACGACGGCACGTACCAATTCTTCCGTCCAAGCCGCCAGAATTTCATCGAGTACACTGGCCGCATCGATCAGTCACTAGGGAAGAAAGACCACTTGATGCTGCGGTACTTCTATGACAGCTTTGACAATGCCGGCGTTCTGGACACAAGCAACCTGCTCAGCTACTCCGACCAGGCTGCGATCCGCTACCATAATGCGTTGATCTCGGAGACTCACACTTTTACCGATCGGCTTCTAAACAACTTCAGTCTCAGCTATCAGATTGAGAACGCATCGCGCGGACCGCTCGCGGGGGCCCCGAACGTCAACGACCTTGGGGTTAATGTATGGCAGCCGGCATTCAAACAGATCAACCAGATCCAGGTCGCAAATTTCTTCACGATTGGCGATAATCCGGCAGCTACCTTCCGCCGCAATAACTACACACTCGCTGATGATCTGCATTGGGTGGTCGGCAATCACACATTGGGATTCGGATTCCACGGGGAATTAGCGAAGGTCGATGTCGATAATCAGTTTCAGCAGCCAGGTATCTTCCAGTTCAACAGCAATGCATCCATTTCAAATCCTTTGGCAGGCTTTCTCCTCGGCGGTCTGACGAACTTCCAGCAAGCCTCCGGCCAGTATTTCAATAACCGGTATCACGTGACTGGATACTATGCACAGGACAGTTGGAAGGTGAACCGCCGTTTCACGCTGACTTACGGAGTGCGTTATGAGCCCTTCGCGCCCCAGCATGAAAAGTTCAACCGTCAGGGCATGTTCAGTCCTTCAGCGCGAGCAGCCGGTACCGTTTCTACTACCCATCCCAACGCCCTGGCCGGATTGCTGTTCCCAGGAGACGCAGGCTTCGTCGAGAACATGGTGCGGCCTATCTACACGCACTTTATGCCACGCGTAGGTTTTGCGTGGGATGTATTTGGTGACGGCAGAACCAGTGTCCGCGGCGGCGGAGGCCAGTTCTATGACACGCGTCTACCAGGTGTATTCGATAATATCTTCGCCAACTCTGTTCCCTATGTTGCTTCAGTGAACGTTCAATTCCTGCCAACGGCCCTTGCTGATTTCTCGAATCCTTATGCACGCGTACCGGGAGGGAACCCTTTTCCGGCTCCTCAGCCGCCTCCAGCCACTTATTTTACGACCGCAAACTATCAGTCTTCCGGGTATAGCACCTTCGACCCAAATACCTATAAGCTGCCGGTTACCTATTCCTGGAATCTGGCGATCGAGCAGCAGTACACAAGTAAGCTTTCCGGCCGAGTGGCTTATGTAGGTTCGCGAAGCAACCATCAATACGTTCCATCGGACATAAATCCTACTTACAACCAGGGTCCATCTGTTGGAAAACGCATCTATTTCTCGACGAATACGCTACAGAACTACACGCAGCAGATTGCTTTAGTGGACTCGGGAGGAAACGCAATCTATCACTCGCTGCAGGCTTCGCTGCAGAACCGTATGAACAATGGTCTGACGCTATTCTTCAACTACACGTGGTCGAAAGCGATCGACAACTTCCCATTCGGCGCTTCCGCGACGGCCGTGGTGCCAGGATCCGGTTACTCGCTGCCGGTTTATGAGCAAAACTTCAAACGCCTTGACTACGGACCTTCCGATTACGACCATCGCAATGTCGTTTCACTCTCCTATGTTTGGCAGTTACCGAAGTTCAACGGCGGAAAGGCATTCGCACGATTCGTCGTCAACGGATGGCAGACCAACGGTATCTTCGCCTTCCGTAGCGGTGATCCATTGACTGTTACCGGAGCGGGCAATAGCGGCACGAATCTGGGCCGCGAACGTGGAGTCTGGAATGGGCAGAATCCATACGGCGGCAATGCATGCGGAACCGTAACGACGGCCTGCAAGTCTTACCTGAATACGGCGAATTTCTCCACCAATCCGAGCTATACAGTGAATCTGCCACTATCGTACGGGAACGTAGTGAAAGGAAGTTTTGTTGGTCCGCAGTACGTGGATTGGGATGTCAGCGTCATGCGCTACTTCCCGATACATGAAGCAGTCCAGTTCCAGTTCAGGGCGGAGTACTTCAACGTACTGAACCACACAAACTTCGGCGATCCGAATGCCTCGGTTACCAACGGCGCCTTTGGCCGCGTCACGTCGGCGAGCGACCCTCGTATCGGCCAGTTGTCTCTAAAGCTGCTCTTCTAACGCAAAAATCGCAAGCTCAGCATACACTCGGGCGATCAGCCGGGCCTTGGCGTGGACATTGATGAAGCTCTCGCCTCAAAATTCCCCTATCAGCGCGCCTATCTTCCTATTGCCCGTAAGCTCGACGGAACGCTCACCGATTGGTGAAGCTCGCAATGTCCTCCCGGTCAAGGCTCGAGGCCGCCGATCAACGACAGTTTTCAATGGAGAATCATACAAAATGCCTGACACCATCTTTAGCAGCTTCGCCACGGTGAAGTACGAAGGCCCCGATACGGAGAATCCTCTCGCCTACCAGTGGTACGACGCCGAGCGCGTCGTGCTTGGGAAACCACTCAAGGAGCATCTTCGATTCGGGGTCGCGTACTGGCATTCGCTCGCGATGACGGGCAGCGATCCGTTTGGCGGACCGACCATCTTTCGCCCATGGATGACCTCCGCAGATCCGATCGCGCAGGCGAAGGAGAAGGCCGATTCGGCCTTCGAGCTTTTTCGCGCGGTCGACCTGCCATTCTTCTGCTGGCACGATGCCGACATTGCGCCTCCCGGCGACACACTGGCGCAGACGCTCAAGAACTTCCACACCATAGTGGACTACCTCGAAGAAAAGATGAGTAGTTATTCCACCAAACTGCTGTGGGGGACGGCAAACCTCTTCTCGCATCCTCGCTTCATGGCGGGCGCCTCGACAAATCCTGCCCCGCAGGTCTTCGCGTGGTCCGCGGCGACGGTGAAGAACTGCATGGAAGCGACCAAGCGTCTGGGCGGCTCGAACTATGTGCTGTGGGGCGGCCGTGAAGGCTACGAGACGCTGCTGAACACCGACATGAAGCAGGAACTCGATCAGATGGGCCGCTTCCTTTCGCTGGTCGTCGACTACAAACACAAGATCGGCTTCGACGGGCAGATCCTCATTGAACCGAAGCCCAAGGAGCCCACGTCGCACCAGTATGACTTTGACACTGCGACGGTGTACGGGTTCCTGAAGCGCTTTGGATTGGAGAACGAGGTGAAGGTGAACCTCGAAGCCAACCATGCCACGCTGGCCGGCCACAGCTTCGAGCATGAGATCGCCACGGCCGGGTCCCTAGGTATCCTAGGCTCGCTCGACATCAACCGCGGTGACGCGCTGCTGGGCTGGGATACCGACCAGTTCCCGAACGATCTGTGGACCTTGACGATGTCGATGTATCACGTCATCAAAGCGGGAGGCCTGGGGCAGGGCGGCTGCAACTTTGACGCCAAGGTCCGCCGGCAGAGCTTTACACCGGAGGACATGATTGCCGCGCACGTGGGTGGCGCGGATCTCTGCGCCCGCGCATTCCTTACCGCCGCGAAGCTCATCGAACAGGGCAAGTACGACGCGATCCTCTCGGAGCGCTACGCGGGCTGGAAGTCCGGCAAGGCTGCAGAGATGTTGGCCGGGAAGTTCTCGCTCGATGAGATTGAGAAGATGGCGCTCGAGGACAACATCAACCCGCAGCCGAAGTCAGGCAAGCAGGAGCAGATCGAAAACCTGCTTGTGCGCACCATCTACTCCGACAAGCTGTAGAGGAGCCGGTCCATGAGGTTGTGTTCAATCGCGAAGCTTACCGCGGTGCTGCTGTTGTCCCTGGCCTCCAGCCTGCTTCTGCTCGCCTTGCCTATGGGAGCGCAGACGCCTACGAAGCAAGATCCCTACCTGGATCCGCGGCTTCCGACAGCGCAACGCGTGGACGATCTCGTGAAGCGGATGACTCTGGCCGAAAAAATAGCGCAGATGCAGAGCGAAGCCCCGGCGATCCCGCGCCTTCATATCGCCGACTACGACTGGTGGAACGAAGGCCTGCATGGCGTGGCGCGTTCCGGCTATGCAACAGTTTTTCCGCAGGCGATAGGTCTTGCGGCGACCTGGGACACGGCATTGATCAGCCGTGTGGCCGACTCGATCTCAACCGAGGCGCGCGCGAAGTATAACGAGGCCCAGCGCCAAGGCAATCACTCCATCTATTACGGTCTTACAATCTGGTCTCCGAACATCAACATCGTCCGCGATCCTCGCTGGGGCCGGGGCCAGGAGACGTATGGCGAAGACCCGTTCCTTACCGGAGAAATCGGGTCGGCGTTCGTTCGCGGTCTGCAAGGAACGGATCCCGGTTTCCTGAAAACGGTAGCGACTGCGAAGCACTTCGCGGTTCACAGCGGGCCGGAGTCCGCGCGCCACAACTTCAACGCTGTCGTATCCCCGTATGACTTGGCGGACACCTACCTGCCTGCCTTTCGGAAGCTGATGGTGGATGCGCATGCCGCGAGCCTGATGTGCGCGTATAACGCGGTCGACGGTGCGCCTGCCTGCGCCAGCACCATGCTTCTGCAACAAACTCTCAAACGCGACTGGCACTTCGATGGATATATCGTGTCGGATTGCGCCGCTATCACTGACGTTGCCGTGGGACACAAGTTTGCCCCGGACATGGCTCACGCTGCGGCAGCATCGGTGAAGGCAGGCACGGACCTGAGTTGCGGCAAAGAATACGCCGCTCTGGAGGAAGCGGTCCAGAAGGGCTTGATCACCGAGGCCGAAATAGATGCATCCGTAAAGCGGTTGTTCGCGGCGCGCTTTCGCCTCGGCATGTTCGATCCGTTGGAGCGGGTTCCGTACAGCCGCATCTCCTTCAGCGAAAACAATTCTCCCGCTCATGCGGCGCTTGCCCTTCAAGCCGCGCGTGCGTCGATGGTCCTGCTCAAGAATGATGGCGGCGCCCTGCCGCTGAAGAAGTCGCTGCGGTCTGTCGCCATCATCGGACCGAATGCCGCCGCGCTTCCCGCGTTGGAAGGCAATTACAACGCCATCGCGGCGCGTCCGGTGACGCCGCTGGCCGCTATGGAGGCTCGCTTTCCCGGTCGCGTAAAGTATGCGCAGGGTTCACCCTATGTGGAAGGGTTGCCGGTTCCTGTTCCGGAAAGCCTCTTCTCTCCAGCACCGGACCGCACGGGGCAGCGCGGCTTGAAAGCGGAGTTCTTCAATGGCAGCAGCCTTAGCGGTGAGCCGGTGGTCCGCCGTGTCGACCGCAACATCGACTTTGACTGGAATGGCGCCGCGCCGGTGCCGGGGGTGTCCCCGACCAGCTTCTCCGTACGCTGGAGCGGGACGCTGACGCCGCCTGCTCCCGGCACCATCGGCTTCGGATTTTCGATGGCGCACTGCAGCACGTGCGAGGATGCCGAGACGGTGAAGGTCTGGCTGGATGAAAAGCTGGTCTATGACTTCATCCACCCTGCGACGCATGGACGCCGCGCTCCAACCCGTCCGTTCGAGTTGACCTTCAGCGATGTTCATCCGCACGCGATCCGCGTTGAATATACCCACGATGCTCCGCACTTCGGTGCGGGCCTGACCTTCAACTGGAAGCCTCCGGTGGATGTACTGCGCGAGCAGGCGGTAGCGGCCGCGTCAGGCGCCGATACGATCATTGCATTCCTTGGCCTCAGCCCTGAACTCGAAGGCGAAGAGATGCCTGTACATGTGGATGGCTTCGACGGTGGAGACCGCAACACGATCGAACTGCCCGCGGCTCAGCAACAACTTGTTGCCGCACTCGCAGGCACGGGAAAGCCCCTGATTGTCGTTCTAATGAACGGAAGTGCGCTTGCACTCCACGGCGCAGCCGAGAAAACAGCGGCGATTCTGGAAGCCTGGTATCCGGGGCAGGACGGTGGTACGGCGATCGCGGAGACTCTGTTTGGTGAGAACAATCCGTCGGGCCGGCTGCCGGTCACGTTCTACGCCGGCACAGATCAACTGCCTGCGTTCGACGACTACTCCATGAAGAACCGCACCTACCGCTACTTCACCGGCGCGCCACTGTACCGCTTCGGTCACGGACTCAGTTACACCAGCTTCGCATACGGCGGCGCGAAGCTGTCTGCAGCCAGGCTGCGGGCGGGCGCTCCGCTCTCCGTCAGCGTGCAGGTAAAGAACACGGGAGGACTGGACGGCGATGAGACTGCTGAAGTCTACCTGGTTCCCAAAGGAAGATCGAAGAGGCCCATACAAAAGCTCGTGAGCTTTAAGAAGGTGCATCTCAGGAAGGGGGAAACAAAGACTTTGCAAATGACGATAGACCCTCGCCAACTGAGCATGGTCGAGCAGGACGGCAGTCGAAGCGTTGAAGCCGGCGAGTATGAGATTTACGTAGGGGGAAGTCAGCCCCAGAAAGATGCCAGCATCTTTCTTACTTTCACCATTGAGGGCTCCGTTATTGTAGCTCCTTAGCCGGGCTGCCAGGAGCTTAGGCCCAGTGAGGTGTTTCGACGTGACGAGGAAAATCAGCAGGCGTTCGTTCGCTCAGGGTGCAGTCGCAACACTCGCGGCGATGAAGGCGCTGCCCCTTGTTTCGCAGACGCTGTCCGGTTCTGCCCGGGCACCTGAGTTCCGGACGGCCAACCAACGCTGGCAGGCCGCGTACGACAAGGCCTTGATGGTGCTCGCGAAGAATGTCCGCGTCTTGCCTCGATATGACAAGCCAGTGCTCATTGAAGGAGCGAATTACGCGGGAATCTGGCAGGAGTGCGGACCGCATGAGTCGCTGGTGTACCGGCACTTCAGGAAAGACGTCGCGCGAAACAGCCACATGACGTTCTTTGCGCTACAGCGTCCCGACGGACAACTTCCCGCGAACAACAAGGTGACTGAGACTGGCTTCGGACAGATCCAGATGGTGGTTCCCATCGCTGCGACCGCCTGGGAGCTGGCGCACCCCACCGGCGACGACGAGTTGCTTCACACTGCCTATGCGGCATGCTCGCGCTGGGATGCATGGCTTCTGAAGTACCGCAACACACGCGGCACAGGGTTGATCGAGGGCTTCTGCGCTTATGACACGGGCCAGGACAACAGCCCGAGGTGGGAAGGGATTCCGCCGCAATGCCCCGGTAAAGACGCAAAGCGTTATCCGCCGCTCCCGAGTCTCCCGCGACTTTGCCCGGACCTGTCCGCTACGGTATACGGCGCGCGTGTGGCCCTATCCGCAATGGCAAAGGCTCTCGGTAAGATGCCGGAGTCACAGGAATGGACCAACAGCGCAGAACAGATTCGAGGTCTCATCCTCTCCAAGCTGTATGTGCCCGAGGATGCGGCCTTCTACGACCTGGATGCTGAGAACCACTTCGTGAAAGTGCGTTGCGACATACTCAGCCGCATGTGCGGCGAACACGTGGTGGATCAGAAACTCTTCGATGACCTATGGAAACGTCAGATACATAATCCCGCCGCATTCTGGGGCCCTTTCCCTCTGCCCTCCGTGGCATTGGACGACCCGCGCTTCGTGCGGCCGATTCCACGGAATACCTGGGGAGGCCCCTCACAAGCGCTCACAGCGTTACGCGTGATCCGCTGGTTCAACCACTACGGTCGCGCTGCAGAGTTACATGATGGACAGATGGTGCGAAGCGTTGCAACGCGACATGACATTCCGGCAGCAGATGGACCCGCTCAACGGTGAATTTACAAAGGAAGACTTGCCCAGCTATTCGCCGGCAGCGCTCGTCATGATGGAGTACACATGGCGTCTCGCCGGCGTGTGCGAGCAGGCGGAGGAGTTGCAGTGGAACATTCGCCCTGGGCATCCGGCGGCCAACTCCGCTTACTTTCGCATTGCGACTGACGCTGGTCGTATCGCGGAACTGCAGTACAATGCCACCGGCGCCGTGCTAAAGCTGGATGACCGTACGGTCGCCAGTGTCCAATCAGGCACTGTGCGCCTCGTGACTGATAAGGTAGCCAAGCCAGCGGCGCTGCTCGGCATTCATGAACAAGTTCAGAAGGTGTCGCTGAGGCTTCCCGGCCATCCAGCCCGCAACTACACAGTGCTGCCGAACCAACGGATAGCCCTCTAACCCGCAGTTATGAGCTTGACATGCGGGAGCGCTACTCACAAAGGAGTGTAAGGGATGCTCACAAGAAGAGGCTTCGTCTCGGAGGGATTGAAAGGCACGGCAGCGCTGGGGATGTTGTCGCTCGCGCCTCCCCTGCTGAGTGGCTGCGCCCACCGCGTACAGGCCCATGCCGGCCTGCTCGGCTCGCTCGACGACGTCAAGGGGAAGCGCTCGCTACGGGCTCATGCGCGCAGGAAAGCCTTGCTGTCCGGGTCTGCCGTGCATGTGGACAAGATACTCACGGACCCCGAGTATGCTCACGTTTTGAGCGAACAATGCGACATGCTTGTGCCGCATGTCGAACTCAAGTGGGTGGCCCTGCGTCCGGCGCGTGATCGCTTCAACTTCACGCAGGGAGATGCTCTGCTCGCGTTTGCCGACCGCAATCACATCAAAGTCCGCGGACACACGCTGTGCTGGCACGAGTCTGTGCCGGACTGGATCAAGCAACCGGAAAACGCAAACGATACGCGTCAGCTATTCGTGGACCACATCCAGACAGTGTGTAAACATTTTGCCGACCGCTTGCACTCGTGGGACGTGGTGAACGAGGCGATCCTGCCCAAGGATGGCCGCCCCGACGGCCTGCGCAAATCCTTCTGGTTCGAGCAGGTCGGCCCCGACTACATCGACCTTGCCTTTCGTACCGCCCGTGCCGCCGATCCGCACGCCTTGCTAACCTACAACGATTATGGCGTTGAGTATGACAACGAAGAAGATGCGGGCCGCCGGAAACTCATTCTGGAATTGCTGCGCGGCATGAAGCAGCGCGGCGTTCCGCTCGACGCGTTTGGCATCCAGAGTCACATCAAAGCCGCGCAGCCCGACTCGATAGGCAAGGGGCTCTCAGAGTTCATGGACAGCATTCGCCAGATGGGTCTCCAGATTTTCCTCACAGAACTCGATGTGAACGAGGACGACATCAAGTCCGATGATGTTGCACTGCGGGATGCCGAGATCGCAAAGACGTACCGCCAGTTCCTCGATGTTGCGCTGGCGAACCCTGCGGTAAAGCTCGTGCTTACATGGGACATCAGCGATCGCTTCACGTGGTTGAACGACGGTCCTACCCATCACCGGAAGCAGCCTGACAGGCCCCAGCGCGCTCTGCCGTTCGATAGCAATTACCGGCCTAAAGAAGCGTTCTTCGCAATGCGCGATGCCTATGACGCAAGGCATCTGACCCCAGGTCACTTCATTCACGAACAGGAGCATCGATGATTCGCAGAGACTTTCTTCGCAGCGGAACGACTGGCGCTATCGGCGCGCTTCTACCCCTGGCGATCGAGGCAGACGCACAGGCTCCGCAGCTTCCAGGCAGGCCGTCTACGCGCTTCGATGTGCGAGCGTTCGGCGCGGTCGGAGACGGAAAGACAATCGACACGCCGGCCGTCAATCAGACGATTGAAGCGGCCGCGGCCTCGGGCGGCGGCACCGTGCATTTTCCTGCGGGAGTTTACGCCTGCTACACCATCCGTCTGAAGAGTAACGTCTCTCTGTTCCTCGATGCCGGAGCGACGATCCTGGCGGCCTCCGTTCCCGACCAAGGGACAACTACCGGCGGGTACGATGCAGCAGGGCCGCCGCCGGCATGGGCGGCCTTCCAGGATTTTGGCCACGCGCATTGGCCGAACAGCCTCATCTGGGGCGATGGCCTGGAGAACATCTCCATCTTCGGCCCCGGACTCATATGGGGCAGGGGACTCAGTCGCGGAGAGGCAACGGAGCTGCCGCGGGCCGAAAGTCCAGGAGTCGGCAACAAGGCAATCGCGCTGAAGAACTGCCGCAACGTCACGTTGCGTGATTTCAGCATGCTGATGGGCGGACACTTCGCCATCCTGCTCACTGGAGTGGACAATGTCGTCATCGACGGGCTGACGATCGATACGAACCGCGACGGCATCGACACCGACTGCTGCCGCAATGTTCGTGTAGCGAACTGCGCCGTCAATTCACCATGGGACGACGCTATCTGTCCGAAGAGTTCCTTTGCGCTGGGTTATGCGCGAGTGACCGAGTACGTCACCATCACGAACTGCTACGTCACCGGCGCGTATGAGTACGGCACAATGCTGGACGGCACATGGAAGCTTCACACCTACTCCGAAGAGCGGAAGGCTGTGGGTCGCATCAAGTGTGGCACAGAATCCAACGGCGGATTCAAGAACATCACCATCTCCAACTGCATCCTGGACAAGTGCCGAGGCTTCGCGCTGGAGACGGTCGACGGCGCTCACATCGAAGACATCACAGTCACGAACATCTCCATGCGCGGCGTTATCCATTCGCCGATTTTTCTGCGGCTCGGGGCCCGGATGCGCGGCCCCATGGGAGTGGCGCCGGGAATCATGCGGCGCGTTCTCCTGTCCAACATCACCAGTTCTGGCGCGGTCTCCGAATATCCTTCCATCATCGCGGGACTACCGGGTGCTCCGATTGAAGACATAAAGATCAGCGATGTGTACCTGCATCAAATCGGAGGCGGCACCTCCGCATGGGCAGCGCGTAACCCTCCCGAGGGGGAGAAAGCCTATCCTGAAGCCGACATGTTCGGCACTCTGCCTGCCACCGGCTTCTTCATCCGGCATGCTCGCAATCTCGAGTTCACCAATGTTCAGATCGCCACGGAGAAACCGGACGCCCGGCCCGCAGTTTGGGCCGAAGACGTCAAGGGGCTGGATATCTTTCGGTTGCGTTGTGAAAAGTCCGCAGACGCTTTCCGCCTGCGCCATATCGAATCTTTCAGGACCTTCGGCAGCCGCGATGTGAAAGATAGAACCCTCGACACAGCGAACGACGAAAGGTTCTGAATGAGTTGACGACAGTTTCGGGGTACGGGCCACATCCAACCGAAAACTTCCATTTGGTCATTCCCGGGAACTGCGAAAATTGTAAGTCTCTGATTCTACGGGCTGCAGAAAGGGTTGCGCCCGCCGCTCTCGTCTTCAATATCAGCATTGAATCGATCGTAAGCCGCGTTGATTGCTTGATTGCCGCTCAACAAAATCAATGAGTTGCAGAAGCGCATCTACGCTAACGGAGGTTTTCGGCTGGATGTGGCCACTACCCCGACTTTGGCTGCTGCGGTTGTCATGTCAACGAACATATGCCAGGGTGGCTGTTATGTCAACCTGCTGTTGATATGCTTTCGGCAGCCATGTCCACCAAA
>WNFJ01301421.1_pt1 | contig 13580 bp, 13 predicted proteins | sample 5400461 | NCBI WGS metagenome assembly WNFJ01 (sample SAMN13153349, study PRJNA577476) | soil metagenome | isolation source: 115 cm saprolite on Douglas fir-dominated hillslope | place: USA:California | collected 2013-09-17 | reverse complement strand
CGAGCGTCCTATGGCCCCGATTTCGAGCAAGCCTTCTGCGGGTACCAGAGGTCAAGCCGCGACTCACTGTCTACAAACAATAGAGCTTTCGTTTCCTTTAAGAACATCGTTTGACATGGTAGCCTGTCGAAACGGAGCGGATTTCATTCTTGCGATCGATATTTCTCGCGGCAGTGCTTCTCATGCTTCTCGTAGCTTCAACGAGTCCGGTAAGCGGTTTAACCCAACAATCAGGGTTCTCGATTAGCATTGGCTCGGGGGTCTCCAATGTTTCCCTGTCGGTCAGCATCTTCCAGAACCTTACCTCCCTCGACCCATCCTTTGCCCTTCCTCAAGGTCGCGGCGTATTGACGGAATCTAACTCTACGACTTTCGCCTCGATGATTCAGAGCGCCCTCAAAGCGAGAAGTCCCACGGCCAATGTGAAGGCACTTCAACTCGAAGCTGTTTCGACAGCGTGGTCCAACACTACTAGCACCCAGTGGCTGAACATGAGCATCAATTTCAGAGTCGATGGGATTGCGGTCAACAATAACGGTGTAGAGCAAGTAGATACCTCGTGGAGGTCCTTCGCTTTAGCTTCCAACATGACCATCGGCTCGCTTGAAGTGAATAACATTGGTTCAGCATATCTGGGAGAGATAGCGAGGTACATATCTGGACTAGCAAACACCAAGCTCGTAATTTTTACGTTCCACATTAACAGCCAAGCCTTTTCACGGCAACGCTTTCCTGCTGCGATCGGAATGGTGTCTGTCCTCAATTTCTCAAGCTTAGCAACCCAGCTCTCCAGCTGGGCTGAAGCCTATAATTCCACAAGCAACACCGTTTACTGGACATCGAGCAAACTTCCGACTTTTGGGGTCCTAGTAACTGAGACTGTAAACGAGGCCACGCCGACTAAAGTCGCATTCGAACTGGTGTACAGTTTCAATAGGGCTGTAATAACGGCGCCTCTCAGGTCCAGCGTCAGTGGAGACAAGATTACTGTGGTTTTTGGAGATACCCCGGCAACATTGATGGGAGTTATTATCGCGTCCGCATCCGCGATTGCAATTGGAACAGCCTTCTACGAGAAGCGAATTTTGGGAAGGACACCCAACAAGAGAGCGAGACGCTGAGTCCAACGTATTAGTCGCGATTGCGAATCGGACCAGCTGTCGATATGCCAGCCCTTTGATGGGTGCGGGGGGTGGGATTCGAACCCACGAAGGCCTTCGCCACAGGGTCCTAAGCCCTAGGCAGACTCGAGACGCGAGCCTACTGCCCATTTGACCTGGCTATGGTACCCCCGCTCGCAGGAAAAGGACTGAGATGGTCTAACCAAATTAAGCCCTACGGTCGTCTAGACTCGAACGTCCACACACATGATGACGAGAGGTGGATCTAACAAGAGCCATTGTGAAGTGCTCCGGGCGGGATTTTCAGCGGCCGAGCGCCGCTTTTGAACCCGCGATCAACGGCTCTAGAGCCTCCAGCTTCTCCGCCGCTACCCGGCAACGCTCGACTGGCCGCCCAACGGTTCCCGTTAGGCTAAGGCCGCTATGCTAAACCGGGCTACACCACCGGAGCATCATTCTGGGCCAGGCTCTCATGGTCTTTTACCTTTTGTCAAGCCTGAACATATAGAGCTTAGACTGGTTTGGAGCTTTCCCAGAGAAATTCGAAGTAGCTTTTTCCAAATCTTACGAGTCCCGCGTGCTCTGAAGATATGGCAAGTGTGAGTCCTTTCTCAGGTTCCTCACCAAGCAAGATGATGATCTGATTGCTGTCTGAGATCATTCCGCCGCCGAACATTTGCTCCCGGACTCTGACCTCTGCCAGCCCCTTCAGCTTTCTGATCGAGTCTTTGCCGGTGAGGCTTGGAACCATTATCGAGACCTTGATTCCTCGACTATTCATGAGCGACAGGAGGGGCGTGGCAATGGAGATTACGGATTCTGGAACAATAGGCATGGCAACTAGGAGCTCTCTCTTTGTTCTCCCAAGAGTTTCCCTGATTCTATCCAGAATGTTGTTCTGTCCTCTAACTATCCATATGTCCGGTCTTTCTTGGACTCCTTTCTTCTCATATAGGGGTTGCAGCTCTGACATGGCATTAGTCTGACTGGACTTGAGTGTGTTCTCCATTCGTACCCTGGATGACTCGAGGGCAGTAGCCGGCGGTTTGGGAAAGTACTTGCTCGGTCTACCCTGCTCGCTCTCGACCCAACCCTTTCTCTCTAGATTCCCCAGAATCTCGTAGATCTTCGAATAGGGAATGGTCGCTGTCGTGCTGAGCTGGCTTGCCGGCATTGGTCCCGACTCGACGAGGGCGATGTACGCTTTTACCTCGTATTCAGTGAGCCCAAAGTCCTTCAGAGCTCGTCTTGTCGTTTCAGAAACCATCATTGAATCGGTCTTCCCGGTTGACCTAGACGAGCCGCTTCATATCCTCCTCATGGTAGGAGAGCGTAAATAGCAACAGAGTCATTCTAGTCAGGCCTCGCGCTGTGACTTATCCTTTGGTCGACAAGAATCTAGTTATGGAAAAGCTGAGGGACGTGCTCGATCCTGAAATCGGTCGCAGTATCGTGGATCTCAACATGGTCCGAGACATTACCATTAGCGATGGGAATGTTAATGTGAAGATCGCCCTCACTGTAGCTCACTGTCCGCTCGCAAAGACTCTCCAGGCGGATGTGGAGAATGCTGTTCGGAAGATCGAACAGGTGAGTTCGGTGAAAGTCGAAACAACAACTATGTCAAGAAAAGAGCTCGATGAATTGAAAGTCAGACTACACGCAGGGGCAAACCATTCGCCTGCACCGAGGACTCGAGCCGGCGTCGGTCCTGGAATTGAACGTCTTGGGAAGCGAGGTATACGTAGCGTCATCGCCATAATCTCAGGAAAAGGCGGGGTCGGCAAATCCTTTGTCACAAGCATGCTCGCCGCAGAACTAAAGAGATGCGGATACGAAGTCGGAGTGTTGGATGCTGACCTCACTGGTCCCAGCATAGCTAAAGTGTTAGGGGTGACTGGCAAACCCTACAAGGGTCCCGGAGGTGGCATCGTGCCGCTTCGGACGAAAACGGGGATCAAGGTTATGTCCATCAACCTCGTCTTAGAAGACCCAAACACTGCTGTAGTCTGGCGGGGACCAATTGTCAATAGTGTAATTCGTCAGCTGTACTGGGATGTAGATTGGGGTGACCTACATTATCTTCTCGTCGACCTCCCTCCCGGGACAAGTGACGCTCCCTTAACAGTCTTCCAATCGCTTCCATTGGATAGCGTTATTGTAGTCTCCTCGCCGCAAGACCTTGCTTCCATGATTGTAGCGAAGGCAGTGAACATGGCCAGGAAAATGGAGGTCCCGATTCTAGGTCTTGTTGAAAACATGAGTTATCTCAAGTGTCCCGGATGCGGGGAGACGATTAATCTATTCGGAGCACCAAGGGGTGAACAGCTGGCTGCAAGTCTCGGCCTACCGTTCCTTGGAGCGGTTCCACTGGATCCGGCCATTGCGCAATTGTCTGATCAAGGGAAAATAGAGGATTATTCTAATCCAATAATCGCCGAGATTGCGGATGAGCTCAGGAATCGAGCTACCAGACAAGTTGAACAGCTTACACAGGGCCTCCCAATCGCCTGGTCCATTGAGCCAGACCAATGACAAACGCCAGAGGCCTTCCTCCTTCGTGCTAAGGTTGGCTGGCCCCGAATCTTTTAACGCAAGTTCCACCTTATCTAAGCTCAAGAGAGAAGGTTAATCGGTATGGTACCCAAGAACAGAGCCTCACGTGGAAGTTCAAAAAGAAGGGCGCGAGCGAAGAGCAAACCGGCCAAGGGTTCAAAGGCACAGAGACCGTCGAAAAGGCCTGAAACAAAGAGAGTCGAAACCTCCGTACCCATTCTGCCTCCCGTCCCTATCGAGCCAGCTGGCCGAGAGGGTTACAGGATAACCGTAGAGGACATACGGGGCGAGACCGTGATCGGAGACCTTCTAGTCGCCTTTCCCCGAACCCGGGACGTCCTAGCTCGAAACGGCTTGAAGCTCGAAGCAGAAGACGCCGGGGATATCTACATAACCCTCGACGCTTTCTCAGCCTTGAACGGTCTTAAAACCGAAATCTTGTTGCAGGCCGTCGTTGGCATCGCCAAAGAATCGGTTCCCCAACAAGTTGCCCAGCAGCCTATCCAACAGATGGCAGTTACACCCGCGATATAGACCTCTACTATCTCGTTTCGACTCGAAGATTGAATATCCAACAACTTAGAATGTCAACAAGTTAGACGAATCCTTAGTCTTCAAGTTTGAAAGCACGTGCTCGAATCCTGATCAGTGGTCTTGTCCAAGGTGTACTCTTTCGACGCGGAATAGCCGATACTGCGCGACGGGTTGGAGCCACTGGTTGGGTTCGAAATCTTCCCGACGGAAGAGTTGAGGCCATCGCGGAGGGGGATAAGGAAATTCTCGAGGAAATCCTTCGGTTCTGCAATATTGGTCCTCCAGGTGCGAGGGTTAGTAGCCTTGAAGTGGAATGGTCTGAGTTCAGGGGGGAGTTTCGGGGGTTCAAGATAACTCATCAAGCATAGGCCCGTGGCAACCGTTTATGCCAATGGGCTTACGGTGCCAAATTCCTCGTAATACTTTCGGGCTGTGGCCATGGCTTGATCGAGTCGCTTGAGGATAGTTTGGTATTCGGGATGGGAATCTCCCGCGAATAAGGCAGCCTTCGAGAAATACTTGTTCACTCCATCTGCGTCGCCTCTCGATAATGAGATTCCCCCCGCGATCCTGTACATCACTTCGGCTCTCAGTTTGTTACCTTGGGCCTCATTGTCTTGCGCCTCTTTGAGCACTGCGTCTAGGGGTAACAAGATTTTTTTTGGGTCCAAGAACATCAGATGCGACATAGCTTCGTATAGGTCTGCGTCATCACCGGATAGCGCCCGCAGCCTGTTGGCGTTAACCGATTCAGGCGCAGTCGGGTCAGACTGCTCCTTCTGTTTCCGCTTGCTAAGGCCCAGCTTCATAGATTCTTCGCTTATCTCCTAGATGGCTCGTAAGCTCTTTTAGTCAGCAATTTAAGAATTGACTCGTCGGAGTCAAGTCAAGTAGATCTCGATTGGAGGGGAAATAGGGTGAGTTTTGAAGACAAAATGATTCGTAAGAGAGAGTCCAAGGACAAGGCCCGTCGTCGAAAGAGGGGGCCCTACCGAAAGTCCTCCAGCGGAAGGATCGTCAAGTACTAGACGCTTCGATCACGCTAACTCGTTTTCGCTCCCGCCCAGTTTCACCTAATGCCGAAAATCGGGAACATGGCCCGCAAGAGTGATGGAGATGTTCGATTCTATTGAGACGTTTAGTGCTGAATCGGGATTTTTCTGTACTTCGCGATGCTGCCAGGCTCAATGCTGACAGTTTCGGCGCAGCTGTGATGTCCGAAACAGATCGTGCAGTGCTCAACGTCCCAGCTAGGGTCGACCCTCCTACACGTCTCACACATGAGGCCCAGGGCACGGATGTCGGTGCAAGCCTGACAGAATTTTTTCGAAACGTCAAGCGGGTTCGGATCTCCGACCAGCGTGGAGGCGATATCTCTGCTGATCTGACGGACCTCGTCGGCAGCTTCAAGGTCTACCGCTTCTCCACGGACTTGATGCCGGTACTTGCTCACTGCCGCTTGTGTGACTCCCAAGCGTTCTGCGACTAGCTCCTGTTTCAATCCGTAATCTTCGATGAGCTCACGGGCTACCATGGCTCTTAACGCAGGAATGACTGATTTCGCGGCAACTTCGCAGGGAATGATCAAGAAGAGGCCACCATCAGACTACCGTAGAATCTATTTAAACATGACCTATGTCATAATTTTACAAACTAGAAGTTGCTCGACAAAATCCCCCGCCTATCAGCGGTATTCCCGATTTCGGAGCCACTCCAAACTTCCGCTATGAATCGTTTGGGATAGGTCTGAGAAAGGGCAGGTTTCTTGTCGGCATCCGCGCTCCTTTTCGCGGAACCTATAAATGAAAACGGGAGGCCTAATGCTAGGGAGAGCTATGGTTACCGTCGAGGCAGTTGAGAAGGAACTCGAAAAAGTCGTTGACCCAGAGATCGGACTTCCAATCACCGAAATGCATCTGGTTGACGAGATAAGCATCCAAGATAATGGGGAGATATTCATCAAGTATCATCTCACCGCGCCGTTCTGTCCGCCTATCTTCGCAGAAGACATTGGAATGAATATAAGGACACTGACATCCAAACTTGAAGGAGTCAAAAAGGTCACAGTAGTACTTCATGGACACGCCCTCGCAAACGAGATTAATCAGAGAGTCAACCCCGGTTACACTGCTCCGCCAGCCCAGACCGCATCAGGGGCTCAGCCAAGAGTGTGAATCAGCCAATTTTCTGTCTTTTAGACACTGTTCGGTCGAGAGTATTCCAAACCAGTCTTTGAAGCACTCGAGTCAAGGCCCAGTTGGCGATCTATCTCGAGGCATCATACAAGAAGGCTCCGAGCAAGCCTCCTAAGACAGGTCCAACGACATAGATCCATAGATTACCAACCGGGGTAAAACTGAAGACTGTTGAGGCTATTGTCGGCCCCCATGTTCTAGCCGGATTAAGAGACGCCCCTGAAATTGGCCCGAACATCCAGACGATGGCCGCTAGAGCAAATCCTATGGTGACTCCGGCCCGGCTCGGGTCCGCAGCCTTGTTCGTGGCCCCGAATATTGTGAAGACAAGAATAGCAGTTCCAATTACCTCGGCCAGAAGTACGGCACCTATTCCGAATTGCGGGCTTGGAATAGTATCGCCTAGAAACGTTGACTGTGCAGCCTGGACGAGTCCTCTATTGTTGCTTGATGTCCATAATGCGAGCTGGACGAAACCCGCGACGGTTGCGCCGGCAAGTTGGCCGAGAATGTAGGGCGCCACTTTCTTTGTTTCAATCCTCCGGGTAGCCCAATGAGCGATTGTAACCGCAGGGTTGATGTGAGCACCGGTTAGCCGTCCTATCGTATAGACCGCCAATAAAAGCGCCACCCCATGGGCAAGGCCGATGAAGCCGAGACCAGCGCTCGTGACCGAGCCATCGAGATACGTTACAGCTATGATTGTCCCTGGACCAATCATGGTGAGAAGAAAGGTTCCGTAAGCCTCGGCTAATGCCGCGCGTCCGGTTTGGTTCATAGCGAAGTGAGTTCTCGCAGTACTCTGCGTATATAGCGCTTGTTTTCAAGTCGCTGAGCGACTTCGACCCCCAAACGAGGCTCACCTGTTCCGCTGGGCAAAGAATTTTCTATGGTAGACGATACTGTAATGGTGCGGGAATTTGACAGTAACAAACAGTTTCACCTGGATGATTGGCGGTCCTCAGGGCAGCGGGATCAATTCGGTTGCAGAGAACTTTGCAAAAGCCTGCATTAGAGGAGGGCTTCACATATTTGCCAACATCGAATATCATTCTAACATCAAAGGGGAACACAGCTACTACAGGCTAAGGGTAGAATCAAAGGCGCCTCGCTCCCACGTGGACTGGGTAGACTTATTGGTCGCCCTCGATCGAGAAACGCTATTTGGTGACATGAACAAGCCTCACCCGACTCATCGGGGTCATAGACACGAGGTTAGCCCTGGCGGCGGAATAATCTACGACCGCAGCCTGAACCTTACACCTGATTCTTTCGGGCGTGATGATATCAAACTCTTTCCCATTCCCTACATGGATCTACTTGTTGATGCGCTCAAGGAGTTCGGCAAGGACAAGGAGCTCAGCAAGTACCAGGTAATGGTCAACACGATCGCTCTAGGCGCTTCACTGGGCCTAGCTGACTATGACTTCGATCTTGCGACAGAAGCTATCAGAGAAGGGTTCACGGGACGAAAGGCCGCGCTCGGAGATCTGAATGTCAGCGCCGCAAAACACGGGTTCGATTACGCGAAGAAGAGTTTCGGAGAAGACGCCTTTCCGACAAAGCTCCGAAAACAACCACTATCAGGAAAGAGAATGATGATCAGGGGCGTCCAAGCGGTCGCCATCGCCAAACTCAAGGCCGGATGCGGATTCCAAACATACTACCCGATCACACCAGCCACGGACGAAAGTGAGTACTTGGAGTCCCATCAAAAAGACTACAACATGATTGTTGTACAAGCGGAAGACGAGATTTCCGCGATCAACATGGCGACAGGCGCCGCCCACGCCGGCCTCAGATCATCAACTTCCACATCTGGACCAGGATTCTCTTTAATGGCTGAAGGTCTGGGATGGGCAGGAATAACTGAGGCACCTGGACCAGTTGTGGTGCTATACCAGCGGGCGGGTCCCGCAACCGGGCTGCCAACCAGAACTGAGCAGGCAGATCTGAGATTCGCTCTTCACGCTGCCCACGGAGAATTTCCCAGAATCATTATCGCACCGGGAGATGTGGTCGAAACCTACTATGACACGTTCGACTCATTCAACTACGCGGAACACTACCAGGTGCCGGTAATCCTGCTAACTGACAAGTTTCTGGCGAGTACGTACCAGGACATTGTTCCATTCAACGGCGACGGTCTGAAGGTCGATCGCGGTGACATAGTCCGAGAATCAGATTTGGCCCAGGGCACAGATTACAGACGCTATCGCTGGACAGAACTAGGAATTTCGCCTCGAGCGATTCCAGGTCAGAAAGGTGGAATATTCTGGACAACTGGAGACGAGCACGACGAGTATGGTCACATCACCGAGGCACCGGATATCCGGATCAAGATGATGAGGAAGAGAATGCGAAAGGTCGAGTTGGCAGGACAAGTTATTCCGGATTCAAAGAAGGCAACTCTGCACGGACCCAAGACGGCTCCGATTACTCTCGTCGGCTGGGGATCCTCGAAGGGCGCGATACTCGATGGAATGGAAGACCTCAAGAGCGATGGGATAGAAACAAACTTTCTACAAGTGCGATACGTCAACCCGTTCCCAACCAACTTCGTCCAGCAAGTACTCGGTTCTGCTCGGAGAAAAATCGCTATCGAGAACAACTATTCCGCCCAGATGGCGGGTTTGATCCGTGAAAAAACCGGTATCGGAATGGACAATACGATCGTGAAGTTCGATGGAAGACCTTTTTCCCAAAACGAAATCTACGAGGGTGTCAAAGACATAATAAAGAACGGAATCAAGGAGGTTACCGTATCTCATGCTTGAGCTAAAGACCTACCGGACACAGGTTCACAACGACTGGTGTCCAGGTTGCGGGGATTTCGGAATCGTCAACGCGATTCAGATGACATTGCTGGAGATGCAGCTAGAACCGCACAGGGTCGCGATCTTCTCGGGAATCGGATGCTCAGGCAAGACTCCGCACTTTGTAAACGCGTACGGCTTTCACACACTCCACGGTAGAGTGCTTCCAATTGCTACTGGCGCTCGCCTCGCTAACCCGGGATTGACCGTCGTGGCCGTGGGTGGGGATGGAGATGGGCTGGGCATTGGCGCCGGCCATTTTGTTAATACGGGACGAAGAAATCTGGATTTCACCTATGTTCTATACGATAACGGGGTCTATGGGTTAACAAAGGGTCAAGCTTCTCCGACACTGCCGAAGGGTGTTAAGACGAAATCGATGCCTGGACCGGCCATTGTTGAGCGCGTGAACCCGATTGCAATGGCTGTCGCCTCTGGCTATACCTTCGTCGCACGGAGCTATGCTCTCGATGTGCGTCATCTCAAGCAGACTTTTCGAGCAGCGATAGAGCATCGGGGAAGCGCGTTCGTGGACGTTTTACAAACATGTCCGACGTACAATGATATCAACACGAAGGAGTGGTATGGGGGTGAGGACCTTCCGGTCAAGGCCCCGAGGCTCTACAAGCTGGAAGATTCAGGATACAACGGCGCGGTCGCGGATCCCTCGATAGAGGGAGAGGTTAACGCGAAGAAGGGAAATGCGCTGGTGAAGTCTTTCGAGTGGGGCGACAAGATACCGATCGGTGTCTTCTTCAAGATGGAAGTACCGACCTTCGAAGACCAATTGGCCATGCGCATGCCGGCCTTGAAAGACAAGCCCTTCGTTGAACAGGACATCTACAACCGCGACATTACGCCGCTGCTGGACGAACTAACCTAGATCGAGAAAACCTCAGCCGTTCCAAAGCGCAGCAGAGCTACGACTCGCGTCCTTGCGTCGCGACGCTTGGAGTTGTTCTCGGGATTTCGCGTCCTTGCGTTGATTCTGAACGATTCTCCTGGCTTGAAGCAGACGATTCGCCTAACCATAGAATTTACTTTCACAGGGGTCTGCGGAGACCACTCATGCGACGCGAAACCGCTGAAACATACCCCCCTTTTTTTAGAAACGATTTCCTGTCTGGCATCACGGATAACAGGCGAGTCTGGCTGATCAGGGCATGATACTGGCTTGGATCCGAGGGCGAAACTTGCCATTATTTCGGCGAGTCCCGAACGATTCACGGCGGACGATCAGAGGGCGTCCCAGAATCGCGATCAGGGCTAAAAATGGGGCGATTTCGGAGGAAAATGTCTGAGTCAGTCAATCAGCGCAGGCTTCTATGACAGGTTTATCGAGACGTTTTTGGTCCGTGTGTAGAATTCTAACGAGCGTATCCCATTTTCATGCCCGATACCGCTGTTCTTGTAGCCGCCGAATGGGGTCTGAGGAAAAGTCACCAAATACTCGTTTACCGCAAGTCCACCAACTTGGAGGCGAGCCGCGAGCTCATGAGCTACTTTCAGGTTGCTTGTCCAAACTCCCCCGTAGAGTCCGTAATCCGTCTCGTTGGCCATGGCAACTACCTCATCAAGGGTCTTGAACTTGGTAATGCTGAGTACGGGTCCAAAAATCTCATCGCAGCCAATTTTCATTTGCCCGTTGACATTCTCGAAGATAGTGGGTTCGACGAAATTTCCCTTTTGCAATCTCGGCTCGGTAGGCTTCTTCCCTCCGCAGAGTAGGCTAGCTCCTTCCTCGAGGCCGTCCTTGACAAACCCTAGGACCACATCTTGGCGTGACTTGGAGGCTAAGGGTCCCATCTCGCTGGTTTCGTCCGTACCAGGCCCGACTTTTATCGCTCGGGTCTTTGCAACGAGATCCTTTACGAAGCTGTCGTACACATTCTCATGAATGAAGGCTCTAGATCCAGCCCAGCACATCTGCCCAGCGTTGGTAAAGATTCCTTCTTTCACACTCTTAGCGGCCTTCGCCAGGTCAGCGTCGGGGAAAACGATGTGAGGGTTTTTCCCGCCAAGTTCTAGTAGAACTCTAGTGACGTTTTTCGCGGCGGATTCCATTACATGCTTTCCAGTCTCAGCAGACCCGGTGAATACAATCCCGTCCACTTGCGGATCAGAAACGAGGGCCTCGCCAACTTCTGCGCCCGATCCCGTTACAATGTTGACGACTCCTTTGGGGATGCCAGCTTTAAGCGCTAGATCTCCCAGTGTGATGGCCGTAAGAGGCGTAATCTCCGATGGCTTCATCACAACCGTGTTCCCCGCAGCAATAGCTGGTGCCAGACTCCTCGCAGCCAGCGCGATCGGATAATTCCAAGGAACAATGTGCACGGTCACGCCGAGCGGCTCTCGAAGAGTGTAGTTCAACCGCTTTGGAGGTACCGGTATGGTCTCTCCTTCAACCTTGTCCGCCAATCCAGCCCAGTACTCGAATGCTCTCGCCGCCCAGGCTACATCACCCTTTGACTCTCGGAGGGTCTTACCCTCGCTCAGAGTCTCGAGCCTTGCTAACTGTTCAGAATTTTCTCGGACAAGACTCGTCAGCTTGGTGAGGAGGCGCCCTCTCTTACTAGGATCGATGTCAATCCAGCCTGCGGACTCCAGGGCTGTTCTCGCACTCTCAATTGCGCTCTTCGCATCCTGTTTTGTCGCTCGTGGAACCTCGGCGACAACCTCGTTGTTCGAAGGGTCGAGAATTGATGAGACAGCGCCGTTCGAGCTGTCCTTCCACTCTCCGCCTATGATCATCTTGTATTTCTGAATCTGAACAGTCAAGTCAGTCTCCCAAACTCGATGACGCTATAAAAGAGCCTTCCCTAGGCTGGAATTGTTTGCGTCTTTATCTCGCGAGCCATGTTGATCAGAAGCTGGACTCTTTGATCAAGATCGGGATACCTACTGAGCAGGCCCTTTGAGTTGCGACCCACGAACAATCCAGCACCGGGCCCCGGTAAGTGGGCATGATAGGCTGAATGAACTTTCAGCAAAGCGGACGCGAGGGCCAATGGTTTTTCCGTATAGTGGACCGATGACTGATCCGCCAAGAGTTCCCTTTCTCTATGGACTGCCGCCTCAACAAGATGTAAGATCGGATCAAAAGCAAAAGCCAACTTGGCCAACCTAGCGAATCCCTTTTCCTGAGAGTCGTTGTTCTTCAAGTGAGACAATTCGTGAGCGATCACCGCCTCGACCTCTGCCGAGGACATCGATGCGACCATTTCCGGAGAGACTGCCACAACTTTCAGTCCGTTGTTGCTCAGGGAAAAAGCATTTCCAACTGTCGCTTCTCTAAGATCGACTCGCTCGATGTTCATCTTTCTGCAAAGAATTGCGCATGTCTCGCTTAAGGCAGAGCCAGAGAATGATCCCGCGATCATGCCTTCAAGCATCCTGGGGAACGCGAATTTTCGCGCAACTATGGACAGAAGAGACGCGATTCCGAGAGATGCGAGTAGCGAGCTTCCGAACACGAGCTCTACTGTTCGTTGCCTTTGCCACTCGTATGAATCGAGGAAAAGCGTGCAAACGACAAGGCTGATTCCGAGAAAAGACCAAAAGAAAACGGAGGAGGATAGAATTGGATAGAGCATCATGGATCTTCGTAGAGGATTTCCCTTACTCGATCGGTAAGCGATGTAGGAGGAGGCTTGGATTATCAGAACGACTGTTACAATTCCCAGGGTCGCTATTGAAAGAAAATAGGCGGAGTAAAGCTCCAGGCTTATCGTTGCCCGGACTCCCTTCGAACTTTCTCTTCCAGTCTCTTGAGATCCTCCTTCGGAATCTCATCCATGTAGTCGTGCAGGGTAGAGATTATGCTTGGTCCGAAGGCAGTAAGTAGCCTATCAACGAATCCTTTCACAACACGGCCTTTTACTTTGTCCTCGGAGTGAAGGCGATAGACGTATCTGGACCCGCCTCTGCCAACAGCCTCATCACGAGCCAAGATACCTTTCTTGTACAACCGATCCAGCGTCGTACTGATCGTGGTGTACGCAAGCCCGCGCGTGGAATGAAGGTCTTGGGCGACTTGGCGTGCAGAAGCGTTTCCCAGCCGGACGACTGTCCCGAGAACCGCTGCCTCTAGATCTCCGAGCTCCAAAGCTGAAATATCTACAGGCAAGCTGCAATATCTAACTTTCTATTCCGGTCGGAGCTAGTGAGATTCTGGATCTCCGGAAACATCGTTAGCATGGCAGTATTCACAGTCAGCGAGACGGATTTCCCTTAGGCGGCGGTCGAGATCCGACTTCGGGCACAATCGACGGAGGTCAGCGGAGGGTGCCATTCTTAACCACCATTCAAAAGCTTGGTAGTACCCTACACTGTTTGATCCCGGTTAAAGATTCCCT
>WNFJ01474452.1_pt2 | contig 13582 bp, 8 predicted proteins | sample 5400461 | NCBI WGS metagenome assembly WNFJ01 (sample SAMN13153349, study PRJNA577476) | soil metagenome | isolation source: 115 cm saprolite on Douglas fir-dominated hillslope | place: USA:California | collected 2013-09-17 | reverse complement strand
GGACCGAGCGCGATCAAATGGATTTCGCCGGGCGACCGGTGGACCATGCGACGGATCAGTTCGGGGCCGCTCTCGGCCACCGGCCTCGTCTTGGGTTCGGGAAAATCCACGCCGCCAAGGCCGTTTTCCCCGTGAGCGTAAGCGGCGGTGACCAGTTGGCGCTTCAGCGGCTGCCGCGCACCGGCGGCCACCGGGATGTCGGTGCGGCCGGCGATTTCCAGCAGCCGGAGCGCATTCGGCAGGGTCAATTCGAGCGGCACGTTGCCGGCCACCGGCGTCAGTGCTTCGACCTTCAACTCCGGCGAACAAATCGCCAGGAAAATCGCGAGCGCGTCATCTACCCCGGGGTCGGTATCGATGATCACACGGCGCGGCGCCGCCTTCGGGCCGGTCTGCGCCCTCGCACTCTGCCAGGCTACGGCCGCCGACGCCGCGCCGGCAGCATCGAGGAAAAACCGCCGGCGCGAATTGGAATCATCTCCGGTTCGTGACATGAAAGCTGCCTCCAGTCCGTTGCGGTCTAGAACAAGAGCTTCAGCGCGAACTGGATCTGGCGGGCGCTGTTGACTGTCCCGGTGATTTTACCGAAAGTTGCCGCTCCCAGCGCTGTGGCTGGAATCGCGAATTGGGCGTGGTTCCCGACGTTGAAGAACTCCGTCCGGAACTGGATTTCCTTTGACTCGGTAATCTTGAACGGCTTGAACACCGAAGTGTCGAAGTTCACCTGGCCCGGTCCATAGAGCGTCGAACGGGCCGAATTGCCGAGTGTGCCGACCGACGGAGCCGTGAAGCAGCTGATGTCAAACCATGCTCCAACCGTTGGATTGCTCAGCGTTCCATCGCACACATGATTCGGCCGGTTCGAGAGCCCGGTGCCGGACTGGTTGGTGGACATGGTCATGCCCAGCGGGAACCCGGTGTGTACGGTTGTGATGCCATTGATCTGCCAGCCGCCGAGCAATTGCTGCGTAACACCGTGCAGGCCCGAGAGGAAATGCTGCCCTTTACCGATCGGCAACTGATAGAGGTAGCTGAGCGTGAAGGCATTCCGCAGGTCGGTGGATGCCAATCCTTTGTCGGCGTTCTTCCAGGTCAGCAACGGATAATAGTTGGCTCCGGGGTCTGCCGTAATCTCCTGCGACAGACCGTTGGTGAAGGCCTTGCTGTAGGTGTAAGCGGCCAGCACGTATAACCCTGTGGCGGCGCGTTTCTCTAGCTTCGCCTGCAGCGAGTCGTAGCGCAGCCAGCCGTGGCTGTCGGTGACGTAGATATTGTTGTATAGCGGATAGGGGCGGAGGTTGCGCGGGTTGGTGTACGGTCCGGGAGGCGCCGTATTGAAATTGAAGTTCTTGTCCATGAGCCGCGTGCCATGAGTGCCCGCATAGGCGATGGTGAACACCATGCTTCCCGGCAACTGATGCTGAATATTGAGATTCCACTGCTGGATGCGCCCCAACTTGTAGTTCGGATCCCAAGAGTACCAATTGCCGGAGTACGCGCTGGGACTGATCGGGATATTGTTGGCGGGGAAACCGGTCGAGAGCGTGCGAATCGGTGTTACGTTGTCGCTGGTGAATGCATAAGCGTTGGCATAGGGCGGGTTCTCGTAGGGTCCGGTGCTGCCGCCTTGGGCGCCGGTATCGTGGAACACTCCGTAGCCGCCGCGGAACACCGTCTTCTTGGAGGCAAACGGGCTCCAGGCGAAACCGATTCGCGGTTCAATGCCGCTGTGATCGGTGTGTACGCCGATGGCGGAATCCGCGCCCCGCCCCGCGACCAGAATCTGCCCTGTCGAAAAGATCAGGTTGCTGAAACGATCATGGGCCTCCGTCATCGGAGTGGTGAGGTCATAGGCGACGCCGAGGTTCAAAGTCAGGCTCTTGCTGACGGTCCAATCGTCCTGGACGAAGCCGCGAAACTCCTTCCAACGGCGCCCGCGAGTCGATCCGTTCAAATCGTCGTTGCGGGCGCCCGTAGTAGGGTAGCCCATCAGGAGGCTGGCAATCGTATTGCCGCCCGTCGTGGGAGTTCCGGCCGGGCCGAGTGCGGCGGTGAAGAGATTGTTGAACGCGAAGAGGCCGGCAAAGGCTGTGTCGCCCAGCGTATTCTCCTGCATGTCCCGGAAGGTGAACCCGATGTGCAAGGCATGGCCGCCCTTCGTGATATCCATCGCGTCCGTCAAGTGATAGACGTTGGTACCGCCCTGGAAAGGCGCGAACTCGCGATCCCCAACGGGGTTGAAACCAGTCAGCGTAAACATGCCCATCGAGGACGTTTCCGGAGTCCCGAGGTTGGCACCCGGGATGCCCAGCTTCGCGGATTCATTGCTGCCGTAGCCCACCGACCAGATATAGTTGAAGTCGCGGTTATACCCGGCGGTTAAGACGTTGATCATGGTCGGCGAGAAGACGTGCGTTTCCGACGCCGCAATATTGCGGGCGTGGGTGGCGTAATTAGCGTTGCTCGAGAAACCGCTGGCGGCACCGAAACCGGGCAACCCGGAGGGGAAGAACCGGGTTGCGTCGTCCCAGGAAAAGCGGCCGAAGAAATGGTCGTTATCGGAGAAGTTGTGATCCAGGCGGAAATCCCACTGGCCGTCGTCGATGCGTTCCACCGGCGTCGCTAAGTAATTGTTCGCCAGGCGGTCGGTATAAGCCGGCGCGGGATAGAGGTTCGCCAGGGCTGTTCCGATTGGGTTCTGGCGCGAAACCGGAATCGTATTCCCTACAAAGGGATCGCGCACTTTCAACCCGCTAACGGGGTCGGCGTGCACGGAATCCGGGTCGTAGATGGTGGCCAGCGGGGCGCCGGGGAAAGATTCCGTGAAGATCCCCTGGCGCTCGAGCAGCGTCGGCACGGTAGCCAGGGTAGGATTGCCTTTGCGGACTTTGTTGACCTGGAAATCGGTGAAGAAGAACGTCCTGTTCTTGATGATCGGAGCGCCGGCCGAAGCCCCGAACTCGTTCTGGTTGTACTTGCCCTTCTTGGCGCCATCAAAGAAATTGCGGGCATCGAAGGCATCGTTGCGAAGGTATTCGAACGCGGTTCCGTGGAGAATATTGGTGCCGGCCTTGCTGCTGACCAGTACGGTGGTGCCGCCGCGGCTGCCGTATTGTGCCGAGTAGTTGTAGGTCAGGACGCGAAACTCGCTGATCGCGTCTATGGAGGGCAGGGTGCCGACCCCGCCGGCGGTCAATTCGTTATTGTCGATGCCGTCGAAGAGCCAGTCGTTGGCATTTTCGCGCATGCCCTGCGCCGAAAGCGATACGCTTCCGCGATAGGACACTTCGCTGCTGCCGCCCTGGTTGAGGAAGGCGTTCGGACGCTGTCCTTTGACGGTGCCTGTGCCCAAGAGAGCCAGTTGCACGAAATTACGGCCGTTCAGGGGCAGTTGCGCGACTTGTTCCGGATGAATGGTCTGCCCCAAAGTGGCGTCCGCCCGTTGCACCTCCACCTGCGCCACCTGGCTTGTCACGTCGATTTCGGTTCCGACCGATGCAGGTCGCAGAAGCAGGTCGACGGTGCGGATCTGTCCCACTTCGAGACTGATGTCGCGGTGTTCGGCCGGCTGGAAACCCTGCGCGGACGCGGTGACTGCGTAGGTTCCGATGGGCAACCCGGTGGCCGTATAGCGACCTTCAGCGCCCACCGCGACGGTGCGGTCCAAACCGGTGCCTTGGTTCTTGATCGTGACATTGGCATTCGGAATCACGGCTTCGGTGGAGTCGGTGACAGTGCCGGAGATGGTCCCGATGGACTGAGCTTGTGCGACCCAACTCGATAATGTGCCGAACAGCAAGGCCGTAACAACGACAGTGCATTTCATGGAAAGACCTCCCTGATTCCTCTCGCTTGAGGTAAGGCGCGACCCCACGAAGCTCGCACCCGGTTTGAATCGACTCAATATAGTTCTGTGTGTGTGCAGTGTCAAGGTGAAAAACTCTATATGTGAAAAACTCTATGAAAAGACTCCGATAGCATGACGCTCACTCGGGCGGAGGAGCACCGCTCGGGAGATCGCTGAATCGGTTCGACGAGCGGCGCATCACTTCCGGCCACCGCGAGCATGCGGGCCGACAGTAGCTGGTTCATTCGGGCGGAGGATGGCGGCGGTGGACTCGCGGATTTTGAGTTCGGGATCCAGCCTGATGCTGACGGGCCCCTGACCTGACAATTCTCCTCGCACGCGCTGAAGCAGCAGATCGGCGCCTTGATAACCAATCTGATAGCAAGGCTGTGAGACGGAGGTAAGGTGCGGGCGAAAGGCCTTGGCAAAGGGCAGATCGTCGAAGCACGCGAGAGCCACGTCATGCGGACAAGACAGTCCCATTTCCTCCAGCGCCTCCAGTACACCGATGGTCATCATGCCGTTGGACACAAAGAGAGCAGTCGGGCGGCGATGGCGCAACAGTAAGTCCTTGCCGAGGCGAAGGCCGGAGTCCTGACGGAAATCGCCCTCTACGACGAGGTCGCGATCAATCTCGATGCCCGCTTCCGCGAGCGCCAATTCATAACCTCTCAGGCGCTCCCGGGCGGTCTGCAGCGCCAGAGATCCCGTGATGATCGCGATCCGGGTGTGACCGCGCATAATCAGATGCTGTACGCAAATCTGCGCACCTTTCACGTTGTCGACGCAGACGGAATCGAAGGTTCTGCTGGAATTCGGAATGCGGTCGATACACACGATCGGGATACCGTCATCAACCAGGGTCTCGATATAGCTCGCATCGCTGTTTGGCGCCACCACCAGCAAAACCCCGTCTACGCGCCGGGACCTGAGCAGCGACAGAACCTGACGCTCGCGCTCGATGCGATCGTCCGTATTGAAGGTGACCAAGAAATAGCCCAGAGCAGATGCCGCGTCCTCTGCGCCTCGCACAACCAACGGGAAAAAAGGGTTTGTGATGTCCGAAATCACCATTCCCAGGGTTTCGGTCTGTCTGGATTTCAGGCTGCGGGCGACGTGGTTCGGGTGGTAATCCAGCTTTCGAATGGCTGCTTCAACGCGCTGGCGCAGCTCCGGCTGTACGGAGGAGACCGACCTTAGAACGTTCGACACAGTCCCAACAGAGACCCTGGCCTGCTTGGCAACTTCTTTAATGGTGGCTATCTGTGCCTCACCTTCGCCATTTTACAGTTCAGTGTACGTGGAACCTGCGCCGTCATGCAACTGTCTGTCCATCGATAGTTTTTGACTTCCCTGCACATCGGTGTTAGACTCGCTGGTTTGAAATGAATCGGTTCACTGAAATCGACCAGTAAGGGCGAAATCCTGAGACGGTGCATCGGTGGCGATCTGCAACGATGAAGGAGGTCCGATGAAGCGCCTCGTTGTCATTGGTAGCCTGAACATCGATCTGGTTACTCCAGTCGAGCGATTGCCGCGTCCGGGCGAGACGCTTGTCGGAGGCGACCTCGCGATGTTCGAGGGTGGCAAAGGGGCCAACCAGGCTTGCGCGATAGGGCGCCTCGGCGGAGCAGTGACCATGATCGGTCAAGTCGGCGCCGACCAGTTTGGCACATCGCTCAGAGACAGCCTGCGCGCCGCGGGGGTAGACACCTCCGGAATAGGCGTCTCCACACGGTCGACCGGCTCGGCATGTATTTCAGTGTTGCCGGATGGAGAAAACGCCATCCTTGTCTCTCCGGGAGCGAACGCAACCCTTTCCCACGATATTGCCCTCGAAAGGTTGCGTTCGGCTGCACCATACAACTTTCTGCTGGGGCAGTTGGAGACGCCGATGGCAACCATTGTGGCGGCCTTTGCCGAGGCCGGGCGGTCGGGGGCGACCACCATACTCGATCCGGCGCCGGTACAACCGCTGCCCCCTGAGTTAATCCCACACCTCGATTTCATAACGCCGAATCAGATCGAGGCGGCGGCATTGCTCGGTGACACCAGGGACTGTATCCGCAGCTTCGACGATGCTCGCGCCGCCGCCGACGGCCTGTTGAGCGCCGGCTATCGCGGCGTTGTGCTGAAACTAGGGGAACTCGGCTGCTATGTGGCAACCGCCCAGTTGAGCGGGGCAGTGCCCGGCTTTAAGGTTGTCGCCGTCGATACGACAGGCGCCGGCGACACGTTTAATGCGGCGTTCGCGGTTTCGTTGGCCGAAGGCGCCACCATCATGGACGCCGCGGTGTTCGCGAATGCCGCGGCGGCATTGTCGGTTACACGGCCAGGCGCCCAAAACTCTATCCCCGCTCGCGCCGAAGTCGAATCGCTTTTAGCCGCAAGGAGCGCATCCGCATGTTCACCGTAAACTCTCTTGGCCTGTCTGTTTTGTTCTGCGTGATCACGATGCTCGGTTGGGGATCCTGGGCAAATACCCAGAAGCTTGCGGGGAAGACTAAGTGGCCGTTTGAACTCTACTACTGGGACTATGCGATCGGCGTATTCGTGTTCTCACTCGTGTGTATGTTCACACTGGGCAGCACTGGTGGCGCGGGAATGGGTGCGACTGACAACCTGCGCTCGGCCTCGGGCGGCAACATGGCAGGTGCTGTCCTGAGCGGTGTAATCTTCAATATTTCGAACATATTGCTGGTGGTGGCCATTGATGCGGCCGGCATGTCCGTGGCGTTCCCGTTGGGCGTTGGGCTGGCCCTGGTGATCGGCACACTGGCGAGCTTCCTCCAGGCGCCTAAGGGCAACCCCGCGGCGCTTTTCTCTGGCGTCGCGCTGGTCGTGCTGGCAATGATCATGTCCGCACTCGCCTACAGCAAGCTGCCCAAGGTCCCTGGGCGCAGTTGGTCGCGTGGTGTGGTCTTCGCCATAATCGCGGGTGGTTTGATGGGCTTCTTCTATCCCCAGTTGGTGGGCACTGTGTCGCCGGATTTCAACTCGGGCGCGATCAAGCCGGGCCTGCTGACTCCTTACACCGCACTATTCTTCTTCGCCGTCGGCTTGCTGCTCAGCAATCTGATCGTAAATACGGTCTTCATGAAAGCAGGGGGCAGAACTTACGGTGAGTACTTCAACGGCAGCGCAAAGCTGCACTGGCTCGGGATACTCGGCGGTTTGATCTGGATGCTCGCCCTCACCTTGAATGTAATAGCATCCGGAGTTGCCGGTCCGGCGGTTTCGTACGCCCTGGGACAGGGCGCCACTCTCGTCGCGGCTATTTGGGGAGTGCTGATCTGGAAGGAGTTCCGCTCGGCGCCCGCGGGCACCACTCCTTATATCTATCTGATGTTCGGTGGCTACGCGTTGGGCCTCACGTTGATTGGCGTAGCTACTCTGTAGACAAGTCGCAGTACAGCAATTTGAGAGGTAAAGTTATGCGAAAAGTCATGCTTATTGCGGGATTCCTGATGGTTGCCTGGCCGATTGCCGAATTGCTGTTCGCCCAAGACCCGGCTGTGCGGCCGGAAGGCTACCATTTCACGGGTCCCGATACACCGGCCGATTTTCCGAAATGGATCGCCGACATGAAGCGTTGGCGAATGGAGTACCTGAAGCGAATCGGCTACAACGGGTCCGAGTATGACCGTCCCGAGCTGAAATGGACTCAGAGCAGTTTCATGCAGCCGCAGATGATGGTCGAAGATCGATATTTCTATGATCCCGTTGCCGGGAAGTACACGGTGGACCGATACCTGGATGACCTGAACAAGCGTTACGGTGGAATCGATGCGGTGCTGGTATGGCACACATACCCCAATATCGGTATCGACGACCGCAGCCAGTTCGACCACTTCCGGGACCTGCCAGGAGGACTTCCCGGCATCAAGCAGATGGTTGCCGATTTCCATCGCCGAGGCGTACGTGTTCTGTTCCCCATGATGCTGTGGGACCAGGGCACCCGTGACTTTGGCACACCGGAGGAACAGGCGCTCGCCGAAGAACTGGCCGAGGTCGACGCGGACGGAATCAACGGCGACACGATGCAGGCCGTTCCGCGAACGTATCGCATCGCATCGGACAAAACCGGCCATCCGCTGGCGTTTGAGCCGGAGTCGCTGCTAATCGACGAGGCACTTGCCTACAACAACATGAACTGGGGCCAGGCCACGCCGGCGCCCACCGCAGCCGGGGCCGGCGGCGGAGGAGGAGGTCGCCGCGGCGGGGGCAACGCTCAACTGGTTTCCAAGTACAAATGGCTCGAACCGCGACACATGACGAATATCTCCGACCGATGGCAGCGCGACAAAAATATCGACCTCCAATATGCCTTCTTCAATGGCGTCGGTATGGAGACCTGGGAAAACATCTGGGGAATCTGGAACGAAATGACGCCGTATGATTCTGAAGTCGTGAGGCGTACAGCCAAAATCGAGCGCAAGTTCGCCGGTGAGGTGGTCAGCGCCGACTGGGAGCCGCACACTCCGGTGCTACAGGGCAACATCTATGCCAGCAAGTGGCCGGGCGGGGATCGCACCGTCTGGACCATAGTCAACAAAAATGAATTCGACGTCTCCGGCCAGCAGATCCAGGTACCGTATGAACCCGCCAAGAAATACTACGACCTGTGGCACGGAGTTGAACTGGCTCCGACAATCAAGAATGACAGCGCGATCTTGAGTTTTGCGATCGAAGGCAATGGCTATGGAGCCTTGCTGTCCATTGCAGCGAATTCCGTGAACGACGATCTCAGGCAGTTCTTGAGCGAAATGAACCAGCTCGGGCGGGTACGGCTCGACAGCTTCTCAAAAGAGCGCGGGTGCTTAAAGCAGACGGTGGTCGAAATCAGGCCAACCAAGCCGGCCGCAAATGCCCCTTCCGGGATGCTGACGATTCCCTCGGCGGCCTATAATTTTGAAGTTGCGGGAATCGAGATTGAGGGGACTAACCAAGTCGGCGTCGATGTGCAGTACCCGTGGGAGGACTCGCCACGGCGGGAGCACAAGGCCGTCGTGCAGATCAAGTCATTCTACATGGATCGCTACCCCGTGACAAACAGCGAGTTTAAGAAGTTTCTCGACGCCAACCACTACCATCCCAAAGATGATCATAATTTCTTGAAGGACTGGAAGAACGGAAGCTACCCGGACGGGTGGGCGAATAAGCCGGTAACCTGGGTTTCGCTGGACGACGCGCGGGCCTACGCCGCATGGGCCGGCAAACGCCTTCCGCACGAATGGGAGTGGCAGTACGCGGCGCAAGGGACCGACGGACGGCTGTACCCCTGGGGCGGTCGCCTGGATCCGGGTGCAGTTCCGGTCCCCGAGAAGGGACGGAATCTCCGATCTCCCGATGACGTGACGGCACACTCGCGGGGCGCCAGTCCTTTTGGAGTAGAAGACCTGGTGGGTAACGTCTGGCAGTGGACCGACGAATATTTGGACGACCACACGCGTGGCGCGATTCTACGCGGCGGCAGTTACCATCAACCGCAAGGCTCGCGTTGGTACTTCCCGCAAGCCTACCGGCTGACCGAGCACGGAAAGCTGCTGATGATGGCGCCGGGTAAGGATCGTGCGGGAACCCTGGGCTTTCGATGTGTCGTGGATGCCGAATAGAACGGTGCTGCGGTTCTCTATCGGTTTGGAGGCGTGGCGATTTGGATCGGGCTCTTATTGAGCCGCGTTGAATAGTCTTCGTTCACGAGCTGCCTCAGCCGCTGGAGAACGGTAATCGCCTCGTCGTTGCGGCCGAGCCGGCGCAGCGCGATCGCCAGTTGGCTGAGCGCGGTCCGGTCGCCGGGATCGTACTTGGCCGCGAGACGGAACTCCTCGACCGCCTTCGCATTCTCTTCGGATCGCATGTGCATTTTGCCGAGCAGCGTGTGCGCCCGGGCGAAATCTGGCTTCGATCGAATGGATCTGATCAGGGCACTGCGAGCTTCGACAAACTGCGGCGTGCCCGGTTCCGGACTTTCGTGCATCAGTACCTGCGCGAGCAGATAATTCAACGTCGCGTCGTCCGGATTTTTTCGCAGGCGCTCCCGCAGAACTTTTACAGCGGCGTCTCCCCGGTCCGTCTCGGAATACAAAACGCCCAGTCCGGCAGCGCCATACTGCTCATCCGGATCGAGCCGGTTCGCCCGATCGAAATCAGCCGCGGCGTCCTCAGATCTCCCGGCTTGAGCCCGAATGATCCCGCGGATCGAGTAAAGCCTGGCAGATTTCGGGACATTCCGCAGGCCCGTTTCGACCGCCGCGGCGGCGTCTTCCATGGCGTTTTGCTGCAGGCACAGAGCCGCCAGATCCACGTAGTTCTGCTCGTCCTTCGGCGCAATTTCGGCTGCCTTGCGCAAGTGAGAAACGGCGGATTCCAGACGTCCGGCGGAGGCCTCCGCGGAAGCCAGCAAACTCAGCCCTTCGGCTCCGGGCGCATCTGGTGCGGCCTGCAGCGTCCGGATGGCAGCCTCCGGATTTCGCGCCAGCAGTTGGGCGCGCGCCAGGTCGAAGCGGAAGTTGGCACTCTCCGGATGCTTGGCGGAGAGCCGCTCGAACACCGGAATTGCCTCCAGCGGCCGTTGCACAATCACCAGACAGGCGCCATAGAATAAGTTCGCCTGCTCGTTGCTCTCGATCTGCGTCCGCGCATGTTCGAAATGCCCGACGGCCGAGCGGCAATCGCGCGCTTCATACGCCAGCACTCCAGCCATCGCGTGCGCCACCCCGTTATCCGGCTCCAGACGAAGCAGCCTATCGAGCATCGCCGCCGCGCGCGCATCGTGCGCTCGATAGCTGACTTCCGCAGCGCCTTTCAGCGCAGGGGGAAATTGCGGAGAATACTGGAGCGCCTTTTCGAAACTCGCGATGCTCTCCTTCTCGCGATTTAGCCCGTCGAGAGCCATTCCACGTGCACTCCACACCCTGGGATCCCGCGGCCGCTCCTTCAACAGAGAGTCGGAAAGTTGCAAGGCATCCTGAAATCGCCTGGATGCGAGAGCGTCGGACAGAGAATCCCCTAAACACAGACCAGCGGCGAAAAGAGCAACAAGGCCGAGCCGCATAGACAAGATCATACTATTACTTCTCACAACGCGTTCAGACGCAGGACTGCCGGCTGTCAACGCTTCCGGCGTTGGCCCGTTCATCTTTTCCGGAACTGAGCCTTGGCGACAATGCCTTCCCCTTCCTTGATCGTCACGAGCTGGTCCGCCGCCAAGTGTAGAAAGCGCTCTTTCTCCCCATTGGGCCAGCGGACCTCCAGTTCCGCCGTATCCACCTCGCCCAGGCCGAAATGCAGGCGGGGATCGCTCACCGACAGGTAACTGGATTGCGCCAGCAACTCCTGTGCCTGTTGCTTCGCTCCATATCTCGCGATGACGCGGGCGCCAATGGCACCGCGGTTCGATTGGACGCCGATCAACTTCACCTTGATCCAGTGATTGGTTCCGCTGAGATCATTGCGCAGCAACGACGGTGGTTCATTCATGTTCGCGATGAGAATGTCGACGTCGCCGTCGTTATCGAAGTCGCCGAACGCACAGCCGCGGCTCGCGTGCGCAGCCGAGACGCCCGGACCCGCCTCCTCAATGAGTTCCTCGAATTTCTTCCCGCCCAGATTCCGGAAAACATAGCGTGGTGTGCGGTGCGGGCAGTCCGGGAGCGTCTTTTCGACTTCCGGATAGACGCTGCCGGTGACCACGAACAGATCGGGATAGCCATCGTTATCCAGGTCGGCAAAACCTGTTCCCCAGCAAACATAGCGTGTTTCGACCCCAATTCCGGCGCTGGCCGTCACATCGCTGAAGGAGCCTTTTCCATCGTTGGAATAGAGAACAGACGTATCGGCTGCGAAGTGAGTTTTGAAGATGTCCAGATTCCCGTCGAGATTGTAATCGCCGACGGCCAGGCCCATGCCGGCTTGTTCCTGCCCGTCTTCGTTCAGGGCCACGCCGCGCTCGAGCCCCTCTTCCACGAAGGTGCCGTCGTGCCGATTGCGGAAGTAGAGACTCGGTGTCGTATCGCAGGCGACGTATAGGTCGGGCCATCCGTCGCCGTCGAAATCGGCTGCCACGGCAGTCAGCCCGTAGCCGCGTCGGGTGTTGGCTAGTCCGGCCTTGCGGGTCACGTCGGTAAAGGTACCATCGCCGTTATTGCGGTAGAGCGAAACACCTTCGGGCGGCAGGCCGCGCGGCCCGCAGTTCACCAGCACACCCTTGAAATTGCAGTGCTTGTCCTGGCCGGTGCGCGGCACTTGCTTAGAATCGAAAACCAGGTAGTGGGAGAGGAATAAATCCAGGTGGCCGTCCCGATTGTAGTCCACGAACGTGCATCCAGTTCCCCAATGTGTTTCCGGTTCGCGCAGGCCGGTTTGCCGGGTCACATCCGTGAACGTACCATCGCCGTTGTTCCGGTATAAAACATTCTCACCGTAGTATGTGACGAAGATATCGTCGAATCCGTCGTTGTTGTAATCGCCGATGGTGACACCGCACGCCCACCCGGAGCGTTGCAAGCCCGCCTTTTCCGTCACATCCGTAAAAGTCCCGTCGCGATTGTTGCGGTAAAGACGGTTGGTGGCTCCCGGCGGGGTGCCGTCGGTGCGCGCCCCGCAGAGCATAAAGATATCGAGCCATCCGTCGTTGTCGAAGTCGGTAAAGGCGATGCCGCATCCCATGGCTTCGAGAATATAGGCGTTGCTCTGAATGCCGCCGTAGACAATGGGAGCTCGCAGCCCGGCTTGTTCCGCGACGTCTACCAAGTGCGCAGCAAACGGCAAACCGGACGGCTTGCCCCTGGGCATCGGTTTCACGTTGCGGGAACTCATTCCACCGAACGATTGACCGCGCAAGATGCCGAGGAATGGCCCTAACGCTGCCAACAATTCACGCCGATTCATGGACCTCAGTATATCGGCTTCCAACACGGGTCGTTAATGAATCGATTCAGAGCCTTTAACATTTGTTGCGATCTTCCGTTGCCGCGGTTGCCCGACTATACGCGTACCCGCGCCAGTGCCTTTCCGGACAACAGGCCTTTCGATTGGTAAAACGGAGGCTATGCCGCACGGTAGCCTATATCCCCACATATCGCGGGCCGCTGCCTGTTCTGTGCGAAATCATCCTGCCCGTCTCCCAGCGCTTTCTTCAGTGAACCGCCGGCCTGGTTTTCGTGGAGACTCCGAGTCGCTTTTATTATTGACAATGCTACAGACAAGTGACATACTCCGCAACGGATGGAACGATTCATTCCGTCGTTCTAAGATCTGCGGAGCCGTCTCGGCAGGCTTGGGGCATGACCTTTGCTCCGCGATCAGGAGAGAGGAAGCCAAATGAAATATATAAAGCTCTTTGCCCTGCTCCTGTTGCTGGCCGGCAAGGCCAGCTCTCAGTACACCAGTGGAATCGAAGGATCTATCGTCGATCCCTCCGGTTCAGGCGTCGCCAGCGCGCGCGTGGTGGTAACCAACGAGGCGACTCAGGTTGTCAGAGAGCTAACTACGAACGCCAGCGGATACTTTCGTGCGTCCGACCTGGCTCCTGGTTCCTATCGTGTAGAAATCAAGTTTCGCGGCTTCCAGGACTGGACGGAGACGAACGTCCACGTGGACGCCAACCAGGTGCGGACGGTTTATCCTAAGCTGGCAATTGGCGAGCAGAAAGCGGTGGTTGAAGTTTCGGCGCACACCGAGGCCATCGAGACTGGTAAGAGTTCGGTCGCCAATAGCACGACGCAAAGGACA
>WNFJ01522423.1_pt1 | contig 13584 bp, 11 predicted proteins | sample 5400461 | NCBI WGS metagenome assembly WNFJ01 (sample SAMN13153349, study PRJNA577476) | soil metagenome | isolation source: 115 cm saprolite on Douglas fir-dominated hillslope | place: USA:California | collected 2013-09-17 | reverse complement strand
GGGCATCGCGTCCGGGGAGCGGATCGAGCACGCTACGCGTATAGCTCAGCTCATCGCGGACAAACTGCTGCGTGGCGCTGCTCTCGCCATCTTCCAGCCAGCGAAATAGATCGGTAATTTTGTGGCCGTGCAGGGTCTCTTCCACCGCTGCAGGCTGGGGTTTGGGCGGGGCCGGAGAACTGGCATTGGGGGCGCTTGTAGTTGCATCGCCTTCCGCGATTGCCAGGGTTGCGACCAGGGATGAAGAGATCAGAAAAAAGAAGAAAAGCCAGATCAAGCGGGGAACTCCTCGCATAGCGAAACCTCGAAGTATAGATCCACAGTTCGTGCACAAAAAGCCTAACAGAGTTAGACGCTAGTAGCACATATTGGCGAGTGGAGGGCCGGATTTTTACGACGAAAGTCGGCTTGAAATCCCAACGACGAGGTTGGCAACTTTCTAAAACTGTTATATAAAAGTAGAGAAAGCATAGGCGCCATCTTACGGCGTTTCCTGCCTATACCACTCCTCAGTAGCTCAATGGCAGAGCATCCGGCTGTTAACCGGAGGGTTGTAGGTTCGAGTCCTACCTGAGGAGCCAATTCTTTCAAGCATTTAGCAAAATAGCTATTTCCGACTTTGGATGAAACTTTGGAGACCCTGCCGAATTTCTCCTTTTCCCTTTGCTGCTAGAACCAAGGGGAAATAACTTGTGCGCCGCCTACACTTTCCACACAATGACCATCGGAGGCGGAACTATGAAGTATCAACTATCACCGATTCCGGCCGATGCTCGTCAACTCAGAGAACTAGAAAGCGTAAGGAACCCGTGCGTGAAGCCCAGTGATTTAGACCTTTTGAAAATTGTTGTGTTTTCCGATTATCGAGTTCAGGACATCTCATTGCTCCTCAATTTCATGACAGGCTTGCGGCCCTCACCAAATCTGATTCTGTATGCTGGAGATGATGTAGAACGTTTTCACAGCAAGTCGAAGAATTTCTTTGAGCAACTTGCTGCTACAGCAACCCACGGCCTTTGCGCAGTCATCGGCAATGATGATGGTGAAACAGAAGACCAAAGTGGGCACAGGCGATAATGAAGGTGCGGGGCCCGACGTAGAGGGCCAAGTGTTTGGAGCGATCAGTTATCCAGAAGTGAGTATCGCAAGACATCTGCGCGCAGCGGCAAAGGCTGTTAAGGCGAAGAAAATCATACTCGTTTCGCATACTCCCCCCAGGGGCACTCTGGACTTGGCTCTTCGATTTGCAACGAATCAGGCCGGTCATCACATCGGATCGGTTGCCCTTCGACAGTTTCTTCTAAGCCGTCAGGATGTCTCACTGGTCGTGTGCGGACACGCTCATTACTCCGGGGCACAGTCGAAACAATTGGGCCGATCCCTTGTTGTCAATGCTGCGTCACATGACGATGACGGGTCGCCAGGCAGACTCGCAATCATTGAAATGCGGGCAGGCAAGGTTATGAGTGTGAAATGGCATGTCCTATGGGAACTCAGCTCAATTTCCGGCATCGGCGCGGCGCGCGAATCGCGCCTTAAGGATGCGCGAATTCACACTCCCCGTGAACTGGGGGAGGCGTCTGAAGAGCGCATCGCCGAGATTCTAAAATCAGGTGAATCGGAAGCCGTGCGTTTGCGCACCAGGGCGTTATCATTTTGCAAGGAGGACATCGTACTCCAAGACCGGCTATCACTTCCCATTGCGAAGCGAGCGTATTTGGATATTGAGACAGACCTTAGACAGAAATTCATTTTCCTAATCGGCCTCCATCTGGAAGATGAAAATCGTTCGGTTGCTTTCTACGCAGAGACTCCCCGGCAAGAGAAGCAGATTCTTAGCGATATGCTGCAATTTGTGCAAACGATAGATGACCTAAACATTCTCTCTTACTCAGGAACCCGTTTTGATGAACGAATGCTAATCCGCCGTCTCACTGAGCATCGCCTTCCGACTAGCTTTGCTCGTTCCATCAGGGACATCTATTTCGATATCCATGCTTGCGCTGCCTTCCCAGTTCAAGGACTGGGACTGAAAGACATCGCAGAATCGTGCGGATTCCAATGGCGCGACGGACATGGACGGCTTTGATGCTGCGTTACTTTATGGCTCAAGCAAACTGCCGAGGGCAAAGAAGCGAATCCTTACAAGGTACAACGAAGATGACTTGCTCGCCGTGAAACACGTCGTACTTCATCTTGAAAAACTCAGTCGGCATCGCGCTCTCGCGGCAGCAAAAGCCGGAACGTAAAACATCATAGTTCAACTTTCATTAAGGAACGGACCTAAACAGTGTGTCTACCGATAAGAAGCCGCAAACAGAGAGTGTCATCGTACCTGTGGGAGGGCTGATGCTTGCTTGTGCCTTGATGTTTGCGGTTATGGCTTCGCATTCCCTGATTGGATTGCTTATGTGATTTTCGTAGCGTGGTGGGTCGTGTTTGGATTGTGGTACAAGAAGCGTTAAAGCTCGGAATTTTAAGTCCAACTCTTTCCATCTGTAACCTCGTCATCTTGTTGGTTTTACAAGGAGTTAGCTTAAATATGGCATGAGGTTCTGTTGAGTTCCACGAGGTGCTGCAAAGAGCCGTTGGGCACAGTTTGGGCGCAGTAGTAAAAGCCGATGTCACCAGCGGCTTCACGAAAAAAGTTCGAGGGCAATGTCTACGTTGACCGACAAAGATATGAGAGGGTGCTATCGCTATTCTCAGCTTGCCACAAAACAGATTGTGAAGAAGTGCCGTGGTCCGGGGCAATCCCTGACTACAGAACTCCTTCGAAATCCGCGATACCCGCAATTTGGTCTGTCTTTCTTGCTAAGATTAATCACTCCTCGTCCACTACTATCAGAGGCCTCAAGAAAATGGGATGTCGAAAAAGAATCCGCCTTGCCCTGCTACTTGCTACCTGCGTTGTCACCGGACGCACTTGGGCACAGCTCAAACCGGGTATCGTAGTGGAAAGCATCGCAAAATACTCTGAGGGAGAAAAGGCAGGAGTGCAAGAGGGAGACGTCCTGCTGAGTTGGAGCCGGGGTGATACCAAGGGTGAAATTGAGTCACCGTTCGATCTATCCAATATAGAGATTGAACAAGTACCCCGTGGGAATGTAACCATAGAGGGTTTCAGAGGTGTGGACAAGCGGTTTTGGGCGTTGGGGCCGGATGATTGGGGAATCAAAGCGCGGCCAAACCTTCCTCAGAATCTTCTTTCTATCTATCTTGAAGGTCAAGAGCTGGCCAAAGCAGGCACGCTGAACGAAGCCCCCGAGCGCTGGCGGTCAGCGGCTCTTGAGGCACAACATAATTCTTTTTCCTTATTGAGTGTGTGGTTGTTCTTCCATTCCGCAGAGCAACTCGCCGAAGCCCGGCAATGGAAAGAGGCGGATGCTGACTATCAGCAAGCGTCCCAGGAGGCATCGGGAGCCGGGCCTTCGATGGCGGCACAATTGCTCAGCGCCTGGGCAGTTAGTTACGAGCAACACGATGATCTAGCCGATGCTGAAGCATGCTATCGGCAATCTCTGCAGGACGATCAGAAACTAGGTAGAGAAAGCCTATTTACGGCAACGATCCTCAATAGCCTGGGCGGCGTTCTAAGATTGCAGAGCAAACTGGCCGAAGCAAAGGAGTATAGTCAGCAAGCCATTGCCATTCAACAGAGAATTGCTCCCGGCAGTCTTGCAGTCGCGCATACGCTTTCTACGTTAGGTCTGATTGATCTATCAGGTGAAAACTTGGGCGAAGCTGACGATCTTGAGCGACAGGCATTAGCCATTCAAGAAAAACTTGCTCCCGGCAGCCTCAGCACAGCAACTACTCTTCTCTATTCGGGAGTTGCCGCCTGGTATAGGGGAGACTTGACCAAAGCGGATGAGTATCTTCTGCAAGCTTTGAATATTCAACAAAAGCTTGCATCAGGCAGCCTCATGATTGCCTCTACTTTTAACAATTTGGGCGTCGTTGCTAGTTATCAGGGGGATTTGGCAGAAGCTGACGGTTATTTTCGCCGTGCTTTGGAAATCCGCGAGAAACTTGCCCCCGGGAGTGTCGCAGTTGCAGGCAGTTTTAATAACCTCGGTCATGTTGCGTGGAGACGTAGTGATTTGGCGCGAGCTGAGAGTTACTTCACGCAAGGCTTGGCGCTCGATCAGAAGTTGACGCCGGAGAGCGTCGGGGTAGCAAGTGACCTCGTTGACCTTGGTGGAATTGCTGCGGAGCGCGGCGACGATACAGTCGCTGAACGCTATCTCCGCCAGGCACTGGCAATCCACGAGAAACTAGCTCCCAACGACATGGTTACGGCAGATGCATTCGATTCCTTAGGTGATGTATTCACGGATCGAGATGATATCGCTCAGGCCGAACAATACTACCGCCAGGCGCTGAAGATTCGCCAGAACGAGGCTCCCGACAGTCCCAATATTGCTCAAAGCCTTCAGCATCTCGGTGATGTAGCCCGGAGCCGCGATGACCTGATCAAGGCAGAAAACTATTATCGTCAGGCATTAGCGATTCGCGCGGCGCAGGTGCCCAGCAGCCGGGATCATGCAGAATCGTTGGCCGCTCTCGGCGGAATCAAGCGCCGACAGCGCCAAGTTCGTGAAGCCGCTCAGCTCTACGAACAGGCTCTGAATGCTTTGGAGGGGCAGACCGCACGATTGGGCGGTTCTGAGCAGGTTCGCTCCAGCTTCCGCGCCAAATATGCTCGCTACTACGAAGACTATATTGACCTCCTGCTGGAGAGTAAACAGCCTGAGCTTGCCTTTCAGGTACTAGAGCATTTGCGGGCCCGCTCTCTTCTCGAGACTCTGGCTGCGGCTCGCGTTGATATCCGGACTGGTGTTGATCCCGTGTTGCTCAAGAAAGAGAGCTCACTACAGCAATCGTTCAGCGCAAAGTCCAGCCGTCGTATAGAACTATTGGGCGATAAACATACACCCGAGCAGTTAGCAGCTCTCGATAAAGAGATCAAAAACATTCTGGAACAGTACCAAGATGTAGAAGAGCTCATTCGGGCAACCAGCCCAGCTTATGCCGCGCTGACCCAGCCGCAACCGTTAAGTGCCAGGGAAGTTCAACAGCAGTTGCTGGATCCTGACACGTTGCTGCTCGAATACTCACTCGGTGAAGATCGCAGTTACGTTTTCGCAGCAACACCAGATTCATTGAATGCATATGAGTTGCCGAAGCGCGCGGAGATCGAAAGCTCTGCTCGGCGGCTATATCAGCTCTTGGGAATATGGCGTCTTCAAAGCGCCGGAATCGAAAGCGGCAAAGTTTCCCGCAAGACCATGTTGCCGAGAGAGACCGAGCTGAACCAGGCAGCCGCTGCCCTGAGTCAGATGGTCCTCGGGCCGGTTGTTTCACAACTCCAGGCGAAGCGGCTGCTCATTGTGAGTGATGGTGCGTTGCAGTACGTTCCCTTTTCGGTACTTCCGGTACCTCAATCCCTGGGCACGCGGAAATCGGGCAGCAAACATTCTTCGCTGCCGCTGATTGCCGGGCACGAAGTCATAAAGTTGCCCTCCGCATCAGTGTTGGCCGTGCTGCGGCAGCAAGTCGCTGCGCACAAGACTCCAGCTAAGGCGGTGGCCGTGCTGGCGGACCCGGTCTTCGACAAGGATGACGACCGCGTTGGCCCGAGGCCCGGACCTCAAAAGCCCTCGCAATCTGTCAGGTCCACAATCGGGGAATCTGAATCCGGTCCCGCTTCTGACGAATCGCCGCTCGAAGACGAACGCCTCACCCGCTCGTTGGCAGATATCAGTGCCCGATCCGGTAGAGGGTTCTATTTGGCACGTCTGCCCTACACCAGGCGAGAGGCGCAGGCGATCCTGGCTGTGACCCCGTCAGGCCAGGGAATGCAGGCCCTGGATTTCGACGCCAGCCGCGCCACCGCCACCGATCCCCAGCTCGCACAATACCGCATCGTGCATTTTGCTACGCATGGGTTGTTGGATAGTGAACATCCAGAGCTTTCCGGGTTGGTGCTGACTTTGGTAGATAAACGAGGAAACAAGCAGGACGGATTTTTGGGCTTGCAGGATATTTACAACCTGAATTTGCCCGCCGATTTGGTGGTGTTGAGCGCCTGTGAGACCGGATTGGGAAAACAAATCAACGGTGAAGGTCTGATTGGGCTGACCCGGGGATTTATGTATGCTGGCGCCACCCGTGTGATGGCGAGCTTGTGGAAGGTGGATGATGTCGCTACCGCCGAATTGATGCGCCGCTTCTACCGGGCGGTTGAGCGCGAGGGCATGAGACCGGCAGCAGCCTTGCAGAAAGCCCAGATCGAAATGTGGAAACAGCCACGCTGGCACGATCACTACTACTGGGCCGCCTTCGAACTGCAAGGCGAGTGGAAATAGTAGCGCCGGTTGTCATGTGGGCATCTTGCCCACATGCAGTAAAGCTTCTTTCGTCCACTGAATCTGCTTCCCAGCAGCAAGAAACGCCCGTTCACGTGCGCAAGCGCGTGATTGTCAGGGCACGGATTTAGAGCTTGCGGGAAAACTCAATTTAGTTTGGTCTTTCGGAGGGGCACAGCTCGGTAGGTCAGGGTTTTAAACTCTGACTTGTTCGCGCCAGCGAACAACAGTGCCGTTAAGCTCTTGAAAATGAACAACTCCGCTCTGCCGAAGGCAAGCGCGCAACGAAGTGGAGCGCCAGAATAGATGTTTTTCCGCAGCGTCTTTATCCATGCCATCCGTGCCGAAAAACTGCTTCTAAGCGAGCGGCTTAGCCGCTGGGGTCATTGCTTGAAACTCGCAAGAGCTCATAATTTGTGGACTTACAATTTTCATCGCAAACTGCTGAATGCTGATTGCTAACTGCTTCCTTCATCTTTCCATTAGAATCCTTGCAGGCCCCCATGAACGACGGGAATATCTCGCCTGCTGAACGCGATTTAAGGTCGGCAGAATTTGAAACCCTGCTCCGGCGGCTCGCTCCTGATAGGGATTGTGCCGGGGAGAAGTACGAAGATATTCGCCGCAAACTGGTCAGGTTTTTTCGCTGGAATGATTGCTTTCCCTGTGAGGAACTCGCCGACCAGGCCTTCGACCGGGTTGCGCACAAGCTGGGCAGCGAGCAGATTCATGATGTTCCAGCGTTTCTCTGGGGTGTAGCCAAAAACATCGTGCGCGAATTCCGCAAGCGGCCGCCGCTTGTCAATCTTGAAGAGTTGCCGCCTCATCGCGAGCCCCATACCGGGCATGCCGAGTCGTCGATCATAGAACGAAGAGTCAGGGAGCGGCGGCTACAATGCTTGTGCAAATGTCTTGAACAGCTTTCTGCCTCCGACCGCGAATTGTTTTTGAGCTATGAATACTACGCTGCCAAAGGAGAAAATACACGGCGGCTGGCCGCGCGTTTTGGTCGCAGCGTTGGCGCTCTGCAAACCCGGGCCCATCGTCTGAAACACAAAGTCGAAAAGTGTACCCTGAAACGCTTTCTATTGTCAGACCAATCTTTCGAGGAGCTTGAGAAGTTATAGAGATTGCCATGGCCGATGAGCGTGAACAAAAACGCTGGATGACGCGCTACCTTTTCGGGCAACTCTCCGAACAGGAGCGGTCTGAGTTTGAAGACAGCTATCTGAACGACCCGGAATTGTTTGAAGAGTTGGCCTCCGTAGAGGACGAGCTGGTTCGCTCCTACCTGCGCGGAGAGTGCTCCCCGCAGGAAAAAGCAGAGCTTGAAAAGCGCATCGCCGCTTCACCCGATTGGCGCGAGAAAGTTGAGTTCGAACGGTCTTTAATGGAGCATGTTTCTTCCATGCCCTTCGCCACTCCCGTCGCCGGCGCGCAGGCGCCAGCCCTGGTTTCAAGAGATAAAGCTTCAAGAGATAAAGCTTCGAGCGATAAAGCTTCGAGCGATAAAGCGGAAAGAATGCGTGCGCTCTCCTCCCGTCAAAGCCCTGCCGCAAGGGAAGTGGTTCTGCCCTCGAGGCCGCCTCTTGTGCCGGCTTTGCGCTTCGCCGTCGTTGCTGTTGGGCTGGTTGTGATGGCCCTTGGCGCGTGGATTGTAACCATAAATGCTCGATTGCGGCAGGAACTTGCCCAAATACGAATTCAGCAGGCCGATCTCCAGCGGCACGAGCAGCAATTGCAGCAGCAACTTGCGGCTCTCACCATCAAGCCGCCGGCCATGGCTCCTTTTGTCCTGACTTCTCATCTGCTTCGCGATAACAGTGCTGAGAAGCCACTGGCAATTCCGCCCGGCGTCTCTTCTGTCCCTCTGCAGCTTCGTTTAGATCAAGATTCTTTCCCCAGCTACAGTATTGTCCTAGAAACCGCAGCCGGGACCCAGGTTTGGCAGCAGGCGGACCTGAAAAGCCAGCTCGCTCAAAACAACCAGCACGTGATTGCTCTCGAACTCCCCTCTAACCTTCTTTTCCGCGGTACCTACATCCTGAAACTCACAGGGATATCGCCCAATCGCAAGCCGGAAGAAGTGGCCGTCTACATCTTCCGCGTGGCAAGATCTTAAGCCGTCGCCGCGTCCATTAAATCCGATTATCAATTACCAAATTACCCAATTCTCAATTGAACCAACGGCCCAGTTTTCCTGAACCCCGTCCGTTGTCAAAGAAATTTTTTTCAAAAAGACTGTAAAACCTCCCTCGCTCAAGCCACTTACTCATGAGAGCGAAAATTCGGGTCGTATTGCCGCGACACGGAACCATGGGGAGAACTATGACCCAGTGGTCCAGCTATTTCACACCATGGCCGCATTGCAAGGAGAACCGAGATGAACAACTTTATGCGAATGACTGTCCACCTTTTCTGTCTACTGGGATTTTTGGCGATCGCGGTTAGCGCTCATGCCCAATGTTCGACCCCACCCTGCGTTTCCAGTTTCACGATTGCTCCCAACGTGATTCAGGGGGATAACGTCTCCGTGGCCACTGGAACGGTGACTATGAACCTGGGGTCATCTAGCGGCCAGTTAAACAACGTAGACATATATGGCCCTATCAGCTACCAATGTATGCCTCCAGCATCTTATGATGGTGGCACTTCGTGTTCGCCCTCCGGCTGCCTGCTCCCCAAGGGGGTCAACTCACTTCAAGTCAAATTTTGGGGCTACAATACGACACAGAATCCAGTCACCGCGCACATATCAGCCGGCTCATGCACTATCAATAGTGTGCAAGCGGATTTGACGCTCAACCCCGTTCCACCGCTGAACCCGCTGGGGCCTGATACGTCGGATCCTTGTCCTGTCTGCAATGAGGGGGGCGGTAACGGCGATGGTGGCGCTCCCCCCGATGGCATTGACCCCACCCTGGCAACCACGAGCGGAATGCCCATTAATCTGGCCAACGGCAACACTTATATTCAGCAGCAGGATTACTCTCTTCCTGGCGGGCGCGGCGGGTTGTCTTTGGGCCGCAGTTGGCACAGCATGTGGCAAGCCCTACTGGGCACAGATTCGGGCGCACCCGCGCAGGCCGGTATGTTCGGCAATGGCTGGATTTCGACCTATGAGCAGCGCCTGAACCTGCATACCGTCAACGGCGGCAGCGGAGTCAAAGTGTGGCTTTCCAGCGGCAACTCCAATTTCTTCAGCTACAACGCCAGCTTGACTATCTATCCTCCAGTTTCTCCATTGACGTTGCAGGCCGGGCTGACCTTCAATGCGAGTAATAATACCTATACCTACACCAGCCACGACGGCAACCAAAAAATATTCACTCAAGTCGGCCGTCTGACCGCCCTGATTGACCGCAACGGTAACCAGACTACCATCAGCTACGACGGCCAGAACCGCATCAACCAGGTCACCGACCCGGTGGGGCGCTGGATCAAGTTCAACTACGCCGACAGCAATAATCCCAATCAGGCGACCAGCGTGTATGACGCCGTGGGCACCATCGCCAGCTATGTCTATTCGAACAGCGACGGAAACCTGCACCGCCTGCTCAGTGTCACTTATGCCGATGGCACTGTGTTGCAATTCCAGTACAACGATGCTAATTCCAATACGTTGGTCAGCGCGGTGGTGGATGGGGCCGGCATAGTCATCGAGCAGCATACCTATGACAGCCAGCGGCGCGGAGTGACGTCAGCGCGCGCCCTGGTGCCGGCGAGCTCCACCACGGCCCCAGTGGAGCTGGTTACGATGAACTACCGGCCTGCTCAGAACCAGGTAATCCCTGTCACCACCCGGGGAGGTTGGGCCACCTACACCTTCGTGCCGTTTGGCCAGCAGAATTACGTGGGCAGTGTCTCCGGGCCGGGATGCTCGACCTGCAGCCTCACGCCGGCCGACAACCTGGTTAGCTCCTACTACAATCCCGATGGCACGCTGGCTTCGCGTAGCTCGGGCCGCAGCATTAACATTGTTGATCTTTATACCTACGATCCCAGCGGCAACCTGGCCAGCAAATCGCAGAATGTGCTTCCGCCGGTTCTTTCTTTGGGCTACGCACCTGGCAGTACACCTACAACAGCTTCGCGGAAGTGCTTACAGCCACCGACCCGCTGGGGCACGCTACGACGTATGCTTACGATACCAAAGGCAACCTGACCTCCACCACCTCGTCTCCTCCGGCGGAGGGGATTTCTGCCAGCGTGACCCACTTTACCTACGATACCGGCGGCACGGGACTCGTGACCCAGGTCACCGACCCAGACAATAACAGTACGACACTCAGCTATACGCCCAGTACCCAATGCACAAATCAGAGCAACGTTGGCTTGGTTGCCAGCCTGACCGATGCTCGCAATAAGACGACGAACTTCTGTTATGACCTGCGGGGCAACCGGACGGATATCTACGATGCCCTGGGCAGGCATACGCAACTCCAGTACGATGGGGGTGACCGGGTGACCCAGGTCACCTATCCCGACCTGACGACCACTAAGTACGCGTATGACAGCACGCGCGGTCGCCTGCACACGGTTACCGATCAGAATAATAAGGTCACCACCTACGACTACGATGACGCCGACCGGTTAATCAAGGTCACCGATGCGCAGACGCCGGCCGCGGGAGTAACCCAGTACGGCTACGACACCGACAGCAACCTGACCAGCATTACTGACGCACAAGGGCGGCAAACCACCTTTGCCTACGATCTCGATAACCACCTGCAGAACGTATACTTCCCGGTTCAAGGAACGACCACGCCCTCCGAATCGTATAGCTTCGATGCTGTTGGAAACCTGCTGAGCAAGACCGACCGCAACGGCAACCGGATCACCTACAACTATGATTCGCTGAACCGGCTGGTGCAGAAGCTGGGGCCGGGCAACACGCCCGAGACCGATTACACCTACGACATGGGCAACCGGATGACCCAGGTGACCGACCCCACTGGCACGTATACTTTCAGCTACGACAACATGGATCGGCCGAAGCAGACCAGCACGCGATACAGCTTCCTGACGGGCAAGACATTTACGGTGAATTATACGTACGACGCGGCGAGTAACCGCAAGACCATGACCGATGCCGAGAACGGCGTGACTACCTATACGCCCGATGCACTCAACCGGCTGCAAACCATCGTGGATTTCAATAACAACACTTTCGGCTTCGGCTACGACGACATCAGCCACAGAACCTCCCTGACGCGACAGAATGGAGTGAACACCGCTTATTCCTATAAACCTAGCACCAACTTTCTCCAGGGTGTTTTGCATCAGGTCGGCAGCACAAATATAGATGGAACATCATACACTTATGACAATGTAGGCAATCGGACCAACAAGACCGATATGCATACAAACACGCGATTTACGTACGACAGTGACGATATTTATCAATTGAAAGACGTCGTAGAACAGCTTCCCCCAGCGCCATGCGATGCCAACTGTCGTCGAAATCTACACCTACGATCTTGTGGGCAACCGGCAGACCGATATCAGTGGAGCAAGCTACAGTTATAACAATCCCTGGAACCACTTGGATTCCGCTAACAGCACCAGCTATACCTACGATTCCAATGGCAACACCAGGACTGTCAGCGGAGGGAACACATACACCTGGGACTTTGAAAACCATCTCACCCAAGTCACCCTGCCGGGCACCGCAGGCACGGCGACTTTCAAATACGATCCGTTTGGCAGAAGGATTCAAAAAGCGTTTACCGTGAACTCCGTCACAACCACAACGAATTACATTTATGATGGAGCAAATGTGGTTGAAGAAATGGATGCTAGTGGCAACCAGGTAGCCCGCTACTCGCAGGGACCTGGAATTGACCAGCCGTTGAGTATGACCCGCGGCGGGGTGACTAGCTTCTACGAAGCGGATGGGCTTGGCTCCATCACCTCAACATAACGGATGCTTATGCCTATGACTCCTTTGGTAACGTGACGGCATCCAGCGGGAACACGATCAACCCATTCCGCTACACCGGCCGCGAATACGACTCCGAAACCGGACTGTATTATTACCGCGCCAGATACTATGACCCCAGCACGGGAAGGTTCTTGAGTGAAGACCCGATTAGTTTTGCGGGGGGCATCAACTTCTATCCGTATGTCGGAAATAGTCCAAGTAATCTTATCGATCCGACGGGAAAGCAGTCTGGTCCGCCTCGGCCACCGGCGCCCAAACCGCCAGCAATTTATTACCCGGGACTTTGGGGCGGTCAATTCCAAGGTAGCAACAATTGCTATAGTTACGCTTGTAATCGGCTTCATCCGCCCACGTCGTCGCCAACAAAGCCGCAGCCGGGTGGAGACGTATTTAATCAATCTCAGCTCTTTCATTTGAATCCGGACCAAGCCTGTGCATTGCTCAAGGCTCTTGCAACGTCGGATGGTCTTAAAGATAATCCCTCTGATGGTTGCTGCCCACCGGGTTACTTTAAAGTCAAACTGTACTTCTCTCCCGACTTCCACGGTAACGGGCCGGATTACCACTGGTATCGCCAGGATTCGAACGGCGGGTGGTCCTCAAAGCATGGTTGGGCGCCTGTAGGTCCCCAAATCGATAATCCTGATGCAGATGCCTTTACATGGGGATACACGAAATCTTGTGGCGCAATGTGCGCACCAAATCAGTAACGAGAGACAATGATATGCGATATATGCGATCAACCACCCATCTGGTTATGCTCGTTTCTGTAGCGATATCTGTTGTCGCAGCACAGAACCATCCCAAAGACCGACAGAAGGTTCTTATGAACTATGAACTGTACAGTTGGCAGGAGTCAAAGGGCAACTGGGAGTTTTCCATCTTGCCCAACCTCGAGAGGTATTATGTTATAGAGGAAGTGCTGGATAAGAGGAGAACCATACATGGAGTGGATCGGCTCAAATTGAGATTGTCACAACTGCCTGCGGGAACGACTGTGTACTGGCTCGATAGACTTTCACCGGATGTAGAACCTAAGCACAAAATCAGAGAACGTTTCGGGTACCCTCCACCGGACGTTGTCGAGGAAATACAGAAATACGCTGGAAAGCGAAAGATCAAGATTGAGGTGTTTGGCGGTCAGGACGGGTAGCCCCATCGATAAGAGGAAAGGTTCTGTCAAGCAAAAACTCTCCCACTCGATGCCGAGCATCGTGATGTTGGTCAAGTTGCGACGACGAAGACCCACCAAGAAGTAACTCGTTTCTG
>WNFJ01106901.1_pt1 | contig 13584 bp, 13 predicted proteins | sample 5400461 | NCBI WGS metagenome assembly WNFJ01 (sample SAMN13153349, study PRJNA577476) | soil metagenome | isolation source: 115 cm saprolite on Douglas fir-dominated hillslope | place: USA:California | collected 2013-09-17 | reverse complement strand
GGTAGTCCTGCTCAGGGGTGATTCCGCCTCCACGACACCTTTGACGCCTAACGCGCCGCGGGTGGGAACTGTGGCGCGAGGCGAGGGTCGATATCAAGCCGGAATGGACCCTTGAGTGAATGTACCACCCAGGCAGATCAAGTCGACAAAAGCAGAGAGTGGGGGAGCCATTGTCACTTCCTTCGTGAAAGCGCGGGCGAGCAGTAACCGAATCATCGCCACCTCGATCAGTATTTCGCTCGTCTGGACCTTCCGCTCGTAATCTTTGACTGCCGCGCCGGTTCCGCGAAAGCCAACCAAACGTGCGCTCCACGATCCATCGACGTGGCTCAATGCTGAAACCGCGCACTCCAGGGTCACGTTCCACCACGTGCGCGTTCCCAGTCGCCCTCCGCCTTGCACCAGTCAAACAACGCCTGCCCCCGATAGGCTTTGTCAGCCCAGATTTTGTTGAGACGTGGCAGCAGCGGAGCGAGTCCTGCCAGCAGACAGCGGGCTCCTTTGGTGTCATGCACATCAGCAGGGGTGACCTAGACAGAGAGCGGCAAGCCCAGTGTATCAACCAGGAGATGCCGTTTGCGCCCCTTCACATGCTTGTGGGCATCAAACCCAGAGATGCTGGCCGACTCCTCGACGGTCTTCACGCGGATGCCGCATCCATGATCGCTGCGCTGGGATCGGCATTCCTGCCTACTCGTTCGCGTTCTGCTGCACGTAGAGCCGTGTAGAGTCGATACCAGCTTCCCTTGAGACGAAAACGCCGGAAGTGGTATTACACCGTTTGAGAAGCGCGGAAAGCTTGAGGGAAGATAGCGCCAAGGGCAGCCAGTCCGTAGCACGTAAAAGATCGCATTACAAATGACTCGCAGGGAATGGGTCCGTGGTCGGCCACCGGAAGGTTCGGAAGGAAAATGCTGTTGCAGATACGCCCATTCCCCATCAGAAAGGTCGCTTGGATAGGTAGTACGCATATTTTACAGTCTATCAGATTCTTCTCTTCCCTGCTTTCCAAAACAAGCTCTGAGGGGGGGAAGCGCGCAATATGTTCGAAGATTGATGTCTCCGGCCTGAACATCAATCTTCGAACAAGGTGCTTTCTCAAGCTCAAATTTGTTCGAAATTCCAAGTCAATTACCATACACTTGCAACGTATCCAGCCATGCCCTCACCTGTCCAGTCAGCCGGTTTCCGATGGCCTCAGCCATGCGCAGGCTCTCCTGTCCCAGCTCTCGCGCATCCCTGCTCTCCCCTTGGGCAGCCGCCACGCGAGCCAGTCCAAAGATGGCCATCGCCAGGTACTCCTGACTGACACCGGTGGCGCTGTCCCTCACCTCGCCAAACCTGGCGGCAGCCTCCAACCATTGGGACTGCTTCAAGTGCAATTCACCCCAGCTATAGAGAACTCCGCACAGGAGCCGGTGACGCCCGGTCTGGCGCACGATCTCCAGGGCCTCTTGCAAGTACGCTTCCGTCCGTTGCGATGTGCCCCAGGTTGTCCAGGGTCGAACTAATCAGATCACGATTCTCCATCCTGTGCGCAATCTCCAGGGCTTCCTGCGAATACGTCACGGCCTGGCTATATTCCCCGCGTTCCGTCGCTATTTCGCTCAGGTTCCCCAACAGCACCGTCACCGCGTGACCGTATCCGATCTGGCGTGCGATCTCCAACGCCTCCAGGGAGTAGCTATCTCCTTGAGCGTAGTCTCCCCGCATGTAGGCAACCGTCCCGCAATTCACCAGCGTTTCACACAACCGTTCGCGATCACCCGCCTGGCGCGCCAGCGCCAACCCTTCCTGCAGGCACGCTTGCGCCTCGTCATAGTGCCCATTTTCCCATGCATCTGTTCCAACTCCCGTCAGCAGGGTGCTCATCTGTACCAGGTCGCCCAGCTCGCGCGCCAGCGCCAGCCCTTCCCGGTGGTACGCTTCCGCCTGCTGGTATGCTCCCCGGTAGCGCGGAATCGCGCCGAGCCAGTTGAGGATTTGACACATCCGTTCGCGGTCTCCACTCTTGCGGGCGAAGGATAACCCTTCCTGGAGGGCGGCTTCTGCCTGGTCATAGTCGCCTTGATTGAAGCGTATTCTTCCCAGGTGCAATAGAGCTGTAGCCAGGCCAGCGCTGTCCTGCAACGATCGTGCGGCCCGTTCTGCCTGCATGAGATACGTTTCTGCCTGGCCATACAGGCCGCGCGCCTGGAGAAACCAGGCGAATGCTGTGATGCAGCGCACCAGGTCCGCGTGCCGTTCATGCCCGGATGCAGCTTCGAGCGCGGCGAAGATATTGCTGCTCTCCTGTTCAAGTGCCTCGTAGTCCTTGACGTGAGCAACAATATAGTCCGCAAAATATGACGCCAGCCGCTCAAACGCGCTGGTATCTGCCAGCTTCACACTGGCATAGTCCGAGATCGTCTGGTGCAACGTGTAGCGGCCTGAACCCGCGCTTTCCATCAGCCCCGCGTCGGTTAAAGTATCCAATGCCTCCACGGGCGCCTGGCACACCGCCAGTGCAGCGGCCTCGGAGAATGTGTTCGGCTTGGCGGGAAACACCGCCAGCGCTCGCAAAGCTGCGCGAGCCTGTTCATCCACCTGCTGATCACTGACATCGATGACGGCCTGTAATGAAAGCGGCGTGTTTGCAGACAGCGTGGCTGAACGCTCCAATAGCGCCTGTGGCTCGCTGAGACGCAAGCGCTGTTCGGCGTCGCGCAATCGCTCCATGGCGGCGCGCATCCGGCGAGGCTGCGCGCCATGTTCCTGCACCCGCAGGTACTTTCCCATCAGGTTCAGCGCCAGAGGCAGTCCGCCAGACGTGCGTACCAGCGTGAACGCCGTCTCTGGATCGCTTGCGACTGTTTCAGGAGCTAAGCGTTTCAACAAGGTGAAGCTATGATCTCCGCTCAGTTCCCGCACCATCACCGCCCCCTCGCCCGCAAACTGCGAGGCGATCTGCGGGAAGCGCGTCGTTACCAGGTATGCCGAATTCGGGCCGCCAACCTTGAAAGCCAGCGCCTCCTCGATCTTCCAGGCATCGTCAACAGCCAGCAGCACACGGCGGGTGCCAATAGCAGCTCGGATGATCTGTGTCCAGGCTTCGATACTATTCAACCTGGCAGCTGCAATGCTGGGCGTCCCCAGCAGTGTCCCCCAGCGGGAGAGCTGTCCCAGCACATTGGGATGCGGTCCCAGGCCTGCCCAGAGAATCCCATCATGAAAGTGAGCCTGTACCTCCCCGTCATGCGCCAGCGCTACAGCGAGCGTTGTCTTCCCGACACCGGGCAGGCCTTTGAGTGCCGTCAGTCCCACATTCTTCCCCGTGCATAGGCGCTCTTTGAGATGGGAAAGGACATCATCGCGGCCAATGAGCTCTGTCGTTGCGACTGATAGGAGTGGAAGAGCCGGGTCATGGATCGCTCGTTGTGCTTGAGCGGAGAGAGCAGCGCCCTCGCTTTGCTTTTCAAGGTCCTCGCTGGATTCTTCCTGCAGCAATCCAAGTTCTTTAGCATTTTTCCCAAAGAGTGTGCACAGCTTCTGGCGATAGTACGGACTGGGGGAAGCCGTGCCGCGTTCCCAACGGCTCAGGTAGTAGTGGTCGGCCCCGATCTGGTCAGCAACATATTTTTGTGACCAGCCGCGCAGTTCACGCTCTGCTTTCAGCCGCTGGTTCTTCGGCATTTTTTTCATCATCCAGATATTCCTTGTTCTCAAGTTCCGACGCCGTTCCGGCGAGATGATCACTGCCCATCAAAGGTGGCGCGCTGGCACGCTCTTTTTTCGAGATCAGTTTTGCCAAAAAATCGCTAAGCTGATGCTATTTTAGCAGATTATCATCTCCAGGCATACTTTAACCGGCTACAACCATTTCATACATCATTTGAGCGTACGCCGGGGTGACTTTCGCATAGCCATGACATTCTTGTAGTCCCGTTGCAAAAATCACGCCAGTTTGATACAGTATCGCTCACTGGTGGGATTGCCAGGAATGACCCCTATGACCTCGAAAGGAAAGCGATGGACCCGTACGAAGAGAAGCTGAGAACATTCATCAGAGTACATACCATTCAAGCGGAGCACCTGTCCTTTGACCAATCTTGCCACTCCGTTGCCGAGGCCGCGCGGGTGCTCAATGCCTCGCCGGAGGATATTGTCAAGAATATTTGCCTGGTGGATGCAGCTGGTAATGCCATCATTGTCATCTTGAAGGGCGAGGACAGAGTGAACATCTCACACGTTGCACAAGTCCTCACCATAGACCAGCCGCGTCTGGCGACCCCGCAAGAAATTCTCGAGAAAACCGGCTATCCCTGTGGGGGCACACCATCCTTTGGATATCGAGCAACATTTCTCATAGATCCAAGAGTGATGGAAAAAGAAATGGTTTTCACTGGCGGCGGCAGTGAAAACTCGCTGGTCAAGATCGCGCCACAAGAGCTGGTACGAGCAAATTCAGGAAACATCGTTCGGATACGCAAGTGAGGACAATGCATGTTCGTAGGTGCTCGATTTATCGTGCCCGGTGTGCGGCAGTAATGTTCATACAGGCTTTGAAAGGGGAATTATTATGGCAGGATTAGAAGGCAGGGTCGCTATTGTGACAGGCGCTGCTTCCGGCATTGGACTGGCCATCGCCCGCGATTTTGCGCAACATGGTATACGGGTAACCTTGTCGGATATCGATGCTGAAGGAGGGAGTGCTGCCGCCTCTGAACTGGCCGGGGCGCGTTTTCAAGCAGCAGATATGGCGAACAGTGATGACATTGCGCAGCTCGCAGCAGGTACTCTCGCTGCCGAAGGACAGATAGATATCCTGGTAAATAACGCGGGCAGCGGGCATCCAGTATGTCGCGCCGATTATAGACTTTCCAGAGGCAAAGTGGCGGCAGATTATCGAAATTATGCTCACCGCGCCTTTCTTGCTGACGAAAGCTGTTCTACCTGGCATGTATGCTCACAAGTGGGGGCGCATCATCAATATTGCATCGGTGCATGCGCTGCGAGCATCCGCTTTCAAATCTGCCTACGTCGCTGCCAAACATGGCCTGCTCGGGCTGACTCGTGTCACGGCGCTCGAAGCAGCGGAGCATGGTGTCACCTGTAATGCCATCTGCCCATCATACGTGCGCACCGCGCTCGTCGAGAAGCAAATTGCCGACCAGGCACGCATTCATGGCATCCCTGAATCGGAAGTGGTGGAGAAAATCATGGTGACCGAAGGCGCTATCCGTCGCCTCCTGGAACCAGAAGAAGTAGCGCAATTAGTCACCTACCTTTGCACAAACGCTGCCAGCGGCATTACCGGCAGCGCACAGACGATTGACTGTGGATGGACAGCCCATTAACTTATCCTAAAGCCACGCGGGATGAGCCAGCCACAGGACTGCCAGCGCTAGCAGCGATATCCCTATGATATAACTCAGGCGCTGGCCGCCTGGGTACGTCTTCTCCACCACTATTACCCCGGTGAGCACAGCCATCCAGGCCGCTCGTTCCAAGGCCGAACATGACCAGCATCAGTGCCCAGCAGCAGCCCAGGCAGAAGGCACCGTGGCGCAGGCCTTTGTAGGGCATTTTTCTTCCTATCCCTATTGACTGTCGCTATCGGTATATGTTATACTGGGAGTAGCGGAAGCTTTACCCCCACTTGGTTTTCGCTCCGAGAAGTATCTACAGGAGGAACGTATGATGGCAGAAGATGCTGCAAAACACGAACAGCAGGTCGATGCGCTCGCAGGACCAGAAGATTATTGGTTGACCATTACCGATGCCGCTCGAGCTACTCGTCGGCAGGATATCACGATTCGGCGCTGGATAGCCACGGGGCAACTCCCGGTCCGCCGGCACGCTGTCGGACTCAATCAACGCACGCGCCAGGTCCGCGCCAGTGACCTCGCCAGACTCACACCCATCATTGATCCCACTGCAGTGATTACGGGGGAGGAAGGACGGCTTAACCTCATGAGCATTCCAGTTGAACAGGCCCAACTCAGGGAGGGCCAGCAGCAGTTGCAGCAGCATGTTGCTACTCTTCGTGAACATGTCGAGCACCAGGGGCAGGCCTTTCGACAGGCTTTGACCGAGCAACGTCTCGCCTTCCAGCACCAGCAGGAGCAGCTGCGGGAAGCCTTGGCCGCACAGTTCTCGCAGGTGCAGGAGGCCTTTCACGGCACACGTACCGTGCTGGAAACCATGCGTACTGAACAACAGCAGCGATGGGCGCAGCACGGGCGGGAGCTAGAGCGATTGCGCCAAAGACTTGCTATGCAAAGCACCGCGTCCCAGGAAGCGCCACAGCGTAGTGCCGATGAGCAGGTGATGGAGCAGGCGTTACAAACACTTGAGGAGTGGATGACCAGCGAATTCGCGAAGCTCACGGATCAGCTTGAAACCCTGACTGCGCAGGTGACCGCGAGCACACAATCATTCGATCACACGCAGCAGCGACTACAACAACAAGAACAGCAGATCGAGCGTCTCATGGAAACTACCGCGCGACTGGCAGAGCAATTGGCACGCCATGACCAGGCGCAACAGCGGCTCCTATCGCTCCTTGAGCAACCACCAGCGAGTGGACAGAACGCGGGCTGATGGTGAAAGGACCTCTGTGATGGCAGAACAATTTGGCACTGATCCCTGGCCACCAGTGCCACAGGAAGGGCGTGAAGCCTTCGTCCCGCTGTCGTCTGCTCGCTCCACTGCTGCCGGAGCGCTTCAGCAGGCTCAGCGCACCTGGCTCCCCGTACTCACCCTCTACCTGCTCGCTCCTCTCATCGCAGAGATGTTAACAGGTTCCACGCCGCCCTTGATGTGGAACAATGTGGGTGGTATCATCCTGACGACTGGACTCTACGGTTCCGGTGCCGTTCTGGTACGTGAACTGGCTCGGCGGCGTGGGCTGAGTTGGAGTCGCCTGGCTCTGCTTGGAGCCGCGTATGGCGTGCTTGAAGAAGGCATGGCCTATCAGAGCTGGTTCAATCCCCACTGGGTGAATCCGCCAGATGCCGCCCGCCTCTTCAAGGTGAACTGGACGTTTGCACTGATCTTCACCACCATCCATGTGACCCTGAGCATCATGAGTTCGGTGATCATCGCCGAAACCCTCTTCCCCCAGCAGGCCGAGCGCCCCTGGCTGGGCCGCAAGGGGTTCGTTGGCTTGACGCTCTGGCTGGGCGCGGTCGCGTCGTGGTTATTCTTCACCTATGGCTTCTTGCTCTTTCGCGGCAAAGGCTACGACCATCCGCCGGTGACGTATGTTATCGCCCCGCTGATCTTCGTTGTCTTCCTCTGGCTGGGCTTGCGTCGGCGCACAGCGTCTGCCCCTGCCCAGGCAGGCTCAGGCGATCCTCTGCGTCCAGCGCCTCGTCTCTGGACACTGCGCCTGGCAGCGTTTGGTGCTGCCTTCGTCGTCCTGGCGAACCTGTTGTTCGTGCGCAATCTCATCCCCATTGCCCTCCTTCCCATCGGCATGGTGGCAGGAGTGGATCTGGTGGGCGTACTGCTGGTACGCCAGTGGGCAAAACGCTCCGGTTGGGGGGCACAACATCGGCTGGCCCTGGTTTCTGGAGTGATGGGGGTGTTCATTGTCGCTGCCCCGATCTTTGAGTTCGTGCTTCGCGTCAACCACTATCAAGGGCTGACGCTGGTCAATCTGTGCGCCCTCGGTGGACTGATCTGGCTCGCCTGGCTGGTGAAGCGACAAGGGAACAGGGTAGCTCAGCCTTCTCTGTGATTGATAGCAAGAGTCCGATGGAGCTGTGTCATCCCTGTGGTCTTTGAGAGAAGCAGACTCCATGGCTACGACTCATTCATACATCTGTGTTCGTTCACGTTCTGTGTTCGTTCACGTTCTAGGAGAGGTTTATGAAACTACGACAGTTCACTTCGATCATCATCCTGTTCCTTGTTGGACTCGCCGCGTGCTCGACCGACCAGCACTCCGCCTCGACCAGCCAGCACTCCGCCAAGAATGGTCTCATCGCGCTGGGAGACTTCGATAGCGCTGGCATCGTGCAGATCTTTACCATCGCCTCCGATGGCACGCAGAGGACCCAGTTGACGAAGACGGCGTCGGGCAAGAACTGGATGCCAGCCTGGTCGCCGGATGGACGCAAGATCGCCTATGTCTATCAGTATCCCGCTGGGATGCAGATCCGCGTCATGAACTTCGATGGAAGCGACGATCACGCCCTCACCTCGGGTGATGTCTCCGCTGTGAACATGACTCCCGCCTGGTCTCCCGATGGGTCGATGATCGCGTACACGCACAACGACGCGTCGAAGGGTAGCAGGGACCTGAAGATCTGGGTCATGCATGCCGATGGCAGCTCCCAGAAGCAGATCACCCAGGGGGACTCGAACGACTACGTTCCCACCTGGTCACCGGATGGCAAGAAGATCGCGTTCTTCTCGAACCATGAGACAGGCCTGAACGCGATCTGGGTGATGGCATCCGACGGGTCGAATCTGCGTGTACTCACCCACGCGTACCACGATGCGAGGCTCGGTGCCAACATCGAGCAAAAGGTTCCCGCCTGGTCTCCCGATGGGCAGCGGATCGCCTACTGGTCGGGTGTGGAGGCAGGCGACCCTCGGCCCAACCTCCCGCGGGACGTCTGGGTCATGAAAGCGGACGGAACCGGCCAGAAGAAGCTCGTCTCAGGTGACGATCCCGCGTGGGCGCCCGACGGGAGAACGATCCTGCTGCCAGCCTGCTACCGGCACGGAGCACTCGCGCCGCTGTTCCCTTGCAGCGGCCAGGCCGGAGACACGATCGCCGTCGCTGCCATATCGCCGGACGGCACCAACTACCGCCTTCTGTTCGTCACCAACCGCACCTTCGCGCGCGCGTCCTGGCAACCGATCATCTCGACTGAGAATGCGCAAAGCTGACAGAGCCCGCAAAGGAGCATGTTGGGGCGGCTCTACCCCAAGCCGGTATGTTTCTTGCTTTTTACAGAACGTGTTCGGGGGAATGATGAAAACTAAAATGACATATGGAGACCATTCCAAACCAGGGGCAAAGAGAACGCTTGCTGAAAAGAGCCTCTTTCCCTGGAGCCCATTGCAGGACGAGGGCAAACTGATGAAGAGTCCTACTCCTCTGCTCTCAAAAGGTGAATGAGGAGAGAGGGACCATTCCAAAACGAGGAAATCTAGCCAGCCCCCGAAATAGAATGGTCTCCACACAGGATGAAACAAGCAGGGAAGGATAAGTACGTGCTGAAAGAAATTCGTGCGATTGCCTGCCTTGGGCTCATTGCATTGCTCACCCTCACGTTCAGCGCGTGCAGTACCGGTCCCCTCAATGGGGGCCGCGCTGGGCAGACGGCAGGCAGGAAAGTGTCCGACGCTCAGATTATCTTCGAGGCGGCGGTCCCAACGGCAGGGAGCAGTGCCCAGGAGATCTTCACCATGAACCTCGATGGTTCCAAGCGCACCTAGATCACCCACGACGGCCTGAACAAATTTCTCCCCCACTTCTCCCCCGACGGCAGGCGGCTGGTCTACACCAAGTTCCTGGTGGGCGGATATGGCACTCCGAACGCTCAGACCGATGTGGCGGTCTATGACTTTGCGAGCGGGAAGGAAACCCTGCTCACCAGCGACGGGAAGAGTTTCCAACCCGTCTGGTCGCCGGACGGCCAACAGATCGCCTTCAGATCAACAACCAATGGGGCAACCTTGGGTTCGCTGTGGATCATGAATGCCGACGGCTCACATTCGCACCTGATCGCCGCGCCGAGCGGTGCCGTGAATGACCAGATCTGGGGGGACTATGCCTGGTCGAGCGACAATTGGATCCTCTTCGTGGTGGGCCAGAACACCGCCACCTGCTTCAAGACCCGGTTGGATAAGATTCGCCCCGACGGCACCGCCCGCACCCAGGTCACCAATGGTGGCCCTAACTGCACTCCGCCAGGGATGGAGCAGAGCGGTGACGCCGACCCCGGCTTCAGCGCGGACGGCAAGACCATCTACAGCTCGCGCGGCTTCCCGCGTGCACCAGCCGGAATGCCTACTCAGACGGAACGCCGCCTCTATTCCTTCTCCAGCGGTGCATGGACTGCGGGCAAGGTGGAGTCGGACCTGAGCCTGCCCTCCTCCCCGCACTGCATCGAGGGCGTTCCCAAGGGTTCTCCCGACGGCACGCGGGTGCTGCTCTTCCGCTTCTGCGCGGGCGATGAGGCGCACAGCGGGGTGACTCTCACCGACAAGGTAGGGTCCTACCGGACCTGGATCACGAACGGGTTTGGGGCGGACTGGAACCCGGTCGCGAAGTCTGGCTGCTGTATGCCCACGAGCCACTCCACGACGGGCAGGGAATCGAGCTGGGACCTTATCGCCTTCGCATCCTTCCCACTCCTCGCAGAGATATCTCCCGGCAAACGAAAGACAAGGACCGGGTTTCAGGCCACGTGATCTCTGTGCTCATGGACGAGACCATTCATTTTCGGGTGCTTAATATGCTGTTTTATCCTCTTATCCATGATTTGCATTCCGAACGAGATACAGTGTTAGCACCCAAATTTGAATGGTCTCGTCTGCTCATTGTCCTTCGTGCGATTGTAGTGCAATGATTGTATGCATATGATGTGTGCTCATGATGTCCTGGATGAAGACGCTGTGGCAAAATGAGCACATACCATAGGGAAGCCATCCGGCTTTCTCCTCGCTGTGGAGGGATTTCACTTATGCAAACCAGACCTTTCCGTTGGGTACGCCATGTCATTTCTTTCGCCTGTGCCATAGGACTTTTACTGGCAGGGCGGTGGCTCTTTCCATCCTTACCGGCGCATGTTGCTACTACGACCTATTATGTGAACAATCAGTCTGGTTCCAATTGTAGTGATACAGGTGCGGGCACCTCGCAAAGCGCTCCCTGGTGCGACTTCACGCCTGTCAACAGTACGACCTTTGGCCCAGGGTACCAGATCCTGTTGGCGCGTGGAGCCACCTGGGATCAGGAGATGGATATCAAGGGTTCTGGCTCTGCGTCTGCTTCTGCCACGATCGATGCTTATGGCACAGGAGTCAACCCGAAGATTATTCGCAATGGTAACGCCTCGGATCTTGGCATCCGTATGACCGATCCTTCCTACTGGAATGTCAACGACCTGGAGATCGGAGATGCTGGAACGGGTATCCTGGTCTACTATGATTCGCTCTCGCACCAGGAGTTGAACTTCAACAACATCTCTGTTCATGACATCTACGGCATTCACCAGGGGGGTCAGGGCAACGGGACGTGTGGGTCCAACAAAATCTGGAACTCTGCTGGTATCGACATTACCGGATCAGTGACGTTTACCTCTTCCCAGTATGCTTTGCAGAATGTCAGCATGAACCATATTACCGGTACTCATAACCAGGATAGCGTCTCCTTTGACTGGTGCAATGGCCATTCACTTTCAGCAAGCGATGGAAGCGATGGGTCTAACCTGGTTCAGAATGTGACGTTGAACCATCTGAATTTTTCTGACGATAACGCTGATAATGATGCTTCCGTCGGATGTGACGAGGGCCTGCGCCTGGTCAATATGACGAACGCGACCGTTTTGAACTCTGTTCTGAACGACGAAGGGGCTTGCCATTCTTCGACTGGTACGGCTGGGATTATCTACGGACGCCTGGAGAACGTCACCTTTGTGAACGGTATCATGACGAATGTGCCCAATACCAGCTCACCTGATCAGACCGGCTTTGACTATGAGTGCTGCAACGATCAGGTGCGTGTTCGTGCCAGCTATATCGCGGGCAATGCAGGACCGGGTATTGAATTTCTGGCCGTTCATGGGAGCAGCGACCACAGCACCAATAGCGAGGTATCCGATAACACCTTTGTCAGCAATGGTGGCGAATCCATTGCGCGGTTCGGAAGCAACATCACGCCTACGGGGACCATCAGTAATAATCTCTACTATGAGCCTGCCAGGTTTACCAGCGGAGATTTTAGCGGATTCACCTTCTCGAACAACCTGGCGATTGGGGCTTCTGGTGACATCTCCAACGCTGCCAATGGTTTCAGCCATAGGCAGGGGCAGAACAACTGGTCTTACCAGTACAGCAGCAATGGGAGCAGTTGGACAAACCTTGTCTACGACAACCACCAGAATGAGTGGGTTCCTGCTGTTGGAGACTCTGTGCCCTTTGTCTCGCAGTTTGAGCAACACCCCGATGTCTGTTCAAGCTGCTGGATTGGACGAGCCTGGACCGCGCCGACGAGCGGGACTATCAGCATTCGTGGTCGCGTGCTCAAATCGGATATCGGTGGGGGAGATGGCGTGGTGGCGCGTATTACGAAAAATGGAACGGTCATTTGGGGACCACAGACCATCGCCTACAATGATCAGGTTGGTGTCGCAACCGATCTGAATACTATCACCGTCGCCCGGGGAGATGTGATCCGTTTCGAGATTGCGAACAACAGTAACAACGAATACGACAGGACAAGCTGGGATCCCACCGTTGCGTATACCAGTGCCAATACTTCGGCGTTCAATCGCTACGACGACGGGAGCATTCCAGATCACTGGGTGACGACTGGTTCCGTCACTTCCGGTTATCACCTGGAAACAACTCTGGGTTATCTGTACAATTCGTCGCAGACCCGCACGCAGGCGGTCTATGGCTGCCAGAATGGCAGCGATCACTTCGTCTCGCTCACCTCCAATTGCGAGGGACATACAGTCCTGCGCACGGAGGGCTGGATCTATTCCAGCCAGCCCTCAGGTGTGACGACGACCGCGCTCTATCGCTGCCGAGACGGTGAAGATGATTTTGTTTCGATCGCTTCCAACTGTGAGGGATATACCGTCGTGTCTTTCCTTGGATATGCGTTAAGCCAGCCGTAAGCGGAAAAGCGCGAAGCTTCCGCCTCTGTTCGGGAGAGCAAGCCTTGCTTCTCTTCCGAACAGAGTGAGTGTGCCTCTCTCCCAACGGAGGGAACTGCTCCTTTGAGAGAGAAAATTGATAAAAAAGGATCCCGATGAAAACATATTTTGATGGTCGTCCTGTGGCAGAGAAAAGCATGCTTGCCCGTGATCATGGTGTTGTCTTGAGACACGGTGATCAATGGGATCGCTATGGAGCCCGTGATGTCTGGGTGTTTGCGCACGAAGGCAAACTGTACATGCATTATGACGCCGCTGGCCCTCAAGGGTGGTTAGCAGCTCTGGCGGTGAGCGACGATGGTCTTCACTGGACAAAGCACGGCTCTGTTTTGGAACTGGGAAAGGCAGGGAGTGATGATTCGGCATCGGCCTCGTATGGGAGTACCTATTACGATGGGAAGCAGTGGCATATGTTTTACCTTGGAACACCGAACTGTACCCCTTTCCCTGACTGTGTTCCGGCGTTTCCCTATCTGGGATCCCGACATTTTTCCCTCCCGTTTTTCCCACGAAGCAAGAGGAGCAAAAGTGAAAATCAAGGGCAGTTTCTGAAAATACGTGGCCCCTCAAAGCCTCTCCGTGTCGCGTAGAAACAGAGAGAACTAGTGGTCAGTCCAGTTTGATATTGACAGGAATGAGATGATGATGGAAAAGCAAGGAGCCTTTGATGAAGCATCCCATTCCTGTGACACTGTCCGAA
>WNFJ01145049.1_pt1 | contig 13585 bp, 14 predicted proteins | sample 5400461 | NCBI WGS metagenome assembly WNFJ01 (sample SAMN13153349, study PRJNA577476) | soil metagenome | isolation source: 115 cm saprolite on Douglas fir-dominated hillslope | place: USA:California | collected 2013-09-17 | reverse complement strand
GGCCACGGAGACCTGCCCCGCGGCCTGGCGTTGGTGCTCCGTCCGGATCGAATCCTCCGCCGTCATGCCCTGGGCGGCGAGGCGTTCCTCGACGGCCGCACGCACGGGAGAGACCAGGGGCCCATACTCGCGCATCTGCTGCAGGAGCCGCACGACGTAGGCCGTCTCCAGGACCTCGGGCAGGGGCGGCAGGGGCGCTGCATCTCCGGCTCCGCCGATCTGGGCCAGATAGCCGTCGGCCCTGAGACGCGCGTGCCGGCCCAGGAGCGTTTCGTCCGCCAGCCGCCTCAGGTTCTCGATGAGGGCGAGCTTGACCATGCTGGGCCAAGCCCACAGCTCGCCGATGGTGAGCGGAGCCACAGTCTGGTAGGCGGCCATGAAGCGCATGAGCTGTTGTCGATCCAGGCGGCCGTCGGTGTGGCGGATCAGCTCCAGGGCCATGGCGTAGACCCGTGCAATGCCGGCCATCTCCCGCGGGGCGAGCTTCGGCAGGTCCAAGTAGTACTGCCGCGGAAGGTCGTGCCGGATACCCCGGATCTCGGCCTCGATGAGGTGGAAGTTGTCGAGGAGCCATTCCGCCGCCGGGGGGACGAACTCGCCGCGGTGCACGTCGTCGGCGAGGACGCGATAGGCCGCGCGCAGCACGCGGGCGTTGTCTTCCAGGCGCGAGAAGAACGGGCGGGCCTTGCGGCGCGGATCCCGGGCCAGCGTGAAGCTGGCGGCGAGGGCCCTGGCCCGTTCCTCCAGTCGCTCGATGCTGAGGAGTTCGGGGGCGCGGAGGGGCTTCTCGGTTTCCGGGCGGCGGCCGCCCCCGAAGAGACGGCGCAGCGGCCTCAGGGCGTCAGCCAAGGCGACGTGCCCATGGTACCACGGCAAGCTTCACGGCGTAGCGTTCTCATCGCGTGGTTTCGTCCCTCCGGATGTCGCGGGCTTCCTCGACTCCATCCAGCTCATCCGAGCACGCTGTTTCTCTGCCTGCCAGTCGGTTTCGGTGTAGTCCCGGTGGAGTCCGCGTCGTCTTAGGCGCGGAAGCGACCGCTCCCCGCACGTGTCAGCTGCTATTGGGGAACTGGAAGCCAGCTTCGGCGCCGGACGGCGCGAGCTGCGGGCGCTGGACCGCCTTGCGGACCTCAGTAGAGGACGGTGGCTTCCCTGGTCTCCGGCTCGGGCTCGGGCGGCTTGGTCGTGACGCAGAGATCCAACAGCTGACGGATGACCGCGCGAGCCCGCGCCTCGGTCCAGTGCTGCCCGCGACAGTAATCGACGACCACCCGAGCTGCGACGACTGGTAGCAGTCGATCGCCGGTCGCCTCCGAGACGTGGGCGCAGACCGCGGATCTTGCGTGGCGGGGCGCCCCACGGCCCTGGTGCAACTCTTCGGCGTCGTTGCTCACGAACAACAACCCGTCGATGTGGCGTCCACCCGCTTCGCGCGCATTCAGTCCAGCGAGCAGCGCGGGCCGACCCTGAGGGCGCCTTCTGGGCATCAGGAAGCGCCGGCCGTCGGGCATCTCGACTTCGACCTGCACGTCCTTCGGTAACAGCGTAGCGAAGAGGCTTTCGAATTGCACTCGTGGCGCGATGACGTGATCCACGGGATTCGTCGGGAGCGACGAGGGAACGACGCTGCCACCCACTCCCCGTACCGTGCCGGGAATCGTGCGGAGCATAAACCGCGGATCGCGCGACGCGAGCCAGGTGAGGTAGATGCGGCGCTCGGCAACCTCGCCCGGCCAGAAGTCCAGGCGGGCGACTGCGGCGAGGGCTAGCAATTCCCGCATCCGGGACCTCGTGGCGTACCGTTGACACTCCATGCATTTGGAGAATTGACGCGAGTTTTTCGGGGACCCGGAAAGGAGCATCGGATCTTCAGCGGTGGGCATAACAGAATCTACTCGATGCCGAAGACGACGGCTGCCGCTACTCGTCGTCCTGCTGTTGCTGCATGGCCGGGTCCGCCTCAACCTGGCATTGCCACCACGCCGTGACGATCCCGCACTCCAGCGCCGGATGCGGTCGAGTGAGGAAACAGTCGGCCCTGCCGACGTGTGTCAGCAGGCCTTCCGTACTATGTGTGTGCTCCGTAAGCATGTGCCCCCCGGACGAGAACGAGGGCGACCAACCAGGCCCGCCCTCGTCCTCCGAGTGAGATCAGGCGTTCAACGCCTTCTCTGGCGTCACTTCCACCTGGATCAGATGGGGCTTGGCCGTCTCCGCCTTCGGCAGCGTGATCGTCAGTACGCCGAGGTTGTAGGTCGCCTTGATCTTGTTGGGATCGATCGAGGCCGACAGCCTGAACGTCCGCTCGAAGGCACCATAGGTCCGCTCATAGCGATGGACCTTCTCGGCCTTCTCCTCTGCCACCTGCTCCTTGGTGCCCTTGATCGTCAGCAGGTTGCTCTCCACCGGGCTCTTCACGTCCTCGGGCTTCACCCCAGGCACCTCTGCCGGATGGCATCCGGCTCCTCGAAGATGTCCACCAGCGGCAGCCAGGCGGTCGTCGCGGCCTCGGGTACGGGCCACTCGAACGCGCCGAACGGCTCGTTGAAGCTCCGACCCATCCGGTGCTCCAGGTGATACAGCAGATCCAGCATCGGGTCCCTCTTTGTAACACTGAACATATCGGACCTCCTTAGGTCATGCATGAGCCGAGTTCCAGTTAACTATTGGCAGTCCCACTGTGCTCAAACATGCGGCAATGTACCTAACTTGTCAAGTAATACTGCATCATTCGTGCATTAATTCACTTTCATAAGTTAACCAGCTAGGCCACTTCCAGAAGGAATCCGCGTGGATCTTCCGTTGCTGATTCGGCAACCGGCTGGAAGAATTGGGGTTGGAGCAGCGAGATCTCCTGCGCCGCCCAGGTGACCAAGTCCTAGTCCGGCCACCCACTGAAACCGCGCCGAGCGCGGAACTTTAGCCGCGCCCGCACGGCAGCTGCCCGAGGTCTGAAATAGGCGGCCGCTCCGTCCGGGCCCCGGATGCCAAAAAGCGCCGCGTCGCCCGCGTCGCACTCCTCAAACGGTGACTGCTCGACGATGTCGCGACGCTCGGCCGGCGACGCCGAGTTGTAGCGCGTGAGGAACGAGTCGATGATCTGGTCCCAGACCGCCTCGAAGTCCCGTCTGAGCCGCGCGCGGTCCGGGAGTGCTCGCCGCACGGTCCGGGGCTTGAGCCCGAGCGTGTCTGCCACCAGCGCCCGGGCGACCGCGGCTTGGAGCATCGGCCACCGCTTCGCCGACACGGCGAGGGCCAGCCGCGCCTCATGCTCCATCGCGCGCATCCAGTCGGGGACACCGACGTGGGCCACATGCTGTGCGGTTCCGCCGTGCGGCTGGCGCCTCAGGTGCTTGAGCCACCACAGCGTGTAGCCGATCAACTTGCGCAGTCCTACTCCAGACACGGGGACTTCGCGCTGGTGCGGGGGCAGGGGCGGCAAGGCGCGCGTCCGCTTCGCCCACGCCAGCTCGGCGCGGAGCGCGGCCGTCCGCCTGCCGCGGCCGCGCAGACTCGTCCAGCCACCATCGCGCGGCGTCGCCTCGATGACCGGGTCTCGCGCGGCGACCGGGCCGTCCAGCACGGCCCCGACGGCCAAGAACAGCCCCCCAATGCTCGCAAATTGGCGGCAGGGGGTGCACGAGACGTGCTCGGGTGGCGCCGAAATCTCCACCCCTTTTCGGCCGGGTGCGTGAGCGGCGGAATCCATATTCTGTGGTGTGCTCCTCACCCATGCGGCGTTAGGGACGCGAAAGAGCGCGGACTGGGCCGCCCCCCTCCTCCGAACACGCCGGTCGGCGTTGAACGGACCGGGCGGCCTTTAGTTACGCGCCGCGATCTTATGGCAGGTCGAGTTGGCAACCTGGTAGTTCTCAACCTCAGGCGTGCCCTCAACGACCTTCGCCAAGGTCTTCAGCACTTCGGGATAAGTGTCGCGGCTATAGGCGTCCGCGTTCTCTTTCCGATCCCAGAGACTGATGGCAACCGCTTCGGCGCCATCCGGGGCGACGAACGTAATCTCGTCCTTGAAGCCATTCTGTTTCCGAAGCAGAGGCAGGACGTCCTTCTCGAGCGTCTGGGTAAACTCACCGGCCGTGTTGGCCTTCAGATGTAGGGAGACATTGCGTGCGTACATATCGAACTCCTTATGGTTATGATGACTTAGCAGGGATCTCACTTAACCACTGGCAGTTGTGACCGGTAGAGGTATATTAGTGTACTGTACTTGTCAAGTGTACCTAGCTGACTAGCCCATCTTGTTCAATGTAGTTAACCTGTTGTGGTCAATCAGTAAGTCGGCCTCAGGAGGAATTCTGTGGACGTCCCGTTGCTAATTCGGCACCGGCTCGAAGAGTTGGGGTTGGAGCAGCGAGATCTCGCTTCCGCCGCCCAGGTAACCGAGTCCTACATCTCACAGTTACTGACGCGGCGAAAGGCGCCTCCCGCGCCGACCCGGACGGACATCTATGAGAAGATGGACAAATTCTTGAAGCTCCCGCGCGGGAAGCTGGCGACGCTGGCGGACGTCCAACGGAAGGAAGAGTTGAAGCGAGAACTGGGGGACGAGGCCGCCCCCTTGTTTCCGGAGGTCCGCGACTTGATCCTCCGCAAATGCAATCCAGACAACGCAACACACCTGCGCGCGATTTTTGAGAAGCAGCCCTTCGGCGAACTCGAACGTTTGGTCACCCAGAAGCTGCTGGACGTGGTCAAGCGAGTGGCCCAGGAAGAATTGGAAAATGCATACTGGCTCCGCATGGTGGCACAACTCAGCGGCCGAAGCTATGAGGAAATGCGCGTCATCGTGCTCGAGTTCCTGGATACGGACATCTTCCACGTGTCGAGGGAAAACTGCGTGTCGTTCTTGGATCCGCTGATTGAATCCTGGGACATCGACCTCGCGACGTTTGGTCTGAAAATTGTCTTCAACCCTAGGGTGGCCCCTGGGCAGGTGAAGACATTTGAGTTTGTCGAACGAGAATCCGATCGGGCCGTCGTCGAAGAGCCGGGGCTCAAGGAATTCCTGCAGGATCCCTCCCTGAGCGGCACGGCGACCAAGGAGGAAGTCGAGTATCTCAAGCGGCTCAGGTTCAAGAACAAGCGGCCCACGCCCCTCTTTTATTACCGGGAGTTACAGAACCTGAGAGACCCGCTCCATTTTTGCACCCCGTAACCCACATGAAGCGTCGGCACGCGCGTTCGCCCGTAGTCAGGCGGGACACCGATCAGAGATGAGAACCGTCCGGTCGTAGCGCGTTCCATATCGGCTGAAATACTCCGCTGGCGGACTGAGAGAACGTGTGGGCGCGTCCAGGAAGCGCTCCGTTCAGAGTGCGCCGTTTCCGCCCTCCGGCGGGGTTGCGACTGGCGGAACAGGTCCTGGAGCTGCCGCTCAGTGAGCTCGGCGAGGGACGCGTCGGGACTGCGGGAGGCGCATAGCGGGTGAAGCGGCGCTTGCGCTCGGGGCCGGTCCCGAGCTCGAACAGCAACCCAAATTCGTCCTTCCCGTAGACCGTGATGCGGCCCGCGGGATTCACCTTCCAGATGTAGCTGTCTACCACGATGGTGCGTCGTGCCATCCAGGCCGAGCGCCTACGAGGGCGTGAATACGACCCGGAACATCGTTCGCGTGCTGACAACCTGCAACCTCAGCCGGCCATTCGCGCACCCGTGACTGCGAGCTTCACAGCGATTGCGCCGGGCGGGCACCACAGACGGGAGATTGCGCGCTGCTGCTCGAGCTCCGCAGGCGCCCGAACCTCGCCCCGCTAGCTCTTGTGACCCGTCTTGGCGAAGAACGTCGAGAACATCGGTTCCACTGCCCGCGACTTGCATTTCGGGCAGGCGGGGCGCCGCTTGCCGTGCTCGCTGATCGATTGCTCGACGCTGAAGCGCTTCCGGCACTTGGTGCAGCGGTACTCGTAGATAGGCATAGGCGAAGGGAAGTTATTCCCGCACGAAACGGCGGTCAAGAACGAGGCGTGGTATCTTCCTGACGGACTGCGCATACGCGCGACGGTCAAACCATTCACGAACGCAAGTCTGCCGCAATACGGGGCGCCGCCAGCTGCAGGTGTGCGTTAGGCCGCGGACGACGATTCAGAGTTCCAGGTGGCCCTGACGATTCATAACCTAAAGATCCTCGTCGCCGAAGAATTCGCCCCTGGCCCCGAGGAAGCGGGTCTGAAATCGACCTTCTGCCGGGGCATCAGAGAATCGCCCGATTGCCGGGTATCACGCGATCATGGGAATGCCTGCCAACTCCTCATTGGAGAAGCAACCGTCGCAGTCCGGTAGAGACCCCCGGACGCCTGAACCGAAACCGGGGCCGCACGCTCCGCCGCGAGGAAAACTGTTCCAGCTCCTCTGGCCGATCACGTCCTACGTCGTAACACACGTGACCGTGACGCTGTTGTGGCTGGTCCTCTTCGTCCTAAACCGGACCAGGGTCGTCGGCCGCCGGAACGTCGGCCAGGAGCGGAACACGCTCCTCCTCTCGAATCACCAATCGATGCTCGACAGCTTCTTAGTGGGCCTGGCGGCGTTCTATCCCCAGTCGTGCCTCAAGCCGCACTTGATTCCCTGGAATCCGGCGGCGGCGGAGAACTTCTACAAGAACCCGCTTCTGGCCTGGCTGGCGGACAACTGGAAGTGCATTTGGGTGCGGGAAGGACGCCGCGATCTGCACGCTCTCCACCGCATGATCCAGGTGCTACCCCGTGGCGTGATGACCGTCTTTCCCGAGGGCACGCGGTCCCGGGATGGCTCGGTGGGTCCGGGGCGACCGGGAGCGGGGCTGCTGATTCTTGCGACTCGGGCGCGGGTGATTCCCGTTGCGATCGACGGGATGCAAGAGGTGCTTCCCATCGGTCGCCACATCCCGCGGCTCTTCAAGCGCATCTACGTGTCCTATGGCCCGCCCGTGGACTACGCGGAGTTTCTCGCGATGCCGCGCACACGGGAGACGGCCGCGGCTGTGATCGACCGTGCGATGGCAGCAATTCGGGTCCAGCACGCCGAGCTCCGGGGGCGGCGCAGCGAAGGCGGGCGCTAATCGTCCTGTGCACCGCGATGGTCGGCGGGCTCCGAGCCGGGCCTGGTCGTTCACACGCAACGCGCTCTGGTCAAACTGGGAGTGCTCCTGCCTGCCTGGCGCCGCGGCTTCTCCAAACAACCCCGCATATCGCCTGGGAGCTAGGCTTCTTCTCTGAATCCGAGGCTGGTGGCAAAACTGGTTGCAGACTCAGCGGCAAAAGTGGGATTCCCTCAGACTGGCGGGGAATCCGCCTCCTCACTCAAGCCGAGCTGGAACGACTTCTTAGGGCTGCGCGGGACTGTCAAGGAAAACGGCGGAGACCCTTTGCAGACCTCTGCCTTACCACTTGGCTACGGCGCCGGGATTATGCAGGGTTTGAACTTAGGAAGTTTGAGGTCGGCTGAGAAGCCCCAGAGTCAGGGTTACTTTGCTATTGAGCTTGGCCACGGCCGAGGCGAGATCGGCCTCCGACGATGAGGTTCAACGGTCGAACATTGGGAGAGAACCATGATGCACACGGGGGGTCGTCGCCCGGCCTACCGCTATCGCGTGGTGGATGTGTTCACGGAGACCCCGCTTGAAGGAAACCCTCTGGCCGTGTTTCCTGAGGCGGCGGGCCTCGACGAAGCGACGATGCAGGGGATCGCGAAAGAGCTCAATCTTTCTGAGACGACCTTCGTGCTCCCAGTGACCCGCTCGGACTGCTCGGTGCGCCTACGGATCTTCACTCCGGCGGGAGAAATGACCTTCGCTGGGCATCCCACCGTCGGCACAAGCCTCGACGAAGGCGCGGTTCCCCGCGCGAGCAAGAGGTTTGTGTTGGAGGAGAAGGTCGGCCCGGGGCCGATCCATGTGGATGCCGGCGCGCGGCCGCTTATATGGTTCACCACGCCCCCGATTGCGTACGGCCGCGTCTATGACGGAGCGCTCTGCGCCCGAGTTCTCGGCCTTCGGCCGAGCGACTTGCTCGCCGCGTCCCCCCAGCTCTTGAGCGCCGGGAACCCCACCGTGTTCGTCCCCGTGAAGGACAAGGCAACGGTCGATCGGGCGTGGATCGATCTCGAGGGCTTGCCGAGCCTCGATGATGGCAGCGATGTGTGCGTCTTCGTCTTTACGCCGACGGCGGAGGGCGCCTATTCCCGAATGTTTGCGCGGCACCACGGTATCACCGAGGATCCCGCGACGGGAAGTTCGACCGGACCGCTCGCCGCATTTATGATGCGCCACGAGCTCGCCCCGTCGACGGCCGGCCGCCGCTTCGTCAGTGAGCAGGGCGTCAAGATGGGCCGGCGCAGCGTCCTGCACGTCCACGTTCGCGGTGAGCACGGCGGCGACGGCATCGACGTGGGCGGCCACGTCACGCCGATTGCGGAGGGCTCGCTGAGGCTCTGAGGGTACCGACCCCGCTGCGGCTCGACGAGCTCCGCCCATCGTGCCGCCGGACGGTGGCGCCGACCTCGGCGCGCCCTCTTTGAAGGGGTACCTGCGGCGACCGTACCGCGGCCGCATGCGTAGCGAGCAGCCTCACGCCGACAGTCAAGGCAGTGACGCCGGTAGCGACCGGGATCGAAAGAGGTGAGAACGACCGTGAAGACCGACAACATCGGGATTTCCTGGGCCAGGAGCCTTGGGCAGTTGGCGGAAGTGCGCGCACTGTTCCTAGAATACGCGCAGTCGCTCGGCTTCAGCCTGTGCTTCCAGGGATTCGACAAGGAAGCGGCAGAGCTGCCGGGCACCTATGCCCCACCCGAAGGACGGCTTCTCTTGGCGACCGTGGATAACCAAGTGGCGGGCTGCGCAGGGCTGCACAAGTTGGAGAGCGGCGTGTGCGAGATGAAGCGGCTGTATGTGCGCCCCTCGTTCCGGGGATCAGGTTTGGGTCGACGGCTGGCAGAAGATATCATCGCCGAAGCACGCACCATCGGATACAACAAGATCCGTCTCGATACCATCGCGGGCAAAATGGACGATGCCATCAGGCTCTATAGGCAACTCGGGTTTAAGAAGATCGATCCGTATCGGGCAAACCCTATTCCCGGAGCCCTGTATATGGAGCTCGAGCTGTGAAGCTCGCCACTCGGACCGAGACAGGCTCCTGTGCTGGGCTCGACTTGTCCCATCTCCCCAGAGCCTGGACCGGGACGCCAAGGTCCCCTGCGTAAGGTCAATTCGTTGCCTTGTTCCCCCTGGGTCTAACCTCGTACACTCTCGCCGCGCGCCCTGCCCGGTCGGAGACGCTGGAACAGAGCGTCGCGCCACGCTAGCTTGGGTCGGCTCGTAGGCTCGGCGGGCAGCCCATCGGGGGATTTTGTGCTCCTCTTGCTCTTCCTGCGCATCCTCGTCGTCGTGGTTATCGGCACGCTCATCGTCCTGTTACGCCGATATATGACCCGCTGAGGCCGAGGCGTCCCGGGGCGGTGGTGGCGCCGGATCGCCGCTTGTGGATCGTGTCTTAAGGCGACTCGCTCGGCCCGCGGCGCCAGGCCCGCGGCACTAGCAGCCGGGCAGGATGTTTGCTCGTCAGAGTCCCGCTTCCCATATTGATCGCATGTTCGGGCTTTTCGGTGGCCTCATCTCGGTGATCGGCGGTCTGGGGTTCGCGGCGATCTTCTTCTTCGCCGCGACGTATGAGCACATGACCGGGTGGAAGTGGGGGCTCGCCAGCCTAGCGCTCACCGTGACCGTCCGGACGCTCTTCCCGCTTTCTTTCCTGTTCGTGCTCCCGGCGCAATTTGGCTTGTTTTGCGTCCTGTGGTGGATGAACTCGAAGAGACTGGAGAACCTCGAGGTCGACCGAGCTGCCCGTCAGGAGGAGGATCGTCGCGTCCGCCAGGAGCGGGCTCGGATCGCGCTGCAACGCGCCGAGGCGGAAGAAGCGGGACGGGCCGGCGAGCGAGCCGCCAGAGCCGCCAAGGAAGAAGAGGAGTATCAGCAGCGCCTCGAGCGAGTGAAGCGCGCGCGTGAGGAACGCGAACGTGAAGAACGGGAGCGAAGGCCCGAGTAGCCAGCTGCTATGCCGGACCGAACGATGGCCGGGAGCCCGGGGTCTCCCCGAGCTTCCAGGCCGTCGAAAGGCCGAGCCCGAGCCACAATAGATCGAACACGCCGAACGACCTGCCGAGCAGTGGGAGGAAGCCCAACCGCCCCAGCAGGCCCCCCATCGCCGCTCGCACGACCCGCTCGCGCTCGGCTGGACTCGCCGCCGCCGCGCGGTCAAGCGCCTCGCTGATCATGCGGAACTGCACCTCGGCCGACTGCCCCGAGCCGAGGCTGTCATGCCGCTCGCGCTCGAGCGAGTCGATCGTGGTTTGGAGCGCCGGCGAGAACGACCGCTGGGCAGCCATGTCGACCATGAACAACGCGGCGGTCGCCTCGCGGCTCCGAAGGATCTCGTCGCGAATCACAGGTGGGAGTGCCACTTCCAGAATCAACGCCTTGGCCAGGATCACGGCAGCAGCGGCCAGGACCACGGCCGTGGTGCTGCGCGATTCGTGCGGCTCGGGGCCGGGCTTGGCGACGGCGAGACCGACCAGACCGCCGACGCCCCAGGCCGCGAGGCCGATGGTGTTATGCGTGAGGTAGACCAAGAGCGCCCACACGACGGCGGCGAGGATGCCCACGATGACGCCAGCGAGTGTTGGACTCGCGTCGCTCCGGCTGCGGCGGGGCGTAGCCCCGTACAACTTTACTTCGTGCAAGCGCGGCCGCGTGGGGTCGGGACCTGTCATGGTGATCCCCTACCGAAGACGTGACGCCCGAAGGCGCGCGGGCTCGCCCCAGTCTAAGGCATGGCCGGCCGCCCGCCAGAGCAGCGCGGCGGCGGGCGGAGCCGGGACGCGGCCCATTTAGCAGCCAGCGCCAGGATGCCGGTTAGTACGGGGGATGGCGGCAGTCACGGCCTCGGTCGGCCGTTGCCTTATCTTACTGGCGGCTTGGTGAATCCGCGGGCTTCCAACCAGTAGTAGAAATCATCGATCCAGTGGTCACTCGTGGTGCCCTGCTTTCGCATGCCGAAGCCGTGGCCGCCGGCGCTGAAGATGTGGACTTCGGGTTTCTGGCCAGCTGATCTTAGCGCTCCATAGAAGTTGACCACCGCGTCGAGTGCCACGGCGTCATCCTGCGCCCACCCCAAGAAAATGGGTGGCAGTCGTGCCGGGATGGCTGGCATGACGCCAAGCGGACCACCATAGATCAGGGCAGCGAAGCTCGGGCGCGCCGCGGCGTTCTCCTGCAGGAGAGCGCCGCTAGGGACCATGGCCTCGGCTGAAAAGCCCATGAAACCGACCCTGTCGGGAAGGATGCCCCACTCCGCCGCGTGTTGCCGAACGACTTTGACGGCCTGAACGCCGTCGGCGATCCCGTACTTGGCGGCCTCGTCCTGATCCATGTGCGGAATGCCTTCCTGCCGCTTTTCCATGATCCGATACTTGAGTACGAACGCAGCAACGCCCTTTTCCTGAAGCCAGCGTGCCGCATCGTAGCCTTCCAAATCGATGGCCAGCGCGACGAACGCGCCGCCTGGAGCGATGATGACGCCGGCCCCCGTGGCCTTGGCTCGTTCCGGAAGGTAGACCGTTAGGGTCGGGGTTACCACGTTAAAGACCACGGTGCCGAGCGGAGTCTTCTCGACCTTGCGTTCCTTCTGCGGCCAATTCTCGGAGCCCGGAGCTGGACCCGGCCAGATGTTGAGAGTCTGAGCGTAGGCGCAGCACGCCCGGAAAAGGGCGAAGGCGAAGCCGCCCGCCGCACCTACCGTCGTTCGGCGCACGTTCTCTCCTCAGTTCTGTTCGCCCGCGATTCTCACGGCGCCGGGATGGGACCAGTTGCGACACAGCGCCGGGCAAGGAAAACAGCGCAGGGAGTGGGCAGACCCCTGCCTCGCCACCTGGTACGTCGCCGCGTGGCTCGAAACGTTTACGACTCTCGACCCTTTAACCGCTAATCGGAGCCATGCGCCCGGGGCGCACCCGAGCACGCCGTGAGCTTGGGCGCAACGTGCGACGCCGGACTTACCGGGCGCCCGTATCCTGTGCCGCCCATGCCTCTCGTGTGAGAAGCTGGACCTGCTCGAGTTGTTTGCTGGCCAGCGCCGAGTTCAACCCGACCAGCTCCTTCGCGGTCCACGCGTCGAAATCCCGCACGACGTCCGCGAGCTCGCGCGCCAGCGCGGCCGCCGACTCCACCTGAGTCTGCGAGGGACGCCCGTCGTAGAAGACCACGTTGCCGTACAGGGTGGTGAGATACTCGCGCAACCGTTCCTCGCCGGTGATCATCCCGCCTTCTTTGGTGGCGACGATCTTCTTGCGCAGCTCATCAACCGCTGCCGACGCCGCGCGGAGACGCGGGGCGAGCGGCTCGCCCCCCGGCAGCTTGCCGGCGCGTTCGTCCAACGTGCGGCGCACGGCGTTCATCCGGTCGACGGCGAATGTCATGTCGGCCAGGATGTTCGAGAGCTTCACCGCCAGGTCGAACTGCGCGCGGCGATCTTCCGCGGTGTGGGTCGTTCGCGGATCTGCGACGAGTTTGAGTTGCGTCGTGTAGGTGTCCTTGTCCTTGGACATCTTCACCGCATAAGTGCCTGGCAGCACGCGGGGGCCGAAGGCCGCGCCGAACGCCGCGCTCGCCGCCGGCGGTACCTTGGGGGGCTTGAGACGCATCGACCACGTCACGCGGTTCAGCCCCCGTCGCTTCCCGCTCGGCACCGTCCCGACCACCTGGCCGCTCTGATCGAGCACCTCGATCTTCATGTCGCCGAAGATGTGGCGTTTCTTCAAGTAGTAGGTGATCACCGCGTCGTCGGACGCATTAGGACCGACGTAGGCGGCGTCCCCATTCGCCCACCCGCCTGAGGCGGAGACCCGCTCCACCGTAGGCCGGGTTGCCACGAAGACTACGTTGCGCGCCAGCGTCTCGGGCGTGAGCACCCGCAGTGGGGTGATATCGTCCACGATCCAGACTCCGCGCCCGTGCGTCGCGACGACCAGATCGTGGTCGCGCGAGTGAATCGCCAGGTCGCGCACAGCCACGGGTGGCAGGTTACCGCCCTTGTAGCGCGCCCAGTGCTTCCCGCCATCGAGCGACACCCACAGCCCGAGCTCGGTGCCGACGAAAAGGAGGCTCGGGTTCACCAAGTCCTCCTTGATCACGTGGGCGTAGCCGCGAATCTGACTGTCGGAAGTCACCAGCGGTGTCCAGGAGTGGCCGAAGTCGACCGACTTGTACACGTACGGCCGCATGTCGCCGAACGAGTGAAGGTCGAACGTGGCATACACGGTGCCCTCGCCGAAATGGCCCGCTTCAACCGACGACACCCACGCATTCTTCGGCAGTCCTCGCACGTTGCCCACGACATTGGTCCACGTCTTGCCCCCGTCGCGCGTCACCTGCACGTTGCCATCGTCGGTCCCGACCCACACGACGTTCGCGTTCTGGGGCGACTCGGAGATGGCGTAGATCGTGGTGTGCATCTCCGCGGACGAATTGTCGATGGTCACGCCGCCCGATTGTTCCTGCTGCTGCTTCGCCGGATCGTTGGTGGTCAAGTCGGGG
>WNFJ01433008.1_pt1 | contig 13587 bp, 12 predicted proteins | sample 5400461 | NCBI WGS metagenome assembly WNFJ01 (sample SAMN13153349, study PRJNA577476) | soil metagenome | isolation source: 115 cm saprolite on Douglas fir-dominated hillslope | place: USA:California | collected 2013-09-17 | reverse complement strand
CTCGCGCGCGCAAGCAATGGCGCGCACGTCGACGGCGCGGAAGCCCGCTAGAATGAGCGCACGTGTCAACGCGGCGCCGTCATGCAGAGAGAAGGCTCGAACCATTTCGGGTTCGGGGTGGGGAAGTGGGCCATAGGTACGGGCGGACTCAATCAAGATGCGGTGGTACGGATTTCTCTCGAGGGAAGCCCACACCACGCCGGCAAACCGTCCCCCTGGTCGAAGCGCGCGCAGGATACCCGAGAGAACCGCCGGCAAGTTGCCGACAAACATGAGGACCAAGCGAGCGATGACCGCGTCGAAGCTCGCTTCCTCGACGTCGATGCGGTCAGCGCTCATTACGCGCGCGCTCACGTTGGCGGCATGCGCCTGCCGTACGGCGTCGGACGCAGCTTGAATCATCGACGGAGAAGCGTCGGTGGCCACCACATGGCCGGTCGGAGCCAATCGGCGACTGGCGAGGATTGCGGTGTCCCCGGTGCCGGTGCCGATATCCAGCACGCGCGCTCCCGCGCTGACGTTCGCAAGGTCGAACATCGCCTCCGTGGCGGCTGCGAGCATTCGATTTCGCGTCTCCGCACCGCGCTGCCACGCTTCGGCAACCCCTGCGGCCGCCCATTCGCCTTTGGTGTCCGCCATGGCCGGATCGTACTCGGCTGCCCGAGAAGCGCCCGGCCACGCTGGACAATCGCAGGCTTGGCTGGTTATTCGGCAGAAAAAGGTGTGCTTGCCGCCGCGGAGGCTATGGCACCGGAAGGGGAGCGACGGCAATGAGGCTCCGTTGTGCGGCCGCTGATCTCCGCAACGGCCTGGCTTTGGTGTTTTGGTGAGCCGACTGCGCGCTCTCTGGCGACTGCCTAGACGCGATCGCGGGAGCGCACGGGCGCGGCCGGCGCAAGGGCTCTTGAGAACGCGGACGAAAGGCCGGGACACGAAAAGATGAAAACCGAAAGACAAGCCGCTCTTCTTTGTCTCCTTTTCTGCCTCGCCTGGCATTTCGTGGCCTGTTCTTCCAACTCTCCGACGACGAGCGGAGGGGCCACCGGTTCGCAGACCACGGGTTCGCAAACCACCGGCTCGCAGACCACGGGGTCCACGACGACGGGCACCAGCTCACAGACCACCGGCTCGACCGGCGCTGGCACCGGCAGCGCCACGGCGGGATCGGCGGGGTCGACGGGCGCGACCGCGGGAAGCGGGGCAACCACGGGCGCGGCAAGCGGGGCAGCCACGGGCGCGGCAAGCGGGGCAAGCACCGGCACGGGAAGCGGGGCAAGCAGCGGCGGGGGCAGTGGGGTGGGAACCGGAAGCAGCACCGGGATGGGAGGCACGGGTGCCAGCGGGAGCAGCAGTGGCGCTGTCACGTGCGGCCCGCCGACCGTCGCCACCGGATTGATCTCGAACTTCGCTGCGGGCAACGTCTCCAACCAGCTCGTTGGTGGCAGCGACACTTGGTACTCAGTGCCGGCTCCCATGGTGACGGCAGGCGTTGCCCACTTCGCCGTGCCGGCAACGGCGGCGAACATGTATCCGGCAATTTCGACCGTGATTGCAGCCAAAGGAGGAGTGGTCGGCTGCGTTGATCTCACGGCTAAGTACACCAGCATTTCGTTTAAGATCGGCTCCCCCACCAACACGAGCCTGCTCTTCGAGATCACATCACTCGAAACGGCGAAGGCTCAAGACGGTTCCGGGTTCCGCAAGTCCTTTGCTCTCTCGAGCACGATGGCGCCTGTGACGATCATGCTCTCCGACCTCTTGCCGCCCCCCTTCGGCGTTGGACTCACACAGTCGATGAAGGCCGGCTTCAACGTCGCGAAAGATGCAGCGGCGATCGTGTTGGGCGTCGGCGCAGCCGGAACAAATCTCGACATCATGCTGACTGACGTGACGTTCCAGTGAAGGCCCCCGCGGCATGGCTGGGTGTCGGGGCTTGGCCGCGGCTACGTGAGGAACTTTTCGACGAAGCTCCGTAGCTCCTTAGGATCAAATGGCTTCATCAGAACGGGCTGGCCCGTCGCGGCCAGGGCTTTCTCCGTGCGCTCGTCCGCCGAGCCGCCGGTGACGAAGACCACGTTGCTGGCTTGCTCGGGAGCAACGCGGCGAATCTCATCGTAGAAGCTGCAGCCGGACATCTGCGGCATGCCAACGTCGGACAGGATCAAGTCGAAGCGTTCTCCACGGAGGATTCGATCGAGGGCGCTCTGCGCACTCAAGTTAACGACGACATCGTAGTCGCGAAACAGCCGCTGCATGGCGCGGGCAAGCTTCTCCTCGTCATCGACGATCAATATTCGGGCAGGGCGTAGAGTCTGCCTCGAGAACGGGGGCGAGCTGTCGCTTGTCCGTTGGTACAGTGGGTTCTTGGGCGCCACCGCGTCGCGAATGCGCTCTGCACTGACACGGGCATCGCTGAGACAGGTGTCGGCTTCGGCCATCCGTCGCGCCAGCCACGCCCCTGCGTCGGACCGAAGACCGCCTTCGCGGGCCACCTCGGCCTGCACGCTCGCCACCAGATCGGCGAGTAGTTGCAGGTTGGCGATCACTACGGCAAGGGGGTTCTTGAGCTCGTCCGCAAGGAACGCGGCGAGATCGCCCACCGTTGAATCGTGTCGTCCCGGAAGCAGATGGCTGGGGGCGGCGGGTTCTTGCTCGACCCGTACAACCCGGCGGCTCTCCGGTGTCTCGCACTCGACGACGTCGGGGTTTCCCATCGCAGTGTACCCCCGCTACCACGCCCACCGAATTCGTGGAAGACAGGACGGTGGGGGGGGTCCGAACCTGCAGCATAGACAGGTGTCCCGAGCCACCGCGGATTCGTCCCGGCCAGGCGCTCGAGGCGTGGTTCTCCGCGTTCGGTCGGTTTCACGGTCGGCACGGTCATCGCTAGGGCGGTTGGTATCGGCGGGCGTCTTCCGGAGACAACGGACATGACACTGGCTTCGCTTTCGCGTGCTCTAACAATTTCCAGCGCGTGCCTCGCTTGCTCTTCCGAAGCGGGTTTTGCGCCCACGTCGCGTTTGGCGCCGGTCGCGGACATCGTCGATCCCGTCCCCGGCGTTCCCGATCCGAGAGCCGACCCTGCGGTCGTTGTCGTCGAGGGCGGCGGGTCGACCCCGTGTGCTGGAGCCCTTGTTGCGCCCGACGTTGTCTTGACCGCGCGACATTGCTTGTCGGTCGCAGAGGCGAGCACGTCATGTCGGCCTGCTGGAGTCGGTCCACTCGGTCCGCAGCCGGCCCCGCTCGCAGCAATACACATCATTGACGAGGACAATGGCGCCGCATCTTTCGTACATGTCCAAAGGGTCCTTGTGCCGCCTGGCGCTGAACTTTGCGGTGCAGACGTGGCGCTCCTCCTGCTTGACCAACCGTTCGACGGAATCCAACCGCTCGCCATCCGCTCCACTGGGGTCGCACGGGGCGACCACGTGCGCACCGTAGGCTTTCACTGGGCAGGGCCAGTGGGCGCTCCCGCGGTGAAGTGGGTTCGAGACCATGTTGCCGTGCTCGAGACGAGCCCAACAGAGGTTCGCCTCGGCGGGAGGTCGAGCGACGACGGATGTGGCGGTCCGGCGATCGATGAATCGACCGGTGAGGTTGTCGCGATTGTCTCCCGAAGCGATGCAAGTCGACGGGCGAGTCTAGCGACCAGGACAGACGCGTTTCTCACGTTCATTGAGCGCGGGCTCGTTCTGAGCGGGGCGTCCACTCGAGCGCACGGGGTGAGGAAGATCAGGAAGGGGCCTATCGATGCGGGAGCGAATTGCGCCGGGGCGGCGGACTGCGCTGCGGGCGTGTGTGTAACCGAGGGCACCCAGCGCTATTGCTCGCGCACCTGTGCGGCACACGACAGGTGCCCGGTGAGCTTTCGGTGCGAGAAGAGCGCGCAGGCCGAAACGGTCTGCGTCAGACGGTAGCGCGGGCGAAGCTGGGACCTGCTTGAGGTCCTTGAGGTCAGCTAGTGCCGCCTGGCCCGCGAGCTGACAAAGTTGCCACGGGTCCTGTACGCTTACGGCGGCCGGGCGATGAACTTTGAATTTGACGAGCAGCATTCTCTGCTGCGCAAAAGCGTTCGAGAGTTTGCGCGCGCCGAAATCGCCCCCAGCGCACAGCGCTGGGATTCCGAAGAGCGTTTTCCCGTCGAGCTCGTACCGAAACTCGCAAAAATGGGACTCTTGGGCATTCGCATCCCCGAGCAATATGGCGGCTCGGGCATGGATACCCTCAGCTATGTCATTTGCATCGAGGAGATCGCGCGCGTTGACGGCTCGACTGCGCTGACAGTCGCCTCGCATAACGGACTGGGTACCGGCCACCTGCTCGCGTTTGGTAGCGACGAGCAGAAGGGCACCTACCTCCCGAAGGCGGCGGCGGCGGGGAGCGGCAGCGACGCAGCCGCACTCCGGACGACAGCGAGGCGCGACGGCGACGAATGGGTAATTAACGGGACCAAGACATTCATTACCCAGGGGTCAGTTTGCGGTTTTTGCGTGGTTCTGGCCCGGACCAACCCCCACGTGCCAAACCAGCAGGGTATCACCGCCTTTGTTGTCGACCGGGGCACCCCAGGAATGACAGCGTCGGCTCATATCCGCAAACTAGGCTGTCGGGCCAGCGATACTGCGGAGCTCACATTCGAGAACGTACGCGTGCCCGATGCGCGGCGGGTTGGAGCGGTGGACCATGCGTTTGCAGACACGATGCGGATCCTGGACCGCGGCAGGATTTCAATTGCGGCTATGGCCCTTGGCCTAGGGTATGGCGCTTTGGACAAGGCGGTTGGCTACGCCAAGGAGCGGCACGCGTTTGGAAGGCCCATCGCAGCGTTTCAGGCCATCCAATGGACGCTCGCAGATGCGAAGATGGAATTGGATGCAGCCGCGCTGTTAACCTACCGCGCGGCTTGGCTCAGTGATCGCGCGGGGCGTTATTCCGAAGCGGCGGCGATGGCCAAACTGTGCGCAAGCGAGGCCGCGACGCGCGCGTGCAATGGGGCTTTGCAGGTGCATGGCGGGGACGGGGACGTGCGAGATTTTGACGGCGAGCCCCATTTGCGGGACGTCAAGCTGTGCGAAATCGGCGAAGGCACCAGCGAAGTCCAGCGGATGGTCATCGCCAAGCACGCGTTCACGTAGCGCTGGCACGTAGCGCTGGCATACTGCGCACGGGTGCAGGCCAACCTCCTTTTCATACAGGCGCTAAGTGCGTCCGTGCGAACGAGAAATGTTGACAGAGAAGCTATCGACCCGTACCGTCGGCCTTGGGCGTGGGAAATTGTGGCAAGAAGTGCCAAGCCACGACATAGCGGCAGTCGAGAGGCGAGGGCGCGTCCATGTTTCGCGGGCGACACGAGCACACGATCGACGCCAAAGGGCGGACGAGCGTCCCTGCGCGGTATCGCGATGTGCTCGAGGCATCGGGAGACCGCCGCATCGTGCTTACGAGCGCGTTGGACCCGTGCCTAGTTGCCTACGCACCCGCCGAATGGATGGCGTTCGAAGAGCGGCTCGCAAAGCTTCCCCAGTTCGACGCGGCGGTTCAAAGGCTCAAACGTATCTACGTCTCCGGCGCCGTTGAATGCGATATTGACGACGTTGGCCGAATCTTGGTTCCGCCGGCGCTGCGCGAACATGCGCGCCTCAGGAAGGACGTTCTCTGGGCAGGTTCGGGTCGTTACGCCGAGCTCTGGGACAAGGACGCGTGGCTCAAGCACTTTGAGACCACCGAAAATGAGCGACGCGACATCGCTGCGCGACTCGCGGAGCTTGGGCTATGAGCAACCTGCAGCTCGCGCTACCAGGCGTTTTCGCCGACGCGTCCGTCGAGTGGGTTTGGCGCGACGATTTTGACGAGGTAACCGACGTGAAACGCTTCGAGCACGCGACGGTGATGCGCGATGAAGTCGTGCGTGCGATCGCCCCACGCGCCAACGGAGTGTATGTCGATGCCACGCTTGGAGCGGGCGGTCATACGGTCGCATTGCTGGAAGCAGAGCCCAAGGCCCGCATCGTGGCGCTTGACCGCGATCCAGCGGCGATTGCGGCCGCGCGCGAGCGGCTTGCCCTCGTGGCCGATCGGGTAACCGTCGTCCAAGCTCCGTTCTCCAGCCTCCGTGATCAGCTTGCTGCGCTTGGGCTGTCGCGTGTCGACGGGCTAGTGGCGGACCTTGGCGTGAGCTCACCGCAGTTGGAGAATCCGGAACGGGGCATGAGTTTTCGGCGGGAGGGGCCGCTCGACATGCGCATGGACCCAGGAAGCGGCCCCACCGCGCTGGAGCTCTTGGAGCAACTCTCGGACGACGAGTTGGCGAATGTCATCTACCGCTACGGCGATGAAAGGCGCTCTCGCCGCATCGCGCGAAGCATCAGGAAGGCCCTCGCGGCGCGTGAGTTGCTGACGACGCTCGACTTGCGGCGTGCGATTGTCCGGGCTGTCGGTCCCGCTCGCGTTGGGGGCGTTGACCCGGCAACCCGGACGTTTCAGGCCCTGCGAATTGCGGTCAACCGAGAGCTCGAGGAACTGGATCAGCTACTCGGGGCATTGTCTGACGTCGTAGCGCCCGGTGCCGTGGTTGCAATGATTTCCTTTCACTCCCTCGAGGACCGACTTGTGAAGCGCGCATTCACCGGCCCCGGCTGGTCGCCCCTGACGAAAAAGCCGCTTCTGCCGAGCGAAGAGGAGCATGCGCAAAATCCCCGTGCGCGCAGCGCAAAGATGCGGGCGGCCCGGCTTGTGGCGAACGGAGATGCTGGATGAGTCATGTACGCGACGCATTCTTGCCCTTGTGGACGCTCGCGATCGTCGCCACCGTCAGCGCGTTCGTCGTGCATCTTGCGCTTCGGGGCAAGAAAGTGCAGCTCGGCTACGAACTCGGCCGAGCGCGGCAGGAGCAAGCCCGCCTTCGCGAGGTGAAGCACGTCCTAGAGCTTGAAGCGGCGAGCAATAAGACCCCAGAACGGATCGAGATCGTTGCTCGCACTTTGCTCGGAATGGAACCGGCGCCGCCGGATCGCATCGTCCCGATCGCGGCGCTGCCCCGGAGCGAAGACGAGGGACAAGTGCCGGATTCGAGGATTCGTCGATCGCATGAACGCAGCCAGCCGCAAGCTTTTCGAGGTCTCTCCTTGCACACTTGGGGCCACGATAGCCTCACGCCGGAGGCGGAGCCGCCGTGAAGAATCTCGACCCCCATCGCGCCCGGTGGATCCGCCTGCGCATGGGGGTGCTATGCGGGCTGATGGGGCTTGCGCTCGGCGCCATCGTGTCCGGGGCCTGGCGCGTGCAGGTCGAGGACGGAGCTGCTTGGCGCGATATCGCGGACAAGCAGCGTCAACGTCGCCTGCACGTCGAGCCCAAACGGGGGACGATTTACGACCGCAATGGCTCTCCTCTCGCGCAGAGCATCGAGGTGCCGAGCGTCAGCGCCGACGTTGTGGAAATGCTCCGGGGCGTTGACGGACGCCTCGAGCAGGATGCCAAGCTGCGGGACGTCGCCAACCGCCTTTCCCAAGCGCTCTCAATCGCGGCCGACGATCTGCTTGCCAAACTCAACGCGAGACACCGGTTCGTGTGGCTCAAGCGGCGCATTACCAGTGCCGAGGCCGAGGCGGTGCGCGATCTCGGCGACACCAAAAAGACGAACGCGGTGCGCGGGCTCACTGTCGAAGGGGAAGGGCGCCGCTACTACCCGGGTCGCGAGCTAGCCGGTCCCCTCTTGGGATTCGTCGCCCCGGACGGACAAGGGAAAGACGGCGTCGAACTCGCCCTGGATGAGGATCTGCGCGGCAAGGTTGAGGAAGTGCGTGGCCTTCGCGACAGAAGCGGTCGGCTGATTTTCGAAGGGGCCAACGGCGAGCACGCGCTGCAAGGCAATGACATCGCGCTGACAATTGATGAAGGCATCCAACATGTCGCTGAGCGCGAGCTCGACGCCGCGACGCGTACGTATGAGACAAAGGGGGGCTCGGTGGCGGTGGTCGATCCGTCGACGGGCGAAATCCTCGCACTGGCAAGCGTCCCCGGTTACAATCCAAACGATTATACGGAAAGCAGTACCGATGCGCGTCGCGATCGTGTGGTGACCGACCGGTTCGAGCCGGGCTCCGTCATGAAGCCGTTCATGATGATCGGGGCTCTTTCCGCAGGAACACTCAAGCCCAACGACACCATCAACTGCGAACATGGCGTTTACCAGATCGGTGGCATCACGATTCACGACACGCATATCAACGACTCGCTGACGCCGACGCAGATCCTCGCGAAAAGTTCAAATATCGGTGCTCTGAAGATCGGATTGGAACTCGGGGAGTCAGGGCTCTATGCGGCATACCGACGCTTCGGCTTTGGCGAGCCGACGGGCATCCCTTTGCCCGGAGAGGCAGCCGGCGTCCTCAGGCCGAGGGGGCGGCCGTGGTACGACGCCGAGACCGCGAGCGCGAGTTTCGGCCAGGGGATCATGGTGACGACGTTGCAGCTCGCGATGGCCATGAGCGCCGTCGCGAACGGTGGCAAGTTGCTCGAACCGGTTCTCGTCAAGAGGGTTGTCGACGGGCGCGGTGACGTCGTGCGGGAGGCCAACGTACGCGTGCGCCGTGAAGTGGCGCCGCCGGGAGTTGCTCGCGCGGTCGCCGAGATGCTGACGGCTGTGACCGAGGAAGGCGGAACCGCCGTTGAAGCCTCGATTGCTGGATTTCGAGTGGCAGGCAAGACGTCGACCGCCCAGAAAGTTGATTCGACCACGGGCCGATACTCCACGGACAAGTATACCGCCGTCTTCGTTGGGTTCGTCCCTGTGGATCGGCCTCGGCTGGTCGTGGCCGTCGTCTTGGATGAGCCGATGATAGGCCGATACGGTGGGGATCTGGCGGGCCCGGTCTTTCGCCGCATCGCCGAGAGCACTTTGCGCTATCTCGGGGTTACCCCCTCGGCCAGCCTGGTCAAGATCGCCCCCGTCAAGCGGGAAGCCGATCCGGGGGAACTGATGAAACCGGCGATTTCCTCCTCGGGGGCGACCCCACCGCCCGCGGGAAGCGTTCGCGTTCCCGACGCCACGGGAATGCCGGCTCACGACGTAGTCGTTGCCTTAGGCAAGGCGGGCCTTGTGCCCCAAATAGAAGGGTCGGGAACCGTGGTTAGGCAAAGCCCTGCGGCTGGAAGTTCGGCTCCGAAGGGAAGTGCCGTGCGCGTTGTGCTTGAGCCCGCATCATGAGCCAGCTCGCTTTGGCTGAGCCAACCGCAGGAGTGCGGCTCGACGAGATTGCGCGCCGACTCCCGATGGTTGTTCGAATTGTCGGTGATGCGTCTGTGCGCGTGAAGGGCGTGCGCCACGACTCGCGGACGGTGCAGCCCGGCGATCTGTTTGTCGCGCGGCGGGGGTTGCACGTGGACGCCATAGAATTCACGGGAGATGCGATCGCTCGAGGCGCGGCGGCTATCATGATTGGCGATGGGGGTCTGGCACACCTCGCAGGAGACGAGCGCGTGCCCGTCCTATTCGTCAACGACCCTTCCAGCGCGCTCGCTCACGTTGCTGACCTTGTCTACGAGCAGCCGTCCCTATCTTTGGACGTTGTAGGGATTACCGGTACCAACGGCAAAACCACGACGGCGCACTTGGTTCGAGGGGCCATAGATGGGGCATGGGGCCGTCCATGCTGCGGCATCCTCGGAACGATTGGAAATTCCTTCGGAACTTGGCATGCTCGCGCCGAGCACACCACACCGGAGGCCGACGACGTGGCCCGGACGATGGCGACCATGAGGGGGCTCGGCGCCACCCATCTCGCCATGGAAGTATCATCGCATGCGCTCGCGCTCGGCCGCGTGCAAGCCGTACGCTTTCGAGTCGCGGCGCTCACGAACCTCACCCAGGACCATCTCGATTTTCACGGCTCGATGGTCGCCTACGCGGAGGCAAAGGCGCGTCTATTCACCGAGCTTGCTCCCGGCGCTGTAGTCCTCAACGTAGACGACCCATTTGGAGCCGAGCTCGCAGCCCGGGTGAACGTGCCTATTGTGCGCGTGACTGCCCGTCCTGATCCTTCTGGGAAAGTGGAAATTGCGCCCATTCAACTCCGAATCGACTCCGCCGGCATCGAAGCGTCGCTGCGCACGCCGTCGGGGATCGCAAGGATTGCGTCGCGCCTTTTCGGAGCCCACAACCTGGAAAATCTCCTGCTCGCATTGGGGATCGCGCATGCGCTCGGTCTCGACGTGAATCGGGTCGCTGATGCCCTTTCTATTGAATCGGCTCCTCCCGGCCGCCTCGAACGTTGCGAAGGCTCTGGCGACGCGATCACCGTCCTCGTCGACTATGCGCACACGCCCGACGCGCTCGCGCGCGCGCTCGACGCAGTGCGAGCCATGACGCATGGCCGTGTCTGGTGCGTGTTTGGGTGCGGAGGGGATCGCGATTCCACCAAACGCGCGCCGATGGGCGAGGTGGCGGCTCGGCGCGCCGACGTGACCATCGTTACCAGCGACAATCCGCGGACCGAAGACCCGCTCACCATAACAGCGGCTGTCGTGTCAGGGGCGCGTGCCGCTGGTGTCGAACCCATCTTGGAGCCCGACCGCCGGAAGGCAATCGGGCTCGCAGTGCGATCTGCCGCTCCGGGTGATGTTGTCCTCATCGCAGGCAAGGGTCACGAGGAGCATCAGATCGTTGGCGCCGTGAAGTATCCGTTCAGCGATCGAACGGAGGCACGCGTCGCCCTCGAAACGAAGCGCGGCCATCGAGGAGGCGCATGAGATGGGCACGCCCATTCCTGCGAACACCGCTCCGCTGACGGCATGGTCGGCAGCGGCGGCGACGGGGGGGCGAATCGTTCGAGCGCGTGGCGATGCCGAGGCCGCACGTGGGATTACGAGCGACAGTCGGGCTGTCGTGCCCGGCAACGCCTTTGTTGCATTGCGCGGCAAGCGCTACGACGGTCACAATTTCTTGCAATCAGCAGTAGACAGCGGCGCTTTCCTGCTGATCGTTGAGAATGCCAAAACGATATCGAGTACGTTAGCCGACGTCGTCGAGGTCGACGACACCTTGACTGCCTGGGGTGACCTTGCTCGTGCGCACGTCCGGGCATGGCGGCGCGAATCGGGAGATCCTCGCATCTTCGCAATCACGGGAAGCGTTGGAAAGACTACGACCAAAGAGCTGTGCGCCGCCCTCCTGCGAGAGGTCGACAGATGCCATGCTACCGCAGGAAATCTGAACAACCTCGTTGGCGTTCCAGCCACGGCGTTCGGGCTGGAGGCGAGCCATCGCTTTGGCGTCTTCGAGGTTGGTATGAGCGAGCCGGGAGAGATCGCGCGATTGGGCAGCATCCTGGAGCCCGAAGTCGGCGTCATTACAAACGTGGGAGTCGCCCACGCGGAGGGAGTGGGCGGTAGCAGAGACAACGTGGCAAGGGAGAAGGGGGACCTCTTTGCGTGTTTGTCCGCCGATGCAATCGCTGTCGTGTGCTTCGACGATCCGGCTGCGAGTGCGCAACTCGCGCGCACGCGCGCACGGCGAGTCGCGACCTTCGGGTTGGGGGAAGGCGCGGACTATCGCGTCGTCGAACGGGCCATGGGGGGCTTCGATGGCGCGCAGGTGCGTATTGCCCGAAGGCGCGAGGGGACCGACGTATCGGTGCATCTGCCCATCATGGGCGAGGGGGCCGCGTTGGATCTTGCCGCGGCGCTCGCCGCGGTAGAGGCCGTTGCCGGTCCTTTGGATTCCGACCTGATCGCAAACGCGCTTCGCAAGCACCTTCGCCGGCCTCCGGGGCGCATGCAGCTGCGTCGACTTCGGAGCGGCACCGCGGTGCTCGACGACGCCTACAATGCCAACCCACAGAGCGTCCGCGCGGCTTTGCGGACGCTCGGTGAGTTCGCACAAGGCAGCCGCCGGGTCATCGTTCTGGGGGAAATGCGGGAGCTTGGGGACCTCGCAACCGAAGAGCACTCGGCACTTGGGTCGGCCATCGTGGCGTGTGGGGCTCGACTCGTGGTCAGCTGCGGCGGCCTGGCTGATCTAGCCGTCCAGGGCGCCGAGCAAGCAGGAGTGAGTGTGGCTCGGGGGCGCGATGCGTCCGATGCCGCGAGACTAGCTGCTTTCCTCGTGTCCGCGGGAGACGTCGTTCTCGTCAAGGCGTCGCGCAGCGTTGGCGCGGAGAGTGTGGTCGAAGCGCTCGTTCGCGCCGGCGGCGGCGAAGTCGAATCAAACAGCACGTTCCCGGCCTTGTCGCGGCGCGGTCCAGACTCGTCCGAGGGCGCGCACTGATGCTGTACGAGCTTCTCTTTCCGCTGCGCCACGATGCAGCCTGGCTCGGGTGGCTCAATGTTCTGCGGTACCTGCCGTTTCGCACGATTGCCGCGACCGTCACCGCGATGCTCTTCGCTTTCGTCCTTTCTCCGTGGTTTATCCGCGAACTCCGCCGCAAGCAGATTGGCCAGGTCGTGCGCGCGGACGGTCCGGAGTCACACCACGTGAAGAGCGGAACGCCAACCATGGGAGGCGCCCTCATCCTCCTTAGCGTTCTAGTTCCGACCATTCTGTGGTGTGACCCCCACAGCTTCTTTGTCTGGGCCACCACCGCGGTGACGGCGGGCTATGGCGTCATCGGTTATCTCGACGATTACCTCAAGATAAGGGGAAAAAACTCCCGTGGCGTTCCCGCCCGATACAAGCTCTTGGGACAGCTCGCCATCGGGGGCGCGGTCCTTTCGTACGCATTTCTGGCACGCGAACATGTGCCGGCCGATTGGTGGGACATTCGTTTCAATCTCGGAGTGCCCTTCCTCGCTTTCTCGAAGCACCCTGTCGTCCTCCCGGGGTGGCTCTACCTGCCATTTGCTGTCCTGGTGGTCGTCTGGACCTCCAACGCCGTCAACTTGACCGACGGGCTCGACGGCCTCGCGATCGGCCCGGTAATGATAAATGCGGGCACTTATCTCGTGTGGGCCTATCTCGCTGGCGCGACGTTCGGGATTGCCCACGTGGCCCAGCGTTTCGTTGTCGCGCGCTACCTTGACATCCCATTTATTGCGAGCGCCGGGGAATTGTCCATGTCGTGCGGCGCCATGGTCGGCGCGGGGATCGGATTCCTGTGGGACAACACCTACCCCGCCCAAGTGTTCATGGGCGACGTCGGCTCCCTCGCGCTCGGGGGCGGGCTTGGAATGTGTGCGGTCTTCACAAAAAACGAACTCTTGTCGGTCATTCTCGGGGGCGTCTTCTTTCTCGAGGCGGTCAGCGTTGTCGTTCAAGTTGTTAGCTTTCCACTCACCGGGCGGCGTATTTTTCTCATGGCGCCCATACACCACCACTTCGAGAAGCTGGGCTGGGCGGAACCGAAGATAATCGTCCGCTTCTGGATTATCTCCATTCTCTTGGCACTTTTCAGTCTTTCGAGTTTGAAGTTGCGCTGAGGGATCGTGCTGGACCTATCCGACAGGCGCGTGGTCGTAGTGGGGCTCGGAGCGAGTGGTGTCGCGGCGGCGCGCTTGTGCGTGCGCTTGGGCGCCCGCGTGGTGGCCAACGACAGCAAGCCCTACGAGGTCCTCGACGAGGATGTCTTCGCATTGGAGAAGCTCGGGGTGCGA
>WNFJ01122591.1_pt1 | contig 13588 bp, 16 predicted proteins | sample 5400461 | NCBI WGS metagenome assembly WNFJ01 (sample SAMN13153349, study PRJNA577476) | soil metagenome | isolation source: 115 cm saprolite on Douglas fir-dominated hillslope | place: USA:California | collected 2013-09-17 | reverse complement strand
TGACCAGCGTCGAGCAGGTCACGCAGCCGCGGCAGGTCCTCGTGCCCGACTGCGAGGTGTGCTGGCGACCAGGCTCTGGCGGCGCTCCTCCTGGCTGGTTCAGGCAGCCGCGGCCTGATGCCGCGCCGGCCGGCGACGTAGCCGCGGACGACCGGGTAGGAGATGCCAGTCATCCCGTGCTCAGCGATCAGCCTTTCCATGATGGTCTTCACGGTCTGCCGCTGCCCGGGGGAGCATCGTGCTCCTCCAGCAGCATGTCCTCGATCGCGTCCTTGAACGTGTCGAGCCGTGACTTCCGGGCAGGGAGCGGTTTGCGCGGAGGCGGGACCGGCGATTTCAGCGCCTGGAGCACGACCCGGCGGCCCACTCCGTCGACGCCCGCCGCCGCGCCACCGAGCTGAAACTGCACCAGGTCCGCGACGCCATCGCCTGGCTGCGGCGCAGCAAGACACCCATCACCTATCCGTCGGTCGCACGGCGGGCAGCGGTCTCCCGCACCTTCCTCTACGAAAACCCCGGCGCCCGCGCGCTGATGGCGGCCGCCGGCACAGCGCATGCGGCCCAGCGGCAGCGTGACCAGGCCGAACAGGGCTCCCAGGCCGAGGCGTCATGGCGGGAGCGGGCACTCAACGCCGAAGACGCGCTCAAGGCCGCCCACGCCGAGATCCGCGCCCAGCGCACCCGGATCGGGCAGCTTCTCGGGCAGCTCCGCGACGCCGAACGCGAACTCACCCAAGACGCCATCCAGCGGATCACCACCGAGAACAGCACGCTCAAGCAGCGCGTCCGCCAGCTCACCGCCGACAACCGGACCCTCGGGGAGCGGCTGGAGGCCGCTCGCTCCAACGTACGCTTCGCTGACCGCCGCATCGCCCAGCTCGAAGCCCAGCTAACCGACGCCTCGGTGCCGAATGCCTGAATTGCTCCCCGACCAGGTCGCTCAGACCGTGTGTGGGCGGCACCACTTAAGACCTGGCACGCTTACGCCATGTCCTACGACTTGGCGGTATTCGGTACCCGGTCGCTGTCGCTGGGCGAGGTAGCAGATGTGATCCGCGACGCCGAGGGACTCGACGTCGGAGAGCACGATCCCGGTGACTCCGGGCTGGTCGCCGTGCGCGGGAAGCAACGGTTGTATTGCTTCACGGTCGACGGCCCGTTCCAGGTGGAGCCAGAGGACGTGCCCGAGGAGATCACGGCCGTGCTCCTCGGCGCGACGCACATGTACACGATCATGGTCGAGGGAAGCGCGGCCGCCGCGGTCCCGCATGCAGTGCGCTTCGCGCGCCGCCTCGCCCGCGCTGTCGAAGGAGCCGTCCAGGATCAGCAGACCGGTGAGGTCTGGGCACGCGGAGCGAGCCGCAAGGCGGTGCGCCCGGCCCGCGCTGCGCTGATCGACATCGTGCAGATCCACTGGTACGCCCTCTACCGGGATATGCCGGCGGACATCGCGGCCAGGTACCTGGCCCTGAGCCGTCGTTACCTGCCCGAGGCGCTGCCCCGCCGTTTCGGTTCGTTCGAGCCCTTCCAGCGCAAACTCGAAGCTGACGGCGATCAAGCCTTTATCCAGGCACAGAAGGCGGAGACCTCGCTGCTGTTCTTTACCGGCCAGCCGCCGTGTTTCGGGGGTTCCCTTGCCGCGGGCCAAACAACGGCCTACAGCGGGCCGGTCAGTGCCTGCGGACTCAACATGGACCGCTCCGCGCTGCGTGATCGTCGCTGGCGCGGCGCGCTGAAGCGGCTCCTTGCCGGCTTTGCTGTCGAGTCCGGGAGTTTCTTCGCCTCGGCCGAGGTGGTGCGCAACCTCGACTGGACCGGGCGCGGCCTCGGATACGGGCCCGCCGCCGAACGGACCACGTTCGTTGCGCCGCGGGGCCAGTGGCAAGGGCTTCCCCCCTACCCTGTGTGGTGGAGCTGGTATTCACCGATGTACGCCGGCTTGGTTGCGCCGCATCTGCCCGCAAAGGGCGCGGAGTCCACCGCGAACGGCCTGTTCCACAGCTGGGGCGACGATCCGCTCGATCGTGACCAGCTCAAGCACGCCCTTCCCCGGACATGGACTCCGTTCCGGCGCAGGCAGCCAGCCACCTGGATCCCCGAGGAGTTGCTCGCTCGCCCTGAGCTGACTGATCCGAGGCTGCACAATCCGCCGGTCCAACCAGCAGCCGAGATGCCCGTCATTTTGCGCACCCCGTGAGAGCCGGCCCGAGACCTATGACAAGGTTTTCGCGCACACGCGTACGTGACTGACATGTACGCGACGTGAAACACCAGGTCACAGCACAAGTCGATCTTCAGACGGTCGGAAAAGACCGCGACGATCCACTCATCCAGGAGTTCCTGGAGCTCGGCCATCGGCCAGACCGCGCCCTGCCCGGCGTCCTTGCCGCGATTCTCGACACTGCTGCCGGCGTAACCGGCGACGTACTGGGCAAACAGCGACCCGACGGCGGAAAAACCCGTCCCGGCCGTGCCCTTCTCCCAGGGCGACCCCTTGTGGGAGGGCTGAACATTGACCCCCATCGCCCGGCAGGCGTTCCGGAACGTCTGGGACATGAACACCATGCCGTGATCCAGCACGATCGTCTCCGGCACGATCACCGGCCGGGCCGCCGCGTGCTCCAGCCGCTCATCGATCCCGGCCAGCCGCCGATGCGGCAGCACCGACCGCGACATCTTCAGCGCGTCCGCCCAGCCCGGCCGCTCACCGATACCCCCCGGATGGCGCGCCCGTCGATCAGTGCCCGCAGCCCCTGGCGTTCGTATCCCAGCCTCAGCCGCTGCAGCGTGCCCAGCGCGACCTTGCGCCCGGCCGCCTCGAACTCAGCAACCTTGGCCAGTTCCCGCTGCCGCAACGTGGTGATCGCGGGATCGTACTCAGGCCGCACGGCAAACTCAGGGCCGCACCCCGGTGGCCGTCCGGTCAGCACCTCCAGAATGTGCCGTTCCCACCAGCTAGCCTGCTCCAGCGTCGCGGCCGGAACCGTCTCCACGACATCCGTGCCGGCCAGCGGCGCCCGCATGGCAGCCACCAGTTCAAGGCCCGGGTCGTTCAGCACCACGGCCAGCGGGATCTCGCTGACCTCTCCGGCGGCATCCTTCACCCGCACTGACGTCCCGGTGACCGCGATGACAGCATGTGCCTGGCCCCCCAGCCGGATCTCGGCGCCGGCCTGCAGCCCGGCAGGCCTGGAGACCGTCACCGCCTGCCCCCTGGCGACCAGACCACCGACCGCGAAGCAAGCAACGCAGAGGTGAGATCGGCCAGCAAGACCCTCCGCCACAGCAGGTTGAACAATGCCGGCAGTACCGCGATCGGATCACCCACCGCTCTCGCTCCGTCCATCAGCGCGAGGGGACACGCGAAAGCCTGAACCAGGTCACCGGCGTATGCCGGCATCGCATAGCGGGGATGGCGGTAACCAGCCAGCCATCGCAGGTTGGCCGCCAGCACCGGATCCAGCGCACCGATCCGGCGATAATCCCAGCCTGCCAGCGCACACGCCCCTGCCGTGGTCTCGAACTTCGCAGCATCACCCTCATCGATCCGGTCATCAGCCCGCACATCGATCACCAGGGCGCTGCCATCGCGGCGGCGGGCGAAGTAATCCGGGGCGTGCCGGACCAGACGCCCTTCATCTGGCCAGCTCAGCCAAAACGGCTGGGACGCCACTGCGGCCACCTCCGGATCGGCATCAAGCGACATCACCACATCGCGCTCAAGCCACGACCCGAAGCCGGCATGGACACCGGCCGAGGACAACCACCACAGGCCCGGAAAATGCGACTGCCCCGGGAACGAGGCGAACGCGCGCACCGGCCGCGCTTGCTCGAACCCCGCACCCCAGCACTGCGACAACGGCTCCCGGCGCTCAGCGCCGTCCCGATCGACAAAAGTGACCTCGGTATGTCGTCGAGGGTGCCGAACATGGTGCCCTCGCTCTCGTCAGCGGCGGCAAGCGGCGAGCGCCGCCCTGTGGACCAAGACCACGGTGATTGGGTCGGGTCGTCGCGTCGGCGATGCCATTTACCGTCGGGACAGGAAGACGACCTGGCCGGGCTGGATCTGGGTGGGCTGGTCGAGGAAGGCGGATAGCGCGCTGGTGATGGCGGCGGTGTAGGCGCGGTTTTGGGGAAAGGTCTTGGCTGAGACGAGGATCAGCCCGGCGTGTGCCTGACTGGCGGCCCGGTACCGGGCGTCGAGGGGCATGAAGTCCTTGATGTTGGCGGTGACCAGGGCACGTCCGGTGCTGGCAGCGTGGGAAAGGATCTGGTCGTCGGGCAGCGCCACTAGCGCCGGGTCGGTCACGACGGCGAGGACATCGTTGCCCTTGGCGCGCAGTTGCTCGGCGATGACGCCGGAGAACATCTCATCCAGCAGCAGCGGGTAGCTCACGTCCTTACCCGGCGAGCAGCTGGCGTTCGCGCCGCCACGCGTCCTCGGCCGCGTCCTCGGCCACGTCGGCGACGGCGATCTCGGTGTCTATCTCGTTGGGGTAGGACGCCCAGTACCGGACGGCGACGCGGATGAGACGCACTGGGATACCAGTGTTCTCGGCAACCATGGTGAGCAGCCCATCCTCCGCCAACCTCGGCTCCGCGGCGCGGGCGGACTTGACCGCGCGGACGACTTCCCACACGTCGGGGCCGCTGACCAGGCCCGCGCGCCGCCCGGTGGGGCCGGGCCGGAATACGATCCCCGGATGCTCGCTCATCCGGAGGGCTTCGTCGACGAGCCGGTTCGCGGCCGACGACAACGACATGCCAGGGTTGGCGGCGACAAACGAGGAGAGCCGCTCAGCCACGGCGGTATCGAACCGGACGGGGGTCGCTGCACGCTTGCTCATGACTACATGGTAGTCGCTAGATGTCGCTATGCCGACGTCTTGGCTCAATAACCCAGAGGTAGTAGGTTCAAATGCTACCCCCGCTACCAGGAAGTACCAGGTGAGAGGCCTGATCGCCAGGATCGGCGGTCGGGCCTCTTGATCGTTAGCCCGCGGTTCGTCCGCGGGAATCTGACATCTGACCCCCGACATCTGGCCGCACCGGCCGCACCGGCAGTTCAGAAGTGATCGCCCGGTAGTCGGCTACCGGGCGAACCACCCGTTTGCAGGGGCCACGCTGGAGTGAGCCGTGTCGAGAACATGGCTCATACAACTTTCCCCATATCGCTTGGTGGGGTGTAGCCCCACCTGTCGCTGAGCCCGCCGATGATGTGTAGTCCGCGGCCGGTCTCGGCGAGGGAACCCGGCGTTTTGGGTACCGGAGCCACCTCACTTGGGTCGGCGACCGCACACAGCACGCAGGGTCCAGGCTGGAGCAGACCGAGCCGGATCGGCCATCGAGGCCGGGTGTCACCGGAACCTGGCCGGGCGTGCTGCAACGCGTTGGTCAGCAGCTCAGATACCACGACCGCAATGTCTTCGCTGCGTTCTCTCACGCCCCACCGCTGCAAGGTGGCGATGGTGAAGTCTCGCGCTACCCGGACCGATCCGGCATCCACGCCGGGGGTGCGCGTGGCGATCCGCGGCAAGCAGCTCCAGCCCGTCGGGGCGGGATCTGGCGATAGCGGCCAATTCCCGCTGGCCAGGTCGGCCATCTCCGCCGCCCGGGTTAGCCAGTGGCGGCCGGTGCTGCCCGCCAGGCGTGATGGGTATGCCATGGCTGTCCGATCAATCCCGTTGCCCGCCGGCCGGGCTGTCGGAAATGCCATCGTTGCGCATGGCAGCGGCCATCAGGGAGGCCCTGGTGATCGCCGTGTCCCGGTCCCACAGCGCAACCGGGTGGGACGCCCGGAAGCCGGGGCCGCTCTGCTGGCATTTGGGGCAAGCCAGCCGGCCGAGGGCGTCTATACGCCAGCCGGCCGAGATCGCGCGGGCGCGGATGTCTGCCTCGCCAAGCGCTGCGGGATCGGTGTGGTGCGAGATGCAGGAACCCATCTCGCACCACGCGATCGGTATCCGTAGCTGGTCGCCGATCGCCGCCCGCTCCGTGATCTCGGCGCCGGCACTGGCCTCAACGCCGGCACTGGCCTCAACCCTCGCATTGAGCCTGTTCGCAGGCGGAGCGACGGCGGCGGTTTCAGATTTGGGGCCGCCATCGCCGGCCGGCTCAGCACGGCTGTCGTCGCGCAGCTTCGCGATCCAGTCGTTCATCGCAAGCCAGTCGTTCATCTCGGGCATGCTGACGTCGTCTCGACGGATGTTGATTTTCACGTGCAGACCTCCAGTTCAGCCCGAGGTGAGCTGCCGTACAGCTACCGTGACCTGCCCCAGGGAACAGGCACGTGCGCCGGGATAATGCGCCGGACAACCGACTGCGCGTCCTAGGCATGCCGAGGCGCCGGTGGTGCCAGCGCAGCCGGCCGCCGCCATGCCAGGCCGCTGATCATCTCCCAGCACGGAGGAAACGCAACCAGCCGTTAGACAGCGCCTGGTTCCCCCTGTGCGTGTACGCCATCGTGACGCTTCTCCTCCCCTGCAAAGCGTCCGGGCTCACCGTCTGGGCTCTCGAACTCCAAAGTCTCGCCTTCGAATCACAACTAGATAAACATACGGTAAACGTTCAGCTTCTTATGAGCTATTGCAACGATTGCATGTGGACGCTTTCAAGTTTACGCCCGTACACAGGGAGTGGATAGCGTTCTCCCAGGTAACGGCCCCGCCGCAGGCGAGGCCGCCCGGGAATCTCCAGCATTATCCCCACGTTGTACACAGATTCTTTGGGCGTTTGCACAAGTCATCCACAGGTTTGCGCACAGAGAGACCTGGCTGCCGAGCACCGGCGGAGAAATTGCCTGCCCAGACAATAAGACGCAGCCAACATGGGCGGAGGTAAAGTGACTGGCCGCGACGGAGCGTGGTGACCTGGGCCTGGCCCGTCAGGCTGCAACTTCCCGCACGCAGCCCGGCGTGCCACCCGCAGTTGGTGCCGCGGCCTGGCTCCCAGCAGGCGAACTCGCCGGCGAGCGCCGCGGTTCACCGCGGCTTCGCCGCATCAGCAAGCACCATGCCGACCTTGAGGCGGTATTCCTTGCGACGTCCCGTACACGGCATGTCTGGGCTACCTCGAGGCCCCTCCGCGGCGCGGCACCGCCCGGCCATCCAGGCGCGGCCACCCTTGGTCAGACCTACGATCTCCACGCCGCACTCCTGCGCGAATTATTGGACCCAGAAGTCGGCCTTGACAAGAAGCTCGACTCGTCGACGGGCCACGACAACGATTGCCTCACTCCTGCTGGCCTTATCTCGGACATGGCATTGTCCCGACCGGCAACCCGCTGACATCGAATCCGGGTACGGTCTCTGAAAAGCCATTCTTGGAGAGCTGAGCCGCCGGAATTGCTGGCGATTTGTGAATCGCATCGCCTGGCCCCGACACTGGCCGCACCAGCCTGGCCGCTCCAGCCGGGCAAGAACGCAAGAAACTGGCAGAGAATGGGCTAAGGACTCGAACGCACGATCGTAGGCGGGGTCCCGATGAGGATGTTCGGTACGGTCGGCGACTCGCTCATCACTGAGATTGAAGGTCTTCGATGGGCGCCTGCCGGGCATGCGCCATCGTACCGCGGGCCTCAATCAGGCCGTCCGATAGGCCTCCGCCGGCTGCGGAACCCGCGGAAGGGCCGTTCAGGGTTTCTAGCCGGAGAGTCAGGTTGCCCGGGGCGCGTTGTGCCCTTGGGCGGCACGGTGGTGAGCACCTCGGTCACGTAGGCGTCGATCGTCTGCTGGCCGGTCGCGGCGGCTGTTGATACCCGGTGATGGCCGTCGTTCACGAAATGCTGGTCGCCTACGCGGTAGACCTCGATCGGCGGGATTGCCTCACCGCGCCGCTGTGCCAGCGCCAGCTGTTCCCAGCGCGATCGCACCCGGTTGGAGGTAGGCCGGAAGTGCCGGTCGAAGTCGCGCCGCGAGTCGACCGTGCCGACGATCGTGTCTAGCCGTATCGTCTGCAGGCCCAGATGCCGCTCGCCGCGCCTGCCGAGCGCGCCGAGGACCTCGTCGAGCGGCAGGATGCGGTCGCTGTCATGGGGCCGGCGGCGCAGGCGGTGCGTCAGGGTGGCCAGGACCTGCTGCCTCCTGGCCCGCAGAAAGTCGTTCTCGACGTCTGCCCGCGGGAATCCGGTATCTAGCATTGGGGCGCCTTCGGTTTCTGTGACTTGGGCTCTGGGGTCAGCTGACCGCTCCCAGGGCGGCGCTGACGGTGGCGATGATCGCCCCGCCGAGCGTGATGGAGATGAACGAGCGGAGGAAGCCGGTGCTGAAAAAGCGCCAGCGGATCCAGGCCAGTGTCAGGAGCTCGAACGCGATCGTCGCGAGGGCGAGTAGCAGCGCGGCGCGGTACTGGGGGATGAGGAACGGCAGCGTGTGCAGGACGCCGCCCAGGAACGTGCCGGCGCCGGTGATCGAGCCGCGCAGGTAGGGGTTGCCGCGCCCGGTCAGGTCGCCGGTGTCGGAGAGCCCTTCCGAGAAGGCCATGCTGACCCCGGCGCCGATCGCCGTGGCCAGCCCGGCGAGGAACGCGTAGCGCGGCTGGTGCGTGGCGAATGCGACGGCGAAGATCGGTGCGAGCGTCGACAGTGAGCCATCGATCAGGCCGGTCATCGCCGGCTGTGCGCGCTGGAGCAGGAACGACCGCTCATCCCGCTGCCTGTGCGCGTGTGCCATGGTGAGCATGCTCATGGCAGGCTCCTTCCGTGATCGAAACTAAACTGTTAGTTTCGTATACGCCTTAGCGCCCGGAACTATTCCCGGATGTGGTGGTCGCCCGGCGCGCAGGCCTGGCCGCGCTTGTATTACGGAAACTGATAGTCTAGTTTTGTCAGAGATGAAGCTCGGCCTGAGCAGACGAGATCGAAGCAACCAGGTAGAGGTGACGACGATGACAGCGATCGGCTTCGTGGGTCTCGGCGCAATGGGCAGCCGGATCGCCGGCCGCCTGCTCGAAGGTAACCAGCTGTACGGACGAACCGCACCGTGTCCAAGGCCAGCGAGCTGACCGGGCGGGGCAGGGTCTGGCACGGCCCCCCGCGCGGGGTCCCCGGGCCGGCGATGCCCGGCAACTCGGCCGCGGGCAGCGGCCAGAACGCCCCATGAACCGCGATGTGACTACTGCCGCGCCGCAGCGCGGGCGGCCCCGTAGCGAGAAGGCGCACCAGGCAATCCTGGAAGCATCGGCAGAACTCCTCCTGGAGAAAGGCCTTGCGGCCGTGAGCATGGACGCGGTCGCCGCGCGGGCCGGAGTCAGCAAGGCCACGATCTACCGTTGGTGGCCCACCAAAGAGACCCTCGCGCTGGACACCCTCTACAACGAATGGGCTGCCGTCCCCCCGCCCCGGGACACCGGATCACTACGCGGCGACCTGCTCAGCCTCCTCCGCCCCTGGGCCCGGCTCGCCAGCAGGCGACCCTACGGGCGCGTGATCGCCGCCCTGGTCACCGAAGCCCAGACCGACCCGGCGTTCGCCCGACAATACCGCGCGCGCTTCGTGGAACCACGCCGTGACCAGGCACGCGCGATCTTCCGCCGCGCGATCGAACGCGGCGAGATCCCCGCCAACACCAAAATCGAGGTCGCGCTCGACCTCCTCTACGGCCCGATCTACCACCGGCTTCTCCACGGTCATGCCCCACTCAACGACCGGTTCGTCCACGACGTCATCGACACTGTCCTCGACGGCATCGCGCCAGTCCCGCCCGCCGATAAAGACAGGCTTCATCTATGACCGATCGCAGACGCGCTCGGAACTACTGAACCGCAGCCCCAACAGCGCCGCCGCAGACGGTCAATGATGGCTGGATGAGCGATGGGCGGATTCTCGGAGTAGATGCGTGCCGGGCCGGCTGGATCGGCGTCGTCCTCTCGGACGATGACCCAAGCTTTCACTTCGCCCCCGAGATCAGCCTTCTCGTCGACGTGGCCGCCATGGGCGGATCGCTGGAAGCCGTTGCGATCGATATTCCGATCGGGCTGCCCGATACGAGCCGCCGCCGGGCCGATGGGCTCGCACGGAAGGCTGCCGGTCCGCGCTGGGCGTCGGTGTTCATCACGCCAGTCCGCGCGGCGCTCCAGGCCGAGGACTACGACTCAGCATCATCGGCGAACCGGCAACTCGCCGGAGAGGGCATCTCACGCCAGGCATTTGCTCTGCGCACCAAGATCCTTCAGGTGGACCGATGGGTCCACCAGACACACCACAGGGTGGTCGAGGTCCATCCGGAAGTCAGTTTCGCCCAGCTCGCGGGCCAGGTTCTGCACTTGGGCAAGTCCACCTGGGCAGGCGCGGCCCTCCGCCGGCGACTCCTCGCGAGCGCCGGGATTGCCCTGCCCGACGACCTCGGCCCCGCCGGCGAAAGGGCCGGTATCGATGACGTCCTGGACGCCGCGGCGGCGGCCTGGACCGCCCGGCGCCTGGCCAACGGCCAGGCGTGGCAGATGCCAGACCCACCCGAGACCTTCAGCGACGGCCTGGCCTGCGCGATATGGACATGACGACGGCCGCGGCCACCGCATAAGCGCTGTTGCAGCAGGACTATCCCGTCGTCGTCGGCGTGCAGCATGTCTCCCGGCTGGAACGTGACGTGGCCGAACGTCACGGGAACATCGACCCCACCTGCGCCGGTCTTCCCGCTCTTACGCGGGATGGTGCCCAGTGCCTTGATGCCGAGATCTAGGCGGCACAACGCCGCGCTGTCACGGACCGCCCCATGCACGACCAGGCCCGCCCAGCCGTTGGCCTGTGCTGCCCCCGCGATCAGGTCCCCCACGAGTGCTGTGCGCAGGGAGCCGCCACCGTCCACAACCAGGACGCCGCCTGAGCCGGGCGTCCGCAGCAGATCGCGGAGCAGTCCGTTGTCCTCGTGGCAGGAGACTGTGCGCAGCGGTCCAGAGAAAATTCGCAGGCCACCGAATTGGCGGAACTGGATGTCACAGACTCGCAGTTCCGGCCCGTAAGCATCGACCAGGTCGGCGGTGGCCGCACCGGTGTCGGTCATGGCTCCTCCCGTAGGTTGCGTGGCAACACGCCGATCGGCGAACTCGTCCAACAGTCGGCGGCGGCCCGAAAGCCGCAGCCGACTGCAGAATGAGGGTCCCCCGCGATCTTAGGCGCCGCGAGCGTCGCGGCCATCGCATCCTGCATGCTGTCCAGGCCCGGGCCGTGGGGTGCGCGGGAAAGGGGCAGTGCCGCAGGTGGCCCCGGCTTCCTCATGATCGGCCTGATTCCCGAATTCATTCTTCGGGGGCGGCGTAAACCTCCGGTAGCCAGTGGCCCGGGTCGGTGACGCCGGCCTTGGTCAGCACATGGTCACGGGCATCCTCGGCCTGCTTGCGGACTCGTGCGAAGTCGTGCCCGAGGATGACACCGTCCCGCTTCGACCCGGCCGCTGCCGCGCTGCGCGCGGCCGACCACACCAGGCGGTAGCCATGACGAGGACAGACGAGTCACCATGACCACCCCGATCGCCCGGCTCGATCCGCTAGTCAGCTCGTGGTCGCGCTGACGGATATGCTGACGAGACGCTGCGGGACGGGGAGACGCGGCGGAGAATGCAGGACGGTGGCCGTCGCGGCGCCCTGGTCAGCGAGACCCACGAATCAGCGAGACACACCAACATGCCGGAGGTGGCCTGTGTCAGCTGACTACGAGAAGATCCGCGACGAGAACATCGCCCGTTACGGCTGGGACACAGCTGTCCTAGACCTGCTCGGGCAGCTCTACAGCGAGCGCACCCACTTCATCTTCGAGCTGATCCAGAACGCTGAGGATGCCGGCGCGACCGAGCTGACCTTCGAGCTTTTTGAAGATCGCCTGGAGGTGAACCACGATGGCCGGGCCTTCACCGAAGCCGACGTCCGTGGCGTCTGCGGGGTCGGCAAGAGCGGGAAGTCCGAAGATCTCACGAAGATCGGCAAGTTCGGTATCGGTTTCAAGTCGGTGTACGCGTACACCAAGACCCCCCGCGTCTACAGCTCGGGCGAGCATTTCCGGATCGAGAAATACGTCCGGCCGTATTCTGCGGATCCGGTGGATGAGCCCGCGTCCGGGACTCTCTTCGTCTTCCCTTTCGACCATGACACTATCTCCGCGGCGATCGCCGTTCAGGAAATCTCCGCCGCCTTGAACATGATCGAGCCCACTACTCTGCTGTTCCTCAGGAACATCGAATGCGTGCGTATCCGCGGCGTTCAGGTCGCTGGCTCGGTCCTTGAGCGCGTCACGGCAAACCGCGCTAGTTCAAGTCGGCACGTCACACTGAGGACAGGGCGTGGTCGCAGGGACGAGGAATGGTTCGTCTGGCACCGTCAACTCGAGGATCTTGGCCATCCAGCTCACCGGGTCGAGATCGCCTTCCTTGTCGGCACCGCAAGCGGCGAACGCCGACTCGTCAAGCGTGATGACTCCCCGCTGGTCGTGTTCTTTCCTACGCAGAAGGAGACCTTCCTCGGCTTCTTGATCCAGGGTCCTTACCGGACAACGCCAGCCCGCGATAACGTCCCGGAGCACGATCCGTCGAACCAGGCACTGGTGCGCGAGACTGCCGCGCTGCTCGCCGATGTGCTCCGGGAACTCCGCGATGACGCGCTCCTCACGGTCGATGTGCTGGATACGCTGCCGCTCGACGGCGCGCGATTCCAGCCCGGCACGATGTTCCGCCCGTTGTTCGACACGGTGCGCACGGCCCTTGGCCAAGAGGAGCTCATACCGGTTGCCGGGGGCGGCTACGGCGCTCAGGGGGAGCTGAAGCTGGCCCGCACAGCGGAGCTACGCGACCTTCTCCTCCCAGATCAGCTCGGCGTGCTCTACGGAGCTGGCCGGCCTCTCGCCTTCGCAGATGAGTCCATCACAGAAAACCGGACGCCTCTTCTGTGGCGATACCTCCGAGAAGAGATCGGCATCGATGAAGTCACGCCGGAAGCCGTCGTCGCGAGAGTAACGCGGGAATTTCTCGTGGCGCAGTCCGATGAGTGGATCAGGCGCTTCTATGCGTTCCTCCATCAGAACTCCGCTCTGTGGCGGGCGCCGAGGTTCCCGGGTGAACAGCCCGGCCTCGCAAGAACAAGACCTATTATCCGGCTCGAAGATGGCAGCCACGTAACGCCATTTGACTCCGGGGACCGCCCGGCCGCATACCTTCCAGGGCCGGCCGGGACAGGCTTTCCCACGGTACGACGCGCCGTGGCTGACTTTCCCGCTGCCCGGCAGTTTCTGGAAGCACTCAAGTTCACTGAACCGGATGTGGTGGCGGAGGTACTGGAGAACGTCCTTCCCCGGTACAGCCACCTGGAGGCTGCGGACCTGGACGCGGCGCATCGCGACGCTGATCTTGAGTGCGTCGCGCGTGCGCTGGCCGAGGCGGTTGGTGACAGACGGCAACGGCTTCTTGAGCAGCTGCAGCAAACTGCCTTCCTGATCGGGGAGAACGCCGCGACGGGTGAGAGGCGCCTTATGACGCCGGTCACGTTGTACCAGCGGACCAAGGACTTGGAGGTCTACTTCGACGGGAACCCTGACGCCTGGTTCGCCGACGATGCCTATGGGCCGTGGCTCGTCCAGTTGCGCGGCATGGGTGTCCGGGAGAACGTG
>WNFJ01706637.1_pt3 | contig 13593 bp, 12 predicted proteins | sample 5400461 | NCBI WGS metagenome assembly WNFJ01 (sample SAMN13153349, study PRJNA577476) | soil metagenome | isolation source: 115 cm saprolite on Douglas fir-dominated hillslope | place: USA:California | collected 2013-09-17 | reverse complement strand
ACGCTCTACGATGCCTTTGGCCAGCGCCAGGTCTCCACAATTTTTACCCAACTCAACCAATATCACGTGGTCATGGAAGTCGATCCGCAGTTCCAGCAGGATCCCGATTCGTTGAAAGACATTTACGTAAAGTCTTCCAACGGCACACAGGTCCCGCTCAGCGCCTTTACGCGTTTCGAGCCCGGCGCCGCCGCCCTCGCACTCAATCATCAGGGCCAGTTTCCTGTCGTCACTCTCTCGTTCAATCTGGCCCCCAATGCCGCGCTCGGCGACGCGGTCAACGCCATCGACCGCGCGAAGCTGGAATTGAACATGCCAGCCAGTATCCAGGCCACGTTCCAGGGCACCGCGGCGGCCTTCCTCAAGTCCTTGGCCAATGAGCCCATCTTGATCCTGGCCGCGCTGGTTACCGTCTACATCGTTCTCGGCATCCTCTACGAAAGCTACATTCATCCGATCACCATTCTCTCCACGCTTCCGTCGGCGGGCGTCGGTGCGATTCTCGCGCTGCTTCTCTGCCACACGGAATTCAGCGTCATCGCGCTGATCGGCATCATCCTGCTCATCGGCATCGTCAAGAAAAACGCCATCATGATGATCGACTTCGCACTGGAGGCCGAGCGCAAGGAAGGGAAGGCGCCGCTCGATGCCATCTACGAAGCTTGCCTGCTTCGTTTCCGCCCCATCATGATGACTACCATGGCCGCGCTGCTCGGTGGCTTGCCGCTCGCGCTCGGCGGTGGCGTCGGCTCTGAATTGCGTCGTCCTCTGGGTATCACTATCGTCGGCGGGCTTATCCTCAGCCAATTGCTGACCCTTTACACCTCCCCCGTTGTTTATCTCGCATTCGATTGGCTTGCACGCCGCTTCGCATTTCACGTTGGCAACCCCATCGAAGAACCGGCTCAGGGAGCCATTCCTGGTGATTGATCGGTGAATTTCTCGAGCAACTTTTCCGCGCCCTTCATTCGACGTCCCGTCGCCACGTCGCTGATCACCATTGCTATTTTTCTTTCCGGTGTTGTCGCGTTTCGTTTCTTGCCTGTCGCGCCGCTCCCGCGCGTCGATTTCCCAACCATTGGCGTGGGCGCCGGTCTGCCCGGCGCGAGCCCGGAGACCATGGCCTCCGCCGTCGCCACTCCTCTCGAGCGCCAGTTCAGCCGCATTGCCGGCGTCACGCAGATGACTTCCTCGAGCGGGCTCGGCTCCACGAGCATTACTCTCCAGTTCGATCTCAATCGCGACATCAACGCGGCCGCGCGCGACGTTCAGGCCGCCATCAATGCCGCTCGCAGCCAGCTTCCCGCTGATCTTCCTGGCCAGCCCACCTATCGAAAAGTTAATCCTGCCGACGCGCCGATCCTGATATTTTCATTGACCTCAGACAACATCCCGCCCGCGCAGATTTACGACGCCGCGGATTCCGTCCTCGCGCAGAAACTCGCACAGGTGGAAGGTGTCGGCCAGGTCTTCACCTGGGGCAGCGCCCGTCCGGCTGTGCGCGTCGAGACGAACCCTTACCAGCTCAATAGCTACGGCATCAGTCTGGAAACCGTTCGCAAGTCGTTGCAAGCGGCCAATGCCAATCTCGCCAAGGGCGCGCTCTCTGACCCGAAACAAACTTGGGCAATCACCGACACCGATCAGCTCTATAAGGCCTACGAATACCAGCCCCTCATCGTCGCCGGCCATCAAGGCGCTCCCGTGCGTCTGCGCGACGTCGCCGAAGTGGTCGACTCCGTCGAGGACACTCGCAATCTTGGTCTATCCAACGGAAAGCCCGGCGTCATCATCGCCATCTTCCGCCAGCCTGGCGCAAACATGATCGAGACCGTCGACCGCATCATGGCCATCGTCCCCTTTCTCCGCGCCTCCATCTCTCCTTCGCTCCATCTGAATGTCGCCATCGACCGCACCACCACCATTCGCGCCTCCGTCCATGACGTGGAAGTCGCGCTCACGATTTCCATCGTGCTGGTGATCTTCGTGGTCTTCGCATTCCTCCGGAATACTTGGGCCACCATCATCCCCAGCGTCGCCGTTCCCCTCTCCCTCATCGGCACATTTGGCGTGATGTATCTTTGCCATTACAGCCTGGACAATCTTTCGCTCATGGCCCTAACGATTTCGACCGGCTTCGTCGTCGACGACGCCATCGTGGTCATCGAAAACATAACTCGCCACATGGAGAGCGGCATGAAGCCCTACGAAGCCGCCATGAAAGGCGCCAGCGAAATCGGATTTACCGTTCTCTCCATGAGCACTTCACTCGTCGCCGTCTTCATTCCGATTCTGCTCATGGGCGGCATTGTCGGCCGGCTTTTCCGCGAGTTCGCCGTTGTTCTCAGTGTGGCCATCGGCGTATCACTCCTCATCTCGCTCACGACCACGCCCATGATGTGCGCCCGCTTCCTTCGCCCCGAAACCGGCCGGCACAATCGTCTCTATCGATTTTCCGAGAACGCGTTCAATCGTCTGCTGCGCACCTACGATTTCTCTTTGCGCTGGGTTCTCCGCCATCAATTTCTGATCTTGCTCCTCACTTTCGGCACGGTTTGTCTGAACGTTTATCTCTTCGTCCAGACTCCCAAGGGCTTCTTTCCGCAGCAGGACACCGGCCGCTTCTTTGGGCTCATCCAGGGCGATCAGGATCTCTCCTTCGCCGCCATGTCGCAGAAGATGCGCGAATTCACCGATATCGTCATGCAGGATCCTGCGGTCGATTCCGTCACCGCCTTCACCGGCGGCGGCAGCGGTGGCAGCACCGCGCGCATGTTCAGCCAGCTCAAGCCGCTCAGCGAACGCAAGATCACCGTTGATCAGGTCATCGCGCGCATTCGTTCGAAGACGGCCAAAATTCCCGGCGCCGCCCTGTACTTGCAAGCCGTCCAGGATCTAAGTGTCGGCGGCCGCTTTGGCGGCGCCCAATTCCAGTACACGCTTCAGGCGGACAATCTCGGCGACCTTATTCAGTCGGCGCCGATCATCATGCAACGCCTGCAAAAAATCCCCGAGCTCCGTGACATCAACTCCGACCAGCAATTGCATGGCCTGCAAAGCTCCATCGTCATCGACCGCGACACCGCCAGCCGGCTCGGCGTCGCCGTTCAGGACATTGACAACACTCTCGGCGACGCCTTCGGCCAGCGCCAGGTTTCCAACATCTACAAAGGCCTGAATCAGTATCACGTAGTGCTGGAAGTCGCTCCCGAGCATCAGCAAAGCCCCGAAGCCCTCAAATCAATTTACGTGCCCTCCAAATCCGGCAAGCTCGTTCCTCTCAGCGCCTTCGCCCATTACGAGCCGTCCAACACCGCGCTCTCCGTCAACCACCAGGGCATCTTCCCGGCCATCACTCTTTCCTTCAATCTTGCGCCGGGCGCTTCTCTCGGTCCCGCTGTCGAGCACATTGAGCAGGCTCGGCGCGAACTCAGCGTGCCCAATACCGTACACGCCACTTTTCAAGGCACCGCGCAGTCCTATCAGGACTCTCTCTCCAATCAGAAGGTCTTGATTCTCACCGCTCTCGCTGCTGTCTACATCGTTCTTGGCATCCTCTACGAGAGCTTCATTCATCCCATCACCATCCTATCCACGATTCCTTCTGCCGGAATCGGCGCGCTCCTCGCCATCCAGCTCATCAAGTCCGATCTGAACATCATCGCGCTCATCGGCATCATCCTCTTGATCGGTATCGTCAAGAAAAACGCCATTCTGATGATCGATTTTGCCGTTCAAGTAGAAAGGGAAGAAGGGTCGTCGCCCGTCGAAGCGATCTACAAAGCCTGCCTGCTGCGCTTCCGGCCCATTTTGATGCCCACCATGGCTGCGCTTCTCGGGGCCATGCCTCTCGCCCTCGGCGCGGGTGTCGGCTCCGAGCTGCGCCGTCCGCTGGGCATCACCATCGTTGGCGGATTGATTCTCAGCCAGATGCTCACGCTCTTTACCACGCCGGTCGTGTACATCTACATGGACCGCCTGCAATCTTGGCTCCGCCGCACCTTCAGCCGTGCTGCCGCACCAGTTCCAGCAACGCAGGCAGACTGATCCGTCACATCATTCGAACGTGCCTCCGCTCTTCAATTGTCTTAATTTGGTTTCGGGTCTTTGGGAAGCTTACAAGCCGGCGTCTCGCTTGGCGCATTGAACAACGCGCCACCCGCGGCCGCATTCGTTTGTTCTCGAACTGATTTCTTAATACTTAAAACTTGGAACTGAGATCTGAAAACTGTTTTGCTACGCGCTGCCGATCAGCCATCCCGTCAGGAAAACCAATACGCCGCCGACAATCACCTGAAACGAGGCCTGCAAGAACGGCGTATCCATGTAGCGGTGACGAATGTAGCTGATCACCATCAGCTCGACCGCCACGACGATGACCGCTACCAGCATTGCGATACGAAAACTGCCAATCAAGAAAGGCAATGTATGCCCGATTCCGCCCGCCGTGGTCATCAAGCCGGTCACTGCGCCACGCAGCCACGGCGACCCGCGCCCCGTCAGCGATCCGTCATCGGAAAGTCCCTCTGAAAATGCCATCGAGATGCCTGCACCGATCGATGCCGCAAGTCCGACCAGGAACGCTTCCCAGCTCTTGTGCGAGGCGAATGCCGCGGCAAAAATTGGCGCCAGCGTCGAAACCGAGCCATCCATCAAACCTGCGAGCCCCGGCTGAACCACTTGCAGCAAAAATAACTTGCGGTGCGATTCGTCTTCGTTCGCCCTGGCGCTCTGCGTCAAGTGTTTTTCTTCCAGTTCCCCTGCCGTCTGTCTGTGCTTTCTCTCTTCGTCCCCAAGCTTGTTCAGCAATTCTCGCGTCGACGCATCCGTCGTCCGGCTCGCGGCTCGCGCGTAAAAGCGGCTCGCCTCCATCTCCATCAATTCCGCTTGCTTCCTGGCGACCTTCACGCCCAGCGGCCGCACCAGCCACACCGGTTTCCTTTGCAGGAATCCCTTCACGTTTTCCCGCCGGATCAGCGGAATATGCTCGCCGAATCGCTGCCGGAACATCTCAAACAAGCGGTCGCGGTGTACCGCTTCTTCCGCGCGCATCTCTTCGAACATCTGTGCTGTCGAGGGATACTCGTCCCGCAACGCATCCGCGAACTCCCCGTAAATGCGGCCGTCTTCCTCTTCCGCGGCGATGGCGATCGCCAGAATCTCTTTTTCCGTCAAATCCTTGAACTTTTTCAGCATCGTTCTCCGCCCTCAGCGTCCTCGCGCTTCTGTGCCGAAGCAGAATCGCACAAACCGAGCCGCGAAGTCACCCTCCGTCCCGAATCGGCTCGTGCCCGGGTGCGCCATGATGCAGGCACAATCCCGAGACGCACCCCTAAGCGGCTGCGAAGGAAGTCACTTCCACATGTATCCGACTAACCCTCCAGTTGGAAGGAGCAAACCCAAATGTCAGCCAACTTGCTGGGGTTTGAACAGCGGAGGCGCGTAGTTGGCAAGAAGGGAATTTTACGGAAGTGATCGTCACTGATGATCAAGGTTGCCTGCCCCACACCCTGTTTCCAGAAACCGTGGGGCGGCAACTTTTTGGTTGTTCAAGAACCGGGAGCGACCTCCCGCCGCCCCTATCTGACCTGGAACGATAGTGGGTGAGGCGATGGGTCAGCACCGGCTGTGAAACTCAGCAGATACGACCCAGTTGTGAGTCCTTTCGTGCTCAGGTTGAAGATGTACCCGCCGGTGGGACCCAAGCTGGAGTCGAACCGGAAATCGTTATCGGGATTCGCGTTGCCGGAAGCCTGGATCACATCCGAGGCGTTTGTGCCGGCTTGGACCAAGCTTACCGCGCGCACCACTACCGAGGAACTGGAGACGTCACTGTTGTTAAAGTCGCAAAGCTGGATTTTCAGCGGGATGGTGCTGCCGCCCTGGACCGAGCGGGTTGGGTCGTAGAGCAGGCAGAGGTTATATGTCACTGAATAGCTGACCGCTTGTGGCGGAGCCACGTTGCCAACTTTATCGGCGGCATTCACGGTGAACGACTTGCTGCCCACTGAAGAGGTATCGATACTAGAGCCGCTGGCGACGGTGCCTGTGCAGGTAGCGACACCGGAGCCGCCGTCGGTGCAGGCGTAATTTGCGTTGATGGCTTGATCCAGCAGATAGCTGGTGTTGGTAGTAGTGGTAATGCTAATGGACGGCGGCTTCTTGTCGACCATGTTGCCGCCAACGGGGCCGGCGGTGGCGCAGTTTCCGGCCAAGTCGCAGACCGAGTGCGTGCCAGGTGGCGCGCTGGCCGTTTCGGTTCCAGCGGGCACTGCGGTGCTGAGTGCGAAGCCGGCGTCTGAGGAATTCGCCAAGCCTGAGCCAGAATCGCTGCCGTTGCACGCAATCGTGACATCAGTCGCGTGCCAAACGCCGTCGGCCGCGCCGCAACTAATCGAGGGAGGGGTTTTGTCGAGCATTACGATAACTTGCTTGGGAGTCTCTGCATTGCCGGCATTGTCTGTCGCGAAGAAGGTGATGGTGGTGGTGCCTTCGGTGGAGATGACGATCGAGGCAGATGCAGCATTCACCGTCGTACCGGCGAGCGACTGCGCGCCGCTGGCGCTGTAGGTGATTTGCTTGACGCCGGAACCGCCGGGGTTATCCATGGAGTTGAGCGTTACGGTGACGTTGGAATTGTTCCAGCCCGCGGCATTGGGCACGGGCGAGAGAGAGGTAATGGTGACGGTTGGAATTGTGTCGCTCCCCGGCGTTCCCGCCATGGAAAGTGTTCCGTACGCGGCGACATTGAAGCTGAAGGAATTGGAGCTGCCCGGCGAAGCGATGCCGATGTTCACAAAATGCTGGCCGCTGGTCTGATTCACGTCGGCAGAGTAAAGATGGATGGCGAAACTGCCGTCGCCGGTTCCTACCGCTTGGACGGCAAAAGTCCCAGCCGCAGGATTCTTGATGGCAAAGAAGCGCGGCTCGCCGGGACCGCTGTCGAAGCCGTTGACGCCGAAATCGTTCACTGCGCTCCCCGTAGCATCTACTCCGATCCGCTGCCATCAGCGCGCTCCAGTTGGATGATTCGCCGAGGCCCACACTTCGCTGGCTTTCGTCGAAATGCACTACGACTGGGATTGGAAAGGCGCCGAGCGGGAGTTCGGGCGTGCCATCGAACTCAACCCCAATTATCCGACTGCGCATCACTGGTACGCCTACGATCTTGCAGCCATGAACCGGATGCCCGAGGCCTTGAACGAAATCTGGTGCGCGCAGCAGGTAGACCCGCTTTCGGCAATCATCAACACGGATGTCGCCGAACTCCTCTACTATGCCGGACGCTACGACCAGGCGATTCAGCAGGACAAGGTGGCGCTGGAAATTGCCCCCCAGTTCCTGCTGGCTCATTCCCTGCTGGGAGAGATTTATGGCGAGCAGCATAGGTATTCCGAAGCCTTGGCCGAAGGCCAGCGGGCAGTTGAGTTGAGTGGCGGGAGCCCATGGATGCTCGCAAGGCTGGGCCGTACCTATGCGCTTTCGGGCGACCGCGCTCGAGCCGAGCAGGTGCTACGGCAACTCGTAGAGCTCAGCGCGAGACGCAAGGGCATGAGTGGGGTCATTGCTGGCGTAGCTGCGGCGTTGGGAAAACACGATAAAGCCTTTGCAGCAGTCCAGAAAGCCTGTGAAGAGCGCGATGGAGGCCTGATGCTGCTGAACTACGATCATGCTTGGGATCCACTGCGTTCCGATCCACGCTTCCAGCAGCTCGTTCGCCGAGTTGGCCTGCCCCCGTAAGCCGGAACACCCCCTATCTTCCTTTTCTAGTACTTTAGTACTACCATTCTCTCGGAACGTCCTACTTTCTTCCGGGTACGTTTCCGCTATAGGTTTAGTTGTCGCCACGAATTACCATCTTCTCGGATGGCGCGCAGCATTTTTCCGGAAAGATGGCAGATCCATGGCGGCCCAGCACGATCCGATGACGAAAAATCTCCCAACAGGAAGTTTCCCCAAGCAGCCGCCTCCTAATACGGAGCGCCGTGGCACCCGCCGCTGCAAGATTACCCAGCTCATGCGCATCCGTCCTTCCGACCCGAACAAAAACCACTTTGAAGACCTGCGCGGCTCGGTCAGCGTTTCCCGCTCCGGCGTCTTTTTCCAGTCCAGTGAACCTGGTTATGAAGTTGGCATGCGGCTGTTCGTCACCATGCCGTACTCACAAGATCCCGCTTCCATTGCTCGCGAGTACCTTGCGGAAGTCGTTCGAAGGCACGCCCTCCCGACCGGCATGTTCGGCATCGGGATCAAGATCCTCATGGAAATGGGAATCCAACACACCTATAACTTTGGCGCCGGCAACTCGCGCTAGCTTACGCGGACCGCTCAGCTATTCCGTCAATCCGGCAAAAGCAAGAACGGGCGCCCCGGATGATCGGGACGCCCGTTCTTGTGTTTGGGGGTGGAGAGATCGATTTAAGTTGTCTGCGTGAACATTCGCAGAGCGCGATGCCGCAGGACTCCTAGCTGCCGGTTGAGCGGATGTCTGCGGCCGAGAAAGCTCAGCACAGGAGACCGGCGCGCCGTCAGTTTGTTCATGGCAATCGTCAGCCGGATATCGCGGCGCGCATATTTCAGTCCGGTCTGAAGTGCGTCAACGGCTTCGTCGCGCCGTCCAGCGGTGGAATACACTTCGGCGAGATTCAAGTAGAGCTGCGCCTGATTCCGCTTCATTCGAACCGCGGAGTCGCACAGCCGTTCCGCTTCGCCCCATTTTCCTTCCGAGCGCGCCAGCACCACGCCCAGGTAGGACATGTAATAGGGATTGTTCTTATCCAAATCTACGGCGCGCCGCATGTGCGGCAGCGCTTTTATGGCGTAATTGTCTCGCAGGAGTGTCAATCCAGTCTTGAATTCACGGAAGGCTTCCGTATCCATCATTGGCTCACCTCATCCACCGCCGCCGGCCCGCTGGGAAACCGGCCGCGAAGCGATTTCAGGAGAATAGGATTTTCGGGAGGTTGGGAAGATCCCGCGCGGCGCGTTGGAGGATCGCGCCAACTCAATTTGTGGAGCGTCAAGAAGAAATGTCCCGCCCAGCCAGGCGTTGAGCGGAACAGCGAGTAACGCGGTCGTGAGTAGGCTTCCCATCCCGGTCCTTTTTGAACCTACTCGCAGTTTTATGAAGAATCTACTGACCCGGAGGACAGTCTTGGGTCAGCGGCACTGGAGTTGGAGCGCCAAGAATGAGGACAGGTCTTCCGCCGGCGTCTAACGCGGCGCGGAACGCTGCGAATCGCGCTGCCACTTTTCCCAATCTTTCCTGGTGGCCGCCAGCATGGCCTTGGCCGCCTTATGGAGCCAGCGGCCGCGCCGTGCGGCAAGGTCCTGCTTCACTTTGGCGATCGCCTGCGGCGTTGAGAAATGCATGTTGGCGGTTTCCCAGCCCATGGAATAAAGCAGCCGAGCTTCGTCGCGATCCTTCGATAGGGAGGCGAGCTCAATTCGCGAGCAGTCCGGTGCCAGACGCCGCACCACCCAGCGGCCGTGGAATCGCACGCAAGGATCAGGTACGCGAATCGCGCGCTGCACGAGCTTGGCGCAATAAATTTCCGTGGAAGAAGTCTTCTTGGCCCAAACCCATGCCGAAGGCCGAATCGCTTTCGCTTCCCGGGCGATGAACGCTCCCCGCCATCGGGACAAGGCGAGAATCCTGGGGTGCCCGAGGCTTCCCAGTCCCGCGATTCCCCGCGATTCTTCTTTTCAATAGATACTTCTCCTGCGCGGAAGGGAGCGATTTTTCCAGCAGCTTGCGTACTTCCTCTGGTGGCTTGGCAGTGTACGGCGGCAGGTGCTCCAGCTTATCCCAGAAGTGCACCGGGTCGCGGAGTTTGCCGAGTGCCAGCAAGCGCAGCCAGCGATGCTCTTCCGCCAGGATAAAGGCCTTGCCGCCCGCAGCCAAGGCATCTCGATAACCCTCTTCGACCGCCTCGGCAGCGACTCGCTTGGCAAGGGACAGGTGTGCTTCTTCGATGGCAACATAAACGCTGGTGGTCAAGCGCACCAGATCGAGCGCGTACGGCGCGGGCCATGCTTCATCCAGATCGTTCACGCCCCAGATGAGGCGTCCTTCTTCATCGCGCCACGTTCCAAAATTCTCGATGTGCAGATCGCCTACACCCAATACCGCCGGGGCCTTTGCCAAATGAGCACAAACCTCCGGCCAGAGCTGCAGCCAGCGGTAGAAGGTGGCGCGGAAAAAAGGGAAAGCAGCCTCCGCCATGTGCTGATGCTTGAGCGCGAGATCCTGCCGGATGATCGGGAGTTGCCCGGCCAGCCAGCGCTCGAAATCGGCTGTGGCTTTGAAGATATTCATGTTGAGCTTATCGGATTTCCGGTGGCGCTAAACGTGGGCGCGTTCGGTTCGCGCGGGACCGCCGCGCAGGCGGGCTTCATAGATCGGGAATCTCCCGGCAAGTTCCGCTACTTGTTTGCGCACGCGCTGCTCGACCTCGGCGTTGCCGATGTTCGAGAGAATTTCCGCGATCCAGGCGCCAATCAGCTCCATCTCCGTTTCGCGCATGCCGCGCGTGGTGACCGAAGGGCTGCCCAGGCGGATTCCGCCACCCTTCATGGGCGGGAGGGGATCGAACGGAATGGAATTTTTATTTACGGTGATGCCGGCGCGGTCGAGGGCTTTTTCGGCGTCCGTTCCGGTGATGCCGCGCGAGTGCACTTCGATCAGGAACAGGTGGTTGTCCGTGCCGCCTGTGACAATGCGAAGCCCGTGCTCTGCAACCGCCGCGGCCATGGCTTTGGTGTTGGCCACTACTTGCTTCTGGTAATCCTTGAAGGACGGCTCCATGGCTTCCTTCAAGCACACCGCTTTTGCGGCAATCGTGTGCACCAGCGGACCGCCTTGCGTCCCAGGAAACGTGAGCCTGTCCAGCTCCTTGGCAAACGCCGCCTTGCACAACACCAGTCCGCCGCGCGGTCCGCGCAGCGTCTTATGCGTTGTGGTTGAAACGATATCCGCGTGCGGCACGGGGCTCGGATGAAGTCCAGCGGCGACGAGTCCTGCAATGTGCGCCATGTCCACAAAAAAGAGCGCTCCAACGGACTTCGCGGCCTTGGCAATGCGCTCGAAATCGATGATCCGTGAATAGGCGCTGGCGCCCGCGACGATCATCTTTGGCTTGTGCTCGGCTGCGAGCCTCTCAATTTCGTCGTAATCAATGCGCTCGTCTTCCTTTTTCACGCCGTAAGCTACGAACTTGTACATCCGCCCGGAGAAATTCAGCGGATGCCCATGGGTCAGATGGCCGCCGTGCGAAAGATTCATTCCCAGAACTACGTCATCTTTCAGCAGAGTTGACATGTAGACGGCCACATTTGCAGATGTGCCCGAATGCGCCTGGACGTTGGCGTGTTCCGCGCTGAAGAGTTCTTTGGCACGATCGATTGCCAGTTGCTCGACCTTGTCGGCATACTCGCAACCGCCGTAATAGCGTTTTCCCGGATAGCCCTCGGCGTATTTGTTGGTAAAAATCCCTCCCATCGCTTCGAGCACCGCTTCGGAGACGAGGTTCTCCGAAGGAATGAGCTCTAGCCCGGTCGCCTGGCGCTTGGCTTCCTCGCGGAGGAGGTCGGCGATTTGCGGGTCGACGGAATCGAGTGGCCGGTTCATCCGGTCATTGGCGTCTGTGGTGTGGGTCATGGAATGTCCTCGTCTCGCCCTGTGATATTGCTGGCGTACAGTGGGCTGCGTGGCGATTTTAGCGGATGAGGTGGGGGAAAGCCAATTTCGTGATTTCTGATCCGTGTGCGGTGACTCGTGGAAGAGAGTCCCCTCGCTCCCGATGGTCGCTCCCCGACAGGGTCGGGACAAGCGGGATAGTGACACTTCGTCGGGCAGGCTTGAGTGGCTGTGCCACCTTCGATATCAGCGGCCTGAAGCGTGTGTGAAAATTTGGTGAAGCGCACCCTTCCGGTGCGAGCGAATGGTATATTTGCGGCGATCCGATCCTCAGTGGAACGACAGTCGAGTACCACTCGGTCGGACATCGTCAATCCAAGGGGGGAACAGCGAAACCAATGTCCATACCTAATGCAAATTTTCGGCGAGGAAAACTCTGGCCGGGAAGGTGGAACTTAGTTTTTCTCTTCACGTGCGCTGTGCTGGTTGCGTGCGCCGCAGCGGCGGTGGCACTTCGCGCGCAAGAAAAGAATCCTATCGCGGGCGATGTGAAGGCAGCCAAGACCGGTGAATCGCAATTTCGCGCGAACTGCGCGTTTTGCCACGGGCTGGGCGCACGCGGCGGAGGACGAGGGCCGGATCTCACGCGCGCGCAGAAGCGCCACGGAAATTCGGACGCTGACCTGTTTCGAACGATTAACGAAGGAGTTCCCGGCACGGCCATGCCGCCCAACGGGGCCACGCAGCAGGGAGTAGGAATGACGGAAGAAGAGATCTGGCAGGTGATCAGCTACATTCGCAGCGTGCAAGCGAAGGCGCCCGCGCAAATTGTTGGAAATGCGGCGCACGGGAAGGAGCTTTTTTATGGCAGCGCCGCGTGCTCCACGTGCCACATGATTCAGGGGAAGGGCGGGCGGCTCGGACCCGACCTCAGCACGACGGGTTCGGCGCGCTCGATCGAATATCTAGTGGAATCCGTGCGCAGTCCCAGCCGGCGGCTGGCGCAGGGCATTTCCGAGGCGATGAAAGAATTCTCGCAGGAATACGAAACCGTCACGGCGGTCACGGAGGACGGAACGAAGTTCGTGGGCGTGGTGCTGAACGAGGACCATTTCACGCTGCAAATGATGGACACGCGAGAACAGCTTCACCTTTTTGAAAAAGACAAGCTGCGATCCTTGGAGAAGAGCCGGGAATCGCTGATGCCGGCTTACGATCAGAAAACATTGAGCGATAAAGACCTGCAGGATGTGATCGCCTACCTGCTCGCGGTGGGTGCGCAATGAGAAGCCAAACGATGCCCTGGACAATCAAGAGCAGATTCCTCGCTTCGCTCGGAATGACGGTTGTGATGCGGTTGGCGTTTCTTGCGTTTGCGACTTCGGTTTGTTTCGCGCTTAACGTCAGCGCGCAGGTGACGCCGCGGCGGTTGCTGGAATCGGCGAAGGAGCCGCAGAACTGGCTGATGTATTCCGGCGATTACGCGGGACATCGTTACAGTGCGCTGGAGCAGATCAACACTTCGAACGCGGCGACGCTCGTTCCCAAGTGGGCTTACCAGACGATGGCTGGCGGAAAATTCGAAACGACGCCGCTGGTGGTGGATGGAATCCTCTATGGCACCGGCCAGGATAATCGCGCTTTTGCGCTGGACGCGCGTTCGGGCCGGCCCATCTGGCAATATCAACGCGCGCTGCCGCCGGATATTCGGCCCTGTTGCGGGCGCGTGAATCGCGGACTGGCGATTTTGGGCGACAAAGTTTTTCTTGGCACACTCGATGCGCATGTTATCGCGCTCGACGCAAAAACCGGGAACACCGTGTGGGACGTTACGACGGTGGACTACCGCAAGGGATACAGCATCACGCTTGCGCCGCTGGCGATCAAGAATCTCGTGATCCTTGGAGTGTCGGGCGGGGAATATGGGATTCGCGGCTTTATTGACGCCTACGATG
>WNFJ01295328.1_pt1 | contig 13593 bp, 7 predicted proteins | sample 5400461 | NCBI WGS metagenome assembly WNFJ01 (sample SAMN13153349, study PRJNA577476) | soil metagenome | isolation source: 115 cm saprolite on Douglas fir-dominated hillslope | place: USA:California | collected 2013-09-17 | reverse complement strand
TATCCCGCCGCCACTGGGTCGGCAGTGACGACTTCGTGGTCATCAAGTTGAAAGTGGACTTGCTGCTGAGTTGCGTCCCACTCCATCGCCAATGTGTAGGTGCTTCCCAGGGTTACGTTTCCGATCGTCGTGGCAGGTTCAATTACCGTTGCCCGGGAGCAGGTCGCTGAGTCGCATCGAAGAATCTCATACCGAACGCGGGATCGCCCCATGCTGACCGTGGCGATCACATCGCCGACCTGGCTTCCACGTCGGTTGTTGTCGGGCCACTGACCCGAGCCGTTCGTGCCGTCGTTGTAGAGCGAGCCTTGAATCATGGCATTCACCACCCCTTGACCCGCCAACCTCCACTCCCTGATCGTCACATCGGCCTGCAGCAGGGCAACGTTGGGGTCCGTAAGTTCCATCGGCAAGGTCGTTCCCGAGCCCTCCTTACTCAAGGCGAACTCCAATGCGGACGCCACGATCTGAACGCTCTGCCTTCCGACTGTCCACTTGCTGGGATCGAAATCGGGACCGGTACTGAAATCGTCGAACAGCGAGGGAGGCTGGTTGTTCATACCCACGAGCACGTTGGTGAACTGGGCGGTCACTTCTCCATTTCCTCCCCCAACCGCTCCACCTTTCAGCTGGGACAACAACCGCGCCCTGACGAAGTTCTCGGCCGACAGATCCACCGGAAACGGTGGATTCCCTGACGACGCATCCACGGTTGCGCTTCTCGGGACGGAATAATCGCCGCCTGAAATGGAGAAGGTGAAATGCTTCGTAGCGGTATCGACCGAGAGAGAGATGGTGTAGGTCGTACCGTCCACGATGGGCAGACCCTCGCGCGGCCAATTTCCCATCGAGGTTCCAATCCCGGAAAATGAGGAACAATCGGGTGCCGTGCACTCGAAGAGCTGCCGTTGAGCGAGGCCGCCGTTGGTGCTGGAAAGAATGATCCGAGCGAAGAGCGCGTTGGTCAGATCGGCCCCAACCCGATTCGCAGCAGGTTGAAACAAGAGATCAATCCCCGATCGATCCGTCGAATCCCCGCTCAGTGAGGCGCTCGTAACCTGAATGCCGGTCCCGAGGCTCGTGACCACGCCGCTCTCCGGCGGAATCACCACCATCTCCGTACCGTAGCCAGTGTTGGGACGCAGGTTAGTGATTGCGCTACTCAGCACGGCCGATCGATCCTCCCGGATGGCTTGCCGCTCACCCTCGCCCCATTTCGTCGCGCTGATGCTGCCGGACGCGAAGTCATCGTAGAGAGAGGCCGATACACCAAGGAGCGGTTCATGCCGGACGCCTTTTGAACCGCCTGCAATCATCCCCGCGCACAGGACCACGGTGATGAGCTTGCTACTCAGGTCGTCGGTCATCGTGTGTTCCCCTCGAGTCGTGCCCGACCAGCCCCTGCACCGCCCCTCCGCTGAACTGCTACCACAAAGGCGAATTTCTAACCAACTGTCCCATGCGTGCCAGTGGGTCAGGGGGCACAATACCGCAACACCTTCTGAGGCACGTTCCGGTCAGGCGTCCCCTAGATCGCCGCCTCCGAAGTCGCCTCCGCCGAAGTCGTCGCTGCCATAGTCATCGCCGGCGGAGCCGCTGGCTGAATCGTCCGAGTCGGTGGAATCGCCTTGCGCGTCCGTATCTGCCTGCGCCTGAGCCGCATCCATGTCGTGGTGAAAGCTTTCCGGACTGCCCGAAAACCCCCCGAGGAACTGATGGGCAATCGCGGAGCCGATCACCGTCCCGGCAATGCTGCCCAGAAGACTTCCCGCAAGCATGCCACCGAATCCCATGCCTCCCATTCCCATTCCGCCGCCCATGCCTCGGGCGCCGAGCGTCCGTTCGAGAATGCCGGGCTGCCGAATCTCGGCGCGAGTTGCCATCCGCGCCAGACTCTGTGGATCGGGTTGAGTGGGGACGGCGGGTCGCTCGCTCGGCGGGACTTGTTGACTTAGGTCCTTCAACACTTGCGCGCGTTGCTCGGGGGTAAGCTGCGCGAAGGCTTCCGCGTGAGCTTGCTCAATCGCTTCTGGTGGTGCGGTCCGAAGAAGGTACCGATAACGCTGAAGCGCCTGCTCATCGGTCAATTCTTTTGCCTGAGGCTCGTTCTGTGCTGAGCCAGGCTGCGGCGATCCACTTCGTCCGAGAAGCCGGTCTAGTAAACCCATCGTTTTTGCTCCTTCAAAGCCTCGGGGGCCAGCATTGCTGCGGTCGTACCATAACCACGAGCGACAAGCTCGGCTCAGATTCCCAGATGGAGGCGAAGCCCCAATCGCGCCGTAAAAGGCTGGCCAATGGTGTCAATTCCAGCGCGGCCCACCAGGTACTGTCGATTGAACAAGTTCTCGATGGCTGCGTAAACCTCCACCGATGAAGCAATGCGCCGGCTCGCGGCGAGGTCAACGATCAAGAAGCCCGGCATGGGCAGCTGGTTGAGGTCGTCCTCGAACTGAGCGCCGACAAATCGGGCTTGTACGGTCGCCGTCAGTACCGTTGGCCGATCAAACGTCAGCGAAACGCTGGCGCGGTGCACTGGATCCTGGGCGAGCCGATTGCCGACCAGTGGCGCGAAGCCGGGTGCGCTCGTCACCCTCGAATCCACGAACGTGTAGGAAAGCGCCGCGGTCCACGACTGGAAGAAGTGCCAGCCCGCGTCCAGTTCGAGTCCCCGAATTCGGGCCTGTCCCAAGTTTTCTCTCATGCGCTGGGAGCCGTCGGGCAGCGGAGCGGGCAGGGTAACATTCGTGATCGGTCGATTGAGTACATTCCAGAATCCGTTGCCTCGAATGACCAAACCCGACCGCGGATTCAGTTCGATTCCCGCCTCGACGCCGCGAAGGGTTTCGGCACCGAGCTGATCGTTGGCCGCCGTCAGGATGGTCCCCACCTGAAAGGGGCGATAGAGCTCATTGAGGGTCGGCGCTCGAAAAGCCGTGTAGCCAGCAGCGCGCAAAGTAAGCCCCTCCACCACCCGATATCGAGCCCCAAGCTTTGGACTGAGCTGGTTGTCGGAGCGGTTCGCGAACGCGGTACGAGTACGCGTTTGGGATCCATCCTGGGTTACCTGGCTTGCATGAAAATTCCGCCATTCGTCGAAGCGCAGCGCGAGCGCTGGGGAGATTTGATACGAGTCCTGAGCAAAGACTCCGATGAATGCCTGGTTTCCTCCGGTCTCCCGCCGAGGGAGCGAACTGGAGGTTACCGCTGCCGGAAACAGGTCCTCGTTGGAAATGCCGTGAATGCGCCGCAGCTCGACGCCGAACAAGAGCTGATGAGTGCCCCCCCAGCGAATCGCTCTTGAGGTCCAAATCAGTGTCAGCCCCTCGTCGTCGCTCGGAACGTCCTGCCGCGCGGCGGGAACTTCGATCGTACGAGCCGCGTTGATGCGGCTTCGATCCTGCTTGAAATCCTGGACGTGACCGAAAAACGCGAGATCCAAGCTTCCGAGCGAGGAGGGCGAGAACGTAGCCCCTGCGCTGTAGCTGCCGGAACGGACCGAGGCACTGCTCAGCCGCGTGCCGCCGTTCTGTTGCTCCCAGAAGTAGCCGCCCTTGGCCCAGAGCCGCAGATTTTGACTCGCGTCGAAGGCGAAGCTCGAAGCGGCATTGATATGATCGCTCGGAGCGTCCTGATCAACCGGCCCACGTGCGTTCGGCGCGACGACGGCGTAGCCCGAAGTGGAAAAGCCCTCCGCTTCGAGAAGACCGCTCACCGGCCCAAGGCGATCGGCGGCGCGTGCCGCCAGCGCAAACTGCCTCGGATGGCCGGCGGATCCATCCACATCCAGCTCGGGGCCCACTACTGGCCTGGAGAAGACCTGGATCACTCCTCCGAGCGCATAATTTCCGTAGAGCGCGGACCCACCTCCTGGCGCCACCTCAATCCGCTCGATTCCGATTCGCGGGATTTGCCGCCAGTAGAACCAGCCGCCAAACGCATCGTTGCCGGGCAAGCCGTCCACCAGCACCAGCGTTCGAGAGACGCCTGAGGGTCCAATCCCACGCAGATTGACTCCCTGCGCTGTCGGATCCGAAACCAGGCTGTTGGTCCGACGAAACGTCGCGAAGGAGGGGAGGGTGCGGAGAAGCTCGTCCAGCGTTTGCGTTGGGCTCTGCACGATTTCACCGCGAGGCAGGACCGTCACGCTGGTCGGCACGTCCTGCAGTGGTCTCGGCGTTCGGGTCGCCGTCACCACCGTCTGGAGCGATTCGCCCGAATCGGTTGCCTCAGGCAATGAGGCGCCAAGGGCGCACGGCCCGAAGCTGGATCCAAGCAGAACTGCGATCAAAAGGCTGCGCACCGAGCCGATCAGCGGGCGCAGTTCTTGGGGTGTCAATCAAAAATCGGCGTAACCGGGTCAGCCGGATTGGCCGTAGACTGCAAGCGCGGCGCCTGAGATGTCCTTTGCTGCGTCGGAGAGCAGAAACCCGATCGTTTCGGCCAAAGACTCCCCCGAAACCCATCGCTTCGGGTCTGCCTTGGGCATCGCCGCCCGGTTTGCGGCCGTATCGATGACGCTCGGCATCACCGCGTTCACCCGAATGCCCTTCGAGGCAACCTCAGCCGCAACCGCGCGCGCCAGAGCCACCACTGCGGATTTGGCCGCCGTGTATGCCGCCGCCCCCGCGCCTTTCCAGGGTCGCTCGACGACCTGCGAGCCCATCACCACGATGCTTCCCGCGCCGCGGCGAATCATTGCTGGCAGAAGGGCTTGCAGGCTGCGGCGTGCAGTCTCCAGATTTACGGTGAGCATTCGCTGCCAAATCGCGTCGTCGCTTTCGTGGAAAGGGTGTCCGCCCTCCCATCCGCCTGCGAGCAGAGCGGCGCCGCTCGGAGGGCCGAGTACCTGCTCAACGCGTTCGAGGGCTGATTTCCATTCGGCAAGAGAAGTCGCGTCCATCGAGATCGCCAGGGAATTCGTTCCGAGCTCTGCCTGAAGGCCGCGAAGTCGCTCTGCCGAGCGAGGCGAGCCCAATGCCGCAACCTTATCCCCCCGGCGAATCAAGAACTTCACCAGGGTGGGCCCGAATTCACCCGAGGCACCGCTGACGACGATACAGGCCACGGCCGGGCACCCTACCTCAGCGCCGAGCGCGCCACAACGAAAAGCGTGGGACCCAGGGATCCGACGCAGGCTCGCTCGAAAGAGAAGCATTGACCGCGATGCCGCTGGTGCGGGCGGATAACAATCGGACCCTCGCGGCGCGACAGCTCAGGTCAAGCCGCCACGGGCTGTACAACAAACCCGAGACACACCGGCTGCGGCAACATTTGAAATAATTCGCCGATTGCCGACGTATACAATTTCAATACATTTCATCCGTCGTTGAATTGAGACAACAAAATGGGTCTCAACGCACCCCTCGGTCGTAACGGATGATTTTTTCTCGTCACATTACTCTGTGACGGTCGGCTACCGTGAACACTCAACGCCCACTCTGCGTTATTCTCGTTCCGTTCAAGCGACTGCACACCGAATGCTTCGCGCGACCGCTCCATGGATTCCGAAAAGCCGCCTGTAACGGAACGACATCTCACGCTCATCCCGGCCACTGGCGACGACTGGGAACCCCCCAACGAGTTCGACGGGTACCAGCTGCGGGGCTGTATTGGAAAAGGTGCGATGGGCCGGGTGTACAAAGCTTACGAGCACGGCCTCCATCGGCTGGTGGCGGTCAAATTCGTCGAGGCGGTTCGCCGGTCGGAACCGGAGCTCTACGAGCGCTTCTTACTGGAAGCGAGAGCGATTGCGCGGCTACAACACCCGAACGTTGTAGCGATCTATCGGATCGGCGAAGTCGATGGCCGTCCGTACATCGCCTACGAATGGGTCCGGGGCGAGACACTGGACCAACTGGCGCTTCCCCTGCTCAGCGAGCGCGTCCTGCAAATTGGCATCGGGTTGGCCCGCGGTCTCGCCGCAGTGCACCAGCACAACGTGCTCCACCGGGACATCAAGCCCGGAAATGTCATCCTCGCGGACGGCCGCGAAGCAAAGCTGCTCGATTTCGGCCTGGCCAAATTCGTCGGGGAAGTGAACGAGGATCTGTTCGAGCAACCCGCCAGCGTGCCGGTGGCGATGGAGGTGGGCAACGGGACGAACGGCGCCCCGGTTTCGCGACGCGGTACGGAGAGGGGACGGGACATCGATCCCGAAAAAACGCAGGAGCTGCGGCTCGATTCTTCGACCGTGCAGGTGACCGCGACCACCGATCTGACGCAACACGGAGTGTTGATCGGGACTCCGGCATACGTCGGACCCGAAATTTGGAGGGGCGAGCCAGCCACCTTCCGCTCCGACGTGTATTCTGTGGGCGCGCTTTTGTACCAACTCTACGCCGGGCACCCACCGCACCGCGCCAGAGGAATGGATGCGCTGAAGGCGGCGGTCCTGGAAAAGGACCCCAAGCCCCTTCCCACCGCCAGCGACATGGATCGGCAGCTGACCGCGATCATCCATCGTTGCTTGAGCCGGGACCCTGCGGCGCGCTTCGCGTCCGCCGCGGAGCTGCGCGACGCCTTGGAGGCTGCGACGCCGGAAAAGCGGGCGATTACCCTTCCCGAGGGCAACCCATATCGGGGTCTCCAGGCCTTCGAAGCCGACCACCGGGCCCTATTCTTCGGCCGCCGTGCCGAAATTCGCGCGCTGCTGGATCAGTTGCGCCACGACGCGTTCGTCTTCGTGCTCGGACCTTCGGGCGTGGGCAAGTCCTCGCTCTGCCGCGCCGGGGTGCTCCCCTGGATCGGCGACTTCGGACTGGCGGACGATCGCCGCTGGACGACGGTCGTGATGACCCCGGGCAAACGGCCGGTGTCCGCGCTCGCCGCGGCGCTCGCACCCTATCTGGGAGTCGACAAGGATGCGCTGGCCGCCAGGATCCGAACCGATTGGAACGAGGTCTATTCTGAATTGAGCAAGCGTCCGAAGACTCAGGGACCCTTGCTCATCTTCATCGACCAGCTCGAAGAGCTCGTCACTCTGAGCGAGAAAGCGGACCTCGAAGTGATGGCCACCGTTGTCGAGTCGTTCTCGATCGAGGAGCCCGGACTGCGGTTGCTAGCGACGCTCCGGGCGGATTTCTTGGTCCGCTTCGGATGGCTCCCTGGAATCTCCAGCCGAATTACGCGCGCCGCGTATCTGCTCAAGCCGATGACCCCGGACGGGATTCGGGAGGCAATCGTCGGACCGGCTCAAGCGAAGGGGGTGGAGTTTGAGTCGAGCGAGCTCGTGGAGTCGCTGGTGAAGTCGACCTCGGAAGCTGAGGGGGCGTTGCCTTTGCTGCAGTTCACGCTCGCCGAGCTCTGGGATGCTCGCGACACGACACGCAACTTGATCTCTGCCTCGGCGCTCGAAGCGACTGGCGGTGTTACAGGAGCGTTGGCGCGGCACGCCGACCGGGTGCTGTCGCGCTTACCGCCCGATCAGCGCACTGCGGCGAGGCGCCTGCTGCCATTGCTGGTGACGCTGGAGGGGACCCGCGCCCGACACACGGAAAGAGATCTTGGAGCCGAGAACGAGACCGATCGGGCGGCGTTGGCGGCAATGGTCCAAGGGCGCCTTCTGATAGTCAGCGAATCCCCTGAGGGCCCGGCGTACGAAGTCGCTCACGAAGCGCTGATCAGCTCCTGGCCCACGCTGCAGCGTTGGCTCGAGGAAGATGCGAAGCGCCGTGCGCTCCGCGGTCGCCTTTCGACGTCGATCGCCGAGTGGGAACGGCTCGGCCGCAAACGAGAAGGGCTTTGGAGCGCACGACAATTGGCTGAAGTGGCCACCCTCCTCGACCGGCCCGAGCTGCTCCCCCGAGAAGCAGCGTTTCTCGACGCGTCGTACCGATCGGTTCGTTTCCGGCGGCGCCTGACAGGTGCGCTCGCGATTGGGCTGCTGGTGGCAGTGAGCGGAATCTACTTGGGTTTCAAGCTGAAGGCGCAGCACGACCTCACTGCGCAAGTGCGGGCGTTCGTAGACCAGGGGTCGTCGTTCCTGTCGCGTGCGCGAGCGAAGAACGAGCAGACCGAGCAATTTCGGCAAGTAGCGTTCTCGTTGTTCGACAGCAAACACGTTGAGCAAGGAGAAGACATTTGGAGTAAGGCAGGGGAGAGCGCGACCGAAACCGACAAATTGTATCGAGAAGCCGATCACGCTCTCGAAGCGGCTGTCGCCCTGGGAAAGAATTCATCGACCGCGAAGTCTTTGCTGGCCGATGTCTTGTACGAGCGAGCGCTTTTGGCGGAGCGGGACGGAAAGACGGACGCGAGAGAGGAGTTCATTGCGCGCCTTGCCCTCTATGACGACGGAACTCGTAAGGCGAAGTGGACCGCTCCAGGTACGCTCGATGTCGATTCTCTGCCCGCCGGCGCGGAGGTCACGATTCAGCAATACAAGGAGCGCGAAAAAGAGAATCCGGTTCTCGAAACGGTGCGCCCGAATCTAACCACGCCGATTCAGCATCTGCAGCTGCCGCAAGGCTCCTATCTCTTATTGTTCAGTGCGCCGGAGCGGGCGAATGTTCGGTTCCCCGTACTGGTGCGACGAGGCGAGGACCGGAAGATTTCTTTGGACCTTCCAGCCGCTGCAAGTGTTCCGAAAGGGTTTGTCTACATCCCCCCGGGCCCATTCTTGTTCGGTAGCTCGCAGGAGCGCAGCATCCGCAAAGATTTCCTCTACACGGTTCCGTTACACGAGGTGACAACAGACGCGTATCTCGTAGCAGAGCACGAAACCACCTTCGGTGATTGGTTGCAGTATCTTACTGCTCTGACCGCTGCTGAAGCATTCAGGCGATCAGCCGAGGTGAGCGGGCCAAGGAAAGGCGAGTTGTCGCTCAGGCCGGTTGCGAAGGATTGGGAATTAGCCTTGCGCCTGAACTCTCGTGAGTATGTGATGCGCCTGGGCGACGCCTTTCACGTTCCTGAGAGAAGCATACGCCAAGAGCAAAATTGGAGTCTGTTGCCGATGGTGGGAGTTTCGATTGCAGAAATCGAGGAGTATCTTGCGTGGCTACGGAATTCGAACAACTTGGTTCGACTACGACTTTGCAATGAATTCGAGTGGGAAAGGGCCGCGCGAGGCGCAGATGGCCGCGAATACCCGCACGGCAATCTGCTTTCGCCTAGTGACGCAAATTACGTAGAAACTTATGGAAGAAACCTGGCGACGGCGACGGCGACAGCGGGTCCTGATGAGATCGGAGCTCATCCACAGTCGCGCAGTCCTTACGGTGTCGATGACTTGTCCGGGAGCGTTGCTGAGTTTGCTCAGTCGTCACTCCAAGGCGGAGAATACGTTCTGCGTGGTGGAGGGTATACAGATGGCCGCAACGAGATTCGCAGCACTAATCGACAACCTGTTTCGGGGGCGTTTAGGAGCTTAGCGACCGGACTGAGACTATGTGCCGATTCTCCCAAAGCCAGCCCGTAATGTTTGTCACTGAGTGATCGTCAACGTCTGCGGTGGGTTACCCCCAGCGACGTTCGTGAGTTGATCCGGTGTCAAAGTCTTGAAGGTTTCCTTCTCAAGATTCAGCTTCTTTGAATTGTTCTTCATGGCACTGCTCCTTTTCTCTCGGAGGGGTGAGAGAGTGAGCCCGGGTTGGCTACAAGCGCTCACCTAGCAACCATCGTGCCCACCGGTGCGTACTGTTAAGTATCTGAAAGGACGAACCATCGGTCGGTAACGCCTTCGTGACATGCTCTGTTTCTGCTCAACTGCCCACCCTGGGTTGAGCAGAAGATCGCCAATCTCGCCAAGTCGGTCGGTATGCCGCCGTCGCTTAGAGGAGACCGCCTGGCGCCCCGCGCGGGAAAACCTGATCTGCTTGGATTGTCGGCGCTTCGATTGGTCGTGCCTGACTCGAAAATGCGCGCCACTTTTCCTATCCTGTACAGGTTGCGCGCGAGCTGAGTACGTCGCGATGACCGCAGTCCTACGCGGCTGAACCTGATTTATCCCTCAAATGCGACGCCAGAAACCCAATGTGAGCGACCCTCCGGGTAACGGAGAAGAGCCTGCCGCTACTGACGATAGCTCCGATCTCAACGTCACCCGCGAAGAGAGATCGACTGACCATATTGCCCCCGTCAAACCGAGCAGAGCTGTCAATCTGCCAGCGTGGTGCGCAGAAGATGCAGAGCGGTACAAGGTCGTTTCGGAGCATGCGCGCGGAGGGCTAGGCAGAGTTATGCAAGCGATTGACCGCCGCTTGGATCGACCGGTTGCGGTCAAAGAGCTCCTGGGAAAAGGCGGTGAGGCACGGTTCGTTCGCGAGGCCTTTATCACTGCCCAGTTGCAGCATCCGTCGATTGTACCGGTTCACGATCTCGGCCGTTGGAGTGATGGGAAACCGTACTACGTGATGAAGATGGTTTCGGGGCGCTCGCTCGCGGATCTCATTAAAGAGCGGTCCTCGCTGGATGAACGGCTCGCACTGTTACCAAATGTTATCGCGGTCGCGGAGGCGATGGCTTACGCGCACACTCAAAGAATCATCCATCGGGACCTCAAGCCATCAAATATCCTGGTTGGCGAATTCGGCGAGACCGTAGTCGTGGACTGGGGCATTGCGGCAGACCTTCGGGAGGCGACTCGAGCGTCGCCGGACATCACAAGGCCATATCAAATCGCGGCAGCATCCTTGACGCTCGATGGTGCTGTGATGGGGACCGCGGCATACATGCCAAGTGAACAAGCCGTGGGGAAAGAGGTCGAGGAACCTGCCGATGTTTACGCAATCGGCGCGATTCTTTATCACGTACTGGCAGGAGTTCCTCCATATCACGGGAACACGTCGACGGAAGTCTTGAGAAAAGTGATCTCCGTGCCGCCCGAACCACTGGAACACCTCCAGCCGGGCGTTCCCAGCGAATTAACCACTATCGTTAGAAAGGCAATGGCCCGAGAGGCTAGAGACCGTTACCAAACGGCATCAGAGCTCGCGGCAGATCTGAAGCGCTTTCAGACAGGTAAGCTCGTATCAGCACATCGCTATTCTGCATTGACGCTCTTACGTCGGTGGACGAAACGGCATCGCGCGATTGTCGTTAGTGTTATGGCGCTACTCTTGGCCGTTCCAGCAGTCTATTTCGCAGCTCAAGCAAGGATCAGGCGAAATCACGATGCTCAGGTGCAAGCGCTTGTGATAGACGGCTCCAGGTCACTCGACCAAGCGCGAGAGAAGAACAAAGTCCTAGAGGCTCTAAGAAAAGAATCGTTCTTCTTCTTTGACAACAAGCAAACCGATCGAGGCGAGGAGCTGTGGGAGAAGGCTGGCCTGCTTGCTCGTGACATTGATGCGCTCTACTCAAATGCTGGCCGCTCATTAGAGGCTGCGTTCTCGCTTAAGCGGGATGATCAGTCACTTCGCGCTTTGGTTGCGGATGTTTTGTACGAACGCGCTCAACTGGCAGAGATGGAATACAAGACTGACAAGAGGGACGAGATCCTCGAGAGACTACCTGTATTCGATGACGGAACGCACAGGGCCAAGTGGACTGCTCCCGGCAAATTCGACATCCTTTCAATACCAACGGGTGTTCAAGTGCGAATTCAGAGATACCGTGAGCATGAGATGGAAAACCCCACTTTGGAAACGGTGCACCCGAACCTAAGCACCCCGATTCGCGATCTCCAGTTGCCCCAAGGCTCCTACCTCCTGCTGCTCAGCTTCCCGGGGCGAACGAACGTTCGTTTCCCCCTGCTCGTGCGACGCGGCGAAGTACGCAATCTCTCGTTGGAGCTTCCAACCGCAGCGAGGATTCCGAAAGGATTCGTCTACGTTCCGCCCGGTCCGTTCTTGTTCGGGAGTTCTGAGGACGGCAGTATCCGCAAAGATTTCTTCAATGCTGTTCCACTACATGAGGTTACGACGGCAGGATACTTGATAGCCGAGCACGAGAGCACATTTGGCGACTGGTTAGAGTATTTGGATGCACTTACTCCGACTGAACGGTCGCAGCGAGCAAGCGCCGTGGGTGGTCTGGTCAAGGATTCACTCTTGCTTAGACCTGTCGGACGGGACTGGGAGCTAACGTTGCAACTCGCGTCCAACAGACACGTCATGCGCACAGGTGACGCGTTTCAGATTCCCCAGAGAACGGTGCGCCGAAACCAAAACTGGAGCTTATTACCAATGGTCGGAGTGTCACCGGTCGAAATACATAGGTACTTGTCCTGGTTGCAGAATTCCAGGAATCGGATTCGGCCGAGACTATGCACCGAAATGGAATGGGAACGAGCCGCGCGAGGAGTAGATGGACGAGAATTTCCGCATGGCAATTTTCTGTCTGCCAGTGATGCGAATTTCGATGAAACATACAAGAAAAAGGTGGCGACGTTGGGGCCTGACGAGGTGGGTGCTCATCCAAATTCGCGAAGTCCGTTTGGGATTGAGGATATGTGCGGAAACGTGACGGAGTTTACGGTGTCCTCCTTGAAGGAGGGGGAGTACGTGCTGCGGGGTGGCGGCTTTCACCTGTCCCGCACTGAGGCACGTACCACCAACCGACAGCTAGCGGGACCTGAAAAGACCAACACACGGGGGTTCAGGGTCTGTGCTGATCTGATAACTAATACATCCTTTTGATAGTGGTCCCTTGGCGGTCTTCGCTCACAGGGGTCGCTGAAATTTTCGGTATCAAACGCGCCAACACCCCCGAACACGGACCTACAGATAAAAAGGTCGCTGTCATCACAAGTGCCCGCCCCTCATCGTGGGACGACTTCTCGAAATCCGCTGAGTTGCCCACGTTCAGAAACTCGAAGTGAGTAAATCGATTACCGTTGAGACGAAACAAACGTCTCAGTATCCGACTGTCGGCAGCGAATTACGGGGCGGACTTTGAGAACTGCTGCTGATATCTTGCTTTCAGTGCGCTGAGCTCGCGGCTCTTGTTGCTGGAGCGATAAGCATTCATTAGGGCCCGCCAGCAGCCTTCGAATCCAGGCTCCAGCTCGATTGCGCGCTCGAGATGCGCAATCGCTGGCCTCATCTGGCGGATCGCCTCGTACGCCAGCCCGAGAACGTAATGGGCCTGGACGGCTTCGTCGTCGAGCGCGAGCGCGCGCTCGCAGGACTTTTTCGCATCGCCGAGACTCCCCGAGCGGTAGTGGACCTCGCACTGCGCGATATGAGGGCCGGGTGCGAGAGGAAAGGAATCGTGCAGCGCTTGAATTTTCTCTTGAAGTTTTTTTCGCGACGCCGTGAAGACTTGCTCTTGGCGTTTCTGCATTGCATCCACAAACTCGCCTTCTCGATCCGGCGGAACCGCGCCCGCGGGACCGGTCCCTAGCAAGCGGCGAGTCCGCACCACCCACCTATGAATCTCCCGCTCTTTTTCGGGGTCCAGCGATCGCTTGGCGGCGTCTTCGGCCCAGGTCAAACATCCGGCCCTGTGAAATAGGTCGGCCAGATACGCCCAGACCCGGGGTTCTGTGGATAATTTCCGAGACGGCCGTTGCGGAGTCTTCTCCGGCGCGGGGTTGGCCCGGGTTTTGGTAGGAGGCGTTTCCTTTGGAATGGCCGCCCAGGACGGAGTGGCCGCCTTCGCGGCTGGTGCGTCCGCCGTCGGTTTCGAACCAGGCGCATCTTTACTTGGCGC
>WNFJ01219927.1_pt1 | contig 13594 bp, 7 predicted proteins | sample 5400461 | NCBI WGS metagenome assembly WNFJ01 (sample SAMN13153349, study PRJNA577476) | soil metagenome | isolation source: 115 cm saprolite on Douglas fir-dominated hillslope | place: USA:California | collected 2013-09-17 | reverse complement strand
CCTGTGAATTCGATCCATCAGGCTTTTGGGATTGGGAGATTGCTACTTATATCCATACAGCTCACCTTGTGCTTTTGCTGATAAGTGCTTCTTTTCTCTCATCTGAAGAAAGGTATCACCCCGAGATAGTTTCTGCCATGGAACGCCATGACAGAGGAGAGGCGTATATGATACCGATACACCTCAGCCATGTTGAACTGGGAGGAACGTATCTGAGCGAATTGCGCATGTTACCCAGCAATCATGAATCTATCACTGATTCGCGTGACAGAGCGCGAGCTTATAAAGAGATTGCGCAGGAGGTTCGTCAGGTGGCGGATGCTATGCTAGCGACGAAGGATGCCAGATCTATGGAAGTTGAGCAGGCGCATCACCAACCGCTGCCTTTAGCCAGTTCGCCCTCAGATCGCCTTTCCTTACCCAGGCGGCCAAGTGGCTTCCTGAGCATCAGCTGGTCTCCTCAAGCAAACTGGCTGGCTGTCGGGACAACTGATGGGACTGTGCGGTTATGGAATGTACAGAGCCGCAGCGAGAGATACGCCCTGCAGGGCCACACGAGCGATGTGTACAGCGTCGCATGGTCAGCCAACAATCAACTGGCTTCAAGTTCGGCTGATAATACAGTGAGGCTCTGGGATACCAGTGAAAAATGTACAGAGCCTCTGCTGCAAGGTCACATCCTGCAAAGTCACATAGGCGTAGTAAACAGCGTGGCCTGGTCTCCCGATGGAAAACAACTTGCTTCGGGGAGCGCCGACAAGACACTACGACTATGGGATGCCTGTAGCGGAACCGAATTGCGTGCATTGACAGACCACACTCACAATGTGATGAGCGTGGCTTGGTCGCCTGATAGAAAGCTGTTGGCTTCGGGCTCACGCGATCAGACGGTGCTACTGTGGGACTCCACGAGCGGACGCGAAGTGCGTGCTTTCCAGCATCAGGCGGATATTGTGAGCGTAGCATGGTCGCCCAATCGTAATAAACTGTTGGCTGTGGGTTCGGGCGACCACGTGAGGCTGTGGAATATCAGCACCAGGAGCGAGTTGCATCTTCTTCGAGGCCATACAGGTATCGTCACCGCCGTGGCTTGGTCGCCCGACGGAAAGTTCCTGGCATCCAGTTCGCGCGATCAGATAGTATGTCTCTGGGACCCTTCTCTTGGGAACCAGTTACGTACTCTGCAAGGACACATGCAAGGCGTCGTAGGGATCGCCTGGTCGCCTGATGGGAAGTTCTTGGCGACAGTATCCCATGATGAACTCTATGTGTGGAGTGCCGAGACCGGGAGGCAGATCGCTGCTCTCGATAACCGGCAAACCTTGAGAACAATAATCCACCAGCCGAGTAGAACATTACGAGCAGATACGACGCCGTATGATGACGAGGCTCCTGGGGAATTCCAACAACAAGAGATGGAGTTACGGGAGAAAGGAACGCTAAAGGACAAGCAGGCTCTCGTCTGTCCATGCTGCCATACACCCTTGCCTGAAAAACAAGTAAACAATAGACGCAAACGTGGCCTGATAGATATTGTCTGTGGCACCTGTCAGATTTCTGTCTCGTTACTTGCTAGCCAGGAGCAGCCTGACGACAAAGCTGTGAGCGGGTCAGCACAACCGGCCAGTGAAAGGACCCAGCAGCAAAGCGTTCAGGCCATGTTGCAGCGCAAAATTGACACACAAGCCTTTGACGTCTTTCTCTGTTACAATAATCAGGATAAACTAGCAGTGAAACGGATTGGCGAACAGTTGAAACGGCACGGTATCTTACCATGGCTTGACGAGTGGGAACTACAGCCAGGACAGCCCTGGCAAAGAGCTTTGGAAGAGCAGATACGCAAGATCAAAGCGGCAGCCGTCTTCGTCGGTCCGCAAGGGATAGGACCCTGGCATGACTCAGAAATGTATGCCTTCATCCGTCAAGTAAAGAAACGTAATTGCCGAGTCATTCCTGTCCTGCTGCCAGGGATTCCAGAAGAACCTGAGTTTCCCGTTTTTCTTGAAGAGATGTTCCGAGTTGATTTTCGTCTTCAGGAGCCAGACCCCATGCAACAATTGCTGTGGGGCATCATCGGGAAAAAGTAGCACACATCTCAACTATATAATTCAGCAGGAAAAGAGAAAGGCATGAGCTTGCCTTTTCCCTTCCCTGCTGATGCATGTATGGTTATTCCTCTTCCGTATCATCCAGGCTACTTTCCAGGATACAAAACTGGTCCTCAAGCATATCTTTGGCGAGATGTAAGGGATAGGAGAGAATGATGTTTCCACCATCCCAGCCAGACGAAAAGCGCATAAAATGGGCAATATGACACCAGGTGAGCGCATCGTCCCCCGCTTGCAGGAAAAAGGGAACAAGTTCAACGATCGTCTGATGCTTAAACGCGATACCACCACCTTCGTCCAATTTATATTGGGGCTGTTTGGCTTTTTGCCCTTTAGCCGCCGTTGTTGGCATCCGTCCGATCGAAAGGTAGTGGAAAAATGGGCTCTTTGCCTGGGTATCAACAATGCCGGTCAGATGCTTGAAATCCTTCTCTATGGTAAACTCGTCTTCTTCGCGCTCCTCGAAATCTTGCTCTGCAGTAGGCTGATTTGCCTCATCCTCAAGCACAGGCACATATTGAGGCGTTTCTCCCACTGTCCCAATTGGGCGCAGACGTATGATACGCAGATGAGGCAAATCTTGCGAGCTATACAGGCGTTCAAAAGGCTTGATCTGCCTGAGATCGAGTTGATTTTGCAACGCGGTTTCGCCATTAGCAAACTGAGGGAAGAGGTCGCGGACGCGCCAATCTGAGGCTTCAAACAGAACTAGCGTGGGCACATCTTTCATACTGGTAAAGACGTGCGCGGCAAAGCACGCAAGTTCCTCTCTGGGCAGATTGATCGTCTCGGCCTTTTTGTGGAAGAAAAGTTCGCCAATCATCTGACTGGCCTCACTCAAAGGCAGCCAGTGCTCAGGCTGCTGAGGTAAAAGCGCCCAATAGGTCCCATCGGGACGGAGACAAATCGCCAGGGCGTAATCGACTCTGGGATTATAGCGCGATAATCTGTACAGGCCGACAACATGAAGCTGTTCGGCCAATTCCTGCGGCAGCCCAGCCTTTGCGTACAGGCTCCAGGGCCGCTCATAGATCAGACCTGTCTGGCGATAGAGCAGATCAGCAACGGCATTGCGCATGCGTCCCCGGCTCTCATCCGCTATATCTCCTTTATTCGGTAGCGGCTTTGGCCGTGGGATCAGAGGGGAGATTATCTGCGAAGCCAGACCTACCTTGTTACAGGCTCTGCGCACGGCTCCCTTAATGCTCTGATCCTGGTGGTATTTTTGATCATCGAATTTTTGGAGCTCAATCAGCGCCAGGCCATAACCTGACCTGTTTCCGCGTATCCTGTTAAGATAGTTCTCCCACGCCTGAGTTTTGGCGGCAAAAGCCTGGCGCATCTGCTTCTCCCATGCCTTCTCAAACTGCTGGCGCTCTTGCCAGGTGAGACCAGACTTGTAACGATAGGCGGGATCGAGTTTCCCAGTTTCCAACGACTCTAACAGGTCGTAGGGAATTGGTTGGGATGGAATAACCAGGGTGATGTCCTCAGGCCAGGAGTCGCCCTCTTCATAGAACAAGGTCCGACACAATTCTTGCCGCAATTGTTTCCCAGTGAAAGCGTCGCACCAGCAAAGATAGATGAAGATAGGTTGATTATGCGCAGCCCTGCGCAACGCCTCCAGGACAATCCTTTGGCGCTCCAGCCGGTTCTGGCGCTTGGACTCTTCCTCAACTTGCTTCTTTTCATCTGCATCCCTCTTTTTCCGAGGCTGTCCTCTTCTGGAAATGACGGCTTTCCGGCTAAATTCATCCATATCGCACATCGACAATGGCAGTTTGTTCAAGGAAAGAAAAGACGCGGACCGATCGACGGCGAGTGTCTGACCGGCTGAGAGTTCTAGGCCCAGCAGTTCGCTGACCGAACTGGCTAACTCATGGATCTCAGTGAAATCGAAGCCGGTCTTTACCTGATGTGTGGGTTTGAAGCCCTCAGCGTGCAACACAAAGTATTTATCATGCTGACTCTGGGGAGTAGATGTGCGATACTTCATCGGATTCTGGAAGAGTTCAATAGGTTCAATCAGAGAGCGAGCTTTCATAGCGGCTAAAAGAGGAACCAGTTGGTCATCCCAGCGCGCATTCGTCTTGCTCCCCGCGACTGGCAGTGTGACCAGGGTCGGTGAGCAGGCCCAGCCGTTGACACGGGCTTGATCGACGCTCATTTTGACACTCACATCGCGTTGCCAGTTCTTTTTCCTTAGTTCCTCATCGACATAACGACTGCAGCGTACATAGAGATGAATCCAGGGGCGTGAACTACCAACCTGGGTCTGTAAACGAATTTCCAGTTTGTAGGAGAAGGTGCCCTTTTTGGACTCTAATTTCTGAGTATAACGGTTCTCTACTTCATACTCAGCCCAGAAAGGTTGGCTGATAACGGCCAGCCCGTAATCACCATCCTGAGCCAGGTGCCACCTGATGGTTCTCCCATGAACGATGGATTCTCTGCCTGCTAGCAGAGAGGCCAGTAAGCTGGGAATAGCGCGAAAGCCAATCTGAGTGAAGGCACTCAGATTGAGGAACAGATCGGCAGCATCGAAATCCTGCCATTGCTGCACAGGTTTTTCTAAACAATCCAGGAGGCGTCGATAGGCATCGCGCCCGGTTCCATGGACCACATTCCCGAAGCTCTGATCTCCCCATTGCTTGCCCCACTCATAAACAACATCGCTGATGTGCTCCGCTGTGGGCCGTCTGCCTACATCTTCGCCCACGACCAGCAGTTGCCGTTCAGGGTACCCCACAAAGGGATGAGCCAGCGTAGGCATTAGGGCTGTAATCACCGTATTCAAGCGGCGATAGGGAGTTGCTGCAGGATGGTTGCGGGATACCAGCCGCTCCATACTCGCCAGAAAATCTTTGCACGCCTGAGCATAGGCAAAACTTGAAGTGGAGACCATCTCGTCTCGCAGATAGGTCTCGTCGATCCGAAACCTCAATGGGATAATAGAAGATGGTGTTGTTATCATGCTTACCACTGTTCTCCTTCATACTTAGGAATACTTCGGCTCAAAGCCATCGATACCTTTCAATGCCTCTACAATGGGTGCGTAGAGTGCAGAACCAGTCTGGTCTTGTACATAGAGCTTGAGCACCTCGAACATCGCTGTTAACAAGCTTGTGCGGGAATGTTCCGCCGTAGTCTTCTTGCGAGCGATGTCTGGGGCCCAGGCCGCGTCAACAAAGAAGGCGTGAAAAGGCACACCTCCTCGCAGCAAGCGTCCACATGCCTGGATGATATGGCCGACTGTTGTAGCCGCCAGGTCGAAAAGCTCGCTTTCAGCATATTTCTGATCGCCGTAGGTGTCATCATGATCAAGCCGGGTGTAATACGTGCGCAATTCGGCCTCGCGCCAGTATGTAGCGGCCTTCTCGCGCAAGGCGAGTGCTTGTTTATAGATGAGTGGTTCCTGCCAGATCGGCAGGCTCGTCCTCTGACACCAGTCGAGTGTACGTCGATTCAACTCGCGCGCGAGGGCCTGCGTATCTGCAGGATAGGGCATAGGCCGCGTCAGGAAGTAGATAGCCCCAAAGGCAGCCCTGCCATATTGGTTGAGGATGTTATAGCCTCGTCCAATCGCCTGCATGGGAGCAATCAGGATTTTGCCCTTGTTTTTCCCGTTAGGACCCGCGAAATCCTCAATATCGCTGCGATATACAGCCGCATCCATATCGCTCACAACCTCATCGCGGTCTTCGTTGTTCCGAGCTAGATAGCAGATTTCCCCCTGGTATGCTTCACTGAACCTGAGCTCGTCATAGGCCCATCGTGCTTGATCGTATGAATTGACAAGCAGGAGCAGCCGCTCCCTATCGGCCCAATAATCTGGTTCCAACTGACTCAGGTTCTGCAATCCCGCCAGTTCTTCTCGCAAAGGCGACTTCTGGCCGTTCTGGTCGCTCGCCAGCGCTCTCATCAGATCTTTGATGGGCTGCATCTTTTTGGTCGCGCCGGAGATAAAAATGGGTACTGGTACCTCCTTCTCGTCGTCGGTTTTATACCCCTGAGCCTTTTTATCTCTCAGTTTTTTCTTCAGCGTGCTCTTGTCAACAAGTTTGTACTGCGGAATGTAGGAAAAGACACTTTGCTTAATCGCCTCCTGAGCATCTTGTGGTGGTTCAAGAATACCTTGCGGCGGAATATCAATATGCCAACGCGAGGAATGCGGCAGCCAGGAGGTGCCAGAGAGAGACAGGAGGTTGGGGCCGCACTTGTAATCCAGCTCACTGAAGAGTTTGTGAAAGTACATAGTATACCAGCGCCCGATGTTGGAATAACTAAAGACAGAGAGACCAGAAGGCAGCTCGCTCTTCTGCTGTTCATCTTGCCCTATTTCCAGACCTTTAGAATAATAGGTACCGAACACCCGACCGGTGGGCGGGATTGGCAAAACGTCTTTCAAATTGTCTGGCGCGCCTTGCAGTGAGGTCTCATTGAGATCGGTGGACATGATGTAGGGCTTGTTGTACCATTCATAGAAGACCACGCGGATATTGCGATCGAGAATCATCACATTCAGCACAAATTCCAGGCGCAAGGCAAGCGTTTCCAGGGTGTCCGGTGGATCGGGTGGCTCAGCCTCCCCGTTTTTGCTCTTTTGGGGAGGCTGCTTCTTCCACTCCATAAGCTCCTGTTGCAATTTCTGCAACGTCTGCTCAATGCCGGGAACACACTCAAGAATCCAGACCTGGCATTCCTGAGGGGCTGCCGCGTTATGAGTATTGTCGCCCGCAGCAAGCAAGGTACGCATAATCAGCGCCAGGCGATAGACGGGATCGTTCTGCGCATTGCCATCAGGTCGCTCAATGGTGAGAGGGTCTTTCTGGTTCAGTTTATCGAAGTAAGTGATGAGCGGCTTCACCTTTTTATTTGCCTCGATGCGCTCCTGTCCCTGGCAATCTTCCCATTTGGGGAGGCCAAGCAAGCGCCAGAGTAATTTATGGGCCAGAGTGAGCGAGGTAAAGTAATTGCGCCCAATCCAGTGGCTTAGCATGGGTCCTTGCTGCCTGTCCGTCAGACTGCTGAGAATGCTGGAGATGGACACCAGGGAGTGACGTTCCGCCTCCACCCAACGACGCGTAGTGGGTGGTTGAGTGCGGCGTGGTACCAGGGCCTGGGCCGTCTCAACATCTTCCACATCGAGCAGGCCGTTGTTGCCATTGGTCAGGACAACTTCTTCCGCGAAAAGATTATCGAACCACTCCTGGACGGTATCAGCCTCGTCAAAAATGACCAGATCCGATTGTTCATAGATGATTTCTGTCAAAGAAACTTTGCGCTTCTCTAGCTGGGAAGGAACGCTGGATCTTCCTAAGGCACCTGGGGTGGTAATCCAGATGCAGGCTGTTGGCATATCACGATATTGCTGCTTACTTGGGCAGACCGCAAACAAGGGGCAGAAATGATATTTTTTTCTTTGCGCTGGCCCTTTTGGATACGTGTATAAGGATTCACACGGCTCCTTACCGGGACACACACTGAAAAACTCAGCATTTTTCGCCAGGGCTTGCAAGGGACAGGCGGGATTCAGCCAGCGGAGCCCCCAGTGCTCAGAACGGAATTTGCTGGAGCGATGGAGGCGTTGCAGGTGCAGGTTGCGGGTTGAGCGTCCAATCAAAGGGACGGCCACAGGCGCCTCTCCAGGCTTGCAAAACAGCTCGTTGAACTCGTCAGCCAGATTAAGCGCGGACATCGTATCGCTGACGACCAGCGTAATCTGCCGCTCTTTTTCCGGGTGCAGAGCTGCATCGGCCATGATCAACTTCGCAATCGTCGACTTTCCAGAGGCAACCGCGCCCACCACGTAGGCATGACCATCGATACGCAGGGGAGCCGTTTTCCGCTCTGTGAGACTCCCATCGGGCAAGATGGCGCGATAGCCCAGCACCTTATCGACCAGATCCACCCAACTTTGTTGGGAGCCAGGCGCGCTGGTCGGGTTGCGCCGACGTCTCAGATCATCAAGATCACAGGCAATATTACGGAAATCGTTGTGAGAGTATTCCAAAGGTTGGCGTGGGCGTGGCTCAGTGAACCAGGGCAGGTCGATGGTAACTATGTCCGCACTTTCTTTATCAATATCTACCGTCACAATCTGTTTTCCCTGTTCGGTAATCGCGTCAAAAAAGTATTGGCCCTCTCTTGCAGGCTCAGTTGTCCTCTGGGCAAAGGGCAGAATGTCTTCAAGAGCTTTATCATAGACAACCAGACGTTCATCATGGCTGCGGAGATTAATGACCTTCTGGGTCTCCAGGTTATCTGGCGAGACGCGGTAACAGCGCCATGGTTCATCAATCGTGGCGTAGGTCTGGAGTGCGTTCTCCCAATTGAAGCGGCCAGCAAAGGGGAGCAGGATGCGTGCATTGGCAATCGCATGGCGCTGTTGTGCATCCAGGGCGCGTAAACGAGGATGTGGCAGAGGATCATCACTCAAGAGCGCCCATAACACCGTAATCGGTTCATCATCCAACTCTAGCCACTCAATCAAGTGCAGGCCGAGTTCTACCTGAAGAAGCAGCGCGTACCTGTCCTTGAGAACTTCATCTACGTCCTGGGCCTGAATCTGTGCAATCAGCTTCGCATACCATTTGCTTCGATCATACATAGTTCTCTCACCTCCACTCATAAGCGAGTTCGTACCAGCTCTTTGAATTGCTCTGCGCTCAGAATGGAGACATTCGAGGGCAATCCCTCGGCAACTCGCCGGACACACGCCCCATAATTGGGCCGTTGCAATTCACGGTACGTGGGGTACACATAAAACCATTCATTCCACACGGGATCTTTTTGCTCAGGAGGGCGGGGATCTTGCTTGATGTATTCACCAAGAGAAAAAGGGTCTTTATAATCTTTGACATCAACGGCCCACACGCTCCCACGAAACGTGAGTCGCAGGTCATATCGATCAATCCCAGGCCACAAGTCAACTTCTTGCAGGGCAGGCCGCGTTGGGCGGATCTCATTCATCAGCCAGTGATAGAGCTGCATCTCAGTAATTCCAGGGATATGGGTATACAGATGGACGCCGCGCTTTAACACCCGCGTATTGTCCTCGACATCCAGAGGCTGCCAGGTTTGTCTACCAGGGCAACGTTTCTCACACGCCCCTGGCTTAATGCTGCCCAGTCGCCCATCGCGCTGATACAATGGGCCACAGACACGGCAATTCCAGTAGCATGGCTCTAGCTGATCAGGCCCCTTATAGAGGAGTGCAAGACCAACGGAACTGCTCTCTTGATAGAGATCCCCAACTTCCTGAGGGAGTATATGGCGCAAATCCCGTAATTCCCGGCGCAATTTTTCGCTCGTTGTCCAGGGATGGGTAATCACATAGCTCCTGACAGCAACGTAATCGTTCTGTGCACCAGATGGATCATAAGAAGCTGCTTTCCTGGCATTACGACAAATGCCTCCCATCTGTTCACTATCAAGTATTACCTGTATACCTTGAGGTGTGATGCCATCTGGCAGATCATACGTTTTTAAGTACTCTATGGCTTGTTGTCCTAATTCTCCGCTTGGCTCAAGCAACTCAAAACGCTTATCAACCTTATCAGGCAAGGTCTTGCCTGGCCACCACTCTTCTAGCGGCTTTTTGCAGAGTTCAAAAAATTCTGTGATCGTGGCAGGATACGAGGTAAGCATGGCCAGAGAGAGATGATGCTGAGCATAGAGCAGTTCAGGAGGATAGGGATATTTCTGCACGTTCTCTGTGTATTTAGCCAATCCAAAGGCCAAAAAGGGAAAGACCCGTTCCGACAAAGGTTTTGCCATTCTTTATATCTCCCAAAAAAAGCGACAATCAGACATTTATTTCTGATGCATAGCAATAACGTAAAATTTATACAATGCTCTCATTCCCTCTATCCTGCTCACGCTGCAAACGATCCTTGACTATTCTGGCCACCTTGACCCAGACGGCATCGCGTCTTCCCCGGCTCATCTCACTCAAAGGGTTTGACGGAGGATTAACGGCTTGAAAGGCTTTTAAATGGGAATCGAGAAAGAGGCAATGGCGCAGAATAACGCAAAGAACGGTAACGCCTTCTTCCTCGGCAGCTTTGAGAAGCGGAGGCAGTTCATTTCTGGCAATAAAACCTGAGGCAAGAAATTCTGGGCTGACCAGGAGAATCGCAATCGCAGCATTCCGCAGTGCCTTCTGAAGTTCTTCTCTCCATTTTGCGCCTGGAGGTATCTTGGTGTCATCCCAATAATCAACAGCCTGACTCAGCGCATAATGGTCCAGATGCGCATGGAGTTCATCTAAAGAGCGTCTATCATATTGGCTGTAGCTGATAAACGCTTGGTAACGATCTAGTCTCTTTTCTACATGCATCTTTTTTTTTACTTTCTTCTGAAGAGCTTGAAGTGGCTGGACCAACCAGAGCAAGAGCGGCCCGCCACGCCATAACTCAACAAGCATAACCGAAAAGATGCGGCTATAAGGAGAGCAAAGAGGGGGCTAATGGTAGGCAAAAAATCAAAAATTACAAAAGTTGAATTACAATGATATATTAGATATACTTAAAAACATACGTGTGCATAATTGATAGTTTTACGAGAGAGGCGAGGGCTTTTTTCTCTAATTGATTGTTTTCCCCCACTAGATAAGATCTCTTTGACACGAGAAAGAGAGCAGCACATGAGTCAGAAAAAATATATTCGTAATCAGAAACTCAGAGAAGCTCGTGAGTTACGAGGCTGGTCGCAGTGGGATGTGGCGGAACGACTGGGACCGCCAGTTGATAAATCCACCGTCAGCCGCTGGGAACGAGGAGTTGTTCCACGACCATATTATCGTCAAAAATTAGCAGAGATTTTTCAGACAAATATGCAGGGGTTGGGTTTTCTCAAAGAGGCTGAGGTGGCTCAACCGTCTATTGCGCCTCCTGATCAAGAGAGACCTCCAAGAAAACCATTCTATAAAATTCCGCGCCCGTCAACTCCATTATTGGGGCGTGAGCAGGAGATTGAGGACATAAGTGTCCGTCTACTTCAGCAGAATGTACAACTCCTTACTCTGCTGGGGAGCGGGGGCGTTGGTAAAACACGAGTTGGGATAGAAATTGCCTCGCAAATGCGTCAGCATTTCTCCGATGGACTCTGTTTTGTGTCTTTCGCCACGGTCAGCGATCCTGATCTGGTGGTTTCAACCCTGGCGAAAGAGCTTGAGATCAACGAATCTGGGAAATTACCGCTGATAGATCAACTAAAAGACTTTTTTTCTGAGAAGCGTTTTCTCCTCCTCCTGGATAATTTCGAACATGTTGTGATAACAGCTCCATTGCTAGAAAACTTGCTAGATGCCTGTCCGCGCTTGAAAGTCATTGTTAGGCGAGGTCTGTTTTACCATTTCCCCTCTGCCACTCCCAGATCTAAGGCGATCACCTCCATATGAAGATCTTATCCGTTCGGCTGTGGTGTCTCTGTTTGTGCAACGCGCCACGGCCCGTAAGCGGACTTTTCAGGTCAATCCGCAAAACATCCGGGAAATTGTAGAGCTATGTAAACAGCTTGACGGGCTCCCTCTTGCGATTGAACTCGCCGCCTCGCATGTGGAAATCCTTCCTCCGCATAAGCTGATGAAACATTTCTCAACATATTTCTACTGGTTACGAAATAGCATAAGAAATGCACCACTACGTCAGCAAACTCTCTCTGCTACTATCAAATGGAGTTATGACTTGCTCTCTCCTCAGGAGCAATGGCTCTTTCGACGGCTTGCTCTTTTTGTTGGCGGCGTTTCGCTGACAACCCTGGAAGCATTTTTCGCTATGAGCGAGATGTCTAACTTTCCTTCTCTGGTAGAAAATATCAGATCTCTACTCGATAAAAGTCTGCTCATCAGCACTGATCTGGAAAACGCCGACACACGCTTTACCATGCTCGAAACTATTCGTCATTATGGGTTAGACTGCTTGCAAGCAGAGGGTGAACTCGAAAAATGTCAACGCTCACATGCGACGTACTATCTCTCTCTGGTAGAAAAGGTTGCTCCCTGTCTTTATGGGAAACAACAGGCTCTGGGTCTTCAGCAATTAGAGCCGGAACAAGGCAATTTACAAGCGGCACTGAGCTGGTTGATTGAACAGAGAGAATCTCTGCTAGCACTACGTTTCTGTGAAGCGTTTGGAAAGTTTTGTGGTTTACATGGATATTGGAATGAAGAGCGGCGCTGGTTGAAGCTTACCTTAGAACTCCCCTCTGTCTCTGAGGGAAATGCCATACGGGCGAGGGTTCTCCGCCGAGCTGGCCACCTTGCTTATCGTTTCCGAGATCTCTCAGAGGCAGCAAGATTGCAAAAAGAGAGCATTGCTCTTGCCCGTGAGCTCAAAGATTGGCAACCATTGGCTGGCGCCTTGAGTGGATTAGGATGGGTTCTGTATAGGCAAAACGACAAAGCAACTGCTCAGGACTTACTTCATGAGAGTGTTACTGTTGCTCGTGAGTCGGGTGATGACTGGTCATTGGCTAATACATTAGAGAGCTTTGGGCGCTTCATGTTTTTTGCAGGAAAGATGGACGAAGCATCTACATTTCTGGCTGAAAGTATTGCCATTTCACGCAAAATACTCGATAAGGAATGCCTGACTCGCACTCTGACAACCCTGGTCGCCATAGAACTAGCTCAAGGCAATATACAACAGGCCACTCTTCACGCCGAAGAAAGCCTGACTCTTGCTCAGGCATTAGGCACGAAACCACTTATCGCCTTGGTACTGAGCCGTCTGGGAGACGTTGCCATCCATCAAAGAGCGTATGAGCGAGCACAAAAACTCTTTGAAGCAAGTATCTCTCTCGCTCATGATTTGGGTGACGAATCGGCAGTCACAAACAGACAACAAAAATTAGCCGATCTTGCTCTGCTTCAGCGAACATAATAAGGTTAATATTGGGAAAGAGTTAGGGTCTTTCTGGCCTTGACTAAAACAGAAACAGAAATGGCTATGAGTGTCACCATAGTACATTGCCTCACGAGAATCTTCCTCATCTGTCTACCAAACCCTGACCTTGCTCCAGTTTTGTAGAGCCTTCGAGGATGAGAACGAGAACGTCTGAAATGGCCTCCAGAGGGAGACTGGTTGGCTCTCGGCGAGTCGATTATGCTGGTCTTGCCGCGTCAAGCCGTCTCACTTTTCTTGACACGGCAAAACCAGCATGGTAAGCAAGCGCATTATGTCATGAGAGATTGTACCCACAGAGGTAATATTCTCATGCCCTTTTCCCTCCCACATTTTTGCGTCTGCAGCGCGGTCTCCGTCGGCTTCGAGCCGATTCTGAAAATAACCTGTCGGCACGCTCTTTTGCACTTCATGTATTTTTACCGTTATTATAACAACTGAGAGTATCTAGCATCGTAGCCGAGCAATAAAGCATATTTTGGTGTAAGGTAGACTGAGAGCGAGGTACTGTGACCAGCCCTTTTCTCTCAGTCCCCTCCCGAACCGTGCATGCGGGTTTCCTCGCACACGGCTCTCCAT
>WNFJ01536603.1_pt2 | contig 13596 bp, 16 predicted proteins | sample 5400461 | NCBI WGS metagenome assembly WNFJ01 (sample SAMN13153349, study PRJNA577476) | soil metagenome | isolation source: 115 cm saprolite on Douglas fir-dominated hillslope | place: USA:California | collected 2013-09-17 | reverse complement strand
GTCCTCTTCAACAAGACCTCCCCTGGCTGGAGGTCTTAGTCTATGGGGACATTTCTAATGAGTCCGCGAGGGGACATTATCAAAGAGTTTCAACATGGCAGACAACACCTACTTGTTTTCGCCTTCGGCGACCCTTGCCGATGCCGGCACCGCCCGCGTCCTGGCCCATGCCCTCAGGGCCTCGATTTCCTCGGCCCGGGTGGTCGAGAGCGGCACGGTCTGCGCTAAAGCGTCCAGGAGCGATTGCGTGGTCAGTGACTTTTTCTCGGAGAAGGCGGCGTAGAGCCCCGTCTGGACGGCAGCGTCTATTTCCGCGCCGGAGTATCCTTTCGCGGCCGCGGCAACCCGCTCCAGATCGAAGTCCGCGGCATTGCGTTTCCGCTTTGCCAGCTGGATCGAAAAGATTTGTTTGCGCTCCGCCTGATTCGGCAGGTCGACGAAGAAAAGTTCATCAAAGCGGCCCTTGCGGATCAACTCTGGCGGAAGCACGGTCACGTTATTGCACGTGGCGGCTACAAATACAGCCGCTTTACGATCCTGCATCCAGGAGAGAAACGACGCCAACAGGCGCGACGACACGCCCGCATCGGCCGAGGCGGAATCCGGACCGCTGCCGGCAAAGACTTTTTCCAGTTCATCAATCCACAGGACGCAGGGTGCGAGTCCCTCCGCTACCTGGAACACCTTGCGAATTCGTTTTTCTGTTTCACCAATGTACTTGTCGTATACCGCGGCGGTATCAAACTTCACCAGCGGCAACTTCCACTCTCCGGCGACAGCCCGGGCGCAAAGCGACTTGCCGCATCCCTGCACGCCCAGGATGATGACGCCGTGCGGCGGTTCCAGTCCGAACTCGCGTGCCGAATCCTCCCAGGCTCCGCGGCGCTGCCCCAGCCAGTGTTTCAGATTCTCTAGCCCGCCCACGCCGGCCATGTTGTCGAAGGCGTCGATGAATTCGAGCATGCCCGAATGCCGCAGCAGTTGCTTCTTGGCCTCGAGCACGTCGGTGACGGTTTCCTGACAAAGCGCATAGCGGGACACCAGGGCCTGCGAGGTCGCGCGCTCGGCTTCCTCCTCGGTCAGGCCGCGCAGGTTGGCAGCCACGGCGTCGACGCCAGCGGCATCAAGCTGCAGCTTTAATGTGTAAGTCTTCGAGAGCCGGGTAAACGTTTCGCGAATGATGTCGTGCATGCGGTCGCGATCAGGCAGAGGAAGATTAAAGTATTCGACCAGCGTGGTCAGTTCCGAAGGAACCGCGATCTCAGGCGCGGTGATGACCACCGTCCGGCGGTTGGCCGAAAATTTCTGGCCTACATCCCGTAGCCGCCGCACGACGACCGGGTCATCCATGTGACGGTGGAAGTCTTTCAGGATGAATACTGCCTCCAGGGTCATCGATTCCATGTTGGCCAGCGCCTGCACGGGCTCGCGCGTGTTGTAGATGGAAGAGGCCCCACCGCGTCCATCGGCTGTTGTGTCGGCGCCATGCGAAGAAAGCATAGCCCTCGCCAGCCTGTCCGCCTCGCCGGCACTTGGAGAAAGAGAGGTCCGGGTCTGCGTCTGGGTGCGCGCGCCGGCCCCGGTCCAGCTCGTCGTCTGGTTCACGCGTGTCTGGTCCACGCCAGTCTGGACGGACGCCTTCCGGACCTCCGCAGGAATGTTGCTACCCGATCGCACCAGCCCGTCGGCGATGCTCCACTCGAACGTGGCCATGTTGAGGTCTGAGCATGCCGTACGGACCATGCCGACCGCATGCGTCTCTTCCGCCGTCTCCATCACGATGATGGGCGTCGAGGAGTTGATGAGGATCTTCAGGCGTTCCAGTCCGTCTGTCATTTGCTGCGCCACATGTGTTTGACCGGTCGGGACTTACTCTCCTATAATAAGGAATTCGGACCCACCCGAATATCTCTCTGGATACACAAAGGTAACGAAGCACACATGGCTAATCATCTTTCGGCGCTAAAGCGCGCCCGCCAGACCGAAAAACGCACCGCCCGCAACCGCGCCAACACTTCCCGCCTTCGCGGCGCCTTGCGCGAGCTGCGCGAGATTATCGCCAAGGGCGACAAGCAGGCCGCGGAGCAGACCTACCGCGCGACTGTCTCCGCCCTCGACAAGGCGATCCAGAAGGGCACGCTGCACGAGAATACGGCCTCACGCTACAAATCGCGGCTGGGCGCGCGTGTTGTCGCGATGAAATAGGCTGGCTGCTCTGAAACGTTAGCTTCGGACGGAATCGCAACGTCTCTCGCCCCCCCAAGCTCCAGATCGCACCTCACAGACGGGTCCCTTCCCGTCGCGTTGACTTCATGTCGTTGCATTCATGTCGTTACGCGACGTGTTCAATGTAACAGGGACTATCCAGCGTTTCAGGCCAGAGGTAAAATACCGCTTATGAGTCATGACGTTTCTGAATTGCTTAAGCAGGCGCTCGCCCTTCCCGCCGAAGCCCGCGCGGCGCTGGCTGGTTCCCTTCTCGAAAGCCTTGACGACACGGTGGACGCGTCCGCCGAAGAGGAATGGAACCAAGAGATTGCCCGCCGCATCAGGGAGTTGGATTCCGGCAAAGTGAAACCCATTCCATGGTCAGAAGCGCGCCGCCAAGTCTCAGCCATCCTAAATGGCCGTTAAACCACTCCAGGTTCACCCAGCAGCCCTTGAAGAATTGAAATCCGCAGTGGCTTGGTACCAGGAGCGGAACCAAACTGCGGCCCTCAACTTTGTCGCAGAAGTAGATCGAGCCATAAACTCAATAACTGCGTCCCCGGCACGCTGGCCGAGTGGTGAGCAAGGAACTCGAAAATTCGTTCTGCAGCGTTTTCCGTTTGCCATTATCTACCGAGAGAAAGAAACTGTCATCCAGGTTCTGGCCATCGCGCACGGGCACAGGCGACCGGGGTACTGGAAGGGACGGCTGTAAGTGCTGAGACTGGGCTACTTTACAGCGGACTCCTGAATGCCCCACCAAAGGCGCTCCAAGAGCACTCAATCAGGTTGCGTGTCACTTACGCGCAAGAGAGTGCAGCAGTTCGGAAATCTTGCTGGCCGGTACTAGGACGCCTGTACCCCCAAGCGGAATAGTCTGGCGAAGCCGAAGCGGGAGGAATACGCCCGGCACTGTGAGGGAGATGTCCTGCATTTGTCCTGGCGCTTGCGAGACTATTCCTAGCAGGTATGGCAAGGTAGGCAAACCGACGGAACCCAACTCGCTTAGGCCGACTGGGACTTTTATCACGGGACCACCGCTGTTACCCGGATAGATGTTCGATAAGGAACGGCTTCCCAAACGGGTCTTTCGGATCTCGCCATGCCACAATACCCGCCCGAACGATTGCGCGGATCAAGTACTCGTCGCCAACGATGCCCGGGTACCCCAGAACGATGACAGTCCCGCCCTCGTACAGGTCCTTGGCGCCGGCGAAGTCCTCAATGGAGACCGCCACCTGGGTATGTGTCCCTCCGACGTCTTGCGGCTCCGACGCGATAGCCGCAACATCGCTACCGTCAGCGGCACCTACCCAAAGGTCGCGGCCACTCGTGTCGCGTAGCCTGAGGGTCGAGCCAAGCTCTTCATAAACGGTTTTCTGCTCCTGCCAAGCCCAGCGAACCCGTATTTCGCTCGGATGCCAATCCTTCGTCGGGTCATAGAAGACATGCTTAGCCGTGACGATATAGCCGGTGTGCGGGTCTATAAAGACTGTGATTCCCGTGCCCATTGCCTCAAAAAAGTCGGAACCCTGCTGGTCCTTAGAGACGCGACCGAACGAAAATGTACTGGGCCGCCAGTAATCCAGCCAGGGTCGAGGAGGGGCAGGAGCCGACGCCGGCTGCGCGCTCGCGTTCTGTGCAGCTTCAGTCGGCTTGCTATCCTGAGCGACCAAGGGAGTCGTGAACGCCAAGAAAAGCGCCGCAAGAATTCTTGTCTGTTGCATAGCCAGATAACCTCGACATGCTACACCGGCAGCTGTTCCTGCATCCATCCTGGCGTTTCCAACTTGGCCTCGGTGGTCAAATCCAGCACCAGCTTTTCCAGCACCAGGCGTTTGCTGACCGGATTCGAGCGCAGGGCGAGGTCGGCTTTCGCTACCAGCCGGATTGCGCGCGTGAGTTCGCGGCGGGATTTGTAGCGGCGCGCTTGCTTGATGATGTCATCGGCGGCGAATGGAGGCACGCGGAAACCCTGCCACAGCGCTGCCCATAGCATGCGCTGGTCGCGAACGTTGCGCTCCAGAATGACCAGCATCTGGCGAAAGGTTTTCGCCAGCATGTAGATGTGGCCGATGGCAGCTTCCTCGCCGTCGCCGGAGGACAGGATTGCATCCAGCACTTCCAAGGCGCGCACGCGATCTTTCGCGGAGATGGCGTCGGTCAGTTCATACAAGGACCTCTGCTTGGCGGCGAGCACCATGGTCTCCACGTCGCCCAGCGTGATGCGGTTCTTGGCCCCGACGTAGAGCATAAGTTTCTCCAGTTCGTTGGAGATCATCATCATGTCGCCGCCGAGGGCGTCGACCAGTTCGCGAGCGCCGTCCGGATCGATCTTCACTGGCACGCTGCGGCTGGCGCAAAACTCCGCAATCCAGCGGACAGCTTCGCCTTCCTCCACCCGCGCCAGTTCGACGATGCCGCAGTACTGGCCCATGGTTTCGCGAATGCGCTGGTAGCGTTCTTTGTCCTGCATCTCCATGCGGCGGACATCGGCGGGAATGCTGATGTGGTCGGCGACGAATATCAGGAGGGCGTCGGGATTCGGGTTCTTGCAGTAGTCTTCGACGGCAGCAAGTTTTTCTTCGTTCGAGCCACGGCCAAAAAGATTCTTCACGCCGCGCACGAAGAAAACCTGGAAGGGCGCCATCAACGACGGGGTACGGGCGCGGTCGAGAATTTCGGCAAGATCGGTCTCCGCCAGGTCGAATTCAAACAGGCTGAAGTCGCGCATGTCGACGGGGACGAGGTGCTCGAGGATGGCGTCGCGGAAACGCTTTCGGAAGAAGGCTTCGTCGCCCACGAAGACGTAGGCCGGACGCAGCTTGCGCGACTCGAGCTCGCTGACAAAGCCGCATTAAAAGTCCTCCGTGACCTGTACCACTATTTGTACCTCGGCGGCTGAAACCGCCATACGATTGCGGCCACTAGGCTGCGGAAAAACAATAGCCGGGACGAGAAATTCAACCCCCAGCGGCTGAAGCCGATCGTATCTTCCGCAACTTGTGGCACGACTGAAGTCGTGCCCTGATACGAACCTCGTAACGTCGTGCCCTGATACGAGTCCGAAGTTTTTCTGCAACCTTCTACGGCCCAGCTGGGGCATGTGCTTCCGAAAGTCCACTCTTGAGGGTACATCTAGAAGCCCTCCAGGATGTTAGAGACCAGGGCACGGGCAAACTCTTCCGAGAGGCGGCGGAATGCGGGCGAATCTTCCTCGAAGAAACTCGGGAGATCCTGCGACACTTCGTACTGCTCGCGAAACACATACGAGGGATTTTCGTAGAGCATCTTCCCGTGGCGATCGATCAGCGATATTTTTACGCTCACCCCGATTAGCGCGGTGGCAATCTGTCCGGTCGCGGTATTGTAGGTTAATGGCGAGCTAGATACTCCAATGACGGTACCGCGTAGTGTGGCGTCGGCCGCTTCGCTCGTATCGTTGAGAAGATGGTAGTGAGTACGAATCGTGAATTCGCGCACGACAGAGGCGGTCAGAAGCTGCTCGATCCGGTACCGGTTGCTCTGATTTACAAAAGCTGGAATGGCTATGGTCCGTATGTTCTGGGGAAGCTGAACAGCGTGGCCGGCGGTGTGGTAACCGCATCCCGTGGCCACCAGGAGCAGCGCGGAGCACGCCCAGGCGGTCCTTATCCTCATTGGATCTTTCCCATGGGGCGCGTGGCGGTCATGCTTTCGGCGCATTCAACCGCTGTCAGCGCGGCGATACGAAGGTTGTCAGCGGCGGCCCAGAGCCAGAAACCGTTGGGTTGGCTTGCATCACTCTTCACAGAGAGCTGAATCTCCGCCTGTCCTGCCGAACTCACATTGCTCGGGGCGTCCTCCTCCGCGCCAGGAATCGTAACGTGATCTCCGGCCACGGCCTGCGACAAATCGCTCACAACCACCGGTTTCTCCATTTCCACGAATAGGCTGAGCGCATATCCGTGAAAGATAGGAGCCTGCACCACAAGCAAAGAGGGCTGCGGCGCGGCGTCTCCGGCCACCTTCCGGTAGTGACGAAGTATGCGTGCCTCAATCGAATCCAGGGACGGTTCCGATTTCTGCCCGTAACGCGCAACCATGTTGAAAGCTACCTGCGCATCGAATACATCTTTCGGCAGTGGCTGAAACGAAAGCAGATTCACTGTTTGCTGGTGCAGTTCGTCCATGCCCTTCTGTCCGTGTTCAGAGGCGGGCTCGAAAATCTGGGCCACAGCCCGTCGGATCGTACGCACCCGCCCGGCACGCAACAACAACAACGCCAAGGTCACGGCCGCAGGATGGGCCACGATGCATGGTCCCGGCTGCAACTCCGGAGGGGAAATCTGTCCCCGTTCGCGTTCCACCCAAAGGGAACGAACGTTGGCGCCAGGTTCGTTTTCCAGAGCGGCTGAGAGATCGATGATCGCGCTGCCCGCATCCCGCGCGCTTTTCCAGTTCTTGCGCGTAGCACTCGGGTTCGAGGCGAAGAAGGTGAAGTCTACATGCTCAAATTGTTCGGAATGCACCCGCTGAATGAAAGTGATTTCATCGCCCATCGCCTCGAGTTGTCCCAGGGACTCGTCATCGTCGAGCAGGCGCACGTCGACGGCAGGAAAGTTGCGCTCATTGAGCATCTCGGCAACTTCTTTCCCTTTAAGCGAAGCAGCGCCCACGATCGCAGCCCGGTACAGGTTGCCGCGGGCGCTTGGGGCATGGTGCGCCAACGCGGACTTAGGAGGCGTAGGCGTGCTCATGAGGTCTGTGAAGCCTCCTTGTACGTGGGCGGCGGACGCTGCCTGCGTCGACGAAGGATCCACTGCAAGCGCCAAAAAACTCCGGAGAACGTATAGAGCAACGCGACGGCGAACAGGACCTTTTGGGAGAAGAACCAGATCAAAGCAAACAACGCACCAAGAAGAATGATCAGACGAAAAGGATGGCGCGAACTGAAATCAATGTCCTTAAAGCTGTAGAAGCGCCAGGTGCTCACCATCAAGTAACCCACGGCCGCCACCATTGCCAACCAAGTGATCGCCGTATACCAGGATTCCAGGGGATTGCCTTTCTGAAAGTGAACCACGGCCGCAATCACTCCGGCGCCCGCCGGGATGGGCATGCCCACAAAGTATTTCTTGCCTGGCCGGCCGGGATTGGAGGGCTGTGGGTTGCTCGTGATGTTGAACCGCGCCAGGCGGCTGGCCCCCGCCATCAGAAACAAGAAGCAAGCAATCGCACCCAATTGGGTGAGCTTGATGTTCCACTCGGTGAGGGCGACCGGCGGCATCAAATGAAATCCCCAGGTCCAGGCGAGCATGGCCGGAGCCACGCCAAAAGTGATCACATCGGCAAGAGAGTCCAGCTCCTTGCCGAAGTCGCTGCTGGTTCCCGTCATGCGGGCACCGCGTCCGTGGAGGCCATCGAACAGTAGGGCAAATCCAATCCCCTTGGCTGCATTGTCCAGGTGCCAGAAATCCAGAGCGCTCGCGTGGACAATCTCGAGGATGGCATAGAACCCCGCCGCCATGTTGGCGGTCGTGAACAGCGAGGGCAGGATGTACATCCCTTTGCTCAAACGAGCTCGCGGCGGCCTGGAAGCTGAAGTCCCCATCAGCGCGCCCTCTCCGTTGCCGAGGAACTCCCAGCGCCAGCCAGTTCTCCCTGGAGCTGCAGGTAAGCGAGTACGCTGGCGCCCCCACGCACACGGTCTCCGACCTTGACGTTGAGGCTGGCCGCGCAGTCGAGCAACACATCCACGCGCGATCCGAATTTGATGAGGCCAACGCGCTGGCCGCGTTCGAGCCGGTCTCCAACCTTGGGATAAAACACGATTCGCCGCGCCAGCAGGCCGGCAACCTGTTTGAAGACGACAGTCTGGCCCTCGCCTTCAAGGGTCACAATATTCTGCTCGTTCTGCTCTGCCGAGGCTATGTTCATGGCGTTCAGGAACTTTCCTCGCTGGTAGCGTACCTCGCGGATCGTGCCTGCAATCGGTGAGCGGTTTACGTGGACATCAAACACGCTCAGAAAAATACTGATGCGCGTGCGCCTTTCTTTGCCCACTGTTATCGGCGATACAGAAGTCACTTTTCCGTCACCGGGAGAAACTACTGCGCCAGGATCTTGAGGAATCACCCGATCCGGATCTCGAAAGAACCACAAGAAGAAGAGCGCCAATAGAAAAGGAAAAATCGCCCACGCAGGGCGGGTCAGCCAGCCAAGAAGAAAAGCGGCGGCGAGGAGAGGTCCTGCATAGAGATAGCCATCGCGAACCATGGGAGAAACTCAATTATAGTGCAGCGACTGCCCAAGCATGGCCAGATCCACCCGGAAGCGCCGCAAACACAAATAAAAAAAGGCGCTTAGTCGCGCCAGGCTCAAGATAGATTAATCCCGACGCGGCGATAACCGCCTCGGTTCGTGCACGAATCCTTATGCTACGTGAACGCTAAACTGTTGCCGGAACTGCCGCTCGATGGACTCCATCTGGTCCTTCAGTCGCAGTTTCAGCTTCTTCAGCCGGACCTCTTCCAGCTTTTCGTCTTCGCTGAGATATCGTTTTTGGGTAAGTGAATCGAGGCGTTTTGCGTACTGCGTATGTTCCTGGCTCAACCTGCGGAATTCATCGTGATGAGTCAGGAGTTGGTCTCTCGAAGTCAGCATCCAGCAGACCTCCAACCGGGATATAAGCTCAACTTAGCACAGGCCTAAAACCCGTTCAATGCCAAAAAAGTGGTGCAATCTCGTTTTGAGATAGAGAAGGCTGGACAATGCTTCGGCGGCAAGAAATCGCGGCTTCCTGCAAATTGCCGTAACGTCGCAGTGTGCTGCGGCAGTGGCGCATCTGAATCCTACACGAGAACGCGAGAAGAAGCGTGAGGCGGCCTCCCGTCGGACACTTAGGGCAGACGCCTTAAACGCCTACCCCGGACGCTGTACAGTAACCGAGATCGGTTTCTGGCATCCTAGTCCGTGGCGATGTCCTCAGACGACCGAATCAGGGAACTGTGCGCCTTCATGGCCACGGCAGAAGGCGACGAGCTGGATGCAGCCATGGCGGAGCTTCAGTCCATCCTCCGAACATCGGTGAATGACCTTCACAACGTCACGACATACAACTTGATAAACTTTCCTGCCGCGCTGGAAAAAAGAAAAAAAGCCTAGGGTAGTTGGGGAGGTTAGTTGGCCTTTGTCTTGGGTTGTTCCGGCCCATGCTTTCTTCGCTCCAGCAGTTCGTTGAGTTGGACTACCAGTTCGCGGAATTTGGCGGGATCTTGCTCTTCGATGACGCGATCGCAGAGAGCGGTGATTTCGTCTTTTTCCTCGGCCGCCATAGCGACTGAGTGTTTAACATAAACGTTATAACCGGTGCAAGGATAAAGAAACGTAGTCGGCTGTCTCAAAGTCGCGGGTGAACCCTAACTCGTCTTCGCCCCGGCATCGGACTCTGCAGCCGAGGCACGTTCCATCTTTTCGAGCGATCTTTGGAGTGTGAGTAGTTCTTCCCGAAGCCGCTCCACGTAGTCGATTACCTCTCCGAGTGTTTTGGGCGCGTCATTCGAGGCCATGGCCTCGATAGAATAGCCTTTTGTGTGGGATAAGTCGGTACGCTAGCGTCCTTGTTACAGCTTTTTTATCCTGGGCAGTCTCGTTCCTGGAATCGCCTAAGGGAGGCTGCGCCGGTAGAGAGTCGCGTCTTCCGGCGGATTGCTGTAGTACCCTTTGCGGCGACCGTTCTGTTCGAATCCCAATTTCACGTAGAGGGCACGGGCCGCCTGGTTTGACTCACGAACCTCCAGAAACACAGACTCGCTGTTCGTGGATCGCGCCCGAGCGAGCAATTCGTTGAGGAGCGCCGCGCCCACACCTTTCCGGCGAAAGATCGACTTTACGACGACGTTTTCCAGTTCCCATTCCCTTCCCTGGTGATTGGCGATGAGGAAGGCAATCAGGGGGAATTGTACTTTCGATCTCGGCTCGGAGCGCGCACCGTGATCCTCATCAATCACCAGGGCAAGGCCCTGGGATGGGTCACCTTCAGTGCTCTGAAACACCCGCTGATACTGCCGCTCCGTCCAGTGAGCAGCCGTAGCAGACTGCCGCTGCAGTTCCATCATGGCAGGAATGTCGGCGGGAGTGGCAGTACGGACGAGCAAGCAGTGTGACGTCTCCAAGGCGCAAATCCAGCCTGTTCCAGGTTTTCAGCCAAAAGCCGAGAGCCAACAGCTAAGAGCCGATCTTCTAAGAGCCGATCTTCGCCAGGATTTCCGCATCCGTGCGACGAATATAGTTGGCCTCGATCTGCTCAGAGGTAACCGTGGCGCCGGCCTGGATCTTGCGCCAGCCTATCCGGGCAATGGCAGCGGCGTTAATCGGTTCGATGATTGAGAACGACATCCCGGCGGCCTTCGCAGCCTCAGCAAACGTACCGTCGCACGCAACCACTTTCGCGTCTCGCATTCGGATTAGAAATTCTTCTGTGGTCAGCAGTTGCTCACTGACGCATCGTGCGACACCGAGCGAAAGTTCGTATTCTCCCGCATACACTTCACCCCGGCCTGCGTCTAGAACTGCTGTAACTTTCCCGAGGCATCCCGCGCTGCGGGCGACCGCCTCCAAGGTTGACACGGTAGCGATGGGCTTGCCCAGAATTTCGGCGAGCCCCTTGATCGCCGCCAGGCCAACTCGCAACCCGGTAAACGACCCCGGTCCGGAGGCGACCGCAAAGCCTCCGATGTCATTCTTCGAAAACCCGTGCTTGGCCAGCGTTGCCGCGACTTGCGGCACCAGTTGCGCAGAAAAAGTACCACCCGACAGAGCAACGACCTCCAGAATTTCCACGTCGGGGATTTCGATCGCGCCGCCCGCCCGGGAACCTTCTTCCGCTCGCGCCAAGGCGATGCTGCCGTGCCTGCCTGAAGTATCGGTAGCGAGAAGAAGCATGAAATAGAACTATCTTATTCCTCGACCAGCTCCAGGAGCACACCACCCGCACTCGATGGGTGGATAAACACATACCGATGGCCCCCGGCGCCGATCTTGATCTCGTCCGACACCAAGCGCATGCCTTCCTGCTTCAACCGCTCGACCGCCGCGGACAAGTCAGGCACGCGCAGGCAAACATGATGCAGACCTTCGCCTCGCTTGGCAATGAACTTCGCAATCGTCGAATCTTCAGAGGTGGGTTCCAGCAGTTCCAGCCGGCTCTCGCCCACCGGGACCATCACGAGCCGCACTTGCTCCTGCTCAATAGTTTCTTCAGGCGAGACGCTCAGGCCTAGCTTCTCATAGATCGCTTTCGCCACTTCCAGCGACTTTCCTGCGATGCCCAGGTGATCGATCTGAGCATGATCTTTACGAACGATATCCTTCTGATCCATGAACGTTATTCCTAGTTCTTCCCTACCCTGGCAGAGATCTCTTCTACCAGCGTATACGGGTCGCGCTTGTGCTCGGCGACTTCCGCCGCAAACCGGGCCAGGTCGCCATCACCCAACTGCTGGCGGGACTTTTCCAGCATGGCGTCCCGCAACATCTCTACCAGCCGCTCCTGCCAGTTCTCCGCACTCTTCTTCAGCGCCAGATTCTCCTTCCGCAGATAATTTTCGTATTCTGCGATGGCGGAAGCCAAGCCCTCCACTCCGGTCCCTTCGCTGGCGACCGTCTTCACGATCGGAGGCGTCCAGCCATCGTGCCGCACGGCCAGCGATTGCAGTGCACGAATCTCGCGCTCCACCCGTTCGGCGCCCTCATGATCGCTTTTGTTGATCACGAAAATGTCGGCAATTTCCATGATGCCGGCTTTGATGGTTTGCACATCATCGCCCATGCCGGGCACAAGAATCACCACCGTGACATCGGCGAGGCGAACGATGTCGACCTCGTCCTGCCCCACGCCCACGGTCTCAATCATGACCAGGTCGCGCCCGGAGGCATCGAGCACGGTGGCCACATCGGCTGTGGTGCGTGCCAGCCCGCCCAGCGATCCGCGCGTCGCCATACTGCGAATGTAAATCCCCGGGTCCGAGAAATGCTCCTGCATCCGGATGCGGTCACCCAGAATCGCTCCACCAGTGTAGGGACTGGTCGGATCGACGGCGATGATTCCCACCGTACGATTCTCTTTGCGGTAGAGCCGCGCAAGATGATCGACCAGAGTGCTCTTGCCCGCCCCAGGAGGGCCGGTCAGCCCGATGATCCGCGCCTTCCCGCTGTGCGGAAATAGAGCCTTCAACAGATCGGACGAGCCCGGCTCACGGTTCTCGACCGTGGAGATAGAGCGCGCTAAAGCGCGCGTATCGCCGGAACGCAATCTATCGATCAGGAGTTGGTGGTCAGAATCCAAGCTAATCAGTGTAAAGCAGGAAGGAACAGATACACAGTACACGTGGGTTGCCATGGTACTGAAGCACTGTTTGTGGCAGGTGCGGCTAAGAGCTAGAAGCTAAGAGCCAAAAGCTAATCCTTCAGCAGCTGCCTGGCAATCACCAGCCGCTGAATTTCACTCGTACCTTCGCCGATCGTGCACAGCTTTACGTCGCGATAAAACTTCTCCGCGGGATAATCTTTGATGAACCCATAACCGCCATGGATCTGCACGCCTTCGTTGGCGCACCTTACAGCCACTTCGCTGGCGTAGAGTTTTGCCATGGAAGACTCCTGCGTCGTCTTCATGCCCGCGTCTTTCATGGACGCCGCCCGCATGGTGAGCAGCATGGCCGCGTCGATCTCTGTGGCCATGTCGGCCAGCTTCCACTGGATCGCCTGAAATTCACCGATCGCCTTGCCGAACTGCCTGCGTTCTTTCGAGTACTTGAGCGCCGCGTCGTACGCCCCTTCCGCCATGCCCAACGACAGGGCCGCGATTGAGATCCGTCCACCGTCGAGCACACGCATGGCGTCCGGAAATCCCTGCCCTTCTGCGCCCAATAAATTTTCGGCGGGAACAACGCAGTCTTCGAAAATCAGCTCGGCTGTATCGCTGGCGCGCAGCCCCAGCTTGTTTTCTTTCTTACCCGGACGGAATCCCTTCGCGTCCTTTTCCACGATGAAGGCCGAGAGACCGTGCGTATGCGCCGAGCGGTCGGTCACGGCAATCACCACGACCACGTCGGCGTAGTGCCCGTTCGTGCAGAACGTCTTGGTCCCGTTCAGTACCCAATTGCCTCCGCGGCGCACCGCCGTCATACGCGCGCTGCCCGCATCCGATCCGGAAGAAGGCTCGGTCAATCCCCACGCGCCGATGAATTCGCCCGTGGCGAGTTTGCTGATGTACTTTTTCTTCTGCGTGTCGTTGCCGGCAAGAAAAATATGGTTCGAGCACAGCGAAGTGTGCGCGGCCACGATGATGCCGACGGAACCATCCACCCGCGACAGCTCTTCGATCGCGGTGACGTACTCGACGTA
>WNFJ01262669.1_pt1 | contig 13596 bp, 24 predicted proteins | sample 5400461 | NCBI WGS metagenome assembly WNFJ01 (sample SAMN13153349, study PRJNA577476) | soil metagenome | isolation source: 115 cm saprolite on Douglas fir-dominated hillslope | place: USA:California | collected 2013-09-17 | reverse complement strand
GCTGTTCCCGCCCGCGGCCCCCCTCGCGATGAGACGTGAAACGACACCCCGCGACATCCTGTGTCGCGGGGTGTTCGTGTCGCGCTACGGCGAAACGTCAGCCTAGGCAGTCTGACAGGAAGTCGATCGCGCCGTTCATTTCGTCCCGCATGCCGATCGCCATGTTGTACGGCTCCACAACGTCAATCGGCATGTAGTGCGCTACGAGAGCCCATGACTTCGCAGCGGTCGCGAGACGGTCCATCAGGTGGATGATTGCCTTGTTGGTTGAGAGGTCGTTCATGTCGAGGCCCTTCGTAGTGCCGAGGTGAGCTGTCATCGTACCATCATGTCTCGCGAGACGTCAACGTGGCAATGTTCCACGGTTTCCCGTCCGGCCATTGCCCGCAGTCGATCGGCGTGTCCGCGGTGACGATGACGCTGCCGGCGGCTCCGGTGAGCATTCCTTCCCCCGGCACGGGGAACGTGTTAGGCTCGGCTCGTTTGCCCTGGTACGTGCCCTGTCCCTCTACGCGAGGATCATCATGCTGATCGCTCTGCTGCTGTTCGCTCACCTGTTCACGTCCCGCCCTCCGGTGTCCGCCGCGATCCTGCGATCGCTTCCTGTCTCGCCTGCCGTCTCGCACGAGTCCCATGCCCGGCATCTCGCCCATCTCCACCATCTCCACATGCTGCACCTGGAGCGCCAGCGCCAGCGTGCCTCTGACGTGACCCCGGCGCATTCTGCCGCGCGGGTGACAGAATCTGCCATCCCGTCCGGCCGGCTGTCGTGTGCCGGCCTGGAGTCCCTCTGGGATCATGCCGGCGGCGCGTCCTGGGCGGCGTTCACGGCGGCCGGGGTCGCGATGGCTGAGTCGGGCGGTGACCAGTTCGCGACGGGCCCGGCCGGTGAGCGCGGATACTGGCAGATCCATCCTGATCACGGTGCCCTGTCGACGTACGACCCGTACGGGAACGCGAGAGCGGCCATCATCATCTCTGGTGATGGCCGCTCATGGTCCGCGTGGACCACCTATACGTCAGGTCTGTTTCGCGGGCGGTGCTGACGGCTCGTCATCGTCGTAGTAGTCGCTGATGATGTACGGGGCTAGCCAGCCCATCTTCTTAGCCCACTCGTTGGCGCGCTCCATCGCCCGCCTGGACGGGATCACGTGTCCGTCGATTTCGTAGTACTGGCCGTCTTGTCTTGACATGGTGTCAGATCGTCCCGCTGCCCATGCAGCGTGCGCACATCTTCTTGCCGATCATGCCGGTGCCGTTGCAGGCGTGGCATGGCTGTTCTTGCGGTGGCTTGAATCCGAGTCCTCCGGTTCGCTTGCCGCGCTTCTTGGGCTTGTCCGGCTTCGGCTTCTTGCCCACTTGATTTGTCCTCTCACCGTGGTAGTGTTCTGCCATCACCCAACCTACCCAAGATCGGAAGTCAGCACAATGGCACAGTCGACGCGCAAGGTGATCCTCTTCTCGCGGATCAAGGACGGCAACAAGACGGTGCAGTGGCCCACGGCCGTCTTCAACAAGCATGAGGATGCCCGCTCGTTCGCCACGATCCTGTCCATGGCGCACAAGTCTGGCGACGCGGAAACCGCCAAGGCGATGGACGCCAAGACGGTCGTGACGGAGGACGGCAAGCTGCACACGGGCCTGCGGTTCTCCATCGTGGAGGTCCCGTACTCGCCGCCGGCGAGTCTCGGCGCGTCCGACATGCTCGACGAGCCCGAGCCCGTCCCCGCGTCACCCGTTCCCGCCGGCTGAGTACGCCGCCGTCTCACCCCCGGCCCCCGTCGCGTCGCAGCGACGGGGGTCGCCGTTTTTCACGGTCCACGTGTCCTGCCACGTGGTCACGATGCCGTCGCCACGGGTCTGGAGGTCGGTGGCCATGGATGCCCACCGCTCGCCCGCGAAGGAGCCGTCGCCGGCCTGTTCAGCCTTGAGCGGAATGCCGGCGATGACCCTCTCCCGGCCCCGGTAGTAGTGCCTGGGGCCCCGGACGTCGATGGTGCGCCAGGAGCCCTTGACCTGCCACCAGCGCTCCCAGGGCCTCTGGGAGCCCCGCTCGAGGGCGGCCAGGCCGGCGGCGTCGGTCAGGAGGGAGTCCGTGTCGACGTGGGCCAGGTGGTGCAGGCCGGCGGTGTTCATGGCGTCCCACAGCCGGACCCTGCACTCAGCCATGATCCATCCCGTGATCATGGGAACGGAGTTCTCCGACTCGCCGGAGTCTGTCTCGATGAGTGTCTGGTCACCGACGTGCATGAGACGCCGTGTCGTGTTCGTCCCGGTGTCCGTCACGTGGGTGATGCCCGTGATCCCCTCCGGGTTTTCCGCCCAGTACTCCCATGACTTGGTGCGGAGCGCGAGCCGTCCGATGAGGGCTCGGGAGCAGTGCTTGAGCCACGTTCGCACGACAGGAGACACCGCTGAGTCGTGTTCACGCAGTACGGACAAGATCCATCCGGCCCATGACGCCAGCACTGGCGCCTTCGCGTAGCAGTACGCTTCCCGTATCTCAATATCAGCGCCGTAGCGAAGCGCGCAGTCCACTTCCGTGTCCCAGTACCAGCCATCGAACTCACCTACCGGCCAGAGCGTCTTAGCGCCCTGACGGTAAGGTAGAACAGGTACCCGAGTGCTGACCCTACAACGAACGAGCACAGCGAAAGTATCGCAAAGTCTCCGATACTGCCCGAGCTGGATTTTGCCGACGCGCATATGTAGTTTGCGAGGTAGTTCACATTCTGCTCCTATCGTGACGTAGGCATTCTTCATGTCTACTTCTGTCCAGACGGGCCCGCTGAATCTGCCGTGTTTCCAGGCTTCAGCGCGACCAGTGTACATAGCTGCTCGTTCGGCATCGAGTGCATGCTGATCGTCGTGAACGAGTATCTTATCTGACATGAAACGATGACGCCACGTGGCGTACGCCATTCCAGCGCCAGTCGGCTGCCAGTTTCCGAGCCCCTGGGACCGGATGAAGGTGACAAGCTCTGACACGACACGATAGACGATCTGGGCGTCACGCATGCAGTACGTACACCAGAGCTCGTCATCGGCGTTTCCCTTCGGCATCTGGAATTTGATGAGTCCTACCATCGTGGCCATGCTCCCGAGCGGGAGCGGTACCCACGTGTACGTGTCCGCGAAGACGAGTGTCCCGTGATCGGATCGCCACGTCATGGATGAGACGTTCTGGTCTAGGTTGCACCATTCGAGTGTGAACCCAAGCTGCGGCAGTATGGTGAGTGCCTGCGATATACGAACATCATGCGATAGGTTGTGCGCCCAAACCACGGTACGTGTGCCCGCATGACAAAACTCTGACACCCATTGCCAGAGGGCAAGAGGCGTCTCGAATACCCGGCCTTCTGCATGATCGGCTGTCTTGAGATCAGTCCGCCATCGAATAGCACATCCCACGCGCCATTCCTGTGTTTCCACATCTGCACTGCGGTAGCTCCTCGATTCGGTATCGAACGCGATCATGCGTGACGGCATGCGCTCTTGGGCGTTGCCGCGTATCCAGTGCGCTTGTCTCATCATTCCACCGTTGTGAAGGGCGTGAGGTTGTACGCGGAGGTGTGGACTGCGCCGATCAGCTCCTGATCGTAGTCGGCAGCGTTATCGTTATATGCTGATACCGCTTTCGCGATAGCTTGCTCGCGCGTTATCCCGTTCGGCGATACGGTGCGATACCATGTCTGCTTGATTGTTCCCGTGGTGCGGTCACGGTACGTCAGGGTGACTGTCTGCGCGATGCCGGTCGCGCCTTTGGTGGGCCACGTCCCGATCTCGCTCGCGAGCGGCACCTGATTGAGCGGCCGGAACGGCTCCTCAGCGGTACGCGACACGACGTTGCGCGCCACCTTGTACAGCGCCAGTACCTCGGAGCGCCTAGCGCCGTACCCGGAAGCTTGCAGCTCTCTCGCGAACGCATTGGCTGACAGTCCGCCCTTCGCGGCTATCAAGGCTGCGGGGAACGCGCCGAGGATCTTCGCCATCTAGAACAGCGTGCTCTCGACACCTGCCACGATGAGAGGTTCCGCTGTGAGCGCGTACGCCTTGCCGTGCGCCGAGATTTCGGGGCACGCGAACACGTGAGGGTCACCTCGCCGCTTGGTTCCTATGCGGCGCGGGATCACCTTGTCGTACGCCCACGCCGCTGTCAGGACCAGCCCGATCGTGTGATCGCACAGCAGGTCGCGGTCCCGCGCTTTCATGGCACCCTGACAGTTGCGGCACGTGCGAAGGTGCCGTTTCAGCTCGATCAAGAGGTCAGCTAGCCGGTTGTCTGAGTTCGCGTTGTAACCAGGCATTTCAAGTACCTCCAGTAACCGGCTCTGACCGTAAGGGCTCGCGCAGCCCGCCCGTTCGTGACGATTAAACGGCCAGAGCCGGAAACTGGTGGTACTAGTCGGGCGGGAGAACGAACAGGAGGTACTTGCCGCCCTTGTCCTTGGTGTCTCCCCGCTTCACCTGACAGCGGATTGGCCACATGCCGTTAAGCATGAGCGCGAGAATGGTGGACTGGACGTTGGTCGCGCCGGTTGTGGCCTTCCGCTCTTCACCTGTCTCCAGGTGGACGTACGTGATGATGACGTACGACGGGTTGCCGGTCTCGAAGTCGGACGTGGCGACGTACAGGTCGGTTATCTCGATGGGCCCCGTGGTCGCGCCAGGGTTGTCCGGGATCATCTCCTGAATCTTGTAGACCTTCGCCTGGGCGAACGCTTCCTCGACGGACTGCGCGGAGATGGTCTGCCACGCGATCATCCTGGAGATGAACTCAGGGTCCGGCTCCACATACGGTGTGCCGCGCAGGATGGACGATGCCCACGCCTCCACGTTGATGATCGCGCCGAGCGCTTCAGGGATGTTCTTGAGATTGAGCGCTGGCATCGCGCGGTGACGGATACTGACTTCTGACATTGCCGGGGGCCTTCCTAGACGTGAATGATGAGTGTTGCGTGCGGCGGCGCGATGTCTCCGCCGTTTGCCCACACACGGACCTCGTACGTCCATCCGTGTGTGAGACCCTGAACTGCGATGTTCCTGGACGGCGTGATTGAGCGGTAGAATTCGCGTCCGCTCATGTCGAGCATCAGCACGGTGTAATCCGCCGGTGCTCTGCCGTTGACAGGTGCGACCAAATCCCATGCGATGTTGGCGGTTACCGTCTCGCGAAGGTTCGCGGGCTGCGGGTACTGGATCCCCGGCTTGCCAGGCGCGCGGGTAGGCCAGTACGGGTCGAACACGACGGACTGGTCGAAGGCACCGCTGAATTGCCACTGCACGGCGACAACCGTGCATCCTGGCACCACGGGAGGCTGCGATGGCGCGACGTCTGACGGGATGGCGAGCCAGAGGTCACCTTTCCATCCTGCCGCCAGGACACGGGGGAGTGTGCTCTGGTTGCAGTAGATGGTGCGGCGGCCCGCAGTCCAGTTCGCTGTCTGGATTACCGCCTCGACCGGATCCCATGCGCCGGTTTCGACGTCTCGCACGGTTGAAGTCGGTACAGGTGATCCTGGGCCACTCTGGTCGATGTGAACGTGCCTGGCTCCAGGGAACAGTCCCCAGTCTGAGAGCGTCCACCTGATGTCGGGTGTGCCCGTATCGTATCCGAGCACCATCTCTGGATCGAACGGTATCGACGCGATGTCATCATGTATCGCGTCATACCCTACTGCGTTTGCCATGACGTTACCGTCCTATCTGCATTTGAGCGACGCGTCGGCCGCTTTGATGCATGCCCGCATCGCTGCGACATGCTCGGCTGACCCCGTGCCTTCACCGTTCTTCCACGCTCGCCAGAGCGCGGCACGGATCGCTTTCGGCACCGTGTACCAGTGCCTGGTGCACATGAGCATGTCACCAGGCACGTCCCTGTCACCACCAGGTACGGGACACAGATGAGTGTTCACCTGAATTCCTCCGGTAGCTCGTCTTCTGTGATGATCCCGTCGAACGTGTCGAACAGCTCAGGGTCATCGTTGGTGGCCGGCGCGTTCCTGCGCCCGCGCTTGGGAGCATTGCCCGTGGTGTGGGCATGCTCAAGTGGCGACATGGCTTTGAGCCATGCCGCTTCCTTTTCGGGATCGGGGTTCGTGACGGCTCCCACGATGTCAGACGCGAGCCTGACGAAACACGGGAGACACAGAAACTCGGTGGTGCCGTCACGCACGGAGATGAACACGTAATCGTAAGGGTTGCCGCATCCGAACGTGCATCCGTAGCTGCGTTCAGGAATGGCAGGAGTACCAGCCAAGGTCAGTCCTCTCTCTCCCGGCAGAGCGGCCCCAGGGCCACCCTGGAGTCCTCTACCGCCTCTGACCTGCTGATACCCACCCTAGTACAGGTGACCGGGAGCCGCAAGGCCGGCGCCACACTCCAGGTCACCACCCAGTAGCCGTACGGTCCCATCTCGGCGGACAGCAGCACAGGAACGTAGCGAGGCATGTCACGTCTTGCCGGGAGGTGTCAGCCTGTCACGAGCCTGTTTCGCGTCCAGTTCGGCCGCACGCCTGTCCTCTTCCTTCTGGGCATGCGTGGCGATGCCTTCCTGCACTGCCGCGTGCGCTGACACGGCGCGCTTGAGATGACGAACATGGTTCACCATCGTATGTTTCTGCGCTGGCGGCATCATGCCCCCTTGATCAGCAGTGCTGCGTCTGCGGCCGAGTATCCCATCGCCACGATCCTGGCGGTGCCCTCTTCCGCAGTTATCAGGCCCAGTTTGACGGCCTTGTGAACTTGAGCTTCTGTGAGCTGCCGCGTGTTCGCTTCCAGCTCGATGTCCCACAGTGACAGCAGGAAGTCACGGTTCGGGGAGGGTATGCCGATCGCGTCCATGTCATTTGATGCCTGAGTCCGGCTGATACGCCGTGAGATGTACTTGCCCCGGACGGCGGTCACGACCTGGGACACGATCCTGGCTTCGCGTTTGAAATCCTCAGCCTCTATGATGAATTTCGCCTCGGTAGCGGCGAACCCCATCGACTCGATGAGCTGGAGTGCGTCAGCCTGCGGTATCGTGTTGTCGCCGTATGCGGTTGCGACCGCAGTAATAACTTCTTTCTTGTACGGATCGATTTTCACGGCCGACCCTGATGCTGTGACGATCTCAGCATCGCGTTTGGACAAGCCTGACTCCATCGCTATGCTAACCGCAGTAGCATGGTCGACAGCTCCTGCTGCGATCGCACGCTCAAGCTGGAAGACAGGAATAAGCTTACGGTGGAGCTGGAACGCGAGGTCAACGTACTTGTTCTTTACCCTGGACTCGCGGAGTGCCTGGTTCACCTGCTCCTGTGTGACGAGCCCCCGGTTGAAAAGCTGTTCCATCTCGGTACGGGACAGAGGCTCGCCTGCTGTCTCCTGAAGGATACTGAACTGTCCTGGTTCCAGGCCGTTAAGCTGCGATATCGCCTCACCCTGCGCGGCCGACAGGTGATTCTGCACTACGGCATTGACGGCATCTGCAACGCTGATCGGTGAGAACCGGAGCTGCTTGAGCAGAGGTATCCACTCGTTCCGGTAGCGTGACTCCCTGATGCCCCGTTCCAGGGTCGCCTCATCGATGAACCCGCGCCGGTAGCCTTCCAGCATCTGCTCAAGACCTGGCGGTTGCCCCGTGATCAGCGTCAGGTCATGAAAGTCCGATGCCGTGACACCCGACTCTGCGGCCACTACGGCAGCGTCAGCTTCCGTCTTGATGCCTCGCACAGCCATATCGGAGAGGTCGGCTGGTGACGGCACAGCAGTCTGGAGACGAAGCAACTGGGGGATCACAGCGGGCGGGATGCCGTTTCGCGTGAGGTAGTGCTCAGCGTCAGTACGGCCGATGACATGACGGCGCAGCAGCTCTAGGGTTGTGGTGACATCAGGCCACGCGAAACTTGCCTGCTTCAGCGCGTCCAGCGTGAAATCGGCGTAACCGGCGCCATGCGAATAGTTGTAAACGTCGGCCCAGTCCATCGCGCCCTTGGCACCCAGTGACACCAGAAGCTCGGGGACAGGAAGCAACTGAGGATCTTTGGATACCGCAAACCTGACACCGGGGGCCAGGAAGTTGGAGATGATCGTGCCCAGTGCCGACGCCGCCCCCGTCTGGCTGAGTGCCGTTCCCGCGATTGCCTGCCACTGATTCTGACCTGACATGATCTTTGTGACATGCTCGCGGATCACGTCGGGCATGTCCTGCTCGGCTAGCGCGTCTTCCCACACGGGACGGTACAGGTCCGCTATCTCTTTGCCGGCCCGGTCGATGATGGTCTGCATGCTGTGGACGCGAGCCCGGTGCTCCGTGTCGAGAAGCTTGCGTTTCGTCGCCACGATGGTTTCGGAGATGACATGCACCAGTTTGGGGCCGAGCTTTGACCCGATCTTGTTAGGGTCGTCAGAGAACAGCATCAATTATCGTCTCCACCAGGGTAGCGAAACGTACCACGTTCTTTACTATCAAAGCCAGGAAAAACTTGCCGAGCAACCCTCCGACATCCCACGCGTGTCTCTCAAGTGCGGCCACCAGGAACATGAACAGAAGCTCAGCAAAGTCTGCCAGGTGAGTGAAGTAATGCCACATCGTGGCACCGATGCCGTTGATCCAGGCGAACGCTCGTGTCACCAGTCTCAGCAGGAACCCGAGCACGTGGATGACGACCCAGAAAAGCACCGAACGGGTGTACGCATGCTGCCTGGCGTCACCTGCTGCGATCTCAGCTTGCAGCCTCTTCTGCAATGCCGTGATCTCATTCCGGACCCTGCCGCCAAGCCACGCTATCCAGTTTGACAGCCACGGAATGTACCGTTTCACGATCAGCACGTCCAGGAGGTACTGCGAGAACAAGAACTGCTGAAGGTTGTTCCGCATGTACAGAAGCGTCCGGGTCAGCTCTTGCCATCTGTTCCCGACATGACCGGATACCGTATGCCAGTACTTGTATGTCGTGTTGAAGACAGTTGCGATGACGTTGAGCGCGGCCTGCACCGATGCTGCGCTAGCGCTAGCACCAGCACCAAGCAGCGACTTGAGCGCGTTCGCCAGCCATCCGAACATGGCTACAGTGACGCGATGTCATGCTGGTGAGACACCAGCGCGTTGATCGTGGCGGCCACCGTGTTCGCGTTGTACTGCGCAGCCGGGATACGAACGATGCCCTCCGTTCCGGCTGCGGGCCCGGATTCGATCACGTACGTGACCTCCCACACGTCGCTGAAACCGTTACCGGCCGCGCTGATCTGCGTGGTAAGACGCTGCCCGTTCGGGGCGATATGCCACTTGACACCCTTGACTTCACCCATGATGTTAAATCCTTCCTATCAGCAGAGCATAAGAATGAAGTGAGTCAGCCATGTCTCTGACCCATTTTGATGACTGGCCGATGTACCAGGACCAGTCATCCGCTTGCACGTCCGGTCCGGGGGGCAGCTCACCCGTCGCCGTACCCGTCGGGACGCCCACGTTGATAACTGACGGACTGCCCGCACAGCGGAGTATCGTATCCGCGTACCCGAGTCCTGCCGTGATGTTGCCGGGCCCGGCATTGTACGCGGCCAGCGCGAGACGGGCGCTCCCGTTAAACTCACGCAGAAGCTGCCGCATCAGGACAACATACGCCTGAGCCGCGTCCACGACGTTGAACGGACTGCCGTGACCGACGCTCGCCCACGTGGACGGGATGAACTGAAGCCAGCCCTGAGCGCCAGCAGGTGACACGACGAAAGCCTGGAACCCCGACTCTTCATTAGCCTGGCAGGCCACAACCTGATACGGCAGATGCGTCGACTGGGACATGTACAGGACGAGGCTCTGATATGCGAGCGGCACGTTAACCGTCATGCTGCCACTCTCCTGTCACGTCAGGGTTGCGAGTAGTAGACGCCAGCGCTTGCACGGTAAAACACGTTCGCCGCCGACGCTCCCGGAACTAGATTGACAACGTACGTTCCGCCAAACTGGGCAGGCGTAAACGCTGGTACAGATATCGCAAGTTCAGCATGCTGGGTCTGGTTTGCAGCCGTCACGTGACACGCGACTTCAGCCAGTACGTTACCGGCACCGTCCTGGAGTTGCGTCTTAATCTCAAGGATTGCCGCGACATACGCCGAGTTCGTGCACATAGACATGCGAACCCAGAGACCCCACACCCGGAACGGGGTGCCCTGCTGCAAGATAGGGGTTACAGACCCAGCCTGAATATCGGACACGCTTGCGGGGAGAATCGCGGGGGCCGTGAACGTCTGCCAGTCCGGCAGATCCCCCCTAGGCACGGTCATGGCTTAGGCACATCCGGGGGAGTGTGAGCTGACGGGTTGCTGGCGTGGCGGTACTGCGCGAGCCCAGCGAACACGGCACCGACGATCGCGACGATCGACGTCGTGAGGGTGACGATAAGTGCAGCGCTCATGATGCTATTCCCTGTCTACGTGGTCGGAGCGGATGCGGATGACGAACATGCCCTCGATCTTGGCGAGGTCACGTTTCATCTCCGCGATGTCACGTTTCACATCCTGCCAGCGCTGCCCGGCCACGAACAAGACGGAAAACAGCGACAGAGCGAACGTCACAAGGTCCGAGATGACGACAATGCCCAGTTCATTCACGGTCTCTCACAACCCTGCTGGTGCGGGTGTCGGAGGAACCGTGAGATCGGTCGTGTCGGCCGGCGCGACATCGGCCGCGATAAGATCGCCTGACGTGAGGGCTGCGGCTGTGTCCGATCCCAGGAGCGCGTCCGGCGATAGCGGATCGGGCGCGGCAGTGACGCTCCCCACGGGAAGCGTCACTGCCGCAGAGGGCGCGACGGGGGACGCGCCCTGGTCATAGTTGACCACGCTCATACGGAGATAGAACGTGTGAGGGTACTGACCTGTGTTAAACCCCTGCAAAGTCACGTCGCCCGTCGGGATGTACGCGCCAACCGGGAACACGCGATTGTAATCGTTCGCGATGATGAACGTTCCCTGACTCCAGGGGATGAGCTGAGTGCTGCCTTTCATGACACGGATTCCCGTCAGGCCGTTGTGACCTGGCGGGATCTCAAGCTCAATGTCCGTGATCGTGTTGTCCTCGGTAACCCAAGGTACGGAGACAGGATTATTCGCAGGCGTTCCGGCAGGAACAGTAAACGCGATGTCATACACACGGGGCGGCATGTTTTACCTTCGCAAACGCGCGTAAATCACTCCCGTGACCTGTCCGGAGATGACATGGACGCGGATGAGACCCTGGCACAGAACGCCGAAATGATCCAGCACATCCGTCTTAGCCTCACCTGGCAGGAGCGAGACCTCGCCCAGGATGTTCCCGGTGTCCTGAATTTCGACTGCGGTCGCGCCCGACAGTGTCGGAATGACCTCAGCTTGCGCGAGATACGTGACACCAACGGTGCCCGCTGCGATCGCGTTCACGCTGATCGTGGAGTTGGCCGGGACGGTGACACGAGCACTCACCTGGGGGTAGGCTCCCGCCGCCCCTGCGTTGACGCTGTTGAGGATTCCCGCTCCGTTAAGACGGAGCTGGAAGTTGTTAGCGTCCGCAGCTGCGGCAGCGCCCTGGAGACTGACAGTCCATGTAACGTCGTACGTTCCGGCCCTCAATCCTGCGATAGTGACAGGCTGGGCTCCCGCGCCGGGGGATAGCACGGAACCTTCACCCTCCGCAAAGGACGGTGTCGACGTGTCGCGTAGTGACCAGCCCACGAGACGGCAATCCGACTGGATCACCGGCACGTCAACTGAGGTGGGCTGGACCGGCAAGGCCATGACCTCGCCGGTATCCAGCTCTACGGTGATGTCGGTCATGGCTTACTTGAGCTCAGCCATGATCAGGGTCACGTTGACAGCGGCCGACGCGGCGTTGTCGGCCTGGAACACGTTCGTGGACCCCTTGTTGTTCGCCGCTATAACAGGGATGTACGGGAGCCCGGACCTCTCCGACATGCGGATGAAGAAGTCGGACGTCGTGCGAGCGTCAGCGATGCCGGGCCCGCCGATCTTCAGGTTTCCCGTGTCCTGCCCCTGGATCGCGATCGACAGCCTCGATGCTGCCGTTGTGTACCCCAGTACGGCGTAGTCGCTGCCGGCCTGGAAGTTGTCGAACAGCGAGTTGATCGCGTTGCCAGGCGAGTACGCGCCGATCGCCGGGATCGCTCCCAGCAGCACGTCGACACCGGAGACCTGATCGATGCGGCCCTGGACTTCCGGCCACGTCGCCAGGCGTGCCTCAACGCCCGGCAGATCGGTGTAGTAGTTCAGCAGCGAGATCGCGCCCGTGCCTGCTGCCGTCTGATCGATTTCCACGGTGAGCGCGTCGGCGGGGTAGAGCAAGTTGTTGATGTCGTACGGGATCAGCGGAACCCCGACGATGCCGTTGACGCGAAGCCTGATGCCCTGGTTCGCGTCATGCATCCTCGGCGACCGCACCCTGACAAAGTCCGTCAGCGCCCCGTTCGCCCACAGTGCGTCGAGGAACGCTGAAGATGACGGCGGGAAATTCTGCACCGCGAACGTGTCGCCGCCGTTTGGTATCGCGGCACCCGTGCCTGCTGCGCCAGCGGTGAAGAACCCGGTGACGAGTTGTGCTCCTGCCATGATGGCCCTTCCCGGTCAAGAGGTTGTGACGAGCGCCGGTCAGGCGTTCGTGACACCCTTCTTGAACTTCGCGTTGTAGCGGATCATGGCACTTGCGCGAGCGATGCCGTCCTCGATCGTGGTTGAAGGCATCGCGTCGATCGTGGCCAGGCCACGAGCCAGATACGGCAAGAACTGGGTCTGGAAGTCCAGCATCTTGCCCTGCTTCGCCTGCGCGCCCTGCGCGACACGCGGGACGCCGATCTCGATGTATGACCGCTTCCACGACTCCAGGGAAACGGCACGCGAGTTGGCGACAAACTTGCCCTTCGAAGCCGTGACACGCTGAAGCCACTTATCGCCGGCTGCGGCTGCGGCCTCGCCCGGCGCCTTCGTGACCGCGTTCGCGCCGGACGTCATCCGGTCAGCGCTCGCGCTGAGATTCTGAACCCACTTCGCAGTCGCCTGCTGCGGGTTGGACCGTACCGGCATGCCCTGCCTCCCTGTCTGTAGATGGGGGTGCGGGCGCCCCGCCGGCCGGAGTGAGAGCGGCAGCCGGCGGGGCGCGCGACCTACCCCGGCAACTCCCCATCGTAGCATCCGGAGGATCCCTCCGCACCCCCTGACCGGGCATAATAAGTGATCGCTAATCTAAGGGTCTACCCCGGCCCTTCGGACGTCCGGCCGGCCCGTTCGCCTCGAGCCACGCCTCGTAGTAGGGGCCGCTCTTCTCATGCATCTGGCGCACCTGGTCCACGTGCGCCTGGAGTCCGCACTCGTAACACCGCGGAGCCTTGACGGCCTGGGCATTGACCGTCACGGGCCTGCCGCACTCACTGCACGGCATTTCCTTGACCGGCTGCCAGCCTTGACGACCTGCCATTGTCCTGCACCTTCCGTCACGTTGTCCTGGCGTCTCGCCGACGTGCGGCGCGACGTACGCCACGCTATGCCGCGTGTCGTCTTAAGGGTAAGGGTAGCCGGTCACGTTCGCGAGACGCGACACGGAGTGAGGTCGTTTCACGTCTCATC